>ERZ857693.2622-NODE-2622-length-17075-cov-6.985723_pt1 | contig 17075 bp, 19 predicted proteins | sample MGYA00519765_ERZ857693 | MGnify/ENA primary metagenome ERZ857693 (study PRJEB31778, sample SAMEA3449354) | human gut metagenome | biome: human gut; feature: human-associated habitat; material: faeces | place: United Kingdom | collected 2010/2012 ... | reverse complement strand
CAAGCAGCGCACTTTCCCAGCGTTTGGCAAGTAATGTGGCAGATGTACCTGCCATAGCGATGTCCAGTACCTCGCCTGCATCAATCTGTCGCATGGTGCTGCCATCATACGCAATGACCGGCAGAAAATTGATAAACTCCGCCACTTTCTTTTCCGGGTTGCCTTCGTCAATGTTCAGACGGCAGCTGTAATCGGAAATCTGCTTGAGCGCCCGGTCGAGAGCAAAGTCAAACACATAACATTCCTGCTTGACAATTTCCTTTTTGCCGCCGTCTGTCGTGATCTCCCACGGACTCTGCACCCGAAACGCTGCCTGAAAATAGGTTTCCGGGCTGGACAGGTTCCGTAGCATTAAAATACCTGTCCATGGCTTGACTGTAACGCCCGTTGTCAGCTTGCCGCACGAGAGGGTGATCGTCTTGCTTTCCAACGGGTCACGCATGGATTTTTGCACCGGCTCCAGAGCTGCTGCACCAATTCCGGCTCCTGTACCTGCACAGACATTGATGGTGTAATCATGATAGAAAGTATTCTGTTTCTGCATCAGCAGATTTTTCATCGCATAGCAGGATGCCACATTGGGGAGAAACCAAAGTGTATGCTGCAACACATTCAGCAGGCGTACATCGGCATACGGCATGGCAGGTTTTTTGGCTCCCAGCTTCAAATCATCCACACTGGTTTCCAGATAAGCACCCCGAATCAGATCCAGCCACTTCTGCACCTCATTTTCATAGACAAAGCGAGCGTCTGCACCTTTGCCTTTGGCAGAGAAAAACACATTCAGGTCAAACTCGTTGAACTCTCCCTGCATGGCGATCTGACGGATACTGTCCGGGATGCGGTAAGTCATCATCACCATGCGGGGCAGTGCCGCATAGGGATTTCCGTCACCCTGCCAGTTTTCCTTTGCCCGCTGTTCATCTGAGTACGTCCAGTTGTAAATCTGATCCTCAATAAATTCACCGGAATTCAGCGCCCGAAACGGCGTACCGGACAGATACAGGTAATACATGGTTGTGATGGGCAGGAACGTTTCATCGTAGGCGTTGCCACGGTCATACTTATCCATATCCTCGCTGTCGTAGCTGTCCTCGTCCTCCTGCTCAAACAGCTTTTTAGCGTTTTCCTTCCATGCTCCGAAGTGGTACTCATCAAAGATAACCAAATCCCAGTTGGTGGAATGTACCCACTCATTTTTTGCCTTGATGCCGCCGGTTTCCTTATTTACTCCCAGATAGTCCTGAAAAGAGCCAAAGCAGACGATGGGGCGGGACTTGTCCGCTGTTTCATAGGTCAGTTCTGTGTTCCGGCTGATAAACTGCCAACCCTCAAAATCAATGTGGCTGTTTAAGTCTTCCTGCCATGCACTGACCACAGCTGGCTTGAAGGTCAGAATCAGAATCCGCTTGAATCCCATCCGTTTTGCCAGCTGATAGGACGCAAAGGTCTTACCAAAGCGCATTTTACAGTTCCACAAAAACTTGGGATAGCGTGTAGAATCCTCCGCATAGGCACTTTGAAAATAGGCAGCGGTTTTGTCCACGGCTTCCTGCTGTTCCGGACGCATGGAGAAGCTATTGACCCGATTCTCCACATTGGCAGTATGGTTTTTGACTGCCAGCACCGCCGCCCGCACATCGTCTACGGTACAGCGAAACCATTCGCCGCCCATGCCGGTAATCTGCTTGCGTTTCAAGACACGGTGAACATCATGATCAGTGAACGAGGAACCATCTGGATACATGGCACTTTCCCGGTAGACAATGCGATAGGGAACACTACCATCCGGCCGTTTGGTGGGATACTGCTGGGCAACACGCTTATCCACATCAATGGCAGTATAGCCCACCTTCAAAAGCCCTTTATACTGCGGATTAGTGTCCTCGTAGGCGTAAATCATTGGGTGGGCATTGGGGCGTTGCGGGAAAAAATCAGTTGCCATCGTCATCACCACCTAACTCCATGGGCTTTATCATAGATTCTATAAAGGCAATTTCCTCCTCAGTCAAGCCATATTTTTCATAAAGTTCTGCATCTGTCCATGACTTTGAAAAATCTTGAACAGGGACAAATTCATATCGATCTCTCGAGAGATTGATTGACGACAAGGTCTGCAAAATTAAAAATCGAGCAAATTTCGTGCGCAAATAGCTATAAAAGTTTTCAGATATTTCTCGTTTGTCCGATGGACAAGCAATAACATACGAATCCGTGCAAACTTCATTAGGCTTTAAGAGCTGACTTTTGGCAATTACTTTGTATTTTCCATCTTTGTCTGGTTCTCCCGCATGTTCACTTGTAACACGACTTATCATCACTTTATATTGCTTTATGAACTCTTTTCCTTGCGTAACACTACTTGGTTCGATATAGGTAACCCCATTGCTGGAATATAATGTTAATGAATTCGATTTAAACTTAGAATTTCCTCGTGCATTTGTTGCAAGTCCAAATGGATTTCGAGAACTAACAATATCGACGACCGTTTTTTCCTTTTTGCTTTTCACCTTCGTAATAATATCTATAGCTTCATTGTAACGTACAAAAACTGGAAACTGGTTCAATGGACGCACTTGTGTATTTGACTGCCCATTTATCACGTTCGTAATAGTGCAATTTGCTTGTTTATTTCGCTCCCAAAGGAAATAGCTTACTCCACCTCCAATACTGATGCCCGGGAAACAATCCTTTGCGTTCTGATAATCAACGAGATGAGTAATATGATTATCATTCAACATAGCTTCGCGAAATTTGTCCAGTCCCTTGCCTCCATTAAACCAGCGGGAAGGTGTAATCATTATTAAAAAACGAGGATTCAGTTTTTTTGCTTGTTCAACAAATAAATGATAAACAGGTTTTGCACTTGCGCCATTTCCTCCATCACTCATTTGATACGGCGGATTGCCGATTATTACATCAAATTTCATCTTGAATATCTCCTCCGGTTTGATCGTATGTATCCACTCATAAGCATGGGTTTCCAGTTCGTCCCCTCGCTCGTATTCGCTCTTGGATGCACCGCAGAACAGACATTTGCCGTTCTGCCAGCGATGCGGTATCCGCTTATATCGGATATTGCCGCTGGTGTCCTCAAAAAGCGTGATGGAATACTTGCTGTTGGGATACTTGGAACAATACACACTTCTCCGGGAGAGAAGGCTGGTCAGTTCAGTGATTGCGATGCCATACAGCTGCTTGTGGAAAATGTGGTCGATGCGTTCCTGCAAATCCGGGATTTCCTCTTTCAACCCCTCAATCAGCCGTTTGGCAATTTCCCGCAGAAACACCCCAGACTTACAGGCTGGGTCAAGAAATGTTGCGCTGCTGTCATGCCACAGTTCTTCCGGCAGCATATCCAGCATCCGGTTTGCTACCTCCGGTGGTGTGAACACCTCATCGTTGGACAGATTCGCCAGACAGGTGAGGACATCCGGATTATACATATTGCTGTAAAAATCACTCATAATCCTGCACCCTCCTGTAATCGGTCAGCGGATATTCCTTGATAGGCGATGGGATAAATGCCTGAACTTCCTCGTCATACTCCCAGCCGATCATGAAAATATTCATCTGCTCCTCGTGTCCGTTCAGAAGCTCATCGAGTGCAAAATCACGGCGTTTCATCTGATTTCCGGTAACAAGGCTCCACTCTGCAAAAACAATGGGGGAACCGTCTGCCTGGAGCATGGTGAGCGCATCTCCGCACAGAATGTTTTTACGTAGGATAAACCGTACCGCTTCCCGGCACTGTTCATTTGCCTGTGATTTGGCATTGGCGGTATATTCCTTGTCCCAGATGTCAAATAGCCGCTGTCGGCATTCTTCTGCGTTATCCTCCAAAATGTCAACTCCGTACAGGCTGGTCATTGCCAATACCGAGTACCGTTCATAATCAAAGGGGCTTTTCCCATAACGGCTTTTTACCACTGCCAACTTCCGGGTGAGAACTTCCGCAAGAAAATTCCCATTTCCGCAGGCTGGCTCTAAAAATCGGCTTTCAATCCGTTCTGTTTCCTGTTTTACAAGGTCGCACATGGCTTTTACCTCACGCTCGGCAGTAAATACCTCGCCGTGATCCACCACACGCTGCCTTGATTTCACCTGCTGTTCTGCCATTTCCGTACACCTCATATATCCACGCACTTACAGAAAGGCAGCCATCTACAAGATGGTGTACCTTTCTGTAAAATACCTGCTTTTTAGTTACAAAAAAATGATACCACAGAACACCGGCTTTTTCCATACAAAATCTGTTAACAAAAGCCCTTTTGCCCCTTCGGAAACACCTGAAAACGCATCTGCGAAAAAGTACACAATCCTGTAAAAATACCCGCTTACAAAAACTTGGCTTTTTCGTAAATCTCCGCACGATAGCGGAAGGTGGAAAGCGGCATCCCACACAGCTTTGCAGCAGCTGTGCCGGTGATTTTGCCGTTTTTCCATTGCTGATATAGGTGATGGAAGTTTTCTGGTAAAGGCGCTGGAGGTCTGCCAAAACGAACACCCCTTGCTTTGGCAGCGGCAATTCCTTCTGCCTGGCGTTGCCGGATATTGGTGCGTTCATTTTCTGCCACAAAGGACAACACTTGCAGCACAATATCACTGAGGAATGTGCCCATCAAGTCTTTGCCCCGGCGTGTGTCCAGCAGGGGCATATCCAGCACCACAATATCAATTCCTTTCTCCTTGGTCAAAATCCGCCATTGCTCCAGAATTTCAGAATAGTTACGCCCCAGACGGTCGATGCTCTTGATATAGAGCAGATCGTCTTTTTTCAGTTTCCGTACCATTTTCCGGTACTGCGGGCGTTCAAAATCTTTGCCGGACTGCTTATCTATAAACAGATTTTTCTCCGGGATAGAAAGTTCTTTCAGAGCAAGAACCTGCCTGTCCTCATTCTGATCTCTGGTGCTAACACGGATATAGCCATATAAATTTCCCATTGTTTTCCTCCTTTCTCCCGATCCGGGAAATGGCTCTCGAATCGAGGTTTTTTCATCTTATATGGTACTGGATACTTGGTACTCCTGAATAAACAGACTGTGAAAATGCCGGGTACAGACCCGGCATTTTGCAGTCATATGCCCCGTAATCAGGCGCTTTTCTTCTCTGTACGCAAAACCTGAAATCCGTGCTGTTTGGCGTAGTCTCTGGCAGCAGCCAGCCGTTCCTCACTGTACGGCGGCACCAGACGGATGGACAGTCGGGACTTGTCCATCACATAGGTCACGCTGCCCTCAGTGGTGCTACGCTCCAACCGGCACAGCTGGGGATACTTGCGGCTGAACTTGGCCAGCCTGCGCTTCAGATCGGCGTTAAAGGTGTAGATACTGGCGGTGTTCTCCGCCTCGTTCCAGTTGATGATGGTTTCTTTCTCATACTTAGACAGCTTCGTCATACAGATCCTCCTCATAGTCGGTGTTTTCCTTTACCAAACGCAGGCGGCGCTTGGCACGGTAATACTCGTCCATCTCCGCACGGAGCTGGTGATAAAAGCTGGTGTACCAGCGTTCTTCCATCTCCGTTTCCATCTTCCGGGCCAGCTCCAGCATCCGGTGCTTGGCTTGCGGGTCAACGGTCAGGGCGGTCAGCCATTTCAGCCGTGTCACCGTGTTGTGGTGGTTGGGACAGGCAAAGGCATACAGCGCTTTCTTTTCCTTCATACTTAACTTCATAAAATCGACCTCCTAAAAAATGATGTTCGATTGTGTGAGTTGCCGGGCTATTCTGGTGTCGTTCCTCTGCCGAATCTCACAGCAGCGTATCGCTCCCGTTGGTACGCTCGTTCCGGTCAGATGCCGGAAGTCTTGGCGCTACATCCCCAGGGAGCATATCCCACGCAGACCGGTCATTCAAATTTCAAGGTTCTGTGTCTCCTGACAAAACTCATTTTACCGAAAAAACAGGCCCTCTCCCTTATGTCCAAAACGATGGAAAACGGTTTGAAATCAGCATATTTCCACGCTTATGGAATCATGGTATAATGGTCATAAACGGAAGGATTTTCCTGTAGAAAGGGGGGTTTTAGATGCACACGAAGCTGTCTATCCCGGAACGGTTAAAAGACTTGCGGGTAGTGGATAAGCACTTGACGCTGGAGCAGCTGGCTGAGCAAACCGGGCTTTCCAAATCTGCTCTTAGCAAATATGAGAGTGACGATTATAAGGACATCAGCCCCTTTGCCATCGCTACACTGGCGGAATTTTACGAGGTATCCACCGATTACTTGATGGGGTTGTCGGAAAATAAAAATCACCCAAACGCAGAGCTTCAGGCCCTGCATTTGAGTGATGATATGGTTACATTATTGAGCAGCGGGAAAATCAACAACCGGCTGCTGTGTGAGATTGCCACACATGAGAATTTCCAGCGGCTGATGACGGATATTGAGATTTTCGTTGACCGGATCGCTGATATGCGGATTGCCCAGATGAATCTGGTGCTGGAGGCCACCCGACAGGAAGTGATCCGCAGCCATGCTCCGGGGGATAACGACCTTTATGTCCGCACTCTGGAGCTGGGGCAAGTGCAGGAGAGCGATTTTTTCAGCCACACGATCCATGATGATTTGGACAGCATCGTCCAGGATATTCGTCAGTCCCATGTCGCTGACCGCACTACCGCCGATCCGCAGCCAACTTTTACAGAGGTCAAGGAAAAGTTTGATCGTGCCATGCAGCTGGGCAGTAATGAGGAACGGGTAATCCACGAATTCTGCGATCAGATGCAGATTCCCTTTGACAAGATTGCGTCCGAGGATTTCTCGGCGTTTATGCGAATACTAAGCCTGTCTAAACTGCTGAAAAATCCCAACAATATGAGGGGAAAGGCCCGGTCACCGGCATATCGTGGGACGAAAAAAAGGAAAAAAAGATAAGAAAAAGACCATCCGTCAGGCGCAACGGATGGTCTTTTTCTTATGTATCATTTTGGGAATCTGTAGAATCGTGTTTGCTATGCAGTTCTCTGCTATCGGCAATTAACTGGGCAAGATACAGCATTTCATCCATATTGTCATCACTGTGACCTCGCGTTGTATAGGTCTTTAATGTCGACGTGACTGTATCGATTACCTTATCCGCAGTTTGGAATTCATTTTGGCTATTGTAAAGCATTTTACGCACAGTGTCACGCCAAAATGACAATTCTTTTTGTAAGTCAGAAATACGAGCAAAATAATAGAGCCGAAGTTCATTGATTGACTTTTTTGATTGTTCTTTTTGGACATCGATCTTGTCTGATAATTTTTCGGCTTCCGCCGAAACCTTCTTCGATTTTTCTTCAACTTCTCGGATATGGTTTTGAACTTGCATGATTTGTCTTTTAGAAAACCACAGCGTAAAACTTGATCCAATAACCATCACAATGCCAGCAACACCTATTGCCAATAGAATTTGAACAATAAACGGAGTATTGCTCTCAGAAGAGTGCATGCTTATTTTGTAATCACTTTCCGCAATAATTTGACCTTTTAAAATCGGCTGTTCTGTCCAAATTATAAGCGTATAATTAGATTTAGGGGAGATATTATCTGATTCAATATAGTGTTGATGTAAATTGAATCCGTCGCTTGACCTCATATCCAGAATGTCGATTTCCGAATCGATGTATAGGGATAAACCGGGAAGCGTTTCTTCTTTTAAGTTTTGAACGTTAACAACTGTTAAATATTGCCCATCCAGTTCAGCACTGGCAGAAACATTTACAATTGCACTCTCCATAGTAATCCATTGAACAGCCACAGTAAACAGCATTCCAACTATGACTGGTATGGCAGCCTCAATTACAATATGTGCCAGATTTGGCTTTTCTCTATTGCTCACACAACTCCTCCTTAATACTGTTTATCTTATTTATTGTTTATTGGCTAAACAAATCTATCTTTCACTGCCCACTATACTCAGGGTAATTCTTACACTCTTACTCCTTGGGATTAATCTTTCCACTAGTAACAATGACGACAGCAACACTTGCTACAGTTGTAGCTCCAGCACCTATTCCTTTAAGAACATTTTTGGCGGTCTGCGCATGCTTATTTCGACACGCTTCACAATACCTATGCTTATAGCCTTCCGGTAGAACCTTCTGGCATTTCTTATTTTTGCAAACTCGTACAACGGATTCGTTCTTCATTTCTTCTTCCTCCGGCTTCGCTTATTCTCCAGTAGTTTTGTATCGGTCACACCCGGAAGTGCTTTTATCTTTTCGCTAATATCCGGTAGCGTCTTTGACCAGTAATTCTCCGGTGCGGGATCGATCGAGTCTAACCGCTGTACTAATCCTGGAACAGATGTGTATGTATCTTCGATAAAATTCGCATAGTATGTAAGGCTCTTTCTTGCCGCCTCATGCTCCCCAAGTTCCTGATATGCCATAGCCTCTGCAAAAGAAACCATGTTCACAGCACAGAGACTCTCACGAATTTCACTCATTCTACCGTTAATCTTTTCAGGGTTGGAACCAGAAAGTATCTTCTGTATAAAGTTTTCAGGCTGATTCTTGATAAACTCGACATTGCTTTTCTGGCTCAGCATTAGAAGATTTCTACTGTCCTCAGCTGCTGCGGCTAACTGTATAAGTGCCATAGCCTTCAGTTCAGGATTTTTTATCTCCATCGCTTGCAGTAATTTCTGCTGACAACTATATGCCGTTGCCAATCTATCATACTCTTGCCCCATTCGGACTTCTTCAACTGCAAGCTGTACTGCCTGGATCTCTTCGGCAATCTGCGCCATCTGCATCTGAGTAGAAAAACTCGTCATAGCCTGAGTCATTTCCGGAGCCATTTGCACAGACTTCAAAGGAATTGTAGCCACAATTTTCTTTGTCTCAGGGTTGATAAGGGTTGCCATAAGTGAGCCATCTTTTTTAGTCATTAACTTAAGGGCTCCTTTTGCAATCTGCTGCTTCTGCTCATCTGTCAGCACTGCTTGCAATGTCACATCCGGCACTGCCGCTTTAACGACGTTAATAAAGGCCGGCGCAGTATATAACGACTTCTCTATTTGGGCAAAAACCGTCTTTGCACCTTTGAGCAGAGGCTTCGCTACTTCCGGGACCCGCCCGAAATGTTCTGATAGTTCTTCTTTATATTCAGATGCATCAATTATTTCCACATCTTCAGATGGGGTGATGATTGTTTTTTCGTCCATATCAAATAATCCTTTCGCGATACTTCTATAATAGAGTTTGTATTTTTTGCGAACCGCCCTACTTCTTTATATAGTTAAGCTCAATATCATATCCAAGTTGCTCAAGCATCTGCACAAAAGTCTTATTAATAATCTTTTCCGGGCTCTTTATCAATCGATTCACATATGATGGAGAAGTTCCCGACTTCTCGGCCAATTCCGCTTGAGTTGTCTGCTCCTCAACACATTTAACTTTTACATCTATCTCAATATTATTTTTTAACATCGCTTTAAAGCCCTCATTAAGTTCAATATAATTGCACTATTAGTTCAATTTATTATATCATACAGCCTTGCAGATTTCATCAATCATTTATATACGAATAAAACAAGCAGGGGCTACTCCCAGAAGAGCAATCCCTGCTTATCGGTTATTCCAAATAACGATTTAGTGATAAATCATCTCGCTTCTAACAATTTCTTCTGCCCGGTTGCGAATGTTGTTCATGGTGCCCACCCACGCCATTGGATCATGAGCTTTCAATTCTTCGGTAATGTTTTCTGCCGCTTTCATCTGATTGATGAGGCGGTTCATCCGCTTCTGTGCCTGCTCATTCAGGTCAGCCAGATATGTCCAGAGTTTGCCGGACAAAATCAGTTCGTTGTACAGGGCTGGATGATACTGCGCCAAATAGTCTTTGTGTATCCTTCCCCAAATCCCAATAGGGCGAGTTTCTTCCGGTAGCTGCAGGTCGGGAATGTAGTAGTCGCCAACCAACGTATAATGCAGGCCATTGTGTTCATCGTAAATATGTTTTTTGAGTTCTTCCATGTTGTTGATCTCTTCATTCTGGTGTGATAGTTAGCAAGTCTGGCTCTCCAGAAATATTGGTAAATCATTGGTAAAACTGAGGTTGAAACACCGGAAGTGCTTGATTTACAGGCATTTTTTCACGTCCGGTAAATCCTGCCGTGACAGATAAACAGGATCCTCTTCATACTGCGTTCTCTCCAAAATTTTATCGTTGGCTTCATTATACCATACATTGGCCTTTTCGTCGAGAACACTTCCCAAATGCGCAGAATCCTCGATTATTCTCAGAAGCTCCGACTTGGATAAATCTTTCGCTGCGGCCTGTTGGATATACCAGCGCCGCTCCTCCATCGTCAGCTCTGCCTCCATGATGACAACATTCTGCGTCCAATTCAGGAGAAACGCTTCGTCCAGCAGCTCCGGCATATCACTGTACAGCTGCCAGAAATCCCGCATTCGGCGGACATTGCGGGGAGAGAAGCCGGTCATATCCGGGTACTGTTCTCTCAGAAAATCCGCAGCGGCCACCGCCGCACCCTTTTCCGAGCGGGCGCAGACAATCTTACCGATTTCGCAGTACAGCTCCATCTGCGGCAGATCCTCATCCATTGATCTTTGCCATACTTACTCCCTGCCATATCAGGCGATCTCATTTTTCTCCGGAAATATATCTACCAATGCATACGGGTCATACAAATCGTTTCTCCCTACCAAACCGAGTTGGGATAATCTTATAGTCAGTGCTGTTTTGGACACACCGAGCCGCTTTGCGGCCTCTGAAAAACACTCATAGTCTTTGCGTGCATATATGCGATTCAGCACGCCGATGCCATCTTTCAGGCCAACATCTGCCATGTGGCGATACACCAGTTCCTTTGGCAAAAGGAGAAATGAAGTCAGCACATTGGTCTGCCACTCCTCCCAATCCAGAACAGGGTACTGCGTATGTTCATCTGCCATGCGAAATACGCAGCGAGGAGTTTGCACCTCATATTCTTCTGGATACAGCATCCAAAACAGTTGATGCGCTGCTTCGTGCATCATAGTAAAGTTCAAACGGCCAATCTGATTTTCAGCCACAAGGCTCTGATCAATGAAGGCCGTTTTTCCGTCTAATTCGTAATCGAGCCTTGTGCCATCCTTTTGGGGGATCGTTATGATCACCCCCGATGTTGCCGTAAGGCCGATGGCGTCATGTGCTTCACTGATATCTGCAAATGTAAATTGCAGGCCACACATTTTCTCCGCAAAATCTGCCGGATCAATATGATCTATCTTTTGAGGAACTTTTCTTAGGTAATCACGAAGCAACCTGCGGGAAATATGTTCGATGTCTTTCCGTGAAAGCCAGAGCATCCACCTGCGCCCCTTTCTATTCCAACGCGTCCACAAATTAGAACATCTGTTCGCTTCTTGTTAAGGAGTATAGCACGCCCGCTAATCTATGTCAAGTGAAATAAATCGCTCGTATTTTGTACAAAAAATAATCGCCATTTCCTTTGCATTATCATTACACCAGCTGTTGGTGAGTGGAGGTATTGATTTGGCATTTTTAATAATGATAGTTCAAGAGTTTTCACAAAATCAACAAAAATTTCGACTTGATATTGCCAAAGGAGAATATAGCGTATAAAATAATTGGCAGAAATGGAAAAATATAGCCGAATCGCGGGATATCACTATAATCAAAAATTTTGAAGAGAGAATGGTTGTTTGATGTGATCAGATAAAGTAGTACGCTTCTGCTTTAATCAACATCTTCTGATCGCAGCATGGGGATCCGGGAGTTGAAGAGGTATTCACATTTAACATCGGCATGGATGAATTCTATAACGATGTGTCGGGAGAAGCAAGCTCGTACTATTTTTTGATAGAAACCGAAGAACTAGAAAGCGATTGTGGCAATAACAGTGAATTTGTATATTTGTATCCTGATTATGATATCACCTTAATCGCTGGAACTGGCGGAAATGTTTCAGGCGGTGGTACTTATGTTAAAGGAGATGACGCTATCCTTATTGCTACACCATCGTCAGGGTATATTTTTGATGGATGGTATGAAAACGGAGAACGACTATATGGGGTTTCTAACGAATGCAAAATTACCGTCGATTCAAACCGGACTCTCGAAGCTCGCTTTAAGAAAAATGATTTGCAAATTACAGATGTTGAGATTTTTGGCACGCTTTCGGCCGGAGAAACCATTTCATTCACTGTGAGTGCGACTGGAGGAGTACAACCGTGGCAATGGGAGTTTTACATTCAGTCTGATAATGAGGTGGTGTATTCAGATAACGCTGCGATAGTTAATTTCACGGAGTGGACACCATCTCAATCTGGTACATATGATTTTTTGGCTTTTGTAACAGATGCAACCGGAAAAAGAATGTCGTATAGAACACAGTTCGTAGTCAGCTAATAATCTATCGGGGAATGCAAGGAATAATAACCTTGCATTCCCCCGAACCATCATATTTATTGAAATTTTTATAGGCTTCGCAAATAAATATAATTTTATTCAATCATGACCATGGGCGTATATATAATGGAGATGCCTACTTTTAATACACTTGCTACTTCTTATTGCAGCGAAGAAAGCACAAAAACATATGTGGTTATGAGAGAATCTGGAGCATTTTGGCCAATAAGAGTGCAGCTGGGAGGAGAATCATTGAAAAAACAAAAATGGGAATATACAATTACGAACGGAATAACCGGAGTTATAATATCTTTTATTATGCTCACCATATTTGGTGGTCTGGCACTTTGGTTTCGCCTCAGCCGGAACGGGGCGATCATCATTGGCATAATATTGGTGATCTTTGCATCGCTTGCCTTTTTCCTGGCCTTGTACCGCACATTATTTTTCAGGGTACTGATTGATAAAGACGGATTCTTCTATCAGACCGCTCCAGGTAACGGAAGATACTATCACTACTACACAATCCGCCAAATATGGGTCAGCAGTGGAAACGATGCAAATGCACAGCAAATGCAATATTGCAACTTTGAAATGCAGGACGGAAGAATCATGAGATTTTTCTTTAGAAATCTAGATTGGGATGCCGTAGACTATTTAATCGCCCAAGTAGAAAACACCGAGGGACAGGCGCAAAGGAGCGACGGTGACCTTATGATCAGCGGCAGAGTACAGGGCGGTGTCAGGCTCGTTGCAGCTGTCTGTATTTTGGCGGCGGTTTTGTTTGTGAGCATTTATCTCCGAACTCAAGGCTTGCCACCCATTATCTATATACCGCCTGTAGTGCTGGCAGTAGCAGCCTTTTTTGTGTTGGTGAGTCATAATCTGTTCTACAAAATTCTGATTCAAAAGGACGGATTTTACTGCCGAACCAACCCCTTTGACGGAAAATACTATAAATACAGCGAAATTTCAAATTGCCACCTGACAGAGGTGGTGCAAAGGCAAGGTTCCGTCCGCAACGGCACCAGACGGACGGGATATTCTTACTATTTTACATTCACTGACTCCATTGGTAAGCCGCATAAGATTCTGTATGATAAGGCTTAGTTTCAACGGGAAATGGAGGTGCTGATGGAGCGAAGCAAGGGAATATGAAGATTATGAAGATGTGGAGAAATACAACATTATTCGCCTACTTCCGATTCATGGGCTATGTGATGATGATTGTGGGCATCTACCTGATCGTAAACGGGATTGGAGACTATGCAGGCCAATCCCGTCAGAAGGACTGGATTCCCATAGAGGCCACGGTCACGGATGTCTCCAGCGAGGTAGTCAGCTCTTCGCCCGGAAGGCATGGTAGCAACAGCAGTACCTACTACATTATGGCGTATGAGTATGCCGTGGACGGAGAAACCTATACGGGCCGCACAGGGCGTATGTCATCGCCCCGTCTGATTGGTACTGTCATTACTGTGAAATATAACCCAGAAGTGCCGGAAGAGAATACGGCGATTCTCTCTCCCAATACCCACAATCTGCTGGTCCTTTTGATTTTGGGAACGGCCATCGCAGTGGTGGGCTTTTTCCTCTCTGGGGTGCTGGAGCTACTTCGCAGCCTTCTGCGAAGGACGCACACAGAGGAGCTGAAGAAATCGGTTCCGGAGACAGACACGGGATTTGATTCAACGGCCATTGCAAAAATCCCGGCGAAGCAGTGGGTCCCCCGACTTGCGGCTTGGCTTCTTGCGTTCGTCGCCCTCGTCCTTTTCGTGAAATTCTTCCTCACGTCGGGAACTTCGGACTTGGATAAGTTCCGCAAGGCCGCAGCGGCAGCCGGCTATACTGCCGTGGACTCTACGGAGGATATCCGCCAGAGCTGGGGCATCGGTTCCATGCTGATCCGCTCTGTTTCCGTGCATGAGGACTCTCTGCGGTTGGACTACTGCAGGCTGGATTCCGCAGATGCCTGCTACCGTTTCTATGCCGCTGCGACCCTCCCCATCACCGGTGAGGTGACGGAGAGCAATACCTTTACTGGTCAGGTCTATGCCGTGGACAGCCCCACGAATTTCGTAGCAAAAATCCGCAGTGGACAGATAATGCTCTATGTGTATACCACGCAGGAGGGCAAGGCCGATGTGCTTGCGTTTCTGGAAGCTGCGGGCTGGTGGAGCGAATAAGAAACGGAAAATTTACTACTGCAGAACTATGAATTCTAATGTTGAAGTAATTGGAGACATGGAGCCAGAGACGGCATTGGTTTTCTCAGCTAAGGCGGAGGGTGGTTACCAGCCGTATGTATGGGAGTATGCTATTTACAAAGGTGATACTCTATACTATACTCTAAGTGGTTCAACATTCGACTATCTTGAGTGGTCGCCAACAGAGACAGGAAACTATACCATTGTTGTCTGCGTTATAGATAAAACTGGGTTTAAGGCAACATACTCGAAACAGTTTTCTATTATTTGAATCAATCACAGGGAAGTGGCATTAGCCACTTCCCTGTGATATAACAAATCGCTATGGATTCAATATGGAGAATAAGATGAAAGAAAGAAACTGGAAGTATAAAATCACCGGTAACTGGTTTGGACCTATGGTGATTGCAATCACGACGGCGGTCTCCGGAGGATTCACATTCTGGCTTTACACTGCACACGATGGTGCCTTTGTTGGACTCGGCGGCCTAACAGCCTTTTTTGCTATCATCTGCGTTCTGTCCGCATACGGTGCAATGTCTTTCAAGTTGCTTGTGGATAAAGACGGCTTTTATTTTCGGACCAAACTCGGCAACGGGCGGTACTACCGCTACAGCGAGATTTGCAGCATGTGGCTCAGCTCCGGCAGAGAGACGGACACACAGGAAGCAACCTACTGCAACTTTGAAACGATAGAGGGAAAGCGGTCGAGATTTCTCGTACTTGACCCCCACCTTGATGCGGTGGATTATATGATTGAACGGGTTGAGGCCGTGGGAAGCAGACGTGGGGATGACGACTTCGACCGCGAGATCGTCATTACCGGGAAGACGGAGAGTGTGGTTATCATAATCCTTGTGATTTTTGGTTTTCCCATACTTTACTTGATGCTTTTTGGATGGACCACCATGCCGCTGATTTTCCGCATGATTCCGGTCGCCATTTTGCTGTTTTCAATTGTGCGGGCTTTTTCTCACGGACTGTTTTATATGCTAAAGATTCAAAAGGACGGCTTTTATTGCCGCACCAATCCCTTAAATGGGCGGTACTACCGCTACAGCGACATTCTGGACTGCTGTCTGGTCGAGTCACAGCGGAACATGCGCAGAAGCGCAACGCGTTACGGTTACTACATGAAATTCACCGACTGCGAAAACCAAACACACAGGGTTCCTTATAACAAATCGTTGTACGAAGGGGAAATCGACGAACTGGTCGCCAGGATCAAGAGGGCAAAAGAAGATGAAGCATGAATCGGCTGTTCAGGCCGTGAAAGAACTGATGCGGAAGGACTCAGTTTTTCGGTCTGTAATACAGGGCTGGGGCGTTGCGACGCTGCTTATCGGCCTCTTTATGTTTTATATGGGGACCAATACTTATATTCAATCATACAAGCAGACGGATTGGGTATTCGGCAGCGCATACATTACGGATATTTCCGAGTTGAACAGAAGCAAAGTTGGCAGGGGTGGCATCAACTATTCGATGACCTACGAATATGAAGTGGATGGAACGCATTATACAGGTAAATATGGCCCCCTGGCAAACTCTATCGAGGTGGGCAGGTCCATCCGCATCAAATACGATCCGAGCGCCCCGGAAAACTCCACCGGCTTTCTGGCGCCGAGTGGCAATGATCTTGCCCTGGTGATCATAGGAACGATTCTTGCCGTGCCTGGATTTTTCATGTCGGGCATCCTCGGCCTTCTGCGGAGGCTTCTGCGGGGACTGCATCGAAGCGAGATTCCAGACTACGCACCGCCGGAAGAGAAACGCACTGCGCCCCCCAAAGCCCCCGCGCCCTCCGCCTGCGATATAGTTATGGGGGTACGCAATATCCTCCGAACCCTTGCGCCGATACTCATATTCCTGCTTTTCGGATTTATCCTCATGCTCATCCAAAACGCAATATCCTAATCACAGGAACCATGTGAATTACATTGAATGTTGCCCGCAGAAAAGATCGTGTAATTGCAAGGTTAAATATAAGCTCAAAAGTCAGGCGCTTATAAAGGGCCGCCATCTTAAGAGGCCGTTTCTCACGACTTTCGGGACACTCACGCATAGCAGTTTTTTCGGCCCAAACTGGTGGCGTTGTCAAGATTTATACGCAAAAAGGATTTTATGTTCAGGCTGAAAGAAATTTACCGAGTTTTCCTCCAGATATTGCATAGACCATATCCTTCCTTGTTGGCATCACCGATTTTTTATAAGACATGTTGCTTGTTCTTTTCTCTGTCTTAATACCTCCGATAGAGTGAGTCCTTCTGGATGCGCCATGATGACGCTACCCTCGTGACAACTCGAGAGCGCACCTTCCCCTTGGTGGGAGGTGCGCTCTGTCTGCGTTCATTTGATGCGATACAGGCTGCTGGTCAAACTGCCATTAGGCCTGCGGCGATGGATAATGTACAATAACTTGCGCAAATTGAAAAGAGCATAAAAAAAGACATAGCTTGCAGGCTCTGGTAGAATGAAGTTACCACACAAACATTCGAAAG
>ERZ857693.2609-NODE-2609-length-17158-cov-5.053616_pt1 | contig 17158 bp, 12 predicted proteins | sample MGYA00519765_ERZ857693 | MGnify/ENA primary metagenome ERZ857693 (study PRJEB31778, sample SAMEA3449354) | human gut metagenome | biome: human gut; feature: human-associated habitat; material: faeces | place: United Kingdom | collected 2010/2012 ... | reverse complement strand
CCGAACGAAGTTCCTGCCCCTGTTTGTACAGCGGCGTTGTCTGGCTCGCTCACGGAAAGTGTGAGGTCATGGCACGGTATCACGTTCAGACGGCTTATTCAAGATTCAAGGTGCGGTATGAAGAAAGCTGGGCGCAGTGCGGACACTACGTCCTGCTTCTTTCAAGCACAAGAATAACACTTTTAGGTTGTACAGTCAACAACGAAAAACAAATTTCGGAGAATTAAACAACCACATAAGATTTTATTTGTGAAAAAGAAAAATACCGCCCATGCAGCGCAGCGATGGATTTTGTCGGGTGAATCGGCGGCAAAATAGATCGGGTGTGTTGCAGGGCGGTATCGGAACTCCACACAGCGTCTTAAACAAAAGAAAATGCGAGCGACGTCAGTGACGGCACTCGCACAAAAGATTACTCTTTTTAATATCAATGATATTATATGTGAACTAATTCAACTTGTCAACAACTTTTTTCAGAAATTCAAAAGAAGTTGCTATCAATTTGTTTCCTTCTGGACCTTCAAAATAATCTATATGCCTTTGCATTCGACCGTTTACGAATTCAGTGAGTTGCTTTATCCGACGTTTTTTGACGGAAGGGCTAACAATTTTGTTATAAGCATATAGCAAGCAGACAATTTCAAACATCGGACGGCTTGTCAATTTGCTGCGGCGTTCACCAGCTGAGATATTGTCGAGTGATGCAATAAAGGCCGAGATCTCAGGTGATGGCCTTGTTGTGCTCGTGCGAGACAGCGCATTGAGCAAACAGTTATTATGCGCGCAAGCATTGCGCAAACTTTTGACCGGATTCAAAACTCTTTGGGGTAACAGTGGTGTAAACTGTGGATTTCGTTCTGCATAAAAACGGTACATACGCAAAAATTCACCAAATCCAATCAGTTCTTCCAGAACCCACATTGGACAATCAACGTCATAAATACGTGTTGATAGATACGCCTGCGGACTCTGTGCCGGGAAAACAGAACATACTGCAAAATACTTTTCAATTAGTTCGCCTGTAAAGGAGGCGTCTGTTTTTCGTTCGATAGCTGCCAAAATCTCCGGGTATTGTGCAAGAAAATCACGGACGATTGCATAACCGTCTTCACTCGGATTCTCTTCTAATTCACGCAGAAGCGAAACTTTCAAATCATGCTCTACATCAATGCACATTTGCAGAAGAAGCTCCCTTAGGTAAAAATCTAGTGTAGATAGCTCAGTCAAATATGCAAACTCAAGATGGATGTATTTTCCTGCATTTGGACCAGCAATATGTTTGGGGTAATTTTTTCGATAAGATGCTGTGCGCAGATAATTGTTTCTCTGTGAAAAACATTCTACGGCCTGTTCTTCTGAAATGAGATGAAATTGGATACCTTTTTCATCATGGAGCATCTGAACAAGTTCTTCCGCAGTCTTTTTCGGTTTCATTTTAGAATTCTCGATTATGCTCACATCCTGTTCAATCGTTCTTTTTCAGTTGCCCCATCAATTCCTGAAAACTTTCCAGAGCACTCTGCAAATTTTCAATAATATCCGCGGCAAGTTCGTCCGGCGCAGGGAGATTGTCCAAATCGGCAAGCGACTTGTCCTTCAGCCAGAAAATATCCAGACTGGTTTTATCACGTTCCAGAATTTCATCTACCGTGAATCTGCGCCAGCGGCCTTCTGGATTTTCCTGTGACCATGTTTCTGTGCGTTCGTGGCGGTTTTCCGGATGATAGCATTGAATGAAATCCTGCAAGTCAGCGTCCGTCATGGGATGCTGACGAAGCGTAAAGTGAACATTTGTGCGAAAATCGTAGATCCAGACTTCCTTTGTCTGACGCTCTGGGCTGGCGGGACGCTTATCGAAGAAAATCACATTTGCCTTTACACCCGGCTTGTAAAAAATGCCAGTTGGCAGGCGGAGAATGGTGTGCAAGTCCGTGGTGTCCAATAGCTTTTTACGGATGATCTCGCCTGCACCACCCTCGAATAGAACGTTATCCGGTACAACAACGGCCGCCTTTCCGGTCGGCTTCAGAATCGTATTGATATGCTGGATAAAGTTGAGCTGTTTATTCGAGCTGGTCGTCCAGAAATCCTGCCGGTTGTAGACCAGATCTTCTTCTTCCTGCTCCTCTTCTTCATTGGTGAATGTGATGGAGGATTTTTTACCGAACGGCGGGTTCGTCAGCACATAGTCCACACGATAACCCGGGTCAGACAGCAGCGCATCCCCGCGCATGACGGGGACTTTGCCGTACAGGTCACCGATATTGTGCAGATACAGATTCATCAGGCAGAGTTTGAAGGTTGCAACCACAAGTTCAGTTCCATAGAACGTTTCGTTTTTCAGGAATTCTTTCTCTGTGCGGTCGAGTGCATAGTTCTTTGGGTCAGCCAAGAACGCCTGTGCAGCAAGGAAAAAGCCGCCGCTTCCACAGCAGGGGTCAGCAATCGTCTTTTTCGGTTCCGGGCGCAGACAAGCCACCATTGCTTTGATAAGCGGGCGGGGTGTAAAATACTGCCCTGCACCACTTTTTACGTCCTCGGCGTTCTTTTGCAGCAACCCTTCGTAGATCTCGCCCTTCACATCGGAGGACATGGACACCCAGTTTTCCTTGTCGATCATCTGCACCACGCGGTACAGGATGGAAACATTGCTGATTTTGTTGACGGCCCCTTTGAAGATCTGCCCTAAAATGCCGCCCTCATCGCCCAGCCGCTCCAGTATAGCACGGTACTGATTTTCCAGCTCTGCGCCCTTGAGCGTGTTCATATCCGACCAAGTGTAACCTTTAGGGATACCGGTTTCTCGTTTGTACGGTGGGCGGGAGTATTCATCGGACATTTTCAGGAAAATCAGGTAGGTAAGCTGTTCAAGATAATCGCCGTAGGATACGCCATCGTCCCGCAGCGGATTGCAAAGTCCCCAGACTTTGGAGATGATATTAGAAGATTGTTCTGACATATAACGCCTTTATCCTAATTTTAGATATTCGTTTAATTGATCTGCAAGCCGTAAAAGATTCTCTCGGATCTTACACTTTAGTGTAGCATAATCACAGTTGAAATACTTTTGCGTTAATCCAAACAATGGATCATCACAAATAATTTCAGTTGGCTTGAGTGCTACACCCATTTTGTAATGTGCCATTGCATTACGAAATTTCTCAGAAACATACTGTCTATTCATTAAAAAATTTGTTCCCAATGAATTATTTAAGTCATCCAAAAAACCATAAACATAATAGTATAGCAAATACAGAAAGCGCAGTTTTGTAGGGCACTCGCATAAAATTAAGTCATCGACGCCATACAATACAAACTGAATTTGGCATAAAATACAGAATAAAACAACCTTGTCACTAAATGAATTACCAACAGGCGATTTCGCAATACCTCCGTAATCTTTCGAAATAAAGCGAAATTCCGGATCGGTTGGAAACGCCTGACAGGCATCCAGACAGAAAATATAGTTACCTGCAATTGTTGAAAAAACCATGAGCTTTTTGGAATCAAAATTTTTGAAAGCGAATCCCGGAATATATAAATTTTCCAGAACAGTATTACTGCAAGCATGACCATTTGCAAAGTTTACGCCCAAAACATCATACAAGTGTAGCCATTTTGCAATCGGCTTACAAAGACTTGAAAAGTAAGTGTCACTTTCAATATATGACCGTTTCAAACGATGATACAATTCACTGTACGGTTTGCTCCATAATTTGATTGTTCCACGAACATTCTCGTAAAATTGTTGCTCTTCGGGCGTGAATTCCTTTATTTGAAGCTTTACTTTTGATGAACGATTGTACGCTTCTATCCAATCTTCGGCACCGTCAAGAATCAGTCCGAAATACGGCATACAAGATACCCAATAATTGTAGCTTAATTTCTTATTAGCAGTAAGCGTATAAATCGTATATAAGTATCTCAGGTCAGTTTGGATAAGTGCTAAAGATGCCTTCTGCTGTATGTTGAACCTATAATTCTTTTGTATTTCCAAGCTCATACTATTAGATTTTTCCTTCAAACGCCTGTTTCAAAATACTCTGTCGCATTGCATCCGCCTGTGCAAGTGCGGTATCAACTGTTTTTTCAATATTATCACAGCACGACATTTCAGCTTCGAGTCTTTTAATAATTTTGAATTGCTTTTCCAGCTCGCAAATTTTAATAGAAAGTAATCGAGCCTTTTTAATACCAAAAGCTGGTTGGCTTGTTGCCTTAGCTCCAAGTGTCAACTGCTTTGTAACAAGTGAAGATGAAAATTGCCAGAAAAGAAATTCTGGATAAATTTTTTCTTTATTGGGTTGAATCAAGATAACATTTGCAGAAAGCGCATAATTTTGTTCATCAGGGATTTTATACGGCTTTCCAATTGTTCCAATTTTCCCCATTACAAAATCGCCTTTATGTATGGTGTATCTGTGAAGATGTTCATCAAGAACTTCCGGCGAAACTTTTCTCGCATCTTCAAAATTGATTTTCTTATTTTGATAGTCAATATCTCCAATTCCAATATATGGAATCCCGTTCTTGTATTCTGGTGGAGTTCTGTGACTGGGTTGTGGATCAATCATATCCGCGATTTTATCCATTTCCACAGTTTCGGGCAAACATGAAAACGCATTCTTCAGCACAGCCTGCCGATACACCGCCAACTGCTCTTTTGTAGTTTTGAGCGTATCAACAGCCTTGTCGAGCTTTGAAAAAAGTTCTTCAATGCGGGCAACGATTCGATTTTGAATTTCTAAATTCGGCAAAGAAAATTCTATCTTTTCAAGATTTTTTCGTGAAATACGTTTTCTGGTGGTTCCGCTTTCATATTGCTTAATTTGTGAACGAAATGTACTTGAATTTATCAAATACATAATATATTGTGGATTTATAGAAATATCTTTTATCCGCAGAATCGCAATATCAACTGCTGTGATGTAAGCTCCTTCTAGTGGAAAAATACAAGCCCGCCCAAGCGGTTCGGGAAGTCTTGCGATTAAAATATCACCCTTTTCCAAGAAAGTACAATGAAGTCTTTCCGCTGTTTCTAAAGTGATATATTTTGACGATTTATCTTTAAATTCTCCATCGCCAATATCTGCAAGCTGAATAAGACGAACTTTACCCCTTACATCTTGATCTTTCTTTTCAATCCAATCTCCATCACAAAGCAAGCCACCATTTGAAATAATATCTACTAATGTCATTTACGCTACCAATTCCTCGTTCATTTCGTCCAAAATCTCCTGATACTTTTCTCCGAACACCCGATAGAACCCACCCAAGCCGCCTTTGCTGTCAAACGGCGTATACTCCAAGTCCTCCGGCAGAATGCTCAGCGATGTGATGATATGCTCCTTGATCAGCCGCAGCCATTCTATCTGCTCAGCGGTAAAGTGAACCGCACCGGTGTTGCGGCGGAAAGTCCACTGTTTGAAGTTGTAGTTTACCCGGTCGGCAAAAGGCGAGAGGGTATCCGTATAGCCCATCTGAAAACGAATAATAGAAATCAGATCGGTCAGTTGAGCGAGTGTGCCTTTCTTTACCTTGTCAGGCTGCTTGATGGCATAACAATCCCACAGACGCTCGACCGTGATGCCCTTTGCTTTGAGTTTTTGATACAGTTCCGTCAGTTTTTTCAGTACCATCGGACGTTTTTTATACGTTTCATTGTAGATGATGCGCAGGGCAATGATCTCATCTTTATTTTCCTCGATGAAATCCTTGAATGTAGAAATCACCCGGTCTGCCGTTTCCTCCTGATTGGTGTCATAACCGGCAAAGAGTACCTTGTCCAAATTGACGCTGTCGATGATCTGATCATGGCTGCGGCGGACATTTTCAATAAAATCGCGCACTTCCGGCTTCTGGAAAGGTGCAACGGCCTGTTTGATGAGTTCTTTCTGAGCCTGTGCAAGCTGTTCCGGTGCGGGCGTAAGCACGCCGCTTTCTGCTTGTGCTTTGGCCTGAATGACATCTTCATCAAAGGCATTCAGCAGATTCTCCGCAACCTGCTCTGCGGTCTGCCCTACGGCTTCTTTGAACTGCTTGTGTTCGCTGCGTTCCATCCTGCGGCTGAGACGAATCACACGGTTTGCAAGAGAAGTCAAAGTGTCCTCATCTCGTGCACCGAGTGCAATGTTCATCATCAGTTCCTTCATGGAAACAGCTGGCTTGCGTTCCAGCGTGCGGGTCTCGGTCTTTTTGGATTTGGTTACACCCACTGCATCCACGATCACAAAATGATCTTTGTTTTCCGTAGCAGAAGGTGTTACCTTTTGTAAATCATCCTTGCTCAGCGTGCGGGTGCCGCGGCCTTTCATCTGCTCGAAGTAATTGCTACTGCGCACATCCCGCATGAACAACAGGCACTCGATGGGCTTTACATCCGTACCGGTCGCGATCATATCCACAGTAACGGCTATACGTGGGTTGTAGTCATTCCGGAACGAGCTGAGAACGGCTTCCGGATTTTGCGCGCTGTAAGTGATCTTTCTGCAAAAATCGTTTCCTTCGCCGAATTCTTCCCGGACGATCTGAACAATATCGTCTGCATGACTGTCTGTTTTGGCAAAAATCAGCGTTTTGGGGACTTCTTTCCGGTAGGGGAACAACGTGGTATGGAGTGCTTCTTTGAAGGTGCGAATCACAGCGCGAATCTGGCTTGGATTTACGACATCCTTATCCAACTTGGACTGTGTGTAGAACACATCCTCGTCCATCTGCTCCCAGCGTTTAGCGCGCGTCAGGCGGTTGCGTCGCTCGATCAACTGCTTCAGGATGGTTGCACCGTTCTTCGTCACGTCGGTTTCAATCAGGTAAATGTCCTCGCCAACGTTAACGCCGTCCAGAACGGCCTGCTCTCGCGTATATTCGCTGACAAAATTTTCATTGAAGTAGCCGATGGTTCGCTTATCCGGCGTAGCGGTCAGGCCGATGATAAACGCATCAAAATAGGAAAGCACTTGACTCCATACATTGTAAATAGAACGATGGCATTCATCGACAATAATACAGTCAAAGAACTCCGGCGGAATTTTGGCATTGTAGACGACCTCTTTTGGTGCTTTGCTTTCGGCGGTGACATATTCCGCAAAGGGAATCTCTTCTGCCTGTTCGTCCAGTTCTTCCCCTTTTAGAATGGAATACATCCGCTGAATCGTACTGATGCAGACCTGTACATCCCCGGAAATATAAGAGTTTTTTAACCGGCGTACACCATACAATTCCGAAAAGCTGCGAGGATCGTCATTGGGCTTGTAGGCCATGAACTCGCGCTCAGCCTGTTCACCAAGGCTGCGGGTATCTACCAGAAACAGGATGCGATTCATTCTGCCGTATTTCAACAGCCGATAGGCGGCAGTAATGGCTGTAAAGGTCTTGCCTGCGCCGGTTGCCATCTGCACAAGAGCGCGCGGCCGATTTTCTGAAAACGAAGTGTCCAGACCATGAATTGCACTGATTTGACATTTGCGGAAGCCCGATTCATCCAGCTGCGGGATACGCTTCAGATTGTTGCGCACAGTGTCCGGTTCAGCAAGCCAGCGTTTCAACGTCTCCGGGCGGTGGAACGAGAATACCTCGCGCGAACGGTATTTAAGATCTGCGTAATCGGTAAAACGCACCAATTCGCCAGTGGCTTCGTAGGCGAACCGAACCTTGTACTCCCGCTTTACCCATTTGAACTGGCTATTTGCATAGCGGCTGGACTGCGTTTCCACGTCTGTCAGCGCTTGACCTTCTTCGTCCTTCTTTGCCTCTACAACACCAACTGGCGCTCCCTCAATGAAAAGTGCATAATCCACCGGACCGGTATTAGTAGGGAACTCGCGCACTGCAACACCGGAAGCAACCGTCAGATTTAGTTGTTTCAGATCCTGAATTGTCCAGCCACTTTGCCGCAATCTGTTATCGATTTGTTCCCGCGCTCTTGCTTCCGGAGTCATAACGATGCACCTGCCTTTGCTATCTTAGAGCAAACTGTTGATACCTCTATTTTATAAGATGCAACACAATATTACAAGTGTTTCCTTTTTATAAATTTCAAGGCGATATACTTCATGAGAATTTTTCAAAGTACTTGAAAATACGTAAAATTCATGGTATAAATTATACGAAACAATTGCTGCTTAGTATCTGCTGCTCAACAATATCTAAATGGGAGGTGCCTGCCATGACCGCCGTGATTTACGCCCGCTATTCCAGCGACAACCAGCGCGAAGAATCCATCGAAGGTCAGATTCGTGAATGTACGGCCTACGCCGAAAAGAACGGCATTACCGTGGTCAAGCACTACATTGACCGCGCCCTTTCTGCCAAAACTGACAACCGCCCGGATTTCCAGCAGATGATCAAGGACAGCGAAAAACGGTTGTTTGACATCGTGCTGGTCTGGAAACTCGACCGTTTTGCCCGGAACCGCTATGATTCAGCACACTATGAGTATCAGTTGGAACGAAATCATGTCAAGCTGGTGTCTGCCACGGAGCCCATCTCTGACAGCCCTGCGGGTATCATGGTCAAGAGTATGCTCACCGGCATGGCTGAATACTACTCGGCAGAACTTTCTGAAAAAGTTGTGCGCGGCATGACCGAGAATGTTCTGAAGGGGAAGTACAACGGCGGCACGATTCCCATTGGCTTTAAGGTGGATGAGGAGAAGTTCTTTCAAATCGACCCACTGAAAGCTCCCTTTGTGGTAGAAGCCTTTCAGCGGTACAACGATGGCGCAACTATGAAAGAACTGATGAACTGGCTGAACGACAGTGGCGTGACCACCAACCGCAATCAGAAGTTTACCTACAACAGTGTTCAGAAGCTGTTGACGAACAAACGGTACATCGGAGAAAACCACTTCAAGGACATTGTGATGCCCGACAGCATCCCGGCCATCGTGGACAAGGACTTGTTTGAAGAAGTGCAGCAAAAAATCAAGAAGAACAGCCGCGCTCCTGCCCGTCACAAGGCCGAGGACGATTACTTGCTCACCACCAAGCTGTTCTGCGGAATGTGCGGCGCGATGATGTTCGGCGAGTGCGGTACGGGTAGAAACAAGGTCGTTCATCATTATTATAAGTGCGCCACCGCGAAGCGTTTCAAGACCTGCAAGAAAAAGACCGTCCGTAAAGAGTGGCTGGAAGATTTGGTCATAGCTGAAACCACGAAGCTGATTCAGGACGATGCCGTGATTGATGCCATCGTTGCGGAAGTGATGGAGTTGCAGGATCAGGAAAACACCACGCTTCCTCTGCTGGAAAAGCAGATGCGCGAGGTAGAGAATGGCATCGAGAATATGCTGAACGCCATCCAAGCAGGTGTGCTGACCAACTCCACCAAATCGCGTCTGGAAAAGCTGGAAGCCCAGCAGAAAGAACTTGAGGTTCGGATCGCCGAAGAAAAAATCGCTCGGCCACGGTTGAGTGAAAATCAGGTTCGTTTTTGGCTGACCCGGTTCCGCAAGCTCGACCCGAATGTAAAAAGCCACCGGGAAACGCTTATCAACACGTTCGTGAATGCTGTTTATCTCTATGATGAAAAAGTTTTGATTACATTCAACTACAAAGACGGCACAAAAACCATCACTTTCGATGAAATCGCCGCCAAAGATGCCCCAGAGGGCAATGGTTCGGATTTGGGTTGCTTCGCTCCATAAAAAGACCGTCAGCGTAGAGATACGCTGGCGGTTTTCTGTTTGCAGAGGATGGCGTGGCTGCTCTCGGGGCGGGCAGGATGCCCTCTCACTGGTTTGGCGGGGTTTTATCACGTCATTGTCCTGAAGTAAAGGGGAAATTTTGATTTTCACTTTTTTGATGAGCCAGGTTTTCGATTTATGAAAACAGCATAAAAAATGAAAAATATTAGACAAAATACTGTGTTGATATACTAAAGATGAAACTGAATATTGACATATCCATCTGATATATATATATATATATCGCCATTTTTTGTGCGATTTTTGTTGAAAATGCAGAGAAAGGATTTTTGGGATGAAACAATTGAAAAGACTTACCAGCGTTTTGCTGGTTCTGGGAATAGTTTTAGGGCTGATGCCCCTGTCTGCATTTGCGGCAGAGCCGGAGGACACAGCGGAAACAACCTTTACAGTAACAAAGCCGGATAACGGCGGTGAGAATACTTATGCCTACAAGTTGCTTGATGATGGCACCGTGGAACTGACGGGTTTTTTGCCCGGAGTTTCGGTAGCGGATGTAGTGATTCCTTCGACCGTGACTTTGAACGGGAAGGATTATTCGGTGACTTCGATTGGAACTGGTGCATTTTACGAATGCACAGCGCTGCAAAGCGTTCAATTTGAAGCACCCATTAAGTCGATTGGATTTATGGCATTTGCGCTTTGTACAGGTTTAACGAGTATTGCGCTTCCGGAAGGGCTGGAAACGATAGGACAAAGTGCTTTTGCTTACTGTACTGGTCTGGTGAGTGTCACGATTCCGCAAAGCATCCAAGTGATTAAATATGGGGCCTTTGACTATGGATACGGATCAACTAAAAAATTAGAGGAACTGCATTATACGGGAACGAAGGCACAATGGGAAGAATTGATGAAGAAAGAAATCTCGCATGCGGACGATGGACATGATTACGTGGGCGAGATTGGAAAGATGAACCCCATGTTGACTGGGATTGACCAGAAGAATTTTTATTGCGCCCACACTGTGAGCTTTGACTGCGGCAGTCAGGCAGGGAAAACCAGCAAAGTGGTGCTGTATGAAGGAACTGTCACCCCGCCCGCTGATCCGACAGCGGAAGGTTACCAGTTTGATGGTTGGTATACGCAAGAAAATGGCGGCGTACCGTTTGATTTCAACCAGAAAATTACGAAAGATGTGACGGTTTACGCACATTGGAGCAAAAAGTATACTCTGACGGAACAAGACGGTTCTCTTGTGTGTGTGATGTTTGAGAAAAATGGAACGCCTGTGGATATCACGGAGAATGTGGAGCTGAAAAAAGATGGTACGACCCAGATCGGAATGATCCCTGAGGGCGCAATGGTTACGGTTACGGCAAATGCGGCACAGGAAGGAAAGGTCTTTGCACAGTGGAACATCAGTGATCCAGCACTGATGGGGAACCCTGATGTAACACACACCACCATGAAATTTACCATGCCGGCGAAGGATGTGACGGTTTGCGTACAGTGGAACAAGGTGGAGACTAACCCTGACCCTAAGCCTAACCCTAATCCTGATCCTAATCCTGACCCTGAGCCTAACCCTAACCCTAACCCTAACCCTAATCCTGACCCTAATCCTAATCCTAATCCTGACCCTAACCCTAACCCTACCCCTAACCCTAACCCTACCCCTACTCCTACCCCTACCCCTACTCCTACCCCTGACCCTGATACTGATACGGCCAAAAAGTATGCTCTGACGGAAAAAGACGGTACTCTTGTGCGTGTGACGGTTGTGGAAAATGGAACGACTGTGGATATCACAAAGAATGTGGTGCTGAAAAAACAGGGCACGACCCAGATCGGAAAGATCCCTGCGGGCGCAATGGTTACGGTTACGGCAAATGCGGCACCGGAAGGAATGGTCTTTGCGCAGTGGAACATCAGTGATCCGGCATTGATGGGAAACCCTGATGTAGCACACACCAGCCAGACCATGAAATTTTCCATGCCGACGGCAGATGTGACCGTAGAGGCAATGTACGAAAGCGCGGAAAATGCCAGAGAAACCGAACTGCTGGGCAGTGCTGCACTGATCGGCGCAGTGGGAATTTCGGCTGTTGTACTGGCCTATCAGGCGCATCAGCTCGGAACAGAGCTCTATCTGAAATATCTGCTGCCCAGTGGGGCGGCAATTCCCCAAAACAGGATCCAGCTGGCGGAACTGCTCTGGAGGAATGCAGGAGAGCCTGTACCGGATGTAAATGCAATGTATGAGGACATAGGCCTGAATGAGGAAGCGGCACAGCAGGCCGCACAGTGGGCCGTGGAAAACGAGTTGATGGAGCTGCCTGATGAAGAGCATACGGAGCAGTTCAAGCCGGATGAGCAAATCTCCTATGGAGAAGCCATTCGCGCATGGAAAAAAGCACAGCAGCTGAAAACGGCAGAATAAAATAGCACAAAGCGGAATCGTTCCATCAGGCAAGGATGGAACGATTCCGCTTTTTCTCTCTATTACCCCGGCAGAAACAGCAGCGTGCCCCGGGCGGCCAGTACGGGCTGGAACAGGCAGCCCGCCAGCCCTGCGGTGAGCGCCACGACGAGAAACAGCAGTGCCAGGACCAGAACAAGCCGGGTCAGCCCGAAGCGGTGGTGCCCGGCGGGGACTTTTTTGCGCTGCATGGTCAAACCTCCCTTTGTATCAGAGCTCTGCGCCATCCTATGCCGGGCTGTGCCGATTGTGTGCGGGCGCAAAATGTGGTACACTGTTACCGACAAATCACGGAGGAACTGTTATGCTGACCATTACACTGCTGGGTACGGCGGCCACCATGCCCCTGCCGGACCGTGCCCTGACCGCCGCGCTGGCCGAATGCGGGGGCCATGCCCTGCTGTTTGACTGCGGCGAGGGCACGCAGGCGGCGGCCCGCCGCGCCGGGGTCAACCTGATGAAGCTGGACGCCATCTGCCTGACCCACTATCACGGCGACCATATCTTCGGCCTGCCGGGCCTGCTGCAGACGCTGGGCTGTCAGGGCCGGGAGCGCCCGCTGACCCTTTACGGCCCCGAGGGGCTGGGGGAAATCTGGCCCGCTCTGCGCACCCTGGCCGGGCCGCTGCCGTACCCGGTCAGGGCTGTGCAGCTGGACACAGACCCCATCGACCTGACCACCCTTTCCTCCGGCTGGCCTGCGGGGGCGCAGCTTACGCCTTTCCGCACCCGGCACCGGGTGCCCAGCCGGGGCTACCGGCTCGACCTGCCCCGGGCGGGCCGCTTTGACCCTGCAAAGGCTCGGGCGCTGAACGTTCCGGTGCCGGCATGGAAACTGCTCCAGCGGGGCCAGAGCATCCCGCTGGAAAACGGGGCGGTGGTCGCCCCTGCGGATGTGCTGGGCCCGGCACGCCGGGGTCTGCGGTTCGTGTTCTCGGGTGATACCGCTCCCTGCCCGGCACTGGAACAGGCCGCGCAGAACGCCGACCTTTTCCTCTGCGATGCCACCTACCCCGACAACGAGCAGGAGGCGCAGGCAAAGCAGTGGGGGCACAGCACTTTTGCGCAGGGTGCGGCCATTGCAAAAAAGGCTGACGTGCGCCGGTTCTGGCTGATGCATTATTCGCCCATGATCCTTGAACCGGAAGCCGCCCTGCCCAATGCGCAGGCGGTATTCCCGGCGGCGGAGTGCGGCTTTGACGGCAAACAGATCATCCTGCAATATGACGAGGAAGCAACATGACAACGATCAAACTTGACCCGGGTGCAGCCCTGCTGCTGGATGCGCTCCATGGGGCGGGCCATGCGGCCTACGCTGTGGGCGGCTGTGTCCGGGACAGCCTGCTGGGGCTGGACCCCCACGATTGGGACCTCTGCACCAGCGCCCGCCCGGAGCAGGTGATGGCGCTGTTCGGGGAGGAAAAGTGTATCCCCACCGGCCTGCAGCACGGCACCGTGACGGTGAAGCAGGGCGGCAGGCTCTATGAGACAACGACCTTCCGCACCGAGGGGACCTACTCCGATGGCCGCCACCCGGATGCCGTCTGCTTTGTGCCGGATGTGCGGGAGGATCTTGCCCGGCGGGATTTCACCATCAACGCCATGGCATACAGCGCCGAGGAAGGGCTCATCGACCCCTTTGGCGGGCAGGACGACCTTGCCGCCCATCTCGTGCGGGCGGTGGGGGAGCCGGAACGCCGCTTTGAGGAGGACGCGCTGCGCATCCTGCGGCTCTACCGGTTCGCGGCCCGGTTCGGCTTCGCCATCGACCCAGCCACCGGTGCTGCTGCCCGGGCACTGGGGCCGCATCTGGACTGCGTTTCGGCGGAGCGCATCCAGGAAGAACTGCTCAAGCTGCTGGCGGCCCCCCGGCCCGGAATCTATCTGGAACCCGCCGTTCTGGCCGTTATCCTGCCGGAGCTGGAACCGGAAAAACAGCCGGAACGGTTTGCGGAACTCTGCCGTACCATCGACCGGATCGAACCAACAGCGGAGAACGTGCCCGCCCGGCTGGCGGCCCTTCTCTGCCCGCTGGGAGAAGCCGGTGCCCGCAAAGCTCTGCGCAAGCTGAAATGCTCCAACGCGCTCACGGATGAGGTGACAGCGTTGGAAAGGGAAGCTGGAGGGGGTGCCGGGAGCTTTCTCCTCGGACACGAATCGGGCCATTCCATCGCCCGCCCTATTGCCTGCGGCAACAGGGTCCCACCCCAGCGGACGGTCCTTGGAGAAACTCCCGGCACCCCCAACACCACGCTGACCGTACAGGCCAAACGCCTTTTGGGCCGTTATGAACTGCCGACGATCCAACGCCTGACCGCCCTTTGCAGTGCCCGGCATCCGGAACAGGCCGAGGCCTTTGCTGCCCTGCGGGCCGAAGCAGAGCAGCTGACAGCAGAAAATGCCTGCTGCCGGGTGAGCCAGCTGGCCGTGAATGGCCGTGACCTGATGGCGGCGGGGGTCAGACCCGGCCCGGGTCTGCGGCAGGTGCTGAACGCCCTGCTGGAGGCTGTCATCACCGGACAGACACCCAACGAAAAAGACGCGCTGCTGGCAGCGGCGGCTCAATTTTCTGCGTCTTGACAAGAAAAAGAAGCTGCGGTAGTATTATACTACTGTTTTAGTGTGTTATTGAATGAGGGACGATATGACAGAAGCACAGAACACGAAGCGCCCCGGGGCACTCATCGCCATGAGCGGCGGTGTGGACAGTTCGGTGGCGGCATGGCTGATGCAGCAGGCGGGGTACGACTGCACCGGCATCACCATGCGGCTCACCCGCAACGAGACGCTGGGGCAGTCCGGTTTCCACACCTGCTGCTCCGAAAAGGATATCGAGGATGCCGCCGAGGTGGCCTTTGCGATGGATATCCCCTACGAGGTGCTGGATTTCACCGCCGACTTCCGGGAGAAGATCATCGAAAAATTCATCCGGGTATACGAGATGGGCGGCACGCCCAACCCCTGCATCGACTGCAACCGGTATATGAAGTTCGACCACCTGCTCCGCTGGGCTGAGAGCCATGGCATGGAGTATGTGGTCACGGGCCATTACGCCCGGGTGGAGCAGGACGAGGCCACCGGCCGCTGGCTGCTGAAAAAGGGGCTGGACGAGGGCAAGGATCAGAGCTATGTGCTCTATAACCTGACCCAGGAGCAGCTGGCCCATGTGCGCCTGCCGCTGGGGGGGCTGCATAAGGCCGAAGTGCGTGAGATCGCGGAAAAGCAGCATTTCATCAACGCCCGCAAGCATGACAGCCAGGATATCTGCTTTGTGCCGGACGGCGACTACGCCCGCTTCATGGAGGACTTCACCGGCAAGCATTACCCGGCAGGCGATTTTCTGGACGAGAACGGCAAAAAGGTGGGCACTCACAATGGCGCGGTGCGGTATACCATCGGCCAGCGTAAGGGCCTTGGCCTTGCCATGGGTGCGCCGGTGTATGTCTGCGCCAAGGATATGCAGGCCAACACCGTCACGGTGGGCCCGGAGGAGAACCTGTTTGACCGCATCGTCTATGCCGACGAGGTGAACTGGATCGCCATCCCAGAGCTGACCGCGCCCTTGCGGGTCACGGCCCGCACCCGCTACCACCAGACCGAGCAGGCGGCCACCGTCTACCCGGCGGGAGAGGGGCAGTTCCGGCTGGAATTTGACCAGCCCCAGCGTGCTCCCACGCCCGGTCAGGCCGTGGTGCTGTATCAGGGGGATGTTGTGCTGGGGGGCGGCACCATCGTTGCGGTGGAATAAACCTCTCAGGCGCTTTGCAGGAAAGTGATAAAGCAAAACGAAAGCAGCTGTGCCGAACCGGTAAAATGAACGGCACAGTGTAAAATGGAGGAGCAAGTATCTATGCAGGATCAATATTCCCGCACCCAGCTGCTGCTGGGCAAGGAAGCAATGGAAAAGCTGCACAATTCCCGTGTGGCGGTGTTTGGCATTGGCGGCGTGGGCGGCTACACGGTGGAAGCGCTGGCACGCAGCGGTGTGGGTGCGCTGGACCTCATTGATGATGACAAGGTCTGCCTGACCAACCTGAATCGCCAGATCGTGGCCACCCGCAAGACCGTGGGCCAGTACAAGGTGGATGTGGCCGAACAGCGTATCCACGAGATCGACCCCAACATCAAGGTCACCACCTACAAGATCTTCTTCACCCCGGAAACGCAGGATCAGTTCGATTTCACCCAGTACGACTATGTGGTGGATGCCATCGACACCGTTACCGGCAAGATTGCGCTGGTGGTCAAGGCCAAGGAGGCCGGTACCCCCATCATCTGCGCCATGGGTGCAGGCAACAAGATGGACCCCACCCGCTTTGAGGTGACGGATATCTACAAGACCTCCGTCTGCCCGTTGGCCAAGGTGATGCGCACCGAGTGCCGCAAGCGGCGGATCAAGCACCTGAAGGTCGTCTACTCCAAGGAGCCTGCCATGACCCCCATCGAGGATGATTCCATCAGCTGCAAGAACCACTGCATCTGCCCCCCGGGCACTCAGCGCAAGTGCACCGTCCGGCGCTCGGTCCCCGGCTCCAACGCCTTTGTGCCCTCGGTGGCCGGGCTCATCATCGGCGGCGAGGTCGTGAAGGATCTGGTCGGATTTGTGCCGATGAAAGGTTAAAAACGAGAACGCCCCTCTCCGGTCTCACAGATGCCGGAGAGGGGCGTTTTGGGTCAAGGGAAACCGCTCCCACGGCATGGGAACGGGCGTGCTGCGCATCGGGCCGCAGGGCTGCCGCCTGCCCGGGCGTAACCATTGGTAGTCACCCCAGCAAACACAATATTGAAATACGTTCATTTGACAAAATACTTTTGCTAATTTATACTGGGATGCATATTCACATGCAAAAATCAAGGATAGAAGATAGGAAGTATCGTCATGCTGACTCTGGATAAGATCTACCACGCCGCCTTTGTGCTCAAGGACGTTGCCCGCAAGACCGACCTGATTGAAGCGCCCAAGCTCTCCAAGGACTGCCGCCTCTACCTCAAGACCGAGAACCTGCAGGTGACCGGCAGCTTCAAGGTGCGCGGCG
>ERZ857693.2607-NODE-2607-length-17175-cov-3.720619_pt1 | contig 17175 bp, 14 predicted proteins | sample MGYA00519765_ERZ857693 | MGnify/ENA primary metagenome ERZ857693 (study PRJEB31778, sample SAMEA3449354) | human gut metagenome | biome: human gut; feature: human-associated habitat; material: faeces | place: United Kingdom | collected 2010/2012 ... | reverse complement strand
AAGGCGGCGGCAATAACTTCCAGGGCGGCGGTGCACCGAGCAACGGTCCCGCACGTGGCGGCGGTCGCGGCGGTCGCGGCGGTGCCGCAGGCGCATTCGGACGTCAGGGCGGCAAGTCCTCAAAGGCCCGTAAGAACCGTCTGGCAAAGCGCCATGAGTATGAGGAGCTGAAAGCACCGACCATCGGCGGCGTTCGCATCCCCAACGGCAACGGCCAGACCATCCGTCTGCGTCAGGGCGCGTCCCTGGCCGATTTGGCGGAGAAGATCAACGTCAACCAGGCCGCGCTGGTCACCGTGCTCTTCCACCTGGGTCAGATGGCTACCGCCACCCAGTCCTTGGATGAGGAGACCTTCCAGATTCTGGGCGAAGAGATCGGCTGGAACATCCAGCTCGTCTCCGCAGAAGAGGAAGACAAGGAACTGCTCCAGCAGTTCGACATCAACCTTGACGAGGAAGAACTGCAGGATGACGAGGATCTCAAGCCTCGCCCGCCGGTCGTTACCGTCATGGGCCACGTCGACCACGGTAAGACACGACTGCTGGATACCATCCGCAAGACCAACGTCATCGCACGTGAGGCCGGCGGCATTACCCAGCGCATCGGTGCCTACCAGGTCACCGTGAACCTTGAAGGCGAACCGCGCAAGATCACCTTCCTCGATACCCCTGGCCACGAGGCGTTCACCGCCATGCGTGCCCGTGGTGCCGAGCTCACTGACGTCGCGATCCTCGTGGTCGCCGCCGACGATGGTGTGATGCCCCAGACCGTTGAGGCCATCAACCACGCTCAGGCCGCCAAGGTGCCGATCGTCGTGGCCGTCAACAAGATCGATGTGCCCGGTGCCAACCCGGAGAAGGTCCGCGGCCAGCTCACCGAGTTCGGCTTGGTCCCTGAAGAGTATGGTGGCGACACCATGTTCGTCGACATCTCCGCCAAGCAGAACCTGCACGTCGACAAGCTGCTCGAAGCCGTGCTGCTCACGGCTGACGCTGAGCTGGACCTCCGCGCCAACCCCGACATGGACGCCCGTGGTGCCACCGTCGAAGCCCGACTCGACAAGGGTCGTGGTGCCGTGGCCACTGTGCTGGTTCAGCAGGGTACGCTCCACGTGGGCGATGCCATCGTGGCCGGCACTTCGTACGGCCGCGTGCGTGCCATGCTCGACGAGAACGGTCAGCCGATGGAAGCGGCCGGTCCGTCCACACCTGTTCAGGTGCTGGGCTTGACCTCCGTGCCCACCGCCGGTGACCTCTTCCTGGTCGCCTCCGATGATCGTGCCGCTCGCCAGATTGCCGAGAAGCGTCAGGCCACCGAGCGTGCCGCCCAGCTGGCCAAGCGTCGCAAGGTCGTCTCCCTCGAGGACTTCAAGAAGAAGTTCGCCGAGTCCGAGATCGACATGCTCAATATTGTCATCAAGGGCGATTCGTCCGGTTCTGTCGAGGCGCTCGAGGATTCCTTGATGAAGATCGAGGTATCCGACGAGGTCGGCATCCAGGTCATCCACCGCGGCGTCGGTGCGATCACCCAGAATGATGTCAACCTGGCCACGGTCGACAAGGCCGTTATCATCGGTTTCAACGTGCGTCCGAACCGTCAGGTCGCGGACCTCGCCGAGCGCGAGGGCGTGGAGATCAAGTACTACTCGGTCATCTACCGTGCGATCGAAGACATCGAGGCATCCCTCAAGGGCATGCTCAAGCCGGAATACGAAGAGGTCGTCACCTCTCACTCCGAGATCCGCGAGATCTTCCGCTCCTCCAAGTTCGGCAACATCGCCGGCGTTATGGTGCAGGACGGCGAGGTCAAGCGTGGTACGAAGTGCCGTATCCTGCGCAACGGCGTGGCCACGGTCAACGACCTCGAGATCTCCTCGCTGCGTCGCTTCAAGGACGACGTTCAGTCCGTCAAGGAAGGCTACGAGGCTGGTATCAACCTCGGCACCTTCAACGACATTGAACTCGGCGACATCATCGAGACCTTCGAGATGCGGGAAGTCGAGCGCAAGTAGTCATTGTTAAGCCCCCTCTGACGAGGGGGCTGTCAGCCGCAGACTGACTGGGGGAGAGACATGGTAGTTCCATGATTTTCTCTCCCCCAGCCTCACTGCGTTCGGCAGCCCCTCGTCAGAGGGGGCTCAAGTCTAGAAAAGGAAATTCCTATGGCAGGAACCAACCCGCGCGCCGCACGTATTGCGGCCTTGATTCAGCGTGTCGTCGCCTCCTCCATTGAGCGCGAACTGCATGACAAGCGACTCGCCAGCATCACCGTCACCGAAGTTCGTGTGACCAACGATTTGCAGATCGCCAAGGTCTACTGGACCAGCTCGGCCACGAAGGCCACGAGGAAGGCGAACGCAAGCGCGCCCAGCAGGCACTCGATCAGGCCAAGGGCCACCTGCGTTCTCTGGTGGGCCACAAGGCTGGCCTGCGCCTGACTCCGCAGCTCCAATTCGTGTTCGATGAAGTGCCCGGCGAGGCTCACGAGATCGAAGACATACTCGCCGTGGCCAAGAAGCGTGATGAAGAACTCGCCCGTGCTCGCGCCACCGCCCAGTACGCCGGCGACGCCGATCCGTACAAGCATGACGACGAGCCCAGCGACGACTTCGAAGACGACTCTGACGAGGAGTAGTGTGCTTCATACAACCCCCAGCGGTCTGCTCATCATCGACAAGCCGCAAGGCGTGACCAGTTTCGACGCCGTCGCCGCCGTGCGCGGCGCGTTGCACATCAAGAAGGTCGGTCACGCCGGCACCCTTGACCCCATGGCCACTGGCACGCTGGTCATCGCCTTCGGCCGCGCCACACGACTGCTCAACGCCATCGTGGCGCATGACAAAACCTACGAGGCTACCATACGCCTCGGCCTGCGCACCACTACCGACGATGCCGAAGGCGAGGTGCTTGTCGATGGTGAAGCCCGCTCCCGCTGGCAAACGCTATCAGCGCAGCTGACTGAGGGTGGCCAGAGCGGCGAACCAACGGCGTTACCAACTGCCTCATGGCAAGACCTGCTCACACGCACCATCGCCACCAATTTCACCGGCGATATCGAACAAGTCCCCAATACGTTCTCCGCCATCAAAATCAACGGCCAGCGTGCCTACGACTTGGCTCGCGAAGGCAAGGATGTGGAACTCAAACCCCGCCCGGTCACCATCAGCGAATTCACCGTGCTGGATATCCGCAGCGGATTCGTAGCAGGGGAGCAGGCCGCTGAACCATTGCGGGAAGACGCGAACACGGGAGCGATTCCCGCACTTGATGTTGACGTGCGGATCAGCTGTTCATCGGGCACCTATATCCGCGCGCTCGCCCGCGATCTCGGCAAAGAACTTGGCGTCGGCGGATACCTGACCCGTTTGCGCCGTACGCGAGTCGGCCGATTCGCGTTGCCGGACGATGCCAGCGGACTTATCGCTCCTGAGGCGATGCTTGACACGCGAACCCATACCGTCACCGCACATACCGATCAGAAGACGTTCACTAATCGGGAAGGGCAAACCGTCACGCGCAACAAGTGCGTATTGGACACTCCTGAAGGTCTTGCCGGTGACGAGCGCCGCAACTGGCTGCTTGACCATGCCCTTACCATGGAACAGGCCGCTCGAGGTGCGATGCCGGCGCTTGACATCACTCCTGAGGAGGCCAGCGAATTACGCTTCGGCCGCCGTATCGAGCGTACAATCAGCGAGCCCACTGCCGCCATTGTGCCGCAAACGCATGATGTGGCGGCGATTATCGAGCGTGCCAACGCTCATCAGGCCAAGCCGGTCACCGTATTCCCCCTCGCGTAAAGTAGACGCGGTGAAAAGTGCAGCTTGATACAGGCCGCGCACAACAACGTCTATATTGCATGAATAACATCGCACGGATAAAAGGAACAGCACACTGATGGATATCACGCACCTGACCCCTGACGCCGAAGGTTCGATTGAATGGCCCTCGTTCAGTAACGACAAGAAGGCCGTGGTGACATTGGGCGCATTTGATGGCATGCACTTGGGTCATCAGGCGGTGATCAAGCGTGTGGTGGAACTCGCGCACCAGCATGATGCTTTTTCCGTGGTGATTCTGTTTGACCCGCGCCCCGCATTCGTGCACGGCTGGGTCATCTCGCACCATGGCGAAGAGCCCGCGGTTCAGAACGTGGATGCCGAAGCATTGACCAGTGTGGATGATCGACTGCACCGCATGGAACAGTTCGGCGTGGACCATGTGCTGGTGGTGCACTACACGCTGGCCTTCGCAGCTATGTCATACATTTTCTTCCTTGGCCGACTCACCGGCAAGCTGGGTATGCGCACGTTGGTCCTTGGGCAGGATGCCGCCATGGGCAAGGGTCGAGAAGGTGATGTGAAGCATATCGCCAATCTTGCCGCCGCCACCGGTGTATTCGAACTTGATGTGGTCGATGACCGTGGCCCGGGTGAAGTGCGCATTCCGCGCGATTTCAAGCCGGAAGCCCCGAGCGAATGGGGAGAGCCCGTCGATCCGCTGGCCAATGCCACCAAAGCCGAGCGCCGCGCATGGAGCAAGAAGAACCAGGCCAAGGCAATGCGCGCATGGAGCTCCACCAATGTGCGCTACCTGCTGGCTCATGGCCGAATCCAGGACGCCAACGCCATTCTGGGTGCTCCGCACTCCATCGAGGGCGAAGTGGTGCATGGTGAGGAGCGTGGCCGCACCATCGGATTCCCCACCGCCAATCTTGGCTCCGACATTGCAGGCTACATTCCGGTCGACGGCGTCTATGCCGGTTGGCTGGTAGATGGTGAAAACCGTTGGCCCGCCGCCATCTCCATTGGCACCAAACCCACCTTCAGTGAAAAAACCGGCCTTAATGAGCGTGTGGTGGAGGCCTACTGCATCACTGAAGAATGGATCGACCTGTACGACCACAAGGTTCGCGTCGAATTCGTCGGCTTCCTGCGCCCGCAGGTCAAGTTTGATGGCCCCGACCAACTCGTCGACGAACTCAAGCGCAACGTCGAGGAGACCAAGCGTCTTACCGCCTGAGGCATATCTCAGGGCTATTTACGCACTCCCAAGGCGTCTAATGCGTCGGACAATGTGTTGGACTCCACCAGCTGAAGTCCCTCGACATGCACCGGCTTGCGCAGTGGCGGAATGACCGCCGTGGTGAAGCCGAGGCGTGCGGCCTCGCGAAGGCGATATTCCATACGCGGTACCGGGCGCACCTGACCGGTCAGGGAAATCTCACCAATGGCGCACGTGGCTCGCGCAATGGGTTTTGACGTGGCGGCGCTCGCCAGTGCCGCCACTATCGCCAAGTCGGAACCGGGCTCCTTGGCCTGGCCCCCGGCAATAGTGGAGATATACAGGTCGTTGGACAGCAGGTTGAGCTTGCTGTGACGGTAGAGCACCGCGACCAGCATGGCGATACGGCTGGGGTCCACGCCATTGACCGCACGACGGGGTGTGGGCAGCACCGACGTGGTGACCAGAGCCTGTACTTCGATAGGCAGACTGCGATGCCCATCCAATGTGAACGTCACGCAGGTGCCTTCCACGGGTGCCGCGTTGGCCGCATCAGGGCCGTCTCCAGACAGGAACAATCCGGCGGGATCGGTGACCTCTTCGATGCCTTCACCGCTCATGTCGAAACAGCCGACTTCATCGGTCGGGCCAAAACGATTCTTCACCGCTCGCAGCATTCTCAGCGCAGTCTCGCTGTCGCCTTCGAATTGGCAGACCACATCGACCAGATGCTCCAATGTGCGCGGGCCTGCAATCGAACCATCCTTGGTCACATGACCAACCAGAAATACTGGAATGTCAAGTGTCTTAGCGGTATCTATCAGCGCGCTTGCCACTTCGCGCACCTGAGTCGAACCGCCGGAAATGCCATCGACCTCCTGCGAGACGATGGTCTGCGCCGAATCCACAATGGCCAAGGCCGGCTTGTTCTGTTCGATCAGCCCCAATACTGTGGACAGGTCGGTGGTGGAGGCCAGTAACAAGTTCGGCTCCACCGCATTGATGCGGGAAGCGCGCAAACGAACCTGCGCCTGTGATTCCTCGCCGGAAATGTACAGCACGGTGTTGGCGTGTGTTGATGATGCGTTGCCCCGCATCGGCACCGTGTTCGATGCGTTGCCCTGCGCCCGGCCCGACTGTTGGGCAGACCGCTGACCTGCCCCTCGGAACGTACTGTCTCCCGCCACAACGCGCGCGATATTGCCGGCCGTCTGCAACAGCAATGTCGACTTGCCGATACCCGGTTCGCCCGCTATCAGCGTTACTGAACCCGGCACCACGCCACCGCCGAGCACACGGTCGAATTCGGAAAACCCGGTACCGAGCCGCTCGACGCTTTCCGTGCCCACTTCGGTAATCGGACGGGCTGCAGATCTGGCGTTGTTGGCAACCGTAACCGACTGCGTGCGTGATGTTCGGCCGGGAGCGGCCGTGCGAGAGCCTGCCGCCGGCCGAGCCTCGTGAAATTCCTCGACCGTGCCCCACTGACCACACTCGGGGCAACGGCCGTACCACTTCGGCCCGTTCCAACCGCATTCGGAACATACATACTGCACACTTGATTTCGCCATGGTCTCACCCTAACCCAAACACCAGCGGACGGTAAATTTTTACCGTTCACAAGAGTTTCACGCGGCTTGCGCACAACGACTAAAATTACGGCCGCCTAGCGTCACGCGGCTGTGAGAGAATCGGGGCATGACTAATAGTGAGAACTCCTCGACCACGCAATCCCATGGCAAGTTGATTGCAGTGGTGGTTGCCGCAGCTGTTGTGATTATCCTGGCAGTGCTTTCGGCCTTTGTGTGGCCGGGTTGGGCCATCCAGAAGAATGATGGCACCTCCACTACCACCCAAAACAGCCAGCAGAAAACCGAATCATCCGAGCCGACCAAGCCGACCATCGACGCCACAGCTTTGCCGGATGATGCCAGTGAGCTGTTGAAGGCCATGCCGGGCAGCGTGCTGAATTACGCGCGTACCAAGGCGGATGCCTCCACGACGTGGAATTCCGCGTCGCCGCTCGAGGAGTACACTCTGACCTACTCCACTGGTGATGCCGCCAAGGATGTCACGCTGGTCGCCGCGCAGTGGTCGTCGGCGGACAATGCCAAGACCCAGTACGATGCGTTGGTCGCTGCGCAGACCGGCGATGAGTCGGCATCCGGCAACGTCAAGGTTTCCGGCAACGTCACGGGCGCGTACGTGGTGAAGGCCGATGCCTCCAACAGCAAGAACGCCGTTGCCATCTGGCAGAACGATACCGTGGTCTTCCAAGCTACCGGCACCAAGGAAGCGGTCGATCGCTTCTACCAGAAGTTCCCGATGTAGCATCTAGTATCGGCTGTCAGCTGCTGCACAAACTTATGAACGTTGGGGCATCCACATTGCTGATGTGGATGCCCCAACTGCGTTCAGGGCATATGCGGACTATCGGCAACATACTGGTTCCCTCTGTCTGGCAACACGTGTATTATGGTGCGAGTTGCAACTTTTACGATTAATCGAAATGGAGGCTTCAGATGGGTTCTGTCATCAAGAAGCGCCGCAAGCGGATGAGCAAGAAGAAGCACCGCAAACTGCTGCGTAAGACCCGCCACCAGCGTAAGTAGTCTTACCTGCAATCAAGGCATTAGAAACCCCGTGATCGTTATGGTCGCGGGGTTTCTCTTTTGCTTGGCTCTTTGCCTTGTTCGGGCAACAGTAAAGCCCGCACCTGCGATGTGCAGATGCGGGCTTGGAAAAGCTTAGTGATGTGAGACGATCACTTGTTGGCGTTGGTCATCACGCGCGGGCCGTTCGGGTCGCCGACGATGACCTTGTCGACCATGTTGAGGAACAGGCCGTGCTCCACCACGCCGACCGTGTTGATGAGGTCTTCGGCCAGCTCCTGCGGGTGATCGATGCGCTCCAGGTGCAGGTCCACCACGAAGTTGTTCTCGTCGGTGCGCACTTCCTTGCCGTCGGCGTCAAGACGAAGCACCGGCTTGTAGCCGCGGGCCTCGAACTTCTTGATGACTTGGCCGGCACCGAACGGAATGACCTCGACCGGCAGCGGGAACTTGCCGATGGTGTCCACGACCTTGGACTCGTCCACGATCCACACGATCTGGTTGGAGTTGGTGGCCACGATCTTCTCCCACAGCAGAGCAGCGCCGCCGCCCTTGATGCCGTTGAAGTTCTTGTCGACTTCGTCGGCGCCGTCAATGGTCACGTCGATGTGGTCCACGTCGTCGATGTCCACGATCTTGATGCCGTAGCTCTCGGCCTGGGCCTGCGTGCGGCGAGACGTGGTCACGCCAGTGAACTCAAGACCTTCCTCCTGATGACGGCGGCCGAGCTCGTCCACCAGGAACTTCACGGTCGAACCAGTGCCGAGGCCTGCGATCATGCCGTTTTCAACGAGCTTGGCGGCTTCGATGCCGGCCGCCTTCTTCAGCGCATCCTGCTGTGCCTTATCCATGGTTTCTCCTTTGCCATCCTTGCCTCCGCCGCACGGATCAACGGCGTGAAGCCTTATCTCCTATCCTAACGCGAATGAGCGATTTTGTGTCATCGTGTCCGATTGCGGTACATATTCGTGTGTTTGGGTGTCAGTGTCGTACGAATGGTGCGTTGGTGATGGTCAGGTTGCCGTCGCCGTCCACATAGCCTTCGATTTCGATGCTGCCTTTGATCGGCATCGGCTGCCCGTTGAAATACGGGCTCGTTTTCGGCGCGGGGGAGAAGGTCAGCGTACCGGATACCGTCAGCCCGCTGGGCTTTGCGGGGGGTACAGGTTGCGTTGATTGTACAGGTTGCGTTGATTGTGCCGCTAAGGGTGACGAAGACTTGGTCTCCGGCCTTGCGGCATCCGTCTGATCCGTCGCCGCAGCCGGCTTGCGCAAACTTGCCGCATCCGCTTTGCCGTCCAATACCAATTGCACGTCTGGAGGCACATCGGTGCCATGTGCGTATTCGGAGCCCAGCAGCGACTGCCAGCCTTCAATCGGTAGATAGCCGTCGCGCGCACCCGAACGGCAATCGCCCGCATAGGTGCGTGCCAGTTCATCGACCAGCTCATTGCCTTCGTTGCCGGCGTGACCTTTGACCCATCGGAAATCCACCGGGCCAGGGCGTTGTGAGATCTCACGGTCGATCGCCTGAATAAGCTCTTTGTTCTTCACAGGCTTTTTCTGCGAATTTTTCCAGCCGTTCTTCTTCCAGCCTTTGACCCACTTGGTCGAGCAATTGATGGCGTACTGCGAATCCGATTCGATGAGCAATGGCTCAGGGCCCGGGTGCGCTCGCAAAGCTTCCAGCACTGCGCACAGCTCACCAATCTGATTGGTGCCGTTGGTCGCGCCGCCCGCATCATAACCATGGTCGTCGTGCTTATGGCCGGGCTTGCCGCCGGCGTTCTGCTCATGATCGGCCCAGGCCCAGCCCATTGGCCCGTTTGGATTCCCTAATGCGGACCCATCTGTGGATACTGTGATAGTCATGTTCTCCACCCTAACGCAAGCTGTGCAATCTCTTGCTGAAGTGGGGCTGCCCAGCGCGAGGCAAAACAACGTAGTGGAGGGTGTGGATAACATCACACCTATTGACTTTGCTTGAAAAACATGCCATCGCGCGTGAATAGGTGAGCGCTCACAAGAAAAACAAGACATTTCCTCTCTGTGGGTGAGGCCGGCAACAATGGCGCATCCGGTATCTGGAATGAGAATAAGGGACTGTACAAAACCAGTGACGGCAACATCGAAATCCTCAAACCAGAGGCGGACAGCGATGGTTCGACCTCCACGGCCGCATCCAAGGGCACCATGCTTATCGCAGGCAACTCCAAAACCGTGGCACTCGGTCCAGGCGGCATGGCCTTGGCTCCCGGCCTGCCGCTCGGTCTTGGCTGGTTCATCCGACGCCGCTTAGGATTGGATGCCTCCGACATTCTGGACCGTAAGCTCGGCTTGAAGTAACGGCTGGTTCGGACGTGATTGCTGTCACGTCCGGATCATGACGACAGCGCGAAGGTCCTCATCGGTTTACGTCGATGAGGACCTTCGCGCGCATTAGGGGAGTCTGTTGCGGGCTGCGCTACGCGGGTCATGCTGCGCGGGCGTGCTATGCGAACAAACTACGCGAACAAGTCGTTCAGTGCCTCGGCAATCGTCGGATGCGTGAACACCATATCGCGCAACGTGCTGGCCGGCGCGTCAAGATCCATCGCCAACTTGACGATATTGATCACCTCGTGCGACTCGACGGAAAGCAGCATCGCACCCAGAATGCGGCCAGTATTGCGTTCCACAATCGCCTTCATCAGACCATCCGGTCGCCGCATTACCTGGGCCTTCGGCACAGCGGCCACCGGCAATCGCTTGACCACATAATCCAATCCAGCCGCCTTCGCCTCGCGCTCATTCAATCCCACGCGCGAGTAAGGCGTGGCGAGGAATGTGCTCGACGGCACATGCTTGCGGTCCTTCACCGTGTACGGACGGTCGGAACCATTGAGCTGCGACCACACCACGCGATAGTCATCCAGCGAAATGTACGTGTGCTGCGGGCCGCCGTTCACATCGCCCAGAGCCCAAATGTCGGCTGCTGTGGTGCGCAGAAGCTCGTCGACTTTCACGGCACCGCGTTCGGTGAGCTCCACGCCAGCTGCCTCAAGATGCAGTCCCTCGACGTTCGGCGTACGTCCGGTGGCCACCAGTACCGCGTCGGTGGTCAGGCAGAATCGGGCTTCAGCCGGCTCGGCGAACCGCGGCTCGCCATCGTCTGATGGTTTCGTTTGAACGTGTGACATCGTGGCGTGATCGGTCGGGTTGCTAGTGGGGCTGGTGGTTGTTGTAGTGTCGGTGGCGCCGGTGATATCGGTATGAGCGTTCCCGGTGCCGGCGGGGGTGGAATCGCAAGCTTGCGATGCGCCGCGAGTCATACCCTTCACCGCAACGGACAACCTGACGCCGCCGTCAGCAGCAGGCGCGATGGCCTTGGTATCCGCGTTGAACAGGAACTTGACGCCCTGCGCTTCCAACTGTGCGCGAATCGCGGCCGCCACATCCGCATCCTCGCGCGGCAGGAACTCGGCATTGTGCTGCAGCACGGTAACCGCCGTGCCGAAATCGGCAAACATCGAGGCAAACTCAAGTCCAATGAATCCTGAACCGATAATCACCAGTCGCTGCGGCATATCGTCGAGATCCATCAGTCCAGTGCTGGTGTAGACGCCGGGCGTAGTGTGGATACCGGGAATATCCGGAATGCGCGGCGTGGCACCGGTATTGATGAAGATCTTGCTGGCGGTCACGGCGACCGGGCCCTCAGCGGTGGCGATTTCCACGCTATGAGGGCCGGTGAAGTGAGCGCGGCCGGTGATTACGGTGATGTTGTCTTGGTCGGCGAGCTTGTGATAGTTCTTGTCGCGCAGCATCGAAGTGACGCGGCGCTTCTCCTTGATAGCAGCCTCGAACGCTGCTTCGCGGGTTTCGGGAGTACTGTTCGCGCCATCCCGCCGCGCCTGTTCGGCGGACAAAATCAGTGACTTGGACGGCAAGCATCCGATATTGATGCAGGTGCCGCCGTACATGTCGGCGCTTGCCTCGGCGACGACGACCTTGCGGCCGGCTGCACTGAGCTTGGCAGCCAAGGTTTTGCCGCCCTTGCCGAATCCAATGATCAGGGCGTCGGTGGTGATAGTGGGGGAGGTGCTGGGTGTGCTGATGGCATTGGGTGTGCTGATGGACATGGTTACTTCCTTACGTATTCGAGTGATAAGAGTGCGTTGTGCTGATGTGTTGTGTGCCGTGCGGCGTCTGTTTTCTTCTTTGACTGCCGAAGCGTTATCGACTGATGCTGGCTAGGGGAAACGCGCGGGATTATTAGCCTTTGCGCTCGCTGAATATCTGTTCGGTGATGTCGTGGATGGTGGTGTGTTCGAGTTGTTCGAGGCAAGTGCGGTTGAGCCCGGCATAGATGTCGTTCATCACTGCGCCCATTGAAGATGACACCAGACAGTCCTCGTGTACGTCGCCCGGTGTCCAGTTCACTTTCACAAAAGTGGTGCCGGTGGCTTCCGCTACCGCGCGCAAAGTGATTTCGGCGGCGGGCCGGGCCAGAGCGTACCCGCCTTCAGCACCCTCTTTAGTGGCGATGAGTCCGGCTGAGGCGAGCGGTCGCATTACTTTGCGCACGCGCGCCGCATTGGTACATATGTTCTCGGCCAGGATCTGACTGGGCAGGTGTGTGGCGCGATGGTCAAGGTAGACCAATGCGTGCACTGCCAGTGAATGGTCGCCGTTCATGAAACGACCTCCTTACCGAGTCGATACTGTAACTATGATGTGTACAGTTATGATACTGTAATCATATCAGATACAGTTAGTGTGTCAAATCGGGGTTGAAGAGGTGGATGACTATGTGTATAAGTGAGGTGTCCACATGGTTATCCACAATGAATGTGCGTAAGTGAAGCTAGGACCACATACCTCGGATCGGCTTCCGTTTCCGCACCCACTACCCATATGGTGGTGTCATGAACAGGATGACCGACGGCATCACCAACTATGGAGCTCTGCCAGGCTCTATATACGATCCGCCTCCGGAAGAATCGGAGACAGTTTTTGTTCCGCCCGAATTTGCGGGGGCATTTTCTGCTGACTCGAAATACCCGACTTTTCGCGACTCGCCATCGCCAAACAGTGGTGCACATGATTCTGCGGCGGCACCGACCATGAGCGAAAGCCTTGCCCAGCGCAAACGCGACATGGTCGCACGCTGCACTGAGGAAGCGAAACGGGCGGGCAAGAAGCTGCTTTTCGGCATGACCACTTCCCTCGCTCTGCAATCCGTACCGATTCCCGCCGATTGCGACCTCGACTCGGCCAAGCTGCACACTGTATCCAGCGTTAAGAGCAAGCGGTTTCGTACACGCCATGCACCACTGCAAACGCATATTTGGAAACATGCGGCTAAAGCCGCCAATGTGGAAATGAACCAACACGTGTTTGCGCTGGACCTGTTTCACGTATGGGCTCAACTTGCCCCGTATGTTTCTTTTGAGTCCCTGATTGTGCTCGGGGATGCCGTCATCGCTGCTACGAGCAAACAGCCAGTATTGGCCAAGGATCGTGATGCTGCTGCAATCTATCAGGATCTGGTGAAGTTCGTGGAGCGATTTACCCGATTCAGAGGGCGCCCGTCCTGCGTTCGAGCATTGCCGCTGATATCACCTGGTGCTGATTCGCCCAAAGAATCAGAAGAACGACTCTCTCTGGTAGCGCATGGGATTCCACAGCCGGTTGCGAACTATGTGGTGCCGGATGCGGCTTTTGCATCTGGAGCTCCCATAACGTTGGACTTAGCGTGGCCGGAGTTCAAGGTCGCTGTTGAATATGATGGCGATCATCATCGTACGAGTAAGACTCAATGGCGCCGTGACCAAGAGAAAAGGGGTGTGCTGGTCGGGCGGAGATGGCTGGTCTTCGTCGCCACGGCGGCAAGTATCGCTAACGAGGACGCTCGTGCTGAATTCGCTTTCAACGTGGCGAGGGCGCTTGCTTCGCGCGGTGCCGTATTCGAGTTTCATGTAGTTGCCATGTCTCTTGAAGAGTTGTCGCAGAGCCTGCTGTGACCATAATGTCCGAAATGGACTGATGTAAAGGCAATATTTGTACGACCTGTTGTTGTGGTGTGTGCTTGATATTGCATGCCGTTCGATTGCGATGCCTCGTAGTGATGGATTTCGTGAATGACTAGTGTTCGATTGTGGAGGGAAATGTGTCATAGTGGTCGATTGGGGGGGGCGGTGCATTGGGCGTGGATTTGCGCCAATGGGTGTGGGACGCTACGCGTGTTTTGCCGATTTTTGCGTGGCGTCCCACGGCCCCTCGGGTAATGGCTGTGACGGGTGTGGCAGGAATGGCGTCTTTCCGGGGTTTCCAGTTTGAGTGTGTGGGATGGGGGAAAATGTAAAACGATTGACTTAGCTGTTGTCCCACGCTTTTGTGGGATGGCAACTCTGGAATGGGCAAATTCGTCGTGGCGTCCCACAACGATGTTAAAACTCGACCATGATGCAAGCCGACCGAACGCTTCGGCGGTCATCTGGCCGCTGTGACCCCACAATGATGATGGGAAACTCGGTCATAATGTAGGCAGGCGAACGTTTCGCGGTCATCTGGCCGTCCTGCCCTGCAGTGATGTTGAGAAAATGCAGTCACGGTGCATGAGGAGAACCGTTGACCTGCGTGTTTCAGTGGTCGCGAACTGCATATGCGCTAAAAAAGCTCTGCAGTGGATTGCATGAATCCAATGCAGAGCCTTATTGGTTGCGGTGAACGCGACTAACGCAGCGATTTCACTCGCTCAGGGCCTTGTCTACCACGACGGTGGCCTCGTCGAGCACCTTGTCCAGAGCCTCGGGGGAGACGAAGGACTCGGCGTACACCTTGTAGATGTTCTCGGTGCCGGAGGGGCGGGCGGCGAACCAGTTGTCCTTGGTGGTGACCTTCAGACCGCCGATCTTGGCGTGGTTGCCCGGTGCCTCGGTCAGCTTGGCGGTGATGTCTTCGCCAGCCAGGGTGGAGGCGGTCACGTCGTCGCCGGACAGTGCCGCGAACTTGGCCTTCTGCTCCAGTGTGGTCGGGGTGTCGACGCGCTTGTACCAAGACTCGCCGAAGCGCTCGACCTGCTCCTGGTGAAGCTGGGCCGGGGTCTTGCCGGTCTTGGCGGTGATCTCGGCGGCCAGCAGGTCGGGGATCAGACCATCCTTATCGGTGGTCCACACGCGGCCGTCCTTGCGCAGGAAGCTCATGCCGGAGCTCTCCTCGCCGCCGAAGGCGACTTCGCCGCTGAACAGCGGGTCCACGAACCACTTGAAGCCCACCGGCACTTCGATGACCTTCGCGTTGATCGATGCGGCCACGCGGTCGATCAGGGAAGAGGAGACCAGCGTCTTGCCCACGGCTGCGCCCTCAGGCCAGCCCGGACGGTTGCCGCCGAACAGGTACTCCACGCACACGGCGATGTAGTGGTTCGGGTTCATCACGCCCCAGTTCGGGCAGACGATGCCGTGACGGTCGGCGTCCGGGTCGGTGCCGCCGACCAGATCGTACTTGTCCCAAGCGCCGGCGTTGAGCTCGTCGACCAGGCCCTTCATGGCGTACGGGGAAGACGGGTCCATGCGGATCTTGCCGTCGTGGTCGATGGTCATGAAGCGCCAGGTCGGGTCGACCTCAGGACGCACCACGCCGATGTTCAGGCCGTACTTCTCGTTGATGAGCGGCCAGTAGTTCACGGAAGCGCCGCCGAGCGGATCGATGCCCAGACGCACGCCGGAGTTGCGGATCACGTCGAAGTCGATGACGTTCTCCAGGTCGTCCACGTAGTGCTCGCGGAAGTCGAAGCCCTCGACGTACTCGGACTTGATGGCCTCCTCGTAGGGCACACGCTTGATGGACTTGAAGTCGCCGAGCAGCTCGTTGGCGCGAGCGGCGATGGCATTGGTGGTCTCGGCCGGAGCCGGGCCGCCGGTGACGGGGTCGTACTTGAAGCCACCGTCGGTGGGCGGGTTGTGGGACGGCGTGACGACGATGCCGTCGGCGAGGCCCTCGCCCTCGAAGCGCTGGGTGCCGTCGGCCGCACGGTTGTGGGTCAGGATGGCCTGGGAGACCACCGGGGTGGGCACGAAGTCGTCACGGGAATCGACGCGTACGTGCACGCCGTTGGCGACGAGCACCTCGATGGCGGTCTTCTTGGCCGGGCCGGACAGCGCGTGGGTGTCGGAGCCGAGGTACAGCGGGCCGGTGACGCCGGCCTTCTTGCGGTATTCGGCGATGGCCTGGGAGATGGCGATGATGTGGGCCTCGTTGAACGAGGTCTTCAGGGACGATCCGCGGTGGCCGGAGGTGCCGAAGATGACACGCTGCTCGGGGACTTCGGGATCGGGGACGAGGTCATAGTATTTGCCGATAACCTCATCGACATTGATCAGATCTGCTGGGGTGGCGGGCTGACCCGCATTGTTTGCTACCATGCTCCCTATTCTGCCACGTTTTTTCGCCACGTTGGGTACGATTATGTTAAGAGTTGTCAACTTTTGTGCGAATCGTGTGCCGGTTGTCTAGCGCTTGGTCATTTCCTCCTCGATTTCCTCCAGCGACTTGCCGTTGGTCTCGGGCACCAAGCGCATCACGAACGGGATGGACAGGGCCGAAAACACGCCGAAAATCGCGAACGGGCCGCCCACATTGTTGCCGAACGCATCGAGCAGCACGAGGAAGAACTGGGAGACGATGAAGTTGCCCAGCCAGTTCGCCGCCGAGCCGAAGGAGGAGCCGATGCCGCGCACGCTCAGCGGGAAGATCTCGCCGATAAGCACCCAGGCGATCGGGCCCCACGAGACCGCAAAGCCGAGGATATAGAAAGCGATGAGAATCATCGTCGGCACGGCCAGCACGGCCACGTCGCCCACGAAGTTCATCACGGCGAGCACTGCGAGCGAAACGGTCATCACGATGGAACCGAAGATCAGCACGCCCTTGCGCGGGAAACGATCCATGATAAGCGTGGCCACGATGGTGCTCACGAAGTTCACCACGCCGATGCCCACCGACACCCAGATTGCGTCGCCTTCAGGGAAGCCGAAGCCCTTGATGAACACCTGCGGCAGGAAGTAGATCACCGAGTTGATGCCCACGAGCTGCTGGAACAGCATGATACCGATGGCGGCCACCAGCGCCGGACGAGCGATACGGAACAGTTCGCGCACACCACCCTTGGTGTCCTGTGCGGCCACGGCCTTGATTTCGTCCAGCTCAATCTGCACCTGGGTCTGATCCACGTCCTTGCGAATCAGCGTAAGCACTTTGAAGGCGTTGCGGGTGTCGCCCTTGTTCACCAGATAACGCGGGGATTCGGGCAGCAACAGGCCGCCGAGCAGCAACAAGGCGGCCGGCACCAGCGCCGAACCGAGCATCCAGCGCCAGTCGCGGATGCCGAAGAGGTTGTGGTTCAGGAATCCGAGGTTGGAGGCGTAGGCCAGCAGAATGCCGAAGGTGACCATGAGCTGGAACAGCGTGGACAGTGAGCCGCGACGCTCCTTCGGCGCCAGTTCGGCCAAGTACGCCGGGGTCAGGGCAGAAGCCGCGCCGACCGCGAGGCCCAGGATGATGCGGGCGCACACCA
>ERZ857693.2590-NODE-2590-length-17257-cov-13.113068_pt1 | contig 17257 bp, 10 predicted proteins | sample MGYA00519765_ERZ857693 | MGnify/ENA primary metagenome ERZ857693 (study PRJEB31778, sample SAMEA3449354) | human gut metagenome | biome: human gut; feature: human-associated habitat; material: faeces | place: United Kingdom | collected 2010/2012 ... | reverse complement strand
ACACTTTTTTTGTCCGATAGTATAGAAAATGTCAGAACAAGTCTTGACTATTACACATTATTCCTGCCAAGGAAAAGTAGTGCGTATTGACGACAGCTTCCAGACTTTGCCACTGTGTCCTGCTTCAATATCTCTTCGAAATCCGCATTAGCCAGTTCGTCTTGTCCTTGCTTACGATAAAGCTCACCGCGCATTAGGAAAATATATGGGTACTCCTTATCTACGTCAATACCGGCATTGTAGTTTTCCATAGCTGTTTTATCATCACCTTTAAGCTCATAGCACCAACCTCTCTTATAATAAGCATATGCATCGGTAGGTAAAATCTCAATCATTTTAGAGAAATCATCAATGGCCTCGTCATACCTACCACTTTCACGGTAGAAATCTGCTCTTTCTGCCAAAGCATAGTAGTCTCTACCATTACCCATTTCTATACATTTTGTAATCTCTTCGATTGCCTTATTAGAATCTCCAAGTTCGTGGTAGCACTGACTTCTATAATAGAAAATCATAGGAGCTGTCCCATATTCCTTCTCAATCTTATTGTATTCTGCTATTGCGCTTGCAAAATCATAGCTCCACTCATAGATATTTATCTTGAGCATCTTCCATCTCATTCTCTCACTGTCCTTATTACACATCGCACTTACCTTTGCAAGGGCATAACTGAGATGTTTTTTGAAGATGTCTTCAATATATGAAGACTCTGGGTCATCATCTTTATCAAAATAACGAATAGCATCATCAATAGCCTGATCTGTTTTACCGAGTTTGTCATAGGCCTGCATTCTAAATCGGTAAATTTCGCTATAGCTATCGTCGTACTTTTCGCACTTATCAGCCATATTAATTGCACCCTGGTAGTCTTCTCGCTGTATCATGTTTCGCACAAGTCCAATCATTGCAACTTGGTCTGCCTCATTATGTTTAAGCATCAACTGATAATCAGCATCTGCATTAGCATAATCCTTCATGTTATAATATACCCCTGCTCGTTGGTATAGTATTTCATGTATCGTTTCAAGATCATCACTTTTAGCAATCATCTTGTAGGCAGTCGAAAAGTCAGCAATGGCTTTGTCGTACATTTCCATATCGACATAAATATCAGCTCTCCACCAATAAGGAGCATACTTGGGAACATCTTCGTTTTTATCCCAATGCTTGATGGCATTATTGATATCCATTAAAGCCTGGCCAAATTTATTCTGATTTTGATACAGTCCAGCGCGGAAAATATATCCGTTTGATGATTTCGGGTTTTCGTTAATGTACTGGTTAATGTACTTCATCGCTTCCTTCTCATCCTTCTGTTCGAGAAGTTCATAGGCCTTACGTAAATTGTAATCAGATGACTGGCTCTTTTGAGCGAAGCATAAATGTAGCCCCATTATAAGGAGCAATGCGGTAGTGAGCAGGACTTTTTTCATTGTTTGAGTTATTTGTTATTATATTGGTTAAATACTAACCAAAGTTCAGTCTATAAATTCACATTAGCAAGAAACTAAAATACTAATGTATGAAATCATAGTTGCAGTATATAAAATTGTCATAGAAGGCACATTTTATAAGTGCAAAATTCACGGTTCTTTAATGGTTGTTTCTATTAAAGAGGGTGACCCAAAAGTCCAGTTTCATAAGGATAAGCTTATAAATAGTAAGTTGTTTATGGTAATTGATATTGCTGAAAGCCTTATCACAATACTAAAAAGGAGTTTAACAAGGCTCTTTTACTCCTTAAACTTACAATCTGTAATTTCTTTGAAAATCTGATTTACTTTTGGGTCACCCTCATGTAGTTTATTAAAAGTTTGGATCTATTAGAGATGAAAAATCTGCGAACTTACCATCCTTGTGATTATTAATAATTTGGACGGCTTTATCTATTTGTTCATTTAAATACCTAATATTCCATTCTTCTTTGTAGTACTTCCAATAGTACATCATATTTTCAATTTTACGCCTATACTTGTCTCTGTATTGGTCACAGGCAAATGGACTTTCTCGATCAATGTCAGATTGAGCTTCCTTAATTATTGACTGGAACTCACGATACGAGCGTTCGTAATCATGTAAAAGTTCTTGTACAATCGACATGTCTTCTTTAAGTTTTGACGAATATATCCTGTCAAAGTATTTAATGGCCTCATCTACATCTGCCTTGTCAAACCTTTCATACAACCAACGGTTTGCCAACCTGACCATACAAGTATCTACAAAACCAGTATTTGCTTTTAATGTAGCGATTTCTCTATCCTTAAGGCGAATTACATTTAGGAGAGAATCTCGCTGACGGTTTGCAGCAACTGTTAATCTCAGCGAATCCTGTCTAGCATTGGCTCTAATAGAATCTATTACTCCTGTGTTCACGCGATACACACTATCCCTATTGACTAATTCGCGATGAAGTGAATCTGCCACCAGTTTAATACTATCAACATTTTCAATTTTGTCCTTATTGGATTTACCTTTGAAAAATGTTCTCTGTTTATCCTGCGCCATAATATTAGAACTTAGGAACAGGGAAACTAAAATTATTATTAGTCCTTTTATTTTCATTTTTCTAGTTATTTGCATATGGTATCAATACATATCCTCTGTCGCTTCCCTCATTAACTGAGCCGTCCTTTCTATATGTTACATATATAGTGTATGTAGACGATTTGCTCAAATTATTTAAAGTTACAGTTTTGTAGTTATACAAGTTTGTACCTGATGAAGGACTACCTTTCGTGCTGGCATAATTCGAGCTTGTGGTAGGTCTTGAATCCTTTCCTACCATAACATAGTCATGATTAGATTCACCATTACTACGAACATAGAATGTAAATGAATCATACCCCTTTATCGTAAAATACATCGTTGCTTCTGAATCATTTCTGTGATAATTGCTCGAAGATTCATATGCTCTATAAGATGTACTTGGAGAAATCATACTAGTCCACTGATAATTTGTAGTGATATTTATCTCTTTACGAGTAAAAAACTCTTTGGCATTTCTGTAATACTCTGCTGCCTTTTGTTTTATGGATTCCGTTGTTTTGGCATTATAACCATATTTTGAGCGATTATTATCATACTCCTGAATCTTACTATTTGCTGTTGACATCAACGAATTAAATGCTTCCTCTGTCATATTGCGATAATTCGCCATCTCATTGACTTTCGATTCAACTTGATAGTAATGCGAATTACCAATATTTGACTTCACTGCGGCTAGTTTATTTGTCAAATCGGTACAATTTGACAAAGGATCCATTGTTCTATACTTTTCGGCATTTTGTATCTTTGTATTGGCATCGCTCACAGAATGGAATGTTGAGTACGAAGCCACCTTTTTAGCCTCTTTATAATTACTAATAATCTGTTCAATCCTGCGTAGGTCTGTCTCATACGATCCGGCAACAGCACTAGTCTCACCATAATCTACCTTCAATGTTCTTAGATGAGCTATGCGGTTAAGCATTGCTTTGTGGTCTGACTCTCGCCATGTAGAAGCCCTAAACTTAGCATGACTTAATTTAGTAAAAATGGGGAGATACTTTTGAACCAGAGCTTTTGTCTGATAATCAATTTCTTCTTCAGTCATAAATCCTTCACTCTTGTACATGCCAAGTTTGTCAACGACCACATTATAAATAGAGTCATTGAAAATGGTATTCTCCGTGTCGGAAAATCCATTTATATTAGCTTCGAGTGAAGACTTGTGCAGATTGTTCACTGGCACATCTGTGGGTGGAGCAACAATCGTCGGATAGAAAGCAAGAATGCCTGCAATAGCAATTGCTATTACGATTCCGAGTATCAATATTTTTTTACCAGTATTATTCATAACTCAACATTTTACCAGTCACCTTGACCTGTAGGTTTATTATCTTTCTTATCTTCTTGTTTCTTAGATTTTGTACCACCTTTCTTCGAACTAGAACTCGCTTGAACGACATTCAAGGCATTTATGTAACCATTACTTACACCTTGCTCTGGATGAATTCTTATATCATAATCATTAGAGTATGGTTTTGCAAAGTTCTTGTGTTTGTTAGCTTTGACAGCTTGTAATACTTCTGAAAAAGTAACGGATTGTTTCAATTTGGCTTCGTATTTTATTATATCATCAAAGAGTCTTTCATTCAATGCATCCCATAAACCTTTAAGATCATCGAATTTTTCCATCTCTGTGCGATTCCACTTATTGTTATTATCAAGATACGAAACCGCAGCATCAAGTGAGTAATCTTCGTTATTGTTCGTCGCACCTTTAGGAGTATAGTTATAATTACGCTTTTCTAACTCTTTGATGCGGTTCTTCAACTCAGTATTTTCTTTCGTTAATTTGCTAACTTCTTGATTATCTGCCTTACCTCCAATGAAGTCGTTTAAAGCATAACCACCGCAGACACCGAGCAGTAGGACTATTATAGAACATATTAGGCATGTAATCCAGAATTTGCGAGTGAATGGCTTGAATCGCAAGTAATTTTTATCATTGCGTGTAACATATCCATTTTCTGTTACATAGCCTTTCACAGGCGAATTTTTCCTTTTTCTATTGCCAGATATCTTAATTGGGTAATAGCCCTCTTCATTTTTGAGAGGCAATAGAAACTCATATGCATATGTCTCCTTTACTAATTTTAATTGTACAGGTTGTGTTAAATTCAAATGACCAGAAATTGGTTCAAAGCCTTCAGCATGAATTTCTACCCAAACATTATTAAGAGTTGCTTCGCTAATGCGTATATCTTCGTTTTTACTAATACGCTGCTTCGCTACATATAAGTCGTAATCAGTTACACGTTGACTCCATTCATCAACTACTTTTATGTAATTATAGTTAAGCACTCTAACATATTGATTAGGTGTTGGAACAGAATACTTTGCGCCAGGCGCAATTGTACTCTTCGTATGGATAGGCATATACCCATCTCTTCTCCATTCAATATCTATCGTACCTCCTTCAATGGCATAAATCTGTCCAACAAAAGGTCGCTCTCCAATATAGGGAACAAAAGAATCTATATTCCCAGGTGATTTTACTACTACCATCGAGTATACTTTCTGGTCTGACAAGTTATCTCCTTGAAGGCATTTTAACTTCGATGAATTATCTAATAGGAATACACTCTTATAACTCTTATAATATGATTGACACATATCTTTTAGAAGCTCAGACAATGTGTACTTTGCTCCTTGTCCATAGTATCTGAATGCACACTTTTCGCCATTGCTTTTTGTCGTGATTCTAGATGCAGGTGCTGATTCATATGTTTTCGAAAGAAGTTGGGTTAATCTTTCATCATTTCTTTCGTTAGCAAGAATCTCTTTTTTAACAGCATCTACTATTTCAACAAGTTCCTTTCCTGCAATATTAATTGAAGCAGGAACATATATCCATGCACTAATACAATCAGTGATACGACCTTCAATAAGCGAAGCTACAGTTAATATGTGTCCAGTATCAACGCTTGTAAGCATTAGTACTGCTGATGAACCATCCAAGTTATCAATGTTCTCAAGGTCTTTGCGGATATCCCAGACGTTCTTAGTCCATACCTGGTCTCCGTTTATTTCAAATAAATCTGTATAACCCTGATTTATACGAACTATCTTTAAACCTAATTTATTATTATCCATAGTATGTTACTTTTTTAATCTGTCAAACAAGTTCTTAATCATTCCTGGTTTATACCCATAGGATCTTTTAATTAGAGTTCTTACGACAGCTGCAGCTGTATCTTCTTTGAATTTGCAGTAGTTCTGGAAACAAACTGTACCTAATGTAAATGGTTGAATATCTACATTACCTCCATTTATCTCGTTGTCTTTGCAAATTTTCTTCAAACCATTATAGAAACCTTGATAGTTCTCCGATATATAGGTTCTAAGTTTTTCTTGCAATTCTTTGCCTAGTACTTTCGCTTTATCAACTTTAGTGATAAGCAGATATAAACCATCGGTATCTTTTTTGAAGATACCAGTTCTCTGAATATAAGCTACGGCAGCTTCTAGATAAATATTTTGAGGAAGACCTTCATACTCTCTATCCTCTGCACCATACTCGATCACAAAGAAATGAATCTTTCGATTGTCAGTTCTGTTATCAATTAAGATGTTAGTTAGTGTTTTGAGGACATTTTGTTGCTCATCTGTCAATGGCTCGCCTGCATCCTGTTTGTACATACATCTAACAAGCTCACCAGCAAGATCTATACATGTGATGGGATGTTCTTTTCTGTCTTCATCCTCAAGAATGAAGCCCATCTCGTAGGTAGACGATATGGCTGTGCCTTCAGGTAAGGTGCCAACGGCGCCATTAGTTTTGAACAGATTTGCCAATCTATTCATATATCCATAGCCCTGACAGTCAGGATCACGTTGCATACTCTTTGCGACCCTACCACTATTGGCAGAACTCAAAATTGCACCTAATGCACAACTTTTACCAGATGACGGAATACCCCAAAAGTAAACTTCTGTACATGGAGACTTTGTAATCTTTGTTATGGGCTCAGGAGCTTGGAATTTCTGAGGAGTGATATTAGACATCATGTGTGCAATGAAATCTCCATCAATCCCCGCTCTTGAGAAGTCTGATATAATTCCGTTCTCCCACAACAAATTTGCAACTGTACCGCTAATGAAGTTATTATCCTCTGCGATAGCAGAAAGGAGGTCTTCTACACTAATTTTACCAGTATTAATGTAGTTGACTATCCTATCATATATCGCCTTCTCTGGGTTGTTGATTCTGGCGTCTGTTCGTATTGCTTTAATCTGTCTAGCAAGTGCTCTGATATCAACTCCTAGATATTGTTCCCTACGCAACTCTCTTAAAAGGCGTGTGGCTTCGGCAAGGTAAGTACTATTAGGATGATTGTCTACAAAATTTTGCAGCTCTGTAATACTTCCTTTGTTAACGCCATTCCAAATCTCATCACTGGCGCCACTTTCCGCCAATTTCTGCAGTTCCTCAATCCTATCACGAGCAGAACTTCGATATTCGCCTTCTGGATATGAATCAAGGTAATTTTGGTATGCCTCTTCTGTATTAATGCGTTTGGCTTCTTCCCAGTCTTCCTCTTCGCAGTTCGCAAATTTCTCAGCAACCTGATCCTGTATAGACTTTTTTACTGGTGTACCTGCTTCTCGAGCCGCATCTCTAAACTCTTCAAAACTCTTTATTCCGGCCTGTTTCAAGGCCTTTACTAGGTCATCGATGTTGTTGCTGTACTCATCGATATTATCAAATATAGTATCTAAATCAATCATATTATTGGAATTTTTCAATTACATAGTGAATGAACCGTAATCGCCTTCGTTTGAAGAGGAATCATCCTCAATACTAAATGTCATATCATCTTCAGGGCGGTCAATTTTGCTAGTTTTCTTAGACTTTTTGCGTTTAGGTGTATATGAGTCACCTTCAGAGCCAATGAGTCTAAATGTACTTTTGGTATTTCTACTTTGAATGATGTACGGGAATAAAAGCAATATGTATATTAGAACACCAATACCAATTGCAAGCATTGATGGGGTACCCATTGTTGTGTACACAGAGCGTAAATTATTTAGGTTCTCCTTAGCTTTTGTTACGCTTGGGTCAGACGATGAGAATGGTTCGACTCCATTAGGCTCGTCTGACATAATTTTACCAGAGAATTCACTTAGCGAGTTATTCCAATTTTCAATAGCACTTTCTATTTTTTTGATGTTGCCAATCATAAAAACATTCCATACGGTTGCTCCTGATGCATTATCAATCCACTTAACAGCAGATTCTTTCAAAGCGTCATAATTATCAGCAATCAACTGAAGCCTAAGAGCCTCAACTTCGTTTGTACGATGAACAATCTCCGTTTTATTTTGGGCTAATTTCTTGTCGTACTCTTTTATTCTATTATTCGCATAGGCCTCATAAGACTCGAACATACCCTTTGTTGTCTTTATGGACTCTGAGAAAGTCGTTTCCACCTGACTTCTGTTATGAAAAACCGTCCAGAAATGGGCATATGGAACCATTACCGCAATAAAGAATAATGGCGCAGAGAAGAAAAGAATACGCTCAAAAACAATCTTTCTGCTAAATTTCTCATCTGCCCCTTTCAAAATTTGAGGTATGATGAAAAATATAATAAGTACAAGATTGATTATCAATACACCCAACCCCGCATATAGGAAATCTCCATCAGTCAAATATGTGATTCCCATAAATGAGACATAACTGATAAATATCAGTGCAACAAATGCAATGATATGTCCCCATGAAAATTTTAATGTTTCATTAATTGCCATATATCTTCCTTATTTATTTTCAGGTAATAATTTTTCAAGTTCACTTATCTTCCTCTTATAGGATTCTATTAGTTTTCTAATGGCATCGTAATCTGTTCCATCATTTTCATCTTCAGATGGCGGCGGAGTTGTTTTACCATTATCATTTCCCGGATCCGTAGGACTTGGTTTGTTCCCAGGGATCTGTCCATCTTGGCCTGGCGTTTTACCAGTATCCCCAGGAGTATTGCCACCTACATTATCACCTGCTTCTCCGGGATTATCATTAATAGGTGTTTCTCCATCATTTGGATTATTGCCAGAAGAGCCCCCATCTCCAACATTAGGATTTGCAATTTCGTTATTGGCATTACCATTTGTATCTGGGAGTTCTGGTATCACGCCTGTTTTCAACGCTATTAGAGCATCGTCCACTTGAATCATTGGTGGCATATAATCAGATACTCGCTCACCAGTTGCCTGTAAAATATGAAGTACTTCTGTCACCGAGAGATCTTGGTTTAAACTCTTCATTAATGCTACCGTACCAGCAACTATTGGAGCTGCCATACTTGTACCATCAAATACGGCATATTCATTCACGGGTATAGAACTATAAATGCCCTTGCCTGGAGCAGAGATGTTAGAACCTCTACCATAATTGGTAAAGTCTGTACCTTTTATCTGCCTATCAACAGCGGCGACATTTACGGTGAAATTTGTTCTATTCTCTGGTGGAATGTTTGCGAGTATATTGTCATTACCTACTGCAAAAACGATTATCACATTATGCTCATTTGCGACATTAATAATACGTTTCCACACACGCTCCTCATTTTTGAATTGAGTTTTAGCAATATAATCCTGGTCTGGGAGAGGTAGTATATCTAGTCCTCTAAAATTCGGACCAATAGATACATTTACCACATTTGCTCCATTGTGGATAGCATACATTATTCCGCTTGTTACTGACGAGAATGTACACATACCATTGTCAAATACCTGTATTGGCATTAGTTTACATTTAGGAGCAACTCCAGATACGCCTTTGTCAAACATCTTATCAGAGCCAACTGCCAATCCAGCTACGTGTGTACCATGTCCCTGGCCAACACTTAATCTATTATCCTGAGTGAACACATTGTAAGGGCTTACAATTCTTCCTTTAAGGATGTCATGTGTTGCATCAATACCATCATCAACAACTGCAACAGTGATATTTGGGCTTCCCTTAGTAATTTCCCAACCTTCTTCTACATCAATTGCATCAAGATGCCAGCCGATATTTGATGTATCCGTACTAATATCGCCAACAATGGTAAAAATTGACTCATCAACAATGAAAAACTCATAGTTTGGAAGCTGTGCATTCAAACCCTCTCTAATAGCGTCTCGCATATTTTCAGGAATAAGAATCTGTATCATTGGTACACTCTTATCAAAGCCAATGACTTGACACTCATTTTCTGAATATATTTTAGAAAGGTCTGATATAAACTGTTCAAGGTCTACATTCGCATCTTCAAAGTATATATTTAGCCTATTTGCAACAATATCTGGCGCCCCAGGATTTGAAACAATAGGAGGCTCTTTACCGTCATCCCCTACGATAGGTGCTACAACATTATTATCAGGCAACTTGCCATCATCATCAACAATACCCTTGACAGGTCCATTGTTATCAATAACACGCCCGTCATTTGTCTCAATTACAGGTGTAGGCTCTACTGGGCTACTGCCTTCACATGACCTTAAAAGCCATGATAATAAGAACAGCAAAAGTAATAGGAGTAACAACCACAATAGCCACTTTAAACATCCTTTACCTGTAAACCAAGCCCAAAGGCGTTTATACCAAGGCAATTCCTTCTCATATTGAGCGGTAAATGTTGTATCGCCATTCAAAGTGTAATCAATAGGTGACTTATCCCAACCTATAAACTTATAACCTCTTTTGGCTTTAATTGCCGGAGTATTATCATTATTGAATATTGAACCATAAGGCAGTGTAAAGCAATCTGTACCCTCAATTGAACCGTGTTCACCAGCGACAAATTGACATGTTACATTATCTCTATTGAAGATAGCAGTGAAAGTTGTATCCTCATAGATAGCTTCCAAATCAGGCTGAATATCCCAGCCAACGAAAGAATAACCGTTATTAGGTACAGCCGATGGAATTTGCATTACATCTAGATATGTCCCCTTTTCTATGGAGCATTCAGTTGTTCCACTCAATGAGCCACCGACACCTGCTAAGAAGGTAATATGCACATTTTCTTTTTCTGCGGGAACATCATCTTCAATAGGTACCTCATCATATAGTGCTGTAAAAGAAAGAGGTCCATTAACCTTCATACCCAATGGATTTGGATCCCAACCCTTAAATGCATATCCCTTCTTTGGAGTTACGATAGGCAGATCAATATTTGATAATGTGGCACCATCAGGACGACTAACAACCCCAGCTAATTTATCTGAAAGAGTGCCATTTTCTCCTACAATAAAACGTACTTTGTGATTGCTTTGAATCTTTAAATCATGTATTACTGCACCCTTCACGACATGTTTGTGAGAGTCTGGCGACATACCCCAAGCAACTACTACTACTTTTTCATCATAGCAGAACATAAAGTCCTCATCAATATACTTGAGGGCACCTGTTAGAATCTGCTTATCCTCACCTGTCAGATTTTTACGTACTTTTTCATATGCTGCAATTGTTTTTTCCTTTATCGCAGCATACTTAGCCTTATCAACATCTGATAAATCACTATATGCACACGGTGTATGATTCCACTCGCGCACATACCATAATATCTGATCCTCATCTGAATATATAGGATGAGCTAGGAAGTCTCTATATTGAGGCTCTACATTCTTCTCAACTACTGAATATACGCTGTCAAATCTCTTGTACAGCGGATCGCGACCGATTCCTTGGAAATCGGTAAAATCAGTAACCTCTGTGTAACAGAGTTTTCTCTTGCCATATAGAGTATGTTCTGCCATATACTTAATTATTTATATATAGGGTACTGCTAGTGTCAATTATGTCTTTAATAGCTGCATTTGCTACTGGATCAACATGGGAGATATCACTGGCGAATAGTAATCCTATCGTAATAAAGTTCTCCCAACGCTGGTAACTATCCCAGAATGGCAACTTTTTTAGTGTCGCTAAATCAATGCGAGAATTGTTCATCTCATCTCTTGATTGATCAAGAGCCGAAAGGACTTCTAATAGAGGCTGAGGCTTTATATTCGAACTTGATGCTGCCGGGGACAAATCAATCTCCAAATGGCATGATTTTGCCTTTTGTGCAATATTTGCCATATCCTTTTCTGACATATATTCTCGACCTACTGTACTAACAAAGTTATTTAATGTCAAAGAGGCATAATCAGCTATTGCATTAGGGAGTCCATTTCTATCAAAAACATCGTAATATCTATTTATCTTATCCGAAATAGCTCGCTTAACACCAAGTTTGTTCAATAATGTTAGAATCATGAATGCTATCTCATCTGCATGAGGAAGCACATTTCCCATATTTTTTACTTGTTCGTTAATATGGTTGTTCCAATACTCAATGATGTGTTTAGCGATAACATCTGGGACAGTGGCTAGTAATTCACTTTCATCAGATATTACATCCTCTAATGTGACACCCATTTCTGCAAAGAACGATTTTAATTCACTCTCCTCCTTATTGTATCTCTTGCAGAGTTTCTGGATATTAGTAGACTTATCATCGTTAATATCAATCTCACAGAATGCACGAATCATCTTAATAGATGACACGCTCTGCGGTTCCTCAATATGACGAACTATGATGTCGTATGCAATGGTTCGAATGTCTGCAGACGATACCATCAAATCATCAATGATACGACCAAATCTTTCAGGTTTTTCACCAAAAGCAAATTCAGTCCTTAGTTTAATGTCTCCTGTAATTTGGCGGATTCTCACATTGTTTTCTTCCTTGTCATCAGACTCATAGTAAACGCTTAACCTATTGATGATTTCATCGCGTATTTCTATAAGTTGCTGCAAGTATCGTTCGTGTCTTGCGTCATCAAGTACTTCGGCGATGGCATCAAGATTCCTAATGATAGCCTTAGAACCATCATTGTTAATTGTTGCTACATCATCCCAAGCTTGTTGAGGTTTCGCAAAATGCTTTTTAACAAAGGGATTTGCAAGGAAACTTTCTCTCAAATCGTCAAAATATCCCGGGTATTCATCGAATATATGGACGCTACTCTCGGTAGTTCCCTTTTGCTCATTATATCCGTCAAACACTTGGTTTTTAGAGGACCAATAAAAGTCTCGAAGCAAATATACATTTTGGAAGCAAGGAGATGTAAATGAGCCTCCTAGAGACACCCATTCATCAAGCCACTTCTCGGGCTCAATAATTTTTGGAATTGTTGTATTGAACCTTGCCCAGTGGTTGTCTAACTTTGAGGCTGCTTCAGGCGTATCATTCTTCGTTTTTTCAAGGTCGATGTTGAACTTTGTGCAAATCAAAAATAGAGGTGCAATACCATTAGTCCTTGATAGTATATTGGCTCTAACATCAGGTGTTTCTCCGATGTTATCCTCAATCCAATTATGTATAGATGCTCCAATTGTAGGTTCAGTCTTTTGGTCATTATGATGACAGAAGAGTACTGAACTAATCTTCAAGGAACGAGAGTACTTATTAAACAAATAGGCAACCTTTCCTCTTCGAAGAATCGTAGGCAGAACTTCTCCCAGCTGCTGTTCCTTGATTTTTTCTCGGGATCTTGCACCTGGGAAATCCAATAAATCAATTTTCTTTAGGAATTTTCTTTCTGTTGCGATTTCCTCTGGCAATACAAATGTTAATTCTCCAATTAAAGCAGAGAGGTATGCTTTACTGAAATCTTTTGCAATAAGTTCGCCTTCACGATTATATACATCCGTATAAAGGACATCATCATTAGACTCTTTATGAATGCCACATACAGAATCAAGCCAATCAATCTTAAGCAATGTGCCTTTATCTCTTAGGACTGCGTCAAACGGTACATACACTTCAGTTGAAAAGTCTAATTTTTTGTACTCGTTAATAAGGGTACTGAACAATCTGTTTAACTCTGGATTATTATTCCATATAAGGCCAAAAATATTAACCCAGTTATCGCTTGCTACGTAACTAATAATAGGGGCAATAATTTTGCAAAAATTTGACTTGCAAATATTTGCAGCATTATTTCCAATGATATCATTGAGATAATCACAAATATCTCTAATATCATCCTCTGTAATGATATTGTGAGCCGGCGACTTACCGCTCCACAATTCTTTCATTTGAGACAGAGAATTATCTATATCAGTGTTAAGCATAACACTATCCGTATTAATCTTAACATCGTTATAATAAGAGTCTGCCAATAAAAGAATGATATCGACTACTGACAAGTTCGTGATTTTCACATAGTCAGCCATCTTTTTATTACTTTGCCTAATTGTAAAACGAGTTATAACACCAGTAGATTCCTGTTTGGTATTATTGCCTCCGCTAGGATTAATCTCATCAATAAAGCTATAGCGAACGCCATTGTTCTCAATAACAAATGGTGCATCAGGCGTTGACAGAAGACTACTCATCAGATAGGATTTTCCGACCTGACTCTCACCATATGCTGCAGCAGAACAGTTCTCTGAGAGAGCTTCTCCAATTCTTCTCAGCTTTCTGCGATAATTCTTAAACACTTCCCGTGGGAATGAGTCTTTCTCGTATTTATCTGCCCAAGCAACGGATTGCTTGATAACTTCGAGGTTAGTAATTATATCTTTAGTCATATATGCCAAATTCAATTTATTCAACCATTAAAAATCAAATGCTCCAGAATCCAACCAATACTGATCATCAACACCCAAACTCTGAATGTGAATCTCAATACTGCTATCAGACAATTCAACTCCATTTCTATCTTCGATAGAGCTAATAGTTAGATTCTCCTTATCTTCAGGATCACGGTCTATCGTAATCTTAAATGGCATTCGTTTTTTGAAACCCTCTACCTCGTCATTCGCCATTGACTGAACAGCTGCATCTGAAGGATTATTCCCGTTATCCAATGCTTTATTACGAATTTTGTTTACCAATTTCATATAGTTAAAGTCAATGGAATACAGCGCCCTTGACGGATAACTGGTCAAGCCGAATTGACGAACATTTAAGATATCAGGGATTCGGCTTACAGTCAGTTCTCCCTGCAACTTATCAGGAGTAATTAAGTACTCAATAGGCTGGCCATCTCTTGATGCTTCAATATAGTTGACCGTAGACTTCAGATTGCTCTTGAGTTTCTCCAAATTAATGGAGAACTTATCAAGATTGGAGTACTCGGAAGCATAATGGCCAATTACACCTCCCATAGCCACTATGGTCTTTGGATTGGTGATATATCCAGTGTTTTGACAGAAAGGATACCAATCACCAACATAGTAGTTGTTTAGAGTTATAAGTCGATTTGGCGATACAGGATAGTACTTTAGGAAGATGTTTCGTATTGCTGGTAACGATGACGGTCTTCCTGACAGTAAAATCACATCACAGGAATAAGCAAAGAACATTGTGGCAATCTTCTTCAAAAGTGGTTCAAACTCCTTTGAAATAATATCGGCTACGAACTCCTTATTGTACTCCCAAGTAAGAGATGTGATGTCTATTCCCATCCTTCTCTTAAAGTCGTCTATTACGCGTTGGTTAGGTTGGTTAACCTTAAATACATCGTCATACTTAACTATACAACTACAGCTATCATTTGATGCCAACTCCAAGAAATATGTCATCAACGGGATAGAATACTGTATATTGAAATCGCGCCTTGCAATGCGATCGGCAATAGTTTGACCATTATAATCTGGGCCAAAGAAATTCTTAATCTTTTGCCTATACTGTATTGGGTCAAGACTACGAAGAGCCTTGCGGAAAGCACTATGCTTTTCGTCAAGCAACATCACATTCTTGACTAAGGCCTTGAGCATATCATCGCCTGCAAAATAGAAACTATCGTAAAACTTTGGATCCGGGGTAATGGTAGTTAAGTCACCTTTTGTGTAAGAGTATTCGCTAATCATCAAATCGGATGTACCTGCTCCAATATCCAATGAGCCAACTGTAAGTGTAGGTTGCTGATTACCATCAACAATCTTTCCGTACAAATTGAAGAACTCGCTACATACTCCTTTGTATTTATGTCCTACCTCGCCATAGATATACACTAGTTGAGCACATGTTGCTTCATCATAATACCACGAGCCATCATTATCCTTCATTGAGCGTACAGCTGGTATGATATCGATGACAGGAGTGCCCTTACCGTATATAAATTTGCCATACAATGTAACTGCATCTTTAGCACACTTCACAAGAGCCTCTCTCTCAATCTTGGACATTGCGGTCGGGCAAGTAATAATTATTCGCTTTATCTTGCGTGGAACTGTTTTCCAGCCAACATCAATTCGATATGGTTCACTATTAATCTGGGTATTAGCCTGCGAGAGCATCTCCAAGAAGGCAAAGGTCATAAGGCTTCTTCTAGAGTAATGTGAAGAGCGCCCACCATCAGTGCCTGTCACATCGATTCGCCCATCGCTCATAAGATTGGAACTAATGCCTCGAATATTAAGTATATGGTTAGATTCTTCACCTGGAAGAACTAAAAATTCCCACTCCTTTTTGCTTGGCTTATTATCCCACAAGTATCTTTTAGGACTTGAATATGTCGACAATGTCTCCTCTTCCCATGCTGAACTGCAAGCGCGATGTATAAGGGCACTTGCTTCCTGACCAAGTCTGATAAAGCTAGGATACACAAATTGCTTGCTATCGTTAATGCCAAAGGATCCGAAATCAACTCTTCTAAAGGCTAAACGCATGTCGAAAGGTTCGTTGTAGGAGCGGATACGGACTTTGTCATCTTTTTCCTGTAACAAATCCGTATAATCAATTAAACTCAAAGGCTTAACTTGATTAAAATTCGAATTATCTTCAATCAATAATGCAGTAGTTCTAGAATTGCCAATATCTATTACCATATCAACATTTCTCACTTCGACATCTTGGTCTTTATACAACTTTATAGCTGGGAACAATTTGTTTTGAGCCAAATAATTCACCAAGAAAATGTAAGATGCAATGTAAGACATCTTGTGAGTATTTGCGCCCTTGATTTGCGACACACTGCTGAGTGTAGGATGAACCAATTTGAAAATATACTCATCAATATAGCTCCAATTCTCCTTTGGAGAACAATAGTCCATTAAGAAAAACTCGTTGTCGCACAAAGCAAAATTCATCTCAGAGCAATACTGATCAGGGAAAACCGGAAACTCATTATATTCATCAGACGAATAACCAGCTCTTGTATCAAACGCGAGAATAACATCGTATTCAAGTTCAGTTTTACCTTCACTTCTAGGCACAAACTTAACTCGAGACCAGTTCATTGGGCTAAACTTAAAGCGCTTCTCTGTTCTTTTGAAAAAGTATGGAATAGGGATCCATTTATTCTCAAAATTCTTTAATGCGTTATGTTTGTCAGAGAAAGTGAACTTATATAGTTCGCCTCTGACTCCGTTGCACATTTCATCATCAATCTTGAGAGGATTGATTCCGTCATTTCGCAATTCTATAGGATCGTATTCGATTGTTGGGTCGTTCAGATAGCCTCCATCGAATAATTCGTGCTTGTCGTAAAACAAAACATTATCATCGGTAGTAACTTCATGAGCAAGGTCCAATCTCCATTGCCCATTACTTGTGTCGTACCATTCTCGGAACCACATTTTAAATTTATCCTGAGTATTCAATTTCAGCCTGAATGTCAGCAATTGAATACCTGAATTCGCTATCAATGAGAAGCTGTCCATATTTTTTATTTTTAACTAAACATCAATTGTTATGATTTTTGCATCTCCTAACAGGAGATGAATGTTTCG
>ERZ857693.2587-NODE-2587-length-17276-cov-19.154985_pt1 | contig 17276 bp, 17 predicted proteins | sample MGYA00519765_ERZ857693 | MGnify/ENA primary metagenome ERZ857693 (study PRJEB31778, sample SAMEA3449354) | human gut metagenome | biome: human gut; feature: human-associated habitat; material: faeces | place: United Kingdom | collected 2010/2012 ... | reverse complement strand
TCACTATGTCGCTTGTGGCGGTGCTCACAAGCGACATTTTGATATACACACTTTTGGGTGTCTTGAGTGTGTATCTGATTATTCAGGGCTTTGGCAGGCAGACAATAAAATATCTGATCGTCTGCGGCATTTTTATCGTGTTGAGGCTGCTTTCCGGGGGGCAGGGCATTACCATCCTTATGCCGGAAATGTTCCTGTTTATGGTGCTTCGTATTTTGATGATGGTTATGGCTGCACAGCCTGTGATCGGTATGCCTCCAGGAGAAGTTGTGGCAGTTTTTAAGAAAATCCACGCTCCAGACGGAATTGCGCTTCCCGTAACCTTTATGCTGCGCTTCTTTCCTACAGTACGCAGTGAGTTTTCTGATGTGTTTGCCTCACTTCGGCTGCGAAAGCTATTGTCATGGAAACACCCTTTGGACGCAATGGAGTATATTGTTACACCTGTTATTTTCCGTTCATCCAGAATAGCCGAAGAACTTGCTGCTTCTGCTGAAAGCAGGGGGATTTCCAATCCAGGGAAACATACTTGCCGCAGAAAGATAGAATTTCAAAAGCGGGATTGGATTATGTGCGCGATTGCTGTTTGTGTAACCGCACTCTATTTTGTGCTGGAAAGGACGGTAGCATAATGGTAAATGATGAAGCAAAGCAATCCGTTATCCAGTTTGAAGATGTATCTTTTGAATATCCGGGAGCTGAAACAGAGAGTATTCAGCATATCAACCTCGACGTAAAAGAGGGAGAATTCCTTGTCTTGACTGGAGGAAGTGGCTGCGGAAAGACAACTCTGACACGATTGATAAACGGGTTAGCTGAACAATTTTATGAAGGAACACTGAAAGGGCGCGTCACCCTGTTGGGACGTAGCATATCGGAATATCCTCTGTATGAAATCGGGAAAAAAGTAGGCTCAATCTTTCAAGACCCCAAAAGCCAGTTTTTTGCCAGTATTACAGAGGATGAAATTGCGTTCGGGTGTGAAAATTATGGCGTTTCCTATGAAGAACTGGATGGGCGGGTTTCCAATGCAATTAAGCGTATTAACGGAGATATGCTGCGTGGGAAAGAGATTTATCCCATGTCCAGCGGAGAAAAACAGAAAATAGCGGTGGCCTCCGTCAATGCTGTTGATCCAGAAATTTATGTATTTGATGAACCTTCGGCCAATCTGGATATGTATTCCGTTGAGGCACTTAAAAATCTTATGCGCGAATTGAAGGCGGAGGGACATACCATCGTTGTTGCTGAACACAGGCTTTATTATCTTACAGACCTTGCAGATCGCTTCCTCTACATGGAAAATGGAAGCATAAAAGAAGAATGGAGTCCTGAAGAACTGCTTTCCATGTCAGAAAATAAACGGCAGAAAATTGGAATCCGGGCCGCGGATTTGCGCCATATCGAGGTAGATATTCCTCCCAGAGAAGATAAAAATGTGACATTAGAGGTAAAGCAGCTGGCCTTTTCTTACCGCAAACATCCAGTCTTTCACGACATATCTTTCCAGGTGTATGCTGGTGATCTGATTGCGATCGTAGGACATAATGGAATTGGGAAAACGACGTTGTCTAACATTCTTTGCGGGATACAGAAAGAAAAGACAGGGCAGGTTTTATACAATGGGCAAGAAATTTCCAAGGGTAAAAGAAAGAATTTTGCCTATTTCGTTATGCAGAATACGGATTGCCAGCTGTTTGGAGACAGTGTGGAGGAAGAATTGCTCTTGAACGGTAAAGGAAGTACCCAGGAGCAAAGGGATGATCTGCTGAAATTATATGGACTTTTTGAATGGAAAGACAAGCATCCTGCTACCCTGTCTGGAGGTCAGAAACAACGGCTTACTCTTGCCGTATCAGATTGGATAGATACGCCTGTTTTGCTTTTGGACGAACCTACCAGCGGCCTTGATTTCAAAAATATGATGAGAATATCTGAGCATTTGAAGGCTCTGGCTCAAAAGGGAAAGACCATTTTGATTATCACCCATGATTATGAATTTGCTGCTATGACTTGTAATCGAGTGCTTCATTTTGTTGATGAAGGTCATGCAGAAACATTCCCCCTGCAAGGAAACCTCCCTCGGTTATATTCTTGCCTCATGTGTCAGTAGTTGTGTGTCTGAATGGATAGATATGCCCTGTATGGAGTGGCAAAAACCATAAAATACTTTTATGATAATAGGCGGGTTAGAAGATTCTAACCCGCCTATTACTGCGAAAGGAGCCTTGCTTATGGAGAAGCAAAAAAATGGAGAGCTGTCCAGAATGTTCGGATATGCAGGAAACTACCATGTCCTGACTGTTTTAGGCTGTATCCTCTCCGGGATTAGTACCATTTTGTCTATGCTGCCCTTTGTTTGTATATGGCTTGTTATCCGTGATTTGATTCAGGCATTCGCTGCGGGGGATATATCTCTTGCAACGGAAAGTACTCGTTATGCGTGGATGGCAGTCGTGTTTGCAGCAGCAAGTATTTTAATTTATTTCATCGCTTTGAACTGTACCCACCTGGCGGCGTTTCGTACAGCGACCAATATGCGGAAAACAGCAATTCACCATATTGTGACACTGCCGTTGGGCTATTTCAGCCAAAATGCCAGTGGACAGCTGCGGAAAATCATTGATGATAATGCAGGACTTACAGAAGGGTTCCTGGCCCATCAGCTCCCGGATTTGACCGGTGCAGCCGTCATGCCGGTTGCGGTTATTGTTTTGATTTTCCTCTTTGACTGGCGGCTGGGAATTTGCTGTCTGATACCTATGGGGATCAGCGTCATCTTTTTGAAACAGATGATGGGTGGAGATAATGCACAGTTTATGGGCAAGTATATGACCGCATTGGAAACAATGAACAAAGAGGCCGTGGAATACATTCGCGGTATCCCTGTTGTAAAGGTGTTTCAGCAGACAATTTACTCCTTCAAAAATTTCCATGCAGCGATAGAAGAATATGAGAAATTTGCTTCCGGGTATGCTTTGAAATGTCGTATTCCTCTTACCGGATTTACAGTAACGCTGAACGGCACATTTGTTTTGCTCATTCCGGTGGTTATGTTTATTCTATCTGGGATCAGCGGACAGGCGGCTTATGAAAATGTTGTACTGGATTTCCTGTTTTATAGTCTGTTTACCCCGGTCTGTGCAACTATGATGAACCGTATCATGTTTGCCAGTGAGCAGCTTATGGCCGCAAAAAGCGCAGTCAGCCGAGTGGACGAAATTTTGCAGGAAAAGCCATTAAAGGAGCCGGAGCATCCTATGATTCCGGCAGACGCTTCGGTTGTGTTTTCGGATGTGTCTTTTTCCTATCCAGGTGCCAAAGAAAAAGCCTTAGACCATATCAGCTTTGTGGTTCCAGCAGGGAAAACGGTTGCGCTTGTTGGAGCTTCTGGCAGTGGTAAAAGTACGGCGGCAAGCCTCATCCCCCGATTTTATGATGTTCAGTCAGGTTCCGTTACGATTGGCGGCGTGGATGTCCGCAATATTGAAAAACGAGAACTGATGAAAAGAGTTGCTTTTGTGTTTCAGAATACCCGCCTGTTCAAAGATACCTTACTTAATAATATTAAGGCGGCCCGTCCAGACGCCACCAGGGAAGAAGTGATGAAAGCGGCCAATGAAGCACAGTGCAAAGATATTATTGACCGGCTCCCGGATGGACTTGATACGCTCGTTGGAACAGGAGGTACTTATCTTTCAGGCGGCGAAAACCAGAGGATTGCGTTGGCAAGGGCTATCTTAAAAGATGCTCCTATTATCGTGCTTGACGAAGCCACAGCATTTGCAGACGCCGAGAACGAACATCAGATACAGCTTGCCTTTGAGCGGTTGACCCAAAATAAAACTGTTCTGATGATAGCCCACCGGCTTTCTACAATACAGGATGCAGACCTCATTCTGGTCTTTAAGGATGGACAGATTGCAGAAAGGGGAACACACGAAGAACTATTAAACTTAAATGGAATTTATTCCTCCATGTGGAAGGATTACCAGACATCAATTGCATGGAAGGTCGGAAAGGAGGGCGAACAGCATGATTAAAGCATTGAAGAACAAGTATGCGTTAAGCAATCAGGGTGCAAAAGACCTGCTGAAAGGAATTATTTATTCCGTACTGGCAAATATCAGTCTTATGTTTCCGGTTATTCTGCTGGCAATCGTCCTTAATCAACTTCTTGCGCCCATTTTGGGAACAACTGCACCGGAGATTAGCGCCGTCGTTTACACGGTGATTGGAATAGTGATTTTAGCCGTAGTTTTTATATTCCACTATTGCCAGTACACTGCAACATATCTCGGAACCTATGACGAAAGCGCACGGCGGCGTATTGGCCTTGCGGAAAAATTGCGTACCCTTCCGCTGACCTTTTTCCATCAGCGCGATCTTGCTGATCTGACAAGTACAATTATGGGGGACTGTGCAAATTTTGAACACGCATTTTCCCATACAGTTCCGCAATTCTTTGGAGCTGTTATCTCAACAGGCATTGTTTGTATTGGCTTGTTGATCTTTAACTGGCAAATGGGTCTGGCCCTTCTTTGGGTAGCTCCGATTTCCTTTGCAATCGTAATCCTGTCCCGGAAATGCCAGGAAAAACTTAGCAAAAAGCACATGAACGCTAGATTAGAACTGGCCGAAGGCATTCAGGAATGTTTGGAAACCGTACAGGATATAAAAGCTTGCAATCAGGAGGAAGATTATCTCCGCAAACTGGATGCGAAGATGGATGCTGCGGAAAAGGCACAGATTTCCTCTGAAATGACGACAGCAAGCCTGCTGACAACTGGACAGATGTTCCTGCGGCTTGGTTTGGCAACGGTAATTGTTGTGGGTAACAGTCTTGTGGTAAATGGAGATACATCCCTGTTTACCTATATCCTGTTTTTGATTGCTGCATCCCGCCTGTATGATCCGCTTTCCGGGGCAATGGCAAATATGGCAGAGCTGTTTTCCGTACAACTTCAAGTGGATCGCTTGAAAGAAATTGAAGAATACCCAGAAGAGACCGGCGAGATTGAGATTCACACAAACGGATACGATATTACTTTCGACCATGTCCGGTTTTCTTATGAAAAAGACAAGCCAGTGCTGCGGGATGTTTCATTTACCGCAAAGCAGGGACAAGTCACAGCATTAGTCGGCCCATCCGGCGGCGGCAAAAGTACCGTTGCAAAGCTGGCAGCAAAATTCTATCCGCTGGATGGAGGAAGAATACTTTTAGGCGGAACCGATATTGCCCCACTCAATTCAACCATGCTGATGAAAAATTTCTCTATCGTTTTTCAAGATGTTGTACTTTTTAACAACACCATCATGGAGAATATTCGTGTTGGCAAAAAAGACGCTACGGACGAGGAAGTGATTGCTGCAGCTAAAGCGGCTCAGTGTGATGAATTTATTTCAAAATTGCCGGACGGCTATCAGACGGTGATTGGAGAAAACGGTTCAACATTATCTGGCGGTGAGTGCCAGCGCCTTTCTATCGCCCGCGCCCTTTTGAAAGATGCTCCTGTTATTCTCCTGGATGAAGCTACTGCCTCTCTTGACGTAGACAATGAAACAGAAATTCAAAATGCAATTTCAAAGCTGGTCAAGGGAAAGACGGTTCTTATTATCGCTCATAGAATGAGAACGGTTGAAGCTGCTGATAACATCGTTGTACTGTCGGATGGCATTGTAGTCGAAAATGGAACCCATGAGGAACTTATGAAGGAAAACGGGCTATATCACAGGCTGGTCGATTTGCAGACGGCTTCTGCAAATTGGAAGTTAAGCGTTTAGCTTGCAATAAGGAGGTACTGATGAAACTTCATGCGTCTGGAGAGGACTATCTGGAAACCATCCTTGTTCTCCAAAAGAAACTCGGTATGGTGCGCTCCGTAGATGTGGCTCGGCACATGGGAGTGTCGAAGCCGAGTGTATGTGTGGCGGTCAATACCCTAAAAGATGGCGGCTTTATCACAATGGACGAAGATCACTTTAGCCATCTGTCCAATGTGGGCCGCAAGGTTGCCGAAAAAATCTACGAGCGCCATTGCTTCTTTACTGAGTAGCTTATCGCCGCAGGCGTTGACCCTGAAATTGCGGAGGCGGACGCCTGCCGGATGGAGCATGTAATTAGTTCAGAGAGTTTTGAAAAAATGAAAGCAGCAGTTAAAAAATGAGTATATTATGGACAGATTCTTTAATTGAAAAGAGAGGATACAGAAAATTGCGAAAAGTTCTTTTAGAATTATACCGAAATTAAAGAAATTTTGCGCTGAAAGGACACAAATAAAATTTATAATATATGTTTGGTTATGTGACAGATTGTGTAAGAACTGCAATCTAAAAGATTTTGAAAATGGGATATAGAGCAAAAGAAACCAGCAGTAATAAGATGAGTCTTTGCACTGCTGGTTTTACTCTAAATTCTCACTGGGATTATGCTGAAGTGTTAGAAGTTGTTCCGCCAGATAATCCAGTGTGTTTAATAGGATCTTTCGATTTTCAGGGATACAGGCTTGGAATTTCCCTATGAACCGCTGGATCTCCTCGTCCGCATCAGATATTTCCGGGTTAAACAAAGTGTTGGCAGAAATACCAAGACGTTTGATTAATGGATAGAGGATCTCGTAGGAAGGATTTATTTTTCCTTTTTCAATCATCTGGATTGTTTTAATCGCCACATGGGATTGATCTGCGAGATCTTGTTGTGTAAGATTACAATCGTTTCTTGCCTGGCGAATACAGTTTCCCAGATAACTCAGTTTATCTTTCGGCATAATCATTCACATCACATATATTCTATCTTGCCGATTAAGGTTTTTACATAACCTTATCTTGCATATTTAATAGGCAATATTATGCTGATATAAAATGAATTTATAGCCCTGGTGAAAGGTCAATTAAAAAAAAACGGCTTTTCACGGCAGGGCTTATTTGTGTTTCCCATCTGTGTTCTGCCGTCAGGAGAAACATGGATGGTTTTGTTTTGAAAAAAAGAAAAAGGCTTAGCCTAGATGATCAGTTAAAAAAATTTTATCTGCGGGTGGACTACCGTACACTCTTCAAAGAGCATTATCATACCTATTTCACTGGCATAAAATCCCATATGAAATAAAGCTAAAAAGTAGCGTCAGGAAGCTCAAAAAACTCCCTGGCGTTATTTTTTGTCGAAATTTGTGGAACTTTCTCCATAAACCACGGAACCGTGGGCCACCAGTCATCGGAAAAAGATTCTGATGAAAGGTTTTGGAGAAGTTGGAGAAAAGTTTTTTTAAATACTTTCCCGCTTTTTCGATTTTTTATCAGTTTACCTCCTGTCCTCGCTGTGAAAGGGAGGATCAGACGTCTTTTACTACGGCTTTAAGCAGAGGGGAGGTGATCCCCTTTGAAACTGAACCGTCAGGAAAAAGAAATCGTGCGGAGAAAATTTTGTGCTTACTGCATTAAAGTTCTGCGTGGTGAGGCACTGAATTATCTTGATGAATTGGAGCGGCAGAGAAAGCGGGAAGTAAATTTTTCTGAAATTCTTCAGAAAGATCTGGAGACGCTGTACTGTTGCGATGATTATGATATGGCAGAGAATTTTACAGTGATGGGAAGGCAGGTTCCAGTCCGTGATGAATGGATATGTAAAGCATTGAAGAAACTTCCTATAAAAAAACGGGAAATTATTCTGATGCTTTATTTTCTGGATATGACGGAAAAAGAAATTGCTGCCTGCCTAAAATTAGTGCAGAGTACCGTACATTATCACAAAGATGATTCTTTAAGGCTTATGAGAAAATTGATGGAGTGAATCTACATATGAGATCTAAGAAGCATAGAGAACCGCCGGAGTTTGAAACCATCCAGGCGGCTATAGAGGGTGACGCCGAAGCAATCAATCAGGTGCTTTCCTATTTTCAGCCATTTATCAACAGTGAGTGTAAGAGAGAATACAAGGATGAATTTGGGAGAGTTCATTATGTGGCTGATGAATATATGAAAAGGCGGATGGAGACAAAGCTGATTACAAAAATTCTGGATTTTAAGATCCGGCTATAACCACAGGACAGAAATATTCCCTTTCTATTTCTGATTCTGAACGCACTGTACATTGAAAACTGAATATTTTATCCTGCAGGACGAAAGGAAACAGTAGAGCCGGGCAGCAGATACGCCAGGATGATTCAATCTCAATTTTCGCTTTGCGACATTATGGCGTAAAGTTCATGTTTATAGACAGATACGGAATTTGAAGATGGATAGGAGCGAAGAAATATCATGCTGCGGGCAGAGTGTGGGAACTTTGTGGCGAAGACACTGTTTCTCATAATGATACTTCCGGGGAGGCTGCTCCGGTCTGAAAAGATGGTGAGATACCAATGAGGCTGTTCCCCGACAGCCGCCTGCAGGATTTTTTGCAGTGGCGAAAGGGGAGAATGAAATGGATATAAAAAAATTACTGCGATATACAATGCAGTTGGCTATGTTAAAACAGCTTTTAACAAAGAAATTGATTGATGAAAATGAGTATTCGTTGATACAGAAAAGACTGATGAAAGATTATGGCATTGTTTCCAATATTACCGCTTGACGAATCTTTTGTGCTGATCTATAATAAAATCAACACTATGATAGGAATACAAAAATAAAGGAGCGGAAAATGGAAATAGAGTTGATTAAGGCAAATGAATTTTCTGAAGGCTCTGCCAGAAAACGTGTCGAGCGATTAAGAGTTGCCGCTTATTGCCGTGTAAGTACGGACGATGAAGATCAAATAAAAAGTTATAATTCTATGGTGAGATACTATACGGATCTCATTCAAAATAACAAAGAGTGGATTTTTGCAGGTGTTTATGCCGATAAAGCCATTACAGGAACTAAAACGGATAAGAGAGATGAATTTCAACGGCTGATTCAGGATTGTATGGATGGGAAGATTGATCTAATCATCGCAAAAAGTATCCCACGATTTGCTAGAAATACGCTGGATACTTTAAAATATGTCCGTATGTTGAAAGAGAGAAATATCGCAGTCTACTTTGAAGTAGAAAAAATCAATACCTTAAAAGACGGCGAATTTCTTATGACGATCCTAAGTTCTGTGGCGCAGCAGGAGGTTGAAAATACTTCTGCTTATGTGAAAAAAGGATTAAAGATGAAAATGAAACGAGGAGAACTTGTTGGTTTTCAGGGCTGCATGGGATATGATTATGATGTAGCAACAAAATCCATTTCCATTAATGAGGAAGGCGCAAAAGTTGTCCGCTATATATTTGAACGGTATGTAGCGGGAGCAGGAAGCACTATGATCGCCAGAGAACTAAATGAACAGGGGATAATGACAATTAAAGGAAATCCCTGGGTGTCATCCAGTGTTATGGGAATTATAAACAACGAGAAGTATAAAGGTGACATTTTATTAGGAAAGACATTTACGGTTGATCCGATCTCGAAAAGGCGGTTGGAGAATTTGGGTGAAGAAGATCGGTATTATATACATGATCATCACGAACCGATTATTTCAGAAGAAATGTTCGCCAGAGCGCAGGAAATCAGAAGCCGTAGAAACGGAAACCGTAAGCATGGTGTTACACCGGGAAAAAGAGAAAAATTCAGCCGACAGTATGCTTTTAGCTGTTTGCTGGAATGTGGATTCTGTGGAGCTAATCTTTCACGCAGACGTTGGCACAGCAATTCAAAGTATAAGAAAACGATATGGCAGTGTGTGAAAGCTACGAAAGATGGTAAGCGTTTCTGTCCGGATAGTAAAGGAATCCCTGAGCAGGTGATCGAGGAAGCTTTTGTTGAGTCATATCGGATGCTTTGCAGAGACAATAAGGACGTATTGGAAGAATTTTTGAAGCGTACCGAAAAGGCTCTTGGAGAAAATTCCGTAGAAGATCAGTTAAACAAGCTGCAAAAAAAGATTGATAATCTTTCATACAAGAGAAAGAAGTTGTTGGATAATTATTTGAGCGGCATTGTTGAGCAGGATATTTATGAAGAAACAGACGTAAGTCTCAAAACAGATTTAAGTAATGCAAAGGCTAAGTTGGAGTATTTTCAACAGCAGGCGGATGAAGAAAGTTCGCTGCAAAAAAGGATTGCAGACTTTAAGAAAGCACTGTCTCATAATGAGGTACTGGAAGAATTTGACAGAGGCATATTCGAGAGTATAATTGAAAAGGTAATTGTTGGCGGTTACGATGAAAACGGAGAAAAAGATCCCTATAAAATAACTTTCATATATAAAACAGGATTTAAGAATGAAATTGGAAACGCAAAGGAACGTTTCGACAAGTCTAAGAGCGTAGGGGACAAAGCTAAAGAATTGTGTTCCCATATCGTAAACGAGGTAAAAGATGTGTGTTCCTATGTTAGTGACAACACATGTGGAGAGTGTTTGTGCTTTGAAAAGAGTAGATGAATAATTTTGCTATATTTGCTATGATATAGAGAGTGTCTGCATTAAAAAAGACTGGAAAGCATTTTTTAAATATACTTTAGGTAAATAGTTTTTTATACTATATTATTAGGACCTTTATAGAGAAAATAAGATAAGAATGAAAAATTATCCAGAAACTATGATAGGATATATTGTTTTTTGTCTTTTTAATTATAGTAGTATTTTTAATTGCTATAGACACATCTTATGATAAAACAGAGGAATTGAACAAGAATATTCTTAAAAGATTTTCTGGCAGGCGTACCTAAGAAAAGATATATGTAGATCAAGAAAAAATATTTACAAAAGTATCATGGGAGGGGCGGAATATATGAAGTCAATCAAGAAATACGAAACAATTATTAATGAGGCACTGCGTTCAGCACTTGAATACGATACTCCCGAGGGACAAATTAATGAATTTATCAGTTTTTTTGGAAAACATATCGGGTCTGACAGAATTTATATTTTTGAGGATGACGAGGAGCATCATGTAACAAATAATACTTATGAAGAAGGAATTACTCCGCAGATTGAGCATTTGCAGGGTGTGAATATGGAAGTAATTGATTGGTGGTATGATACTTTTGATGAGGGAAAAAGTGTTATTATTTCTGATGTTGAAGAATTAAAAGGAGTACATCAGGTATCTTACAATATGCTTAAGTACCAGAATGTTTGTAAAGTAGTTGTCAGCCCATTACGCCATAAAGGGCAGATAAAGGGATTTTTCGGTGTAGATAATCCACCGGCTGTAGATTACAATGCATTAACAATGTTTTTAGATATGATCGGAACCATGCTGATTTCTTTTAAAAATAAGAAATACATTTCAAAAAGAGCAATATAACGCAAGTATGAGCAGCTACTCAGCACTTTCTGAGATTTATTTATGTATGCATTTAATTGATATAAAAACAGGAAAGTATGAGCAGATAAAAAATGTAAAACATGTAGAAAAAGAATGTGAAGAGCTTGATCAGGAGAATTTTTCAAAAAGAGTATATACAACTATGAAATACTTCTGTACAGAAATGTATTTATCAAGTGTACTGGAGTTTGTGGACTTATCAACATTAGACAGACGATTAATGGAAACAAACACAATCGTTCATGAATTTATAGGTACAGTTTCCGGATGGTGCCGCGAGCGCTTTATCAAAGTAGATAGCGATGAAAAAGGCCGTCTGTGGCATGTTCTTTACTGTGTGGAAGTGAGTGACGAACAGAAACGCCGGGAGAAAAAGCTGCTGTATCTTTCTGAAACAGATTCCATGACCGGTATTAATAACCGTGGAAGCGGGGAGCGAAAGATTACAGAATTCCTCGAAAAAAAGAAAGGTGGCCTGTTCTGCCTTTTAGACTGTGATAAATTCAAAAAAATCAATGACACATATGGACATGCCGTTGGAGATACCGTTCTCATTAAGCTTGCAGCAGTCCTTCAGCGAGCCTGCCGTGAGAATGATATTGTCATGCGGCTTGGAGGTGATGAATTTGCGATGTATCTTCCAGGAATGCCAGATAAAGCACAAGCGGAATCATTTTTCAAACGTTTATTTACGCAAATAGATAAGATTTCCATACCGGAAATGCAGGGAGAGAAAATTAATGTGAGTCTGGGAGCTTCTTTATGTTCGGATAAAGATAGAGCAACTTTTGATACGCTATATCGTGAGGCGGATGCGGCAATGTATGAAAGTAAGAAAATTGTGGGGAATCATGCAATAATATATTCTGATTTGCCACAGGCAAGGCAGACGCCACTGTAGAAGAATTATCATTTCTTTAAAGAACAATAATTTTGATATCACAGTGAAAAAGTTCAGAGTAAAAGTATGAGAAATACTTCTGTTCTCGGTGGAATGTAGCAGCACAGAATTAGGCTACAGACAGAACACATCGTATCGGGCAAAAAATGTAGTGAATGTCCTCAAATTGGTTGCCAGAGACACGATAGAAGAAAAAATTATTCATTTGCAGGAAAAGAAGGCAAAACTGGCAGAGGATATTATAGAAGGCAAGGAGACAGCAGAACATTATTTAATCCGAGAGGAAATCATAGATTTGTTATCAGAAAAAGACAAATAATGGAAATATACTGTAAGTTCGCAATAAGTAATACTATCAAAGAAACTGCTGTGCAAAGAGTCAATATATTTCAGTAATAGGACAGCAATTTTCATATATCCCCTCTTTGAATTAGTGCTATAATAAAGAAAATATGACTATTCAGAAACAACTTGCAGAATTTTATTTGCGAGGTACGTGGCTATTCTGAACAGTTACAGTTTATTATAACCAGAAAACCAAAGTATACATATTGGGAAAGGGGTAGAAAAGACATGATAGATAACAAGAGACAGGAGCTGATTCACAGCCAGGTAATGGAGATTCTTAAAGAGAATCAGCTGGCATTTTCTAACGTTGCCCGTCCAAAGCCAACAAAAGCTTCTACAGCAACTTCTGCATCATGGTCTAAAGATTTAGCGCCAAAAGCTTCCGCAGCAACACAGGGAGCATGGGACAGCACGAATACACCTGGCGGTGTTTCTTCCTTAGCAAAGGAAAAGTGGAACGTGCAGGAAATCGCAGCACTTGTAACAAAGGCATTAGAGTCTAATAATGTAAAGGTTGCATTCTCTAATAAACCAATTCCGGCGCCAACAACAATCTCAAGTTCTACACAGCCAGCATGGAAGAAAGAGGAAGAAGCTCCTCGTAAACCAGCAGCAGGAACACAGGGAGCATGGGATACAACAGATACACCAGGTGGACTTTCTTCTGAGACAAAGAAAGTATGGAACCTGGATGCAATCGCAGCTTTAGTAAGAAAAGAATTAACAGAGAACCTGGAATTCTATAACAAACCATTACCAAAGCCAACAACAGTATCAAGCTCTACCCAGCCAGCATGGAAAGATGACAGTGAGGAGTATAAACCAAAAGAATCTGCATCTGCTCAGGGAATCTGGGAGAGAGGCAATAAGATTTCTGCATCTACCCAGCCAGCATGGAAGGTAGATGAGATTGCTGCATTAGTTACGAAAGCTTTGCAGAATAAATAATATTTGCTACAGGCAAGGGGAGACATCCTCTGAAAGATAAATAAAGCATATTTGTGACTTTAGTCGCTGTGGTTTGAATATTCGCTTGGACGCGCGAATGTTCAAACCTTGCTCCGAGGTCACAAATATGCTTTATTTATCTTTCAGAGGATTATCTTTGCTGTTGGAGTAAATTATATTCAGGATTGACACATAAGTCACCATGTGATTTAATAGTCGTGGTTTTTATATAAAATTATTATTTAGAAGGGATTAAAAATTATGCAAAGTAAAATGTCACTTAAGGAATGGCTTCCGCTTTTTGGGATTACTGTTTCTGCATTTATATTTAACACATCAGAGTTTATGCCGATTGGTTTGTTGACAGATATTGCCGACAGCTTTCATATTACAGAAGCACATGCAGGGGTACTGATCACAGTATATTCATGGATTGTTATGTTACTGTCTCTGCCGTTGATGCTTTTGTTGAATAAAATTGATTTTAAAAGACTTTTGTTAGGAACAATTGCACTCTTTGGAATCTTCCAGATGCTGTCTGCTTTTTCTGCTTCGTATGGAATGTTAATGGTATCACGTATCGGTGTAGCGTGTACGCATTCTGTATTCTGGTCGATTGCATCACCGGCGGCAGTCAGTGTTGTATCAGAAAAGTTTCGCTCACTTGCACTTAGTATGGTAGTAACTGGAACCTCAATTGCGATGATTCTTGGACTTCCGTTAGGAAGGATCATAGGACTTCATATGGGATGGAATATGGCATTTTTCTGTGTTGGAGTAATTGCATTTATCACAACAGCATATATGATTTTTGTGTTCCCAAAGGTGCCGGGAGGCGAGTCATTCTCTATTAAACAAATGCCGGAAATACTGAAAAATAAAACATTGATGGGGATTTTTCTTGTCACATTTTTATTTGCTACATCATATTATACGGGATACAGTTATATTGAACCGTTCTTACAGAAGGTGGCAGGTCTTTCTGCTAACTGGGTTACGACAACACTTACTATATTCGGAGCAGCAGGTCTTTTGGGAAGTTTTTTATTTTCCCATTACTATGACAAGAATAAATATCTTTTTATAAGGCTGGTCATGATCAGTGTAGCAGCAGCCTTACTTTTATTGTATCCGGTATCAAAAGCACATATGGCGGTTGTTTTATTATGTGCATTCTGGGGTATGGCTGTTATGGCATTTAATGTAACCTTTCAGTCAGAAATTATTACTTATGCACCGGCAGCGGCTTCTTCTGTAGCAATGGCAATCTATTCAGGAATCTATAATCTGGGAATCGGAAGCGGAACATGGATTGGAGGAAGTATCTGCACACATTTGTCCATTTCCTATATCGGAATGGTTGGTGGCGTGATAGCGGTAGTGGCAGCGGTGATATGCATATTTGTTGTGATAAAATATATGAAAGAATTTGATAGAGCAAGTTGATTTTGAAGCGGGTATTTATACTCGCTTTTTTGCTTAAAATAGAAAATTTACAAGACATAGAAGGATGTAATCTGAAATATGTAACAAAAATAAAAGATGTACTTGCGAAAATGACGATTTTATACGATAATAGGTACTGTTTGACTATAAAAGCTACAGGTAATTACTGTAGTGCAGGTGATAAAATCTGTTGAAAAAATGTAAGGAGAACAACATGAGTAGAATAGATGAAATAAAAAAACGACGTACCTTTGCGATTATTTCGCACCCGGATGCTGGTAAGACCACATTAACAGAGAAATTCCTTTTATATGGAGGAGCAATTAACCAAGCAGGTTCCGTTAAGGGAAAAGCAACCGCAAAACATGCGGTATCTGACTGGATGGATATTGAGAAAGAAAGAGGTATTTCCGTAACTTCTTCCGTATTACAGTTTGAGTATGGCGGATGCTGCATCAATATTTTGGATACACCGGGACATCAGGATTTCTCTGAAGATACTTACCGTACATTAATGGCAGCCGATTCCGCCGTTATGGTAATTGATGCATCGAAAGGTGTGGAGGCACAGACAAGAAAGCTTTTTAAAGTTTGTGCTATGCGTCATATTCCAGTATTTACATTTATTAATAAAATGGATCGTGAGGCAAGAGATATTTTTGATCTCTTAGATGAAATCGAAAAAGAACTTGGAATTCCAACTTGTCCGGTAAACTGGCCAATCGGTTCCGGTAAGCAGTTCGCAGGAGTCTATGACAGAACAAGCCAGAAAATCGACTTATTTGAGGATACGATGAAAGGTACAAAGATGGGAACGATGAAAGAAATCGCCCTTGATGACCCGGAAATCAGCAATTATGTTACAGATGAAGCAAAAGCAGTTTTAGAAGAAGAGATTGAATTATTGGATGGGGCCAGTGCAGAATTTGATCAGGAATTAGTCGATGCAGGAGAACTCTCACCGGTATTCTTCGGATCTGCCCTCATGAACTTTGGTGTGGAAAATTTCTTAAACTATTTCCTGAAAATGACTTCCTTCCCATTGCCAAGAACTTCAGATCAGGGAGTTATTGATCCAATTGAAGAAAAGGATTTCTCTGCCTTTGTATTTAAGATTCAGGCAAACATGAATAAATCACACCGTGACAGAATCGCTTTTATGAGAATTTGTTCCGGAGAATTCGAAGCAGGAATGGATGCTTTCCATGTGCAGGGTGATAAAAAAGTACGTCTTTCCCAGCCACAGCAGATGATGGCAAGTGAGAGAAAGATGATTGATAAAGCCTATGCCGGAGATATTATTGGAATCTTTGACCCAGGCATTTTCTCTATCGGAGATACCATCACAACATCACCAAAGAAGTTTGCCTATGAAGGAATCCCAACCTTTGCACCGGAACATTTTGCAAGAGTGCGCCAGGTAAACACAATGAAGCGTAAACAGTTCATTAAGGGAATCAATGAAATTGCACAGGAAGGTGCCATCCAGATTTTCCAGGAATTTAATACTGGAATGGAAGAAGTTATCGTAGGTGTAGTAGGAACACTGCAGTTTGATGTATTAAATTATCGTCTGCAGCATGAATATAACGTAGAAATCCGCCTTGAAAAACTTCCATATGAATATATCCGCTGGATTGAAAACACAGAGATTGACCTTGAAAACCTTCGCGGAACATCGGATATGAAGAAGATTAAAGACTTAAAGGGACGCCCACTGTTACTGTTTATTAATAGCTGGAGTGTAGGAATGACCTTAGAAAGAAACGAAGGACTGGTACTCTCTGAATTCGGAAAAGCATAAAATAACTATTTGATTCATTAGAGGAAACAGACGAAAATAAAAATAATAGACCATTGCAACTGTAAAGATATCACTGCGTAGAAAATACCTGTTCGGCATTTTTACTTGCTCTCACATTACATTTGCAATGGTCTATTATTTTTATTTTCTGTGTGTTGGTACCACATGGAATGAATGCAATAGTCTTTGGGGAGGAATTAAGGGGGAGAGGTCAGAAGTCTACTGCTTACTCGGAAGGATATCTCATCAGAAGAGAAACAATGATATATTGCGACAATATGGTGATAAATTTATCATGTAAAGTAATAGCTTGCGGCATCATCTTATCATCAGTGAAATTTGAAAAAAGGTTCAGCATAGTGAAAATGACATCAGAATAAGCCACAACTTTCTGTCACCTTCTCCATCTCTTTCCCAAAGACTATTGCATTCGTTCCTTTTGGAGCCAAAACACAGAAAAAAAGAAATAATACCATATCCCAGATGCGGCTTCGGAGCGTGTTTAAGATGCGGACAAGCATCTTAAACACAGCGACTA
>ERZ857693.2580-NODE-2580-length-17325-cov-5.802316_pt1 | contig 17325 bp, 10 predicted proteins | sample MGYA00519765_ERZ857693 | MGnify/ENA primary metagenome ERZ857693 (study PRJEB31778, sample SAMEA3449354) | human gut metagenome | biome: human gut; feature: human-associated habitat; material: faeces | place: United Kingdom | collected 2010/2012 ... | reverse complement strand
GTTTGCGAAGCTCCGGATTCTGTGTTGCCACACCTACCGGACAGGTATCCAGGTTGCAGACACGCATCATGACACAGCCCATGGTTACAAGCGGTGCTGTTGCAAAACCAAATTCCTCCGCACCAAGAAGTGCTGCGATCGCAACATCGCGGCCGCTCATCAGCTTACCATCTGTCTCAATACGGACACGGTTACGCAGTCCGTTCATGATCAGGGTCTGATGTGTCTCTGCAAGACCAAGCTCCCACGGAAGTCCCGCATTGTGGATGGAACTTCTCGGAGCTGCACCGGTACCACCGTCATAGCCTGAGATCAGGACAGTCTGCGCTCCTGCCTTGGCAACACCGGCTGCAACAGTACCTACACCTGCCTCTGATACAAGTTTTACAGAAATATCTGCGTAAACGTTTGAATTCTTAAGGTCATAGATCAGCTGTGCCAGATCCTCGATGGAATAGATATCGTGATGAGGCGGCGGGGAGATCAGACTTACACCAGGAGTGGAATGACGTGTCTTTGCGATCCAAGGATAAACCTTCTTTGCCGGAAGATGTCCGCCCTCACCTGGTTTCGCACCCTGTGCCATTTTAATCTGGATTTCTCTTGCTGATACCAGATAACTGCTGGTAACACCGAATCGTCCGCTGGCTACCTGTTTGATCGCGGAGCAGCGGTCATTCTGGCTTCCTGCGGAAGCAATACGCTCATCACTCTCTCCACCTTCACCTGTATTGGATTTTCCATGGAGATGATTCATCGCGATCGCAAGTGTTTCATGTGCTTCCTGAGAGATGGAGCCGTAGGACATCGCACCTGTCTTGAAACGTTTTACAATCTCATCGACGCTCTCTACTTCCTCGATTGGAATTCCTTTTTCCGGATAATTAAATTCCATCAGTCCACGAAGTGCCCCGTGACTTTCCTCATCTACCAGTGCAGTATACTGTTTGAACAGGTCATAACTGCCCGTCCAGGTAGATTCCTGAAGCAGATGGATGGTATGTGGATTGTATTTATGCTCCTCTCCCTGACTTCTCATCTTGTGTGCACCGACACTGTCAAGGGTCAGATTTGTATTTAAGCCAAGCGGGTCAAATGCCTCTGAGTGGAGTTTCTCCACGTTATCTTCGATATCTTCCAGAGTGATTCCACCTACACGGCTTACTGTTCCGGTAAAGTATTTATCGATCACTTCCTGAGAGATACCGATTGCCTCAAAGATCTGAGATCCCTGATAAGACTGGATCGTAGAGATACCCATTTTGGATGCGATCTTGACGATACCGCTTAAGACTGCATGATTATAATCTTCTACTGCTGCATAGTAATCTTTATCCAGCATATGGTTGTCGATCAGTTCACGGATCGTCTCCAGTGCAAGATATGGGTTGATCGCACTTGCACCATAACCGAGCAGAGTTGCAAAATGATGAACTTCTCTTGGCTCTCCGGACTCTACGATCAGTGCCAGTGAAGTACTCTTTTTGGTCTTTACAAGATGCTGATGTACTGAGGACACTGCCAGAAGAGACGGGATCGGCATATGATTCTCATCTACACCACGGTCGGAAAGTACAAGGATATTTGCACCGTCACGGAACGCCTTGTCAACCTCTACGAAGAGACGGTCAATCGCTCTCTCAAGTTTTGTACTCTTATAATAGAGAGTTGAGACAACGGCAACCTTAAATCCGTCGGCATTCATGTTTTTGATCTTCAGCATATCTGTGTTTGTGAGGATCGGATGAAGAATCTTGAGTACATGGCAGTTTTCCGGCTGCTGCACCAGAAGATTTCCGTCTTTACCTGCATAAACACTTGTGGAAGTTACAATCTCCTCACGGATCGCATCGATCGGCGGGTTTGTTACCTGGGCAAACAGCTGTTTAAAGTAATCAAACAGCGGGCGATGCTGTTTGGAAAGCACTGCCAGCGGTGTATCCACTCCCATGGCTCCGATACTCTCTGCCCCGTTCAGTGCCATGTTGCGGATAGAGGTACGATACTGTTCGTAAGTATATCCAAATGCCTTCTGAAGACGTGCTCTGTGCTCCGGTGTGTATTCCTCCATACGGATATTCGGGATCTTGATATCTTTAAGCTGTACGAGGTTGCTGTTCAGCCACTCACCATACGGCTGCATTTTGGCATATTTTTCTTTCAGTTCATCATCATCGATAACTTTCCCCTGAACGGTATCCACCAGGAGCATTTTTCCCGGATGCAGACGCTCTTTGAGAACGATTTTTTCCTCCGGAACCGGCATAACACCAACTTCTGAAGAAAGGATCATATAGCCATCGGAAGTGATGTAATATCTGGATGGACGAAGACCGTTACGGTCAAGCACTGCTCCCATCACATCTCCATCCGAAAACAGAATGGATGCCGGTCCGTCCCATGGCTCCATCATGGTTGCATAATACTGATAAAAATCTCTCTTCTCCTGAGAAATTGTATCGTTGTACGCCCACGGCTCCGGAATAGTGATCATGACTGCAAGCGGAAGCTCCATACCACTCATAACAAGGAATTCCAGGGTATTGTCAAGCATTGCCGAGTCGGAACCATTGCGGTTTACAACCGGAAGGACTTTGTGAAGCTGTCCTTTGAGGTACGGAGATTCCATATTTTCCTCTCTGGCAAGCATCTTGTCAGCATTTCCACGAATAGTATTGATCTCACCGTTGTGTACGATAAAACGGTTCGGATGTGCTCTCTCCCAGCTTGGATTGGTATTGGTACTGAATCTGGAATGTACCATCGCAATCGCAGATTCATACTCCGGATTCTGAAGATCAGCAAAGAAGGTACGGAGCTGACCTACCAGGAACATACCTTTATAGACAATGGTACGGCTGCTCATGGAAACCACGTAGGTATTATCATTACTCTGTTCAAACTCACGGCGGGCAATATAGAGCATACGGTCAAATGGAAGTCCTTTTTCTACTTCCTCCGGTTTTTTGATAAATGCCTGCATGATGCATGGCATACACTCTTTTGCTTTGTGTCCGAGAACCTCCGGGATCACAGGAACGGTTCTCCAGCCAAGAAGCTCCAGTCCTTCTTTTTCCACAATGATCTCAAACATCTTTTTGGCCTGGGCACGTTTGATCTCATGCTGCGGGAAGAAAAACTGTGCGATACCATATTCTCTTTCCTCACCGATATCGAAGCCCTCTTTCTTACAGGCTTTTTTGAAAAATTTATGGGAAATCTGGAGAAGGATACCTACACCGTCACCGGTCTTGCCTTCCGCATCCTTACCTGCACGATGCTCCAGATGTTCTACGATCCTGAGAGCATTTGCAACAGTTTCATGTGTTTTCTTTCCTTTGATATTGACAACTGCACCGATACCACAGTTGTCATGCTCAAATTCCTGGCGATACAGACCTTGATCTTCTCTCATTGCTTCCTGCATAATCTTCGTCCTCTCTATCATAATATTACTTCTATTCTTTATTTAACTGATTCCTGCTTTCCTTCTCTTTCGCGTATTCCTTCGCCGCTTTTACGAAGCCACGGAATAAAGGATGTGCATGATTCGGTCTTGATTTGAACTCCGGATGTCCCTGCGTTCCCTCATAAAATGGATGATCTTTGACTTCGATCATCTCTACGATATGTCCGTCAGGGGAAGTTCCCGCGATCATCATGCCCTTTGCAGACAGTTCTTCACGAAATGCGTTGTTGACCTCATAGCGATGTCTGTGACGTTCCTGGATCTCTTTCTTTCCAAACAGCTCCAGTGCTTTGGAATTATCTGCAAGAACACAGGGATAACTTCCAAGTCTTAAGGTTCCTCCAAGATCTTCAACACTCTCCTGATCCGGCATCAGTGCGATCACAGGATGTTTCGTAGCCGGATCAAGTTCTATACTGTTGGCATCCTCATATCCCAGCACATGACGGGCAAATTCTACGATCGCCATCTGCATTCCAAGGCAGATGCCAAGGTACGGGATTTTGTGAACACGGGCATACTGTGCTGCCAGGATCATTCCTTCGGTACCTCTGTTTCCAAATCCTCCCGGAACCAGGATACCATCCACCTTGTGAAGCATCTGATCCAGATTTTTCTCATTTAATTCCTCGGAATCTACCCAGGTCAGTTCTACCTTTGCTTTGCAGGAAATGCCACCATGCTTCAGTGCTTCTACAACACTTAAGTAAGCGTCATGCAGCTGCGTGTATTTTCCTACCATAGCAATGTTTACTGTGGCTTCCGGGTTTCTCAGATCGTTGACCATCTCCATCCACTCTGTAAGATCCGGTTTGCGGTTCTCCAGTCTCAAAGATTCCAGAACCACATCGGCCAGTTTTTCTCTCTCCATTGCAAGAGGAGCTTCATATAAATATTCAACATCAAGGTTCTGTAATACATGACTCACCGGAACATTGCAGAACAGTGCGATTTTACTCTTGATCTCATCGGTCAGCGGATGCTCGCTTCTGCATACCAGAACATCCGGCTGGATTCCCATTCCCTGCAGTTCCTTGACGCTTGCCTGTGTCGGCTTAGTCTTCATTTCTTCGGAAGCCTTCAGATACGGGATCAGGGTAACATGGATCAGGATCGCATTGTCATGTCCGACATCATGCTGGAACTGACGGATGGATTCCAGGAACGGCTGGCTCTCAATATCTCCGACCGTTCCGCCGACCTCAATGATCGCGATTCTTTCTTCTGATGAAGATTTGGCACGATAGAAACGACTCTTGATCTCATTGGTAATATGAGGAATAACCTGTACGGTTCCTCCGCCAAAATCTCCATGACGCTCTTTCTGAAGTACAGACCAGTATATCTTACCGGTTGTCACGTTGGAATTTTTATCCAGACTTTCATCGATAAATCTCTCATAATGACCAAGATCCAGGTCTGTCTCCGTACCGTCATCGGTTACAAAAACTTCTCCATGCTGGATCGGATTCATTGTTCCCGGATCAATATTGATATAGGGATCAAACTTCTGCATGGTCACCTGATAACCCCGGGCCTTTAAAAGTCTTCCAAGTGATGCTGCCGTGATGCCTTTTCCAAGACCTGATACAACACCGCCTGTAACAAAAACATATTTTACTGACATTGTGATTTCCTCCTCCATCTGCCTTACACATAAATATCTGAAAAATCAAAGGCGCCAGAAGCAGATAAGGGCACTTTCCCCTATCAGCCTCTGACGCCTTTGTCAGACACAACTTTAAATATGTGCATTACTATATCTTATTTTTGACTTTTTGTAAATATGTAATTTTTACATAAATCGATTTTTTTTGCACCTTCTGCAAAAAAGTCACAAGATCAGCAGCCACAGTCAATCTTCTTATTAAGTTCCGCCTCCACATCCAGAGGATAATTTCCATCGAAACATGCCTTGCACAGAGGAAGTCCCCCTGCCATTCCCTCCAGGAATTCGCTCTGCATATATCCGAGGGAATCTGCACCGATCATCTCACGGATTTCCTCCGTACTGTGACTGGATGCGATCAGCTGGTCGTTGGACGGCACATCTGTTCCGAAATAACAAGGATGAAGGAACGGTGGTGAACTGATGCGTACATGCACCTCCAGCGCTCCTGCTTTCTTGAGCATACGGATCAGGTTTGCGATCGTAGTTCCTCTTACGATAGAGTCATCTACCAGAACAATCCTCTTACCCTTGACTGCTGATTCCAGAACACTCAGCTTCAGATGGACACTGGATTCTCTTTCCTTCTGGGTAGGTTTGATGAAGGTTCTTCCAATGTAACTGTTCTTATAAAAAGCAAAACCAAACGGAATACCGGATTCTTCAGAGAATCCCTTGGCTGCCGGGATTCCGGATTCCGGTACACCGGTGACAAGATCTGCGTCTACCGGATAGGATCTGGCAAGAGATTTACCGCCGCGGATACGCGCATCATAAATCTTTACTCCATCCATCTCGCTGTCCAGTCTTGCAAAATAAATATATTCAAACACGCAATGGGCATGCTTTCCACCGGCAAGTTCCTTGTTGGATTCAACACCATTTCTGGAGATCGTGACCATCTCACCCGGTTCAATGTCCCTTACAAACTCAGCACCAACAGAAGTCAATGCACAGCTCTCAGATGCAAGCACATAAGCATTGCCCCTCTTTCCAAGACAGAGCGGCTTAAGTCCCAGCGGATCACGCACACCGATCAGTTTACGGGGACTCATGATCACCAGTGCATAGGCACCCTTTAATTTACGGGCAGTTTTAAGTACTGCTTCCTCTACAGTTTTGGAATGTACACGCTCTCTTGCTACATGAAATGCGATTACTTCTGAATCTGTAGTAGTATGGAAAATCGCACCATTCTGGATCAGCTCCCATTTCAGTTCCGGGGTATTGATAAGGTTTCCATTATGAGCAAGTGCAAGCGTTCCCTTTATATAGGACAATACAAGAGGCTGTGCATTCTCAGCCACTGACGCTCCTGTTGTTGAATATCGTACATGGCCGATGCCGAGATCTCCCTCCATATTACGGATGGTATCCTCACGAAGGACCTCACTTACCAGTCCTAAATCCTTATGGAACTGGATATTCCCTCTTTCTCCCTCCGTGCGGGAAACTGCAAGTCCGCAGGACTCCTGTCCACGGTGTTGAAGTGAAGTAAGTCCATAATAAATGGATGGAACCACATTACCTCCATCCAGATCATACATTCCGAATACGCCGCAGGCTTCCTTTAATTCTGCCATCAGAATTTCCTCCAATTCTTATATTCAAATGCTTTCCGAAGTACTTTTTACACTGCAATTATAATGGAAGAAAGCGATTTGTCAACCCTTGTCCTTTCAAAAAAGCATACAAATAAATTCATCTGTCCAAACAAAAAATTTGAATTTTTTTCGAAAAAAATTATTGACATCCTGATTTTTTTGTGTATACTACAACACATAAGCAACGGCGCTTTGGATGATAATTCCAAGGCGCCTTTTTTGTTTATCTGAAGATTTTATTTGAAAAAATTTAGATTAATGGAGAGTTGAAAGGAGATTTTATTATGGCACAGAACATTCCTGAAATCTACGGCAGCCTTGTTTTTAACGACAAGATCATGCGTGAAAAATTACCGAAAGACATGTACAAGGCACTGAAAAAAACAATTGAGAACGGTACACATCTCGAACTTGATGTTGCCAACTCTGTTGCAGTTGCCATGAAAGAATGGGCACTTGATCATGGAGCTACCCATTATACTCACTGGTTCCAGCCAATGACAAACTTCACCGCAGAAAAACATGACAGCTTCATCTCCCCGACAGGTGACGGACAGGTGATCATGGAGTTCTCCGGCAAAGAACTTGTAAAAGGTGAACCGGATGCATCCAGTTTCCCGTCAGGCGGTCTTCGTGCTACTTTCGAAGCCAGAGGATATACCGCATGGGATCCTACTTCACCGGCATTTATCAAGGATCGTACCCTTTATATTCCAACTGCATTCTGCTCCTACAGCGGAGAAGCACTGGACAAAAAGACTCCTCTTCTTCGTTCCATGGACAGTCTGAGTAAAGAAGCACTCAAGGTTCTTCGTCTTCTCGGAAACACAGATGTAAAACATATTGATACTACTGTAGGACCGGAACAGGAATACTTCCTGGTGGACAAAGACCTCTATAATAAGAGAAAAGACCTGATCTTCTGCGGACGTACTCTGATCGGTGCTCCGGCTCCAAAGGGACAGGAAATGGAAGATCATTACTTCGGAACTCTGAAACCTCGTGTGTCTGCCTATATGCATGATCTGGACGAAGAACTCTGGAAACTTGGCATCCCGGCAAAGACAAAACACAACGAGGTTGCTCCTGCTCAGCACGAACTGGCTCCTGTATTTGATACAACAAACGTGGCTGTCGACCACAACCAGCTTACTATGGAAATCATGAAAAAAGTAGCTGCCAAACACAATATGGTATGCCTGCTTCATGAAAAACCATTCGAAGGAATCAACGGAAGTGGTAAACATAACAACTGGTCCATGAGCACAAACACAGGTGTAAACCTTCTTGATCCAGGCAAAACACCTGCCGAAAACACACAGTTTCTGGTATTTCTTGTAGCAGTTATCAAAGCAGTTGATGATTATGCAGATCTTCTTCGTATCTCTGTTGCAAGTGCCGGAAATGATCACCGTCTTGGTGCAAATGAAGCTCCACCGGCAGTCGTTTCTATCTTCCTTGGAGATGAACTTACAGAGGTTCTCAAGGCTATTGAAAACGATGAATTCTTTGTCGGACATGGTGCCGTTCAGATGGATATCGGTGCAAAGGTTCTTCCTCATTTTGTGAAAGACAATACCGACAGAAACCGTACTTCACCATTTGCATTTACCGGAAACAAGTTCGAATTCCGTATGCTTGGATCATCTTCTTCCGTAGCAAATCCGAATATCATTCTCAATACTGCAGTTGCTGAAGTCTTAAGACAGTTCTATGATGAACTCAAAGATGTTGCTGCAGATGAAATGGAAAAAGCAGTCCATGAACTGCTCAAAAAGACCATTTCCGAACATAAACGTATCATCTTTAACGGCAATGGTTATACAGATGAATGGCTCGCAGAGGCAGAAAAACGTGGGCTTTACAACCTGGTATCCACTCCGGATGCACTGCCGCATTTCGTTGATGAAAAGAATGAAAAGCTTCTCATCGACCATCATATCTTTACACATGCAGAGCTTCATTCCCGTTATGAGATCAAGCTTGAGAACTATGTAAAGACACTTCATATCGAGGCAGGTACTCTGGTTGAGATCATCCAGAAAGATCTTCTTCCGGCAGTTACTACATACATGGAAAAACTTGCTCAGACTGCTGCCCTTAAGAAGTCTGTCGTTCCAGATATCTCCGTATCCACAGAAGCCAAACTTCTTACAAAACTGACAGAGCTTTCTGAGGCAATGATCAAGGATCTTGACAGACTGAAAGAAGATACAGCAATGGCTGAATACGAAGTCGACAAAGATCTGCTCAAGAGTGCAAAACTCTATCAGAGTGTCGTACTTGACGATATGGAAAAAGTCCGTGTTTCCGCTGATGCAGCAGAAGCTCTGATCCCGGATGATATTCTTCCATATCCTACTTATGGAAAACTGTTATTCTCTATCTCTGACTGAGATAAAGGAATTCAGTTATAACAATTTCACACTGGTAAAACCAGGGGATATCTTATAAAACATGAATCCTTCATAATTCATTATCGATTTCCTCATCCATCCATTAATCACACGATACGGATATCCCCTGTTTTACATATACTGATTCGTAAAGGCGCGAAAATGATGAAATTTCATTCTCGTGCCTTTTTTGAATACTGATACTATACTAACTTAGTCAACTTTTAGGGAAAGAGAGGTAACTTTATGGACTATTCATCAGTAAACACAATCTGGGTACTTTTGGGTGCCGCACTCGTTTTCTTTATGCAGGCTGGTTTTGCAATGGTAGAAACTGGTTTCACCAGAGCAAAGAATGCCGGTAACATTATCATGAAAAACCTTATGGACTTCTGCATCGGTACTCCTACTTTCTGGATCGTCGGATTCGGAATCATGTTTGGAGCCGGAAACGGATTCTTCGGAAGAATCGGAGGAATCGCTTCAGAAGCAAACTATGGATCTTCTATGCTTCCTGACGGAGTTCCGTTCTGGGCATTTCTTATCTTCCAGACCGTATTCTGTGCAACCTCCGCTACGATCGTATCCGGAGCCATGGCGGAACGTACTAAATTTTCTTCTTATTGTATTTACAGCTTCCTGATCAGCCTGATCGTCTATCCTGTGTCCGGTCACTGGATCTGGGGCGGCGGTTTCATCAGCCAGATGGGATTCCACGATTTTGCAGGTTCCTGTGCAGTACATATGGTCGGCGGTGTCGCAGCATTTATTGGTGCGATCATCCTCGGACCTCGTATCGGTAAATATTCAAAGAGTGGCAAATCCAAAGCCATTCCGGGACATAACCTTACTGTCGGTGCTTTAGGTGTATTTATCCTCTGGTTCTGCTGGTTCGGATTTAACGGTGCTTCCACTGTCAGCATGGAAGGGGATGCCATCGTAACTGCAGGTAAAATTTTTGTGACTACAAACCTTGCTGCTGCTGTTGCAACAGTAACTGTACTTATCATCACATGGGTGAGATACAAAAAACCTGATGTTTCCATGTCCCTCAACGGATCTCTTGCAGGTCTGGTTGCCATCACAGCAGGATGTGATACAGTTTCTCCTGCATCCTCAGCCATCATTGGTATCATTGCAGGCTTCGTTGTTGTATTTGGTATTGAATTTATTGACAAAGTTCTCAAAATCGATGACCCGGTCGGTGCCGTTGGTGTTCATGGTTTAAACGGTGCTTTTGGTACTCTCGCTGTTGGTCTTTTCTCTGACGGAACAGGTACAGACTGGAAAGGTCTTCTGGTCGGCGGCGGCTTCCACGGATTTGGCGTACAGTTTATCGGCATGATCATCACCATCGCATGGGTTGCTGTTACTATGACAATTATCTTCCAGGTGATCAAACATACAGTTGGTCTTCGTGTAACTGCAGAGGAAGAGATCGAAGGTCTGGACTCCAAAGAACATGGTCTTACAAGTGCCTATGACGGATTTGTTGTACATGACACAATGACTGTACCTGCTCCTATGGGTGTTGCAAAAACCGCTCCTTCTGCAAATACTTCTGCAAATGTTGCTCCTGCCGAGGTTGCAGCTACTGTTCCGGAGCTCCCGAAGGAAGGTGTACATAAACTGACAAAAGTTGTCATCATTACCCGTCAGAGCAAGCTGGAAGAATTTATGCATGCAATGAATGAGATCGGTGTCACCGGTATCACGATCACAAACGTTATGGGATGCGGTGTACAGAAGGGTTCACGTTCCTACTACCGTGGTGTCGAAATGGATATGAACCTTCTGCCGAAGATCAAAATTGAAATCGTAGTCAGTCTTATTCCGGTAAGAACCGTTATCGAAACAGCCAAGAAAACTCTTCATACCGGTCAGTACGGTGATGGTAAAGTCTTCGTATACGACATCGAAAATGTTGTCAAGATCCGTACCGGTGAAGAAGGATTTGAAGCACTTCAGGATACTCAGCCACTGGAATAAACTTCCCCTGGCCGTATCAATAGATTTATTGATTTTCCTCAAAAAACAGCTCTTCTTTTTCTGTGTAGAAGAGCTGTTTTTATGTCTGTTTTGATATCTTTTTTCTATTCTTCTCTTGTAAGCTTCGGAAGGTTCCAGCGGTAATGTGCTGCCAGATAACGGATCAGAACCACCACTGCAGAAGCTCCCACCATTGCTGCCACCGCACCGGAGTGCCGGTACAGGATAACACAGACGATTGCACCGACGATTGAGGCACAGGCATAGATGTGACGCACCAGAATATATGGCGGGACACCTGCCATAACATCGCGAAGAAGCCCTCCCCCGACTCCTGTGACGGTACCAAGGAACACCAGAAGGAACGTATATTCCATGTAGCCATGAGAAATTCCTGTGTTCACCCCTACAACTGTAAAAATCCCAAGTCCGATCGAGTCCATGACCAGCATAACCTTGTCATAGGTTTCTCTGTTATGCCCCTGCAGAAGCTCCTTCTTAAGATACAGGATCGTAAAAACAATACAGGATGTGATCATTGCCACGATCGTATAGACCGGATGCTGGAACATGGCCGGCGGCACGATTCCGAGGATCACATCACGGACAGCACCTCCTCCGACTGCTGTTGTAACACCAAGCACGATCACCCCAAAAATATCCATCGCCCGGTCCACCGCAACCATTGCACCAGATGCCGCAAAAGCGACCGTCCCGACCATTTCCATCATAAATGTAATAAGCTGCTGATAATCCATAACTTCCCTCTCCCCCAATTTCTGCCTTATCATATCTTTCGAGTAACTCTTCACAGAAACTCCTTCGATACATTATTTCCATTATACTATACTTTCTTATTCTTGCAATTTAATATTACAAAATTTTTTATCCTGTGAAATTTTTTTGGCATCCATATTTTGGCTGATCTGTGCTAAAATATAAACCAGATTCAGATTCTATTTTACAGATCATGGAGGATTATCATGAAAGTTATCAGTATAAAAGATTTTTCAGAAATCCGGATTGGAAATGCGCAGAATATCACTGGTGGGACAGGCTGCACCGTTATCTTAAGTGAAAACGGAATGTGTGCCGGACTGGATGTACGCGGCGGCGGTCCTGCTTCAAGAGAGAGTGAACTTCTTAAGCCTCTTGCCAGTGCCCAGGAAATCCATGCCGTACTTCTTGGTGGAGGCAGTGCCTTCGGTCTGGATGCAGCCGGTGGAGTCATGCAGTTTCTGGAAGAAAAAGGGATTGGTTTTGATGTCGGTGTGACCAGAGTACCGCTTGTCTGTCAGTCGGATATTTTTGACCTGACTGTAGCTGATCCTCACTGCCGTCCGGATCAGGCAATGGGATATAAGGCCTGTGAGAATGCCTATCTCAACAATTATCAGGACGGAAATTTCGGGGCAGGTACCGGAGCAACTGTCGGCAAATTCAGAGGAATGGATTTCTGCATGAAATCCGGCATCGGAAGCTATGCGCTGCAGATTGGTGAACTGAAGGTCGGTGCCATCGTCGTTGTAAATGCCCTTGGCGATATCTGTGACTATCATAACGGACAGATCGTCGCAGGCATGCTCTGTGATGACCGGAAATCTTTTGCAGATTCATCAAAACTTCTCTATCAGTCCTTTGAAGTCCATGAAAACAAATTTACCGGAAATACCACGATCGGTGCCATCATCACCAATGCACAGTTTGACAAGAGCCGTCTCTGCAAGATTGCCTCGATGGCACACAATGGTTATGCCCGTTCCATCCGTCCGGTACACACCTCTGCAGACGGCGACAGTATCTACGCTCTTTCTGTCGGAAATGTATCCGCAGACTGTGATATGGTCGGCACACTCGCCGCTGATGTCATGTCAGAAGCGATTCTTGCAGCTGTCAGAAGCGCAGAAACTGCCTACGGTTATCCTGCCGTCAGAGATCTGTTGTAAACAACTATTGTAACGACTTTTCTTTTCACTGAACGCTATAATACTATAGAAAGCCATACAAAAGGATCATGGCAGTAATCCTTCTGTATGGCTTTACTATGGCAAAATTTTGATTTACTAAGTATGTTTTTGATTCACAGGGTTTATTTAATAAAACTTACATGTTTGCAGATTTCTTCTACTGCTTTGTCTTTTCTCTGATTGAAAATAACTTTATTCTCTTCAAAGAGGTTACGTCCTTCTGTATCAATGGATACGATCAGCGGTCCGAATTCTTTGACACGGCAGTGCCACAGTGTCTCCGGCATTCCAAGATCTCTCCACTGAGCATCTACGATTTCTTCAACTTCAGTGGCTGCTACAACAGCGTTTCCAGCAGGGAATACACAGTGGATCGCACCGAATTCTTTACATGCACGTTCTGTGTTTTCTTTCATTCCACCTTTACCGATGATGACACGAACGCCTGTCTCCCTTACAAATTCATATTCAAATTTTTCCATACGCATACTGGTTGTCGGTCCTACAGATACCATTTCGAACTTGTCATCTTCCAGCGGACGAATGATCGGACCAGCATGGAAAATAGCTGCATCTCTTACATTTACCGGAAGTTCGCGGCCTTCTTCAACAAGACGTCTGTGTGCAACGTCACGACAGGTTGTCATGCTTCCATTTAAATATACGATATCTCCTGCATGGATATCTTTCAGATCTTCTGCTGAGATCGGTGTTGTCAGAATTTTCTTTCCATCTTTCATTTCCAGCATTATAAAGTCACCCCCGAATGTGTTGTGATTGTGTAGTTAAGGTCTTTATCAAAGATGATGTGTCCACGTCTGTGGGACCAGCATCCAACATTTACAGCTACTCCGATAGTGGATGGATGTCTTGCTGTGTTTTCAATATGAACACCCATTACGGAGTATTTACCACCCATACCCTGTGGTCCAAGACCAATTGCATTGATACCGTCTTCGAGCAGTTTTTCCATAGATGCAGCTCTCTCGTTTTCATTGTGGCTTCCAAGTGGTCTCATAAGTGCTTTCTTGGAAAGCAGGGCGGCAGTCTCTACAGATGTTGCAACTCCAACACCTACAAGAAGTGGCGGGCAGGCATTTAAGCCATAAGATGTCATAACATCCATAACAAATTTTGTTACACCTTCATAACCTTCACCTGGCATCAGGACCATAGCTTTTCCCGGAAGAGTACATCCGCCGCCAGCCATGTATGTGTAAATTTCACATTTGTCGCTGTCCGGAACGATGTCCCAGAATACAGTAGGTGTTCCTTTACCAACGTTCTTACCTGTGTTGTACTCATCAAAGGTTTCTACGCTGTTGTGACGAAGAGGTGCTTCAAAAGTAGCTTTGACAACTGCTTCTTTGAGAAGAGCTTCCAGTTCACCGATCAGAGGGAAGTTTGTTCCGCATTTAACCCAGAACTGTAATACACCTGTATCCTGGCAGCTCGGTCTGTTGAGTTCTTTTGCAAGAACCTGGTTTTTCTGCATGGTCTGATAGATGACTTTGGAAAGCGGGCTGTCCTCTTTCTCTGCGAGTTCGTTAATCTTTTCTTTGATGTCGTCCGGCAGCACTTTACCAATATAGGAAACAAAGTTTGCCATATAAGTGGTAAGCTGCTCTACCTGTTCTTTCTTACCCATTTGTTTGTCCTCCTGGTTGATATAATTTTAAAGTTAATAATTGCGTTTAAATTTCTTTATCATCAAATTCCTTTCACGTTTCTCATTCTCACGGGAAGAATGGAAAAGCAATCGGAAGAATGATCATACTTACAACAGTTGCGATGATGATAAGCGGGAATCCGGATTTTACATAGTCCATAAACTTGTATCCGCCGGCACCTACTACCATTGTGTTTGCCGGCATTCCGATCGGTGTCGCATATGCACAGGAACCTCCGATCACACATGCCATCAATACGGCTCTTGGGTCAGCTCCCATTCCCTGTGCGATAGACAGACAGATCGGAACCATAAGAGCGGTTGTCGCTGTGTTTGACATAAAGTTTGTCAGTGCGGCACAGAGAATAAATACTACAAAAGTCAGGATATATGGAGATGGATTTTCGCCAAGCGCTCCGATCACTTTACCGGCGATCAGCTCTCCTGCTCCTGTTTCCTGCAGTGCCGCTGCCAGAGAAAGAGTACCTCCGAAAAGGAAAATTGTCTTGAGATCAATGGATTTCAGTGCATCTTTCTCGGAAATAACTCCTGTAATGATCAGAAGCAGTGCTCCAATTCCACCGGAAATACATAATTTAATGCCAATTTTGTCTTCAAAGATCATCGCCAGCAGTGTCAGAACCAGAATGATCAGAGATAACCACTGTTTCCATACTGGAACGTTGCTGAAATCTTTTTCTGTGTCAAAGGCTCCCTCATCTTTTACATCATGATTTGGGAGAAGGCGGTATCCGATAGTCGCATAGAACAGAATACCTGCGATCAGAATTGGTAAACCTACAATTGCATATTCGAAAAATCCGAACTTCATGTCGATTTCCTGAAGTGCACTCTGTGCGATCAGATTTCCCGGTGCTCCGATCAAAGAAAGGTTACCTCCCATGGCAGCTGCAAATACCAGCGGCATCAGAAGACGTGATCTTTTGTATCCGGACTTTGCTGCGATACCGATGACTACCGGAATCAGAACTGCGGCCGTACCTGTATTGGATAACACGCCACTCATGAAACCTACGATCACCATAATTGCAATGATCAGCATTCTTTCTGTCTTTGCAAATTTTGTTACAATACCTCCAATCTTGTTTGCCATGCCTGTTTCAAATAATGCCCCACCTACGATAAACATGGAAACAAACAAAATGACATTACTGTCGATGAATCCTGCAAAAGCTGTTTTAACATCCAGAACTCCCGTCACTACAAGACCGATACAGACAATCATGGATGTAACTCCCAGCGGAATCTTTTCAAGTACGAACATGATTACCGCGAACAGGAGAAACAGCAACGTAATTGTTGATGGACTCATTGCCACACCCTCCTACTTTTTCATTTTGTAACTTTGAGCAATCCCTCGGCCGATTTCATTACTGCTTTGTTATGCGTTTATTATATATGGAATTTTCCATATTGTACATTTATTAAAACATATACACCCATAAGAAAAAGTTATTGAGTTTTTTGTATCAATAACCATTTCTTTTCGTTGCACATCTCATTTCGACATGCTATTATATATGATAATTTTGTAAATCACACTATAAAATATGGAGATCTTTTTATAATGAAATTAACTCAGTTAGAATACTTTTGTGTAGCCGCCAGATACCATAATATCACAAAAGCCGCAAGAGAACTTTTTGTAACCCAGCCTTCTATTTCCAATGCGATCAAGGCTCTGGAAGAAGAATTCGGCGTTAACCTGTTTTTCAGAAATAATAATAAGCTGACACTCACACCAGAAGGAGAGATTTTTTATAAGAGTGCCGAGGAACTTCTCGCTCATGCAGACTCGGTAGAATCGAAATTTCACGAATTAAGAAAAAAAGTCACCCCAATACGAATCGGTATCCCTCCCATGCTTGGAACGATTTATCTGCCTGAATTATATCTGTCTCTGAATGAAAGTTTTCCAAATGTAGATCTTCGTCTTTTTGAATTTGGTTCTATCAAGGCATGTAATCTTGTTCTGGAGGAGAAACTGGATATCGCGATCGTCAATGCAGAACAGCCTTCCATTGATAAATGCAATTCACGCATTATTGATACGGAAGACCTGCTTTTCTGTGTCGCGCCAGATCATCCTCTGGCAGGTCAGAAAACTCTTCTTCTCACCATGCTTGCAGATGAGCCGCTGATTCTTTTTAACACAGATTCCGTACAGGTCATGACACTGACCAGACAGTTTAAAGCAGTGGGAGTAAATCCTCACATTATTCTGAACACCAGTCAGATCACAACTCTCATCAATATGGTAAAATCCGGACATATGGGAACTTTTTTGTACCGTTCTATTGTTGAAAAACATCCGGATATTGTCGGGATCCCGGTCATGCCATCTATTGAGCAGCGTATTGGTGTTATATGGAAAAAGGGAAAATATCAGAATACAACTACAGAAAAAGTGATCAAATTCATTGAGAATTTCTGAGAAGAGAACGTGAAAAAAAACCGAAGACATCTGAAATGTCCTCGGTTCTTTTTAATAGCAGGGGATGAGAGAATCGAACTCCCACCAAAGGTTTTGGAGACCCCTAT
>ERZ857693.2572-NODE-2572-length-17368-cov-3.684572_pt1 | contig 17368 bp, 30 predicted proteins | sample MGYA00519765_ERZ857693 | MGnify/ENA primary metagenome ERZ857693 (study PRJEB31778, sample SAMEA3449354) | human gut metagenome | biome: human gut; feature: human-associated habitat; material: faeces | place: United Kingdom | collected 2010/2012 ... | reverse complement strand
AGGGCGGTTCCTATGTGCCTGCGAACAACGAAAGGAACGAAGATATGAAAAAAATTAAGCCAAGAAAAGTAAGAGGAATGCTGAAAGAGGGCAACACGTTAAAAATTAAAATCAAAGCGGTGGATATTCCGAGAGATAAAAACGGAATGCCGAAGTTAAAGGAGATAGGATAATGTACGACAAATACATAGAAAAAATAGATAGGTTAAATGAACAGGGCAGGTGTTTGGCCCTACAAATGTTGGACGATTTACTGTCCAACAAGAAAAATCGCAAGGACTACGAAAGTCCGCGACAGAAGTTTTTGCGCGAAACGGATGAGGTTTTAGCATTGGTGAACCGCGAAAGCGGAGCAACGGTAAATGACAAAAAGGTATTGCCGTTGTTCAAAAGGAAAGTGCCTGCGATATGAGTTACAGGCAAAAGACATACAATCATCAATGTACGGTATGCGGTCAATGGTATATGACATATGTTGACCCGAAGAATATACCGGGGGCGGTAACACCGACAGGCGGTTTTATCTGTCAGAAATGCAGACAGGCGAAACAGCCTATAACACACCGAACGCCACCGCCCAAAACGGTGCAAATGTCAATCGACGAATTGACACAAAAAAAATAGTGGTTCAGCCAAACCACTACTTTTTGAAATACTATATGTGATATAAAGATACCCACATATCTATTATATCATATATCGAAAAAATAGGCAATAGCAAAAAACAAAAAAAACCTTGATTTTTCAAGGTTTTATAACTTGTTTAAGTAATTAAATTTAGGACGAAAGCAGATTAAGATATATGGCATACATAGAAAAAACTATCATTGCAGGTGAACACATTTTCAAAGAGAAAAGTTTCTCCGCAAGATACGGTAAAAAGAATATTCCAAGAGGTCCGAATTGGAATGAGTGTTCAGAAGTACAACGGCGAAGAAATGAACTATTGAAGAAAAAAAGAATTGTTTGGAATATCTGTACAAATTTCAAAAAGTCGGATTGGTGGGTGACATTAACATACAGACGTACGGAACGTCCCGATAGTATGGTAATGGCAAAGAAACAACGCAGTCGATTTATTCGCCGATTGCGTGAAAAATTAAAGAAGAAAGACATACCGTTGACATATAACGCAATGACTGAACGCGGGGTCAAGGGTGGGTTACATCATCATTTTATAATCAAAAATGTATTTGACATAGGTATCATTATCAGCCTATGGGAACACGGCAAGGTGCATATAGAAAATATATACACTGATTCTATGTATGATTTGGCAATGTATTTTGTAAAAGGCGACAGCGAGAAATCGGAAAAAGATTTCACAAGTAGCAGAAATATGAAAAAACCAAAAATCAGATACAGAATAATACAAGCCGAAAGGTGGACAAGCACACCGAGAGCGAAAAAACACTATGAAATAATACATAGGTTTGACGGGTTCCACGATTTCAGCGGTTTTCCGTACCAAGAGTATGTAATGGTACGGAGGTGTTGAAATGATAGACGGGTGTAACGGTTGCAAATATGAAAACACGCCGTGCATAATTCGGATATGCGGGAACGCACCGAGAGCAACGGCGGCGGATATAAAAACATTAGAAAAATGTACAATGTTAAAAAAGATTGAACAGAGAAAGCGAGGACAAAGCAGTGGAAAAAATGACAGTGGACGAATACAGAGCATTGATTGATGAAAACAGAAACGCAGACGGCGAACAGATTTTGAGAAATAAAAAAAGTGCCGCAAGAGGACGAGCATTTGAAAGCCTGCTGATGCGCGGGTGCAACTATTACCGTCAAAAAGAGGTGGCGATAATAAATAAAGTCAACGAGCCGTACATAGTTACGAAAAAAACAACAGGGAATAAATTCAGCGGTCGTTTTACAGGCAGAGCCGAGCCGGATTTCAAGGGTGTATTGTACGGCGGTAGAGCAGTAGCGTTTGAAGCGAAAAGCACGAAAAAAAGCCGAATTCAAAGAAGTGCGTTGACCGACACGCAAATGGAGTGGCTAAGAGAACAGAAGAAATTTGGAGCACTCACATTTGTAGCAGTGAATATACAGGAAAAGTTTTATACAGTCCCGTTTGACTTGTGGGATAATATGAAACTGTTTTATGATAAAAAATTTCTAATGCATGACGATATAGCTGATTACGAGGTAATATACGACGGTTCCGTACGATTTTTGGAATTTGAAAACGGCGGAAAAATAATATAGGAGGGGTAATAATGACGAAAGAGAAAATATTGCCATTGGCATTAATAGTTCTACAGGGTGCATCAGCTATACCGTATACAATTACAGGTGATTGGCGACACACAATATACTGGATTGCGGCGGCGGTGCTGAACATTGCCGTAACATTTTGACAGGGGGCGACAGAATGAATTTAGAATACATACTGAAATTATGCAAGAAAAACCGTCAAATAATACTACTGTCATACGGCGGATATAAATTTCTATCCGAGGGTCACGTAGCGGTTATGGTGCAAGGAATTTGTCCGAAATGGACGGTTGATGATTATTTTACCGCAATAGGCGGTGACAATGAGGTCAAAGATATTTTTACATTGACAGATAACACAGAAAAACCACAACCGATTATTGATGTTGACGAATTGAAAGAGTTACAGCCGTTAAAATATTCGTTAACTTCCGGCAAACAAACATACAAAATGTTTGTTATGGCAGACGGAAAAATAATGATAATACAGGAAAAATATTTAGACGTTTTCCGTGATGAATTTGCGCCGGAATATTATTATCGAGATAATCCGTTAGAACCCAATGTATATGTGGTTGTATCGGGTATATGCGTTGGGATAATAATGGCAATGTATTTCGATATGCAACAGTTGGCAGATTTCGGTGGAACTCTGAGAGAGGGTTTCAAACGAAATTTGAAAGACGGATTTTTAGATATGGGCGGTCAAATGGAACTGACAGATTAAAAAATCCCAATCGATTGAGAAGAAAGAGAGGAAAAACAATGATAGACGAAGTCATAAAACAGATAGAGGTACAACAGGCAGGAAAGGAAAATACTGCGCCATATTATGTTGGTGAACAGTTGAAAGACATCATCAGAAAAAGAAAAGGTTGATGCGGCGGAAAAAGAAAATGAGAAATTGAAAAAGACCATTGAGAAACTGCAAAAAGAGTCGCGAGTCGGCAGTAATGAAAATATGGTTAAATTGCAGATGTGTTTTGAACAGGCACAGACCGCAATTATAGCGGTCAAAGACGATTGTGCGGCGGAATGTTATGGCGAATTAAGGATAGGTTTTAACTGCGAATATCTGATTGATATGATTTCAGTGTGTGACAGTGAAACTATTACACTTGAGATGTCAAATGCAGTATCGGCAGTGTATGTACACGATACGGGCAATACAACATATTTAGTGTTACCTGTAAGATTGAAGTAAGTGAGGAGTATTTTATGGACATAGAATAAATGGCTTTTGAGAGGTTGCGTTTAGGAGCAGAAACCTCAAAACGTATGTATAATGCACCGTTGCTGTTATGTTATAGCGGCGGCAAGGATAGTGACGTATTGTTGCAGTTGGCAATTAATAGTGGCATTGATTTTGAAGTTTTACATAATCATACCACAATAGATGCACCCGAAACGGTGTATCATATCAGAAATACATTTAAAAAGTTAGAGTTGCAGGGTATCAAATGTACTATCGAAAAACCAACGTATAAGGGTGAGAGGGTGACAATGTGGTCGTTGATACCGCAGGTAATGTTACCGCCAACACGATTAATGCGGTACTGTTGCTCTGTCCTAAAGGAAAAAGGGGGGAGAAACAGGGCTATTGCGACAGGTGTTCGCAGAGCCGAAAGCCGTTCACGCTCTAAGCGTGGAATATTTGAGGACCTCAATAACAATAAAGCAAAGAAAATTGTATTAAATAACGACAACGATGACAAGCGTCGTTGGTATGAACGCTGTGAGAAACAGGCGAAAACGCTTGTTAATCCGATTGTCGATTGGCAAGACGAGGACGTGAAGAATTATGTTCAAAGTGAAAAGATAGAATTAAACCCGCTGTATTGCGAGGGGTTCAAACGTGTGGGTTGCGTTGGTTGTCCATTAACGAACAAAAAAAATAGATATACCGAATTTCGCAGGTATCCAACCTACGAAAAAGCATACATACAAGCATTTGACCGAATGCTTAAAACAAGAAAAGCAAACGGTAAAGAGGGAACATGGCAAACAGGATATGATGTGTTTAGGTGGTGGTTGGAGGAGGACTTCAACCAATACGAAATCGGAGAGGAATTTTATCAAAATGAGGAGTGATAACAAATGTCAAAAAAGAAAATTAAAATCGGTGCTATAAGATATTATAAATGTACAAAAGTGTGACAACTATACTTGTTATTGGTTAACTACAAACGGATTAAAATGGTTAGGACGACAACTTAATATAGTTATAAAAGAAGATGGAAAGGAGAATTAAAATGATTTGTAACTGCAAAAAATGCGTATTCCATAAAGGAGAAACAGAGTGCCTATTACCGAAGAACGAAAATTTTCAAGTTACGATGAATGACAGAGTAATATCGTGTCTTAATAATATTAAAGACGAAAACGACTTGTCGGCAGAAGGTAAAAAAAAATTGAAAAGTGTCCGGAATATGTGCCGGATAGAGCAAGCATAGGGGAAATTGATTGTAAGTATTGAGGAGGTACAAGAATGAACCGGAAAGAAACAACCGAATTTTTGAGCAAGTTACTCGTCCAAAGAAAATTAGCGGGCAAATACTACGCCTCCGAAGTTACACTTGACTTCGGATGCGGCAAAGGTAAAGAAAAGCGTGTTGATTTCGTGCAATTTATACCAAGAAATCAAACCACAAGCGGAATTGAAAAAGGCGAATTTGTTTTCTATGAGGTGAAAAGCTGTAAGGCTGATTACCACAGTGGCAACGGATTGACATTTGAGGGCGAAAGGAATTACATTGTTACGACAATGGAAACCTACAAACAAATAATCAAAGACAAACCGTGGGAAGTGGGTGTATATGTGGCGTGTCCCGAGGACAGAGATATTGTTGACGAGTTTGAAAATCCAACGCCATTAGATGATATAACGGTGTGGTGGACGTTAAAAATCGCAATGGAGGCACACCCAAAGGACCGTCAAAGGTCAATGTCGCAGTTATTATTTTATATGCTAAGGTCGGGAAAGTGAGGTACAGTAATGACGGTACAGGAATTACAAGAATTTGCGAACAAATTAATTGAAGTTGGCAAGGGCAGTTATACAGTGTTGGCGGATGCAGGTTATTCATATGTAACCAAAGACAGTATAGAAGTCGATGACAAGGAAAAAGAAATCACAATATAAAGAAATCACAACATATTGAAAGAGAGGAAAAAAGAAATAAAAAAAAGATTGATAAAAGAGGAGGCCCAAAAATGAGAAAGACACATTGTGCGGTGTGTGGGGCAATAATGCCGGAGCATATCGACGAACGAACGAATAAACCGCTAAAAATTCAGCTATGTTCAAAAGATTGCATAATAGCGGCGTGGCAAAACGTTAGGCAGTCGCTAAAGAAAGGGGTGCGTCCAAAGTGGACGCATTCCGAAAAGACGGAAGTAGTCGCGAAAGTACAGAAAAATAACAAGAGATACAAATATCATAATGATATTGTAAGGCTGTACGAAAAAGGCTTGACGATTGAGGAAATCGGAAAAGAATTAAAAATATCACGAGCAACAGTGTACGGGTCAATCAATGACTTCGGGACAAAAATGATATAGGAGGCAGAAAATGAACAAGAAAAAATATATTGATGCAGACATTGTGAATAAAAAACTAAAACAAATATGTGATAATAGAAAAACTTCTTACGGTGTACAATTTGGCGGCCGTGCTAAAGAATTTGCACAAATTACAGATGATATACCTGCCGCCGACGTTAAGGAAATTCAGCACGGATATAATGCTACTAATATTAACCCTGTTGATGAATTTATATGTTCGGTATGCGGTTTCGGTTGTATAGATTATTTAGAAATCGGGTTAGATAACGACAGTGATGATATTCAGTGGTACAGAGGATGTGAATTTTATTACTGCCCGCACTGCGGGGCAAAAATAGATAAATCCGCAAAAAGAAATGACGGAGGTAAAGAATGAAATACAAAACAAAACCGTGTGAAATAGAGGCAGTGCAATGGGAAGGGCATAACCTTGATGAAATTATAAAATTTACAAATGGATTGGACAAAACTATTATCCGTGTAGAGGGCTTAGAGCCTGTTATATTTATATCAACATTAGAAGGCTATATGAAGGCAAGCGTCGGCGATTACATCATAAGGGGATTGCGTGGGGAATATTATCCTTGCAAACCCGATATATTTCACAAAAAATACGAACCGTGCGAATAAAAGGAGTAGAACAATATGAGAAAATATAAATCAAAATTTATGAAACCATACATACGAAAATTAAAGGCGGGTGATTTGAAACGCATAACGTCACAAATGACATTTCAAGCATTGTTAAATGAATGTATTATCGATTATGCACGTCAGTACAAAAAACAGGTTTATGTACTGACGTTTGCCGGAAGTCGCGATATTTTAGATGTCAGCATGAACAAGAAAAAGTTAAGAAATTCTATTGTTGCGATTGATACATCAAACAGAGAATATAACATAATACGAAATTCGTGGAAACGGTCAATACAAAGAATGAAACAAAATGACAGAAGAAAAAACGGAGGAAATCAATGAAAAGATTAATCAATCCAAACCGCCGGCAGAAACTATTTCTTGCCGAACACGGTTTAAAATCGGAAAATTGGAAAATTGAAAAGGAAACACCGGAATATTTATATATAGTCAGTAAAAACGGACAACACAGGCTGTTAAACAAAAATTAAAAATCGCAATCGATTACGGAACAGGGGGCATATCATTGACGCAAAAAGAATTACAGGAATACAGAAAAATAATGCGAAATGCAGAGAGTATTGAATATCAAATACAGAAATTGCAGTCGCAAATCAATAAAGTGACGGCAATAGTCAATGATATGCCACGCGGCGGAAAGTCAACCGATAAATCCGAATTGATTTGCAAATTGATTGATTTACAGGAACAATATAAAACAGAATATTCATCAGCGGCGGAAAAGTTGAAAATAATCGAAATTGCGATTGCGAAGTTGTCGGACCCACAGGAACAGGCGGTACTGCGATATAAATACATATTAGGACTGAATGAAAACAAGATATGTCAGAGAATGCACTATGAACGTTCCCGAATATATCAAATACATAAATCAGCATTAAAAAAAATTGCGAATTTTTAAAAGAGTGGACTAAAATGGACTATATTCTGTGGTATTATGATAACGTGAAGAAATTCACAATAGGGTTTTCTCCTTTTTTTCTTCTATCAATCGAGAACCGCCGTAGCGTGTAAACGGCGGTTTTTGATTGCAAATTTTTAAAGGAATGGGGACGTTGAAATGGAACTGTTACAATTAGTTGAAAAATTCAAGAACGTTTTCAGCATAGAAAAAATTGAAGATGTTGTTGATGAATTAAAATCAACATTGTTAAATGCTGAAAAGTGTCGAAAACTATGTGAAGATTGGATTTTAATATGTCCCGATTTAACAATAGATTATATGCAAATGATATTTCAATATTATTTTGCCGACCGTAAAGAGAAAATGCAAGACTACACACCAAAAAGTCTTGCAACGGCAGTCGCTGAATTATCAAAAAATGAAGATGAAAAGATATGTTTAGATTTATGTGCCGGTAGCGGAGCATTGACGATTCAGAAATGGAATAAGAATAATAATTTAAAATTTATATGCAAAGAATATGATAGTCGTGTTATTCCGTTTTTGTTGTTTAATTTGGCAATTAGAAATATTGATGCGGAAGTTATCCATTGTGATGTATTGTCAGATGAAAATTTCAAAACATACAGGACGCAAAAGGGTGATAGATTTGCAACTGTTAAAGAGATAACTAAGAGCGAATTTAAAGCTGATTGTTGTATATCAAATCCACCGTACAATATGAAATGGGAACAACCGGCGTTCGCGCAATTACAGAATAGATTCTCACAGTGTGAAATTCCGCCGGAAAGCAATGCAAATTATGCGTTTGTGTTGACGGCATTAAATGAAATCAAGAGCAAGGCAAGTTTTATACTGCCGAATGGCATTTTAAGCACTGATAATAAAAAAGAGAAACAAATAAAAAAATATTTAGTCGAAATGAATTTTATCGAAAGTATAATTTTATGCCCCGATAAAATGTTTGAAGTAACGTCAATACCAACGTGTATTATTACATTCAACAAAAACAAACAACATTCGACAGTGGAAATGATTGACCTACGACAGAAATATGAAATTGAACAGCGAATGCAAAACGGGCAGTACGGAGGGGCAAGCCATACAAACAGAACATACGCCAAAGAAGTTAAGATTATAACAGAAAGTCAAGTTCAAGACGTATTACTGCAAATTGAACAGCGTGGAAATGTAGCCGGTTATTGTAAATCTGTAAGCATTGAAGAAATAAAAAACAATGATTATGTATTGATACCGAGTCGATATATAGATTTTGATACGGTGGAAGAAGTGCATAGACCGTATGTCGATATAGTGAATGATTTGAACCGTGTTATAGCTGAAAAAAACACTTGCAAATTGACAATAAACGAAACTATCGCTAAATCAATAGGTTTTGATGTGGAAACGCTAAAGCAAGACAATAGTACATCAGATGGATTATCAGAATTAACAGAGAAACTATGTGGCAAAAAGATTGTGAAAAGTGACTATTTCAGAACGACAAAAAAGAAAAATGAAATAGTATTTTCAAACAACAGCAAAGAAAATATTTCGAGCATTTTTATGCTGATATTCAATATGTGGAAACAACACATATACTACCTAAACATCGAGGAAAACAGATATTTAGTCGAACTAAGAGATGCACTATTACCGGAACTGATGAGCGGTAAGATTGATTTAAGTGATATACAAACAGAAAGCGAGGGTGTGCAATGAGTACATACAGATATAAATTTAAAAAATGGCTATTTATACGCAAATGGCGATTTAATAATCGTAAATGGTGCGAGTGCCGGCACAAGCGCAGAGCGTTAGAACGTGCGTTGACAAAAAACGGATATACGATGTAGTTAATCGGAAAATGTGAAAGTGAGGTGATAAGAGTGACTGAAAAGCAAAAGTTGTTTTGTGAGGAATATTTGATTGATTTGAATGCAACGCAAGCGGCGTTAAGAGCGGGATATTCGGAAAAGACAGCGTATTCGATTGGAAATGAGAACTTGAAGAAACCTGAAATTCAGGAATATATTCAAAAGCGGCTAAAAGAGAAAGAGGACGCTCTTATCGCCAAACAAGATGAGGTATTGAAAACGCTTACGGCTGTTATGCGACGTGAGAAACCCGAAACGGTTGTTGTGACGTGCAAAGCACGTAAATCACACTATGACAACAAGGGCAAGAAAGTCACTGACGAGGCGGAGCAACCGATATGTGTTGAAATACCGACAAAGGTGTCTGACGTAAACAAAGCGGCGGAAATGTTGGGTAAATACTACGCATTGTTCACAGACAAATTAAACGTTGACGGTGATATGGACTACAGCATTAAAATTGATTACGGTGGTGAGGACGAATGAACAACATAACAGTACCGTTCAATCCGATATTCAAGCCTGTACATCAATGTAAAAAGCGTTATGTTGTAATGAAAGGCAGTGCCGGAAGTGGCAAGAGCGTCGATACTGCACAGTTATACATACTCCGTTTAATGCGTGACAAGGGACGTAATCTTGTGTGTGTGAGAAAGTCCGATATAACAAACCGTGACAGTACATTCGCCGAGTTGGAAAGTGCCATAAACCGTATGGGCGTAGGCAGAGCGTGGCGAGTTACGCAAAGTCCGTTGTCGTTCACCTGTATAAACGGCAACAAGATTATATTTCGTGGTGTCAACGATAACAAGCAACGTGAAAAACTGAAATCAATCACATTTGCGAATGGTAAGTTGACCGACGTATGGATTGAAGAGGCTACGGAACTTGTACAACAGGATTTTGAAATTATAGATGACCGTTTGAGAGGTGAACTCCCCGACGGTCTTTTTTATCAGATAAAATTGACATTTAACCCTGTATCGTCAAGTCACTGGATAAAGAAAGTGTTTTTCGATATACAGGACGATAACGTCTTAACGCATCAAAGCACATATTTAACAAACCGATTTTGTGATGAGGCGTATCGACAACGTATGTTACGACGTAAAGAGGTTGACCCTGAGGGCTACAGGATTTACGGCTTGGGCGAATGGGGCGAAACAGGCGGATTGATATTCTCAAATTATCGCATTGAGGAATTTGAAACAGATATGAGCCGTTTTGACGCTATGGCGATAGGACAGGACTTCGGCTTTAACCACGCAAACGCTATATTAACACTCGGATACAAGGACGGCGATATTTACGTTTGTAATGAACTGTATGTACACGAAATGGACACAACAGAAATTATCCCAAAGGCTGACGGTAAGTTCAGCAAAAGTCTTGTAATGTGGTGCGACAGTGCAGAGCCGGACCGTATCAAGATGTGGCGAAAAGCAGGCTACAGGGCAAAGGCGGTTGTTAAAAATCCGAACAGTATACAGTCGCAAATTGACTGGCTGAAAGGCAGAAAGATACACATTCACCCGTCTTGCGTGAATGTAATCAAAGAGATACAGCAATGGCGTTGGCGAGTGGACGAGAAGTCGGGCGAGTATACAGACGAACCTGTCAACGTTTTTGACGACGCAATGGCGGCGTTGAGGTACGGCGTTGAGAGTTGGCGCAAGGATAAGAAAGCTAAAATCTATTCAAGAGAGGAGTACGGAATATGATAATTGATGAAGATATAGTCGCAGGCGGTGTGACACCGTTTATCATAACGAAATTGATTGAACGGCACGAGCGAGAGCGACAGAGATACCGATTGTTACACGATTACTATATGGGCGACCACCGCATTTTAAACCGTAGAAAAAGGGGTAAAAACGTGGCAAACAACCGTATAATGTGTAATCACGCAAAGTACATAACGGATATGACGCAGAGTTATCTTGTCGGCAATCCTGTAACGTATGCGGTGTCGGACGAATACGATATTGAGGCAATCAAAAACGAATATTTGGAACAGGATATGCCGAGTGTGGACAGTGAAATTGTAAAGAATATGAGCATTTACGGCAAAGCATATGAACTGATTTATGCGGACGAAAAAAGCAAGCCGAGAAGTGTCCGATTGGACCCGGAGCATACATTTGTATGTTACTCACAGTCGGCATTTGAAAAGCCGTTGTTTGCGGTGTATTACTACAAGAAATACGACCTTGACGGCTACTGCACAGGCAGTATTTGTCGTGTGTATGACGAATCGTTTATATATACATACACAGGTCTTGACAGCTATACGGCATTGTCATTGCAAAATGTTGAACCGCATTACTTTTTCGATGTACCTATTATTGAATACAGAAATAATACGGAAATGCAGGGCGATTTTGAACAGTTGATAACGCAGATTGACGCATACAATGTGTTGATGTCAGATAGAATTAATGACAAGGAACAGTTCGTTAATTCACTGTTGTTTTTGTGTAATTGCGACCTTGACACCGAACAGGCAAAAAAATTATTGGTAGAACGTATTTTAATGGGCGACGGTGACGCAAAGGCGGAGTATCTGTCAAAGGTGCTGAACGAGGCTGATACAAAGGTGTTGCGTGACGACATCAAGGACGATATACACCGTTTGTCACACGTTCCCGACCTGTCGGACGAAAGTTTCGGCAACAACTTGTCGGGTGTGGCGATAAAGTACAAGCTGTTGGGATTTGAACAGCACGTCAAGAACAAAGAACGTAACTTTGCTAAGACATTGCGCAAGCGATTAGAGATTTACAACAATTTCTTAGTGACATTAAACGCAATGAAAGAAGTGCCGTCGCACAGAGTTGACATCGGATTTACGTATAACTTGCCCGCAAACGAACTTGAAATAGCACAGATGATTAATTACCTCAAAGGTCTTGCGTCTGACGAAACATTATTAGAGCGTCTGCCGTTTATAACAGACGCAAAGGAAGAAGTTGAAATCGCACGCAGAGAGCAAGCGGAAAAGTCCGCCGAGGATATGCGTATCGCTGAAAGTTCGGCAAGGAAAGTAAACTACAATGAAGAGTAAGGCATATTGGGTGAAACGTGCCGTTGAAGTTGAAACATATTTACAATCGCAAGCGGACAGCGTTAAGGGCGGTGTAATTAAGGCATATGAGCGAGCAATCAAGAATGTAAACAATGACATTGAGAAAACGTTTAAAGCCTATATTTCGACTGATATACCCGAAAAAGAGGCACGTCGGCTGATGAGCATAGCCGACAGTGACAAGCAGTACGAAGAACTGCTTGAACTGTACGACGAAACAGACGACAAGACAGTCAAAAAGGAAATTCTAAACCGCATAAATGCACAGGCATACGGTGCGAGAATTAGCCGATTAGAGGGACTGAAACGTAATGTATATATTTACTTTAGGCACGTTGCAAACGAGGCTATAAAGGAGCAAAAGAAACTGTATGACAGTGCGGTAAAGACGGCGTATTATACGAATATTTTTGATACCGCACAAGGATTGAATTGCGGTATTGATTTTTCACTTGTACCGCAAAAGGCGGTTAATAAAGTGTTAAGTGAGCCGTGGCACGGTCACAACTACAGCGAGAGAGTGTGGATACATAACGACAGATTTATACAGGCAGTCGGACAGACGATTGAGGACGGTATTATAAGCGGTCACAGTGTAAGCCGTATGACCGATAAGCTGATTGATTACGTCAAAGATACTGCACCGGGTGGAATACGAACATCAGCCGAAACACTTGTGCGAAGTGAAACGGCTCATTTTATGAACCAAGGTCAAAAGATGGCGTATGAGGAAATAGGTATAAAACAGTATCGTTTTGTTGCGGCACTGTCTGAATTGACGTGTGACAGGTGCGGAAGTCTTGACGGTAGCGTGTTTGATACGGATAAAGCCGTTGAGGGCGAAAACTTCCCACCGATACACCCACGTTGTCGGTGCGTTACGATTATGGCAGACGTGAATTTAACAAGCCGTATCGCCCGTGACCCGCTGACAGGCGAAAATTACAAGGTTGACGGCAGTATGACGTTTGATGAATGGAAAAACGGTTTGTCGGACGAACAGAAAAATGCGTTAGAACTTCACGTCAAGCAAATGCGAAACAGGTCAGCGGACAAAGTGCAGTATGAAAAATACAGTCAAATTTTCGGCAAGGAATTTCCGAAAACTCTTGATGATTTTGTGGATATGAAGTATAATGATAGTGACAGATGGGAGCAGTTTAAGTCCGAAAAGCAAGAATGTCTAAACCAAATGGACTTTAAAGATATGAATGGTCTTATCGGAAAATTAGGCAATAAAGAGGCTCGTTTATGGTATAAGGCTCACGATGAAAATATCCCGAATTTGATTGATAAAACACAAACATTAGAGCAACAAGCAAGGCAAGCCTGCACATTGCGTAATACAAACAGAACTAATACAAGAGATTTGATGAAAGACCAAAAATTAAGAAAAGAACTTGATATGAAGTATCCTAATTTACCTTATGAGTTTTATTATAAAAAATATAAAACGGACAAAGAAACAGGAAAAATATATTCTGATGACGAAGTAAACAAAAAGATAATAGAAAAATCTACCACAACAAATAAAAAAGCAGATGAGAAAGCGGGTGTTGACAGATGAAAACATATATTATAAATATAGAATATGGAGTGCAGATAAGAATAGATTGCACAGATAAAGATATGAAAATTTATGATAAATTGGTTTCGTTTTTAGATAACCGTAAAGACGTAAAATGTGTAAAAAAATCTACAACTTTTGAAACGCCTATATCAGATTATGAGTATAAAAATATTCCGTTTTCGGTTTTGTTTGATGAAATGGTTGATGAAACATTTATTTTTGTAGGAAAAGAATATGACTACAAATTAATAGAGCAGTTATTACAAAAGTTAATATAGTCGAATAAAAGCACGTTGTTAGACGTGCTTTTTTGATACATTGAAAGGCGGTGATAGTGTGAGAATAGGCACAACATACACATAGAAGAAAGGAATGGTGATCCGATTATCTCCCTGTTAGACGTGGGGTTATACGTCTTATTTTTATACAATTTTTCAGAAAGGAATGATTTGAATGGCAGATACAGCAGAGCAAACAGAAAAACAAGAGCAAGAGAAGTCCACAGAGCAGAAGTCAACCGAACAAAAAGACGGCGACAATCAAAAGGCGATTGATGAAGCAATAGCTAAGGCAAAATCAGAGTGGGAAAAGGACCTTGAGCAAAAGCTAAAGGACGCTGAAGAAGAGGGCATGAGAAAAGCCAAGCTTACAGCCGACCAAAGAAAAAAAGAGGACGACGACAAGGAAAGGGAAGAATTTGAAAAGGCAAAGGCAGAGTTTGAACGTGAAAAAATCGTTGCATATGCCGAAACAGAACTTGCCAAAGTCGGACTGTCTGCCGAGATTGCAAAGTATATTGTGGCAGAGGATAAGGATAGCACAAAGGCGGTTATTGACAAGATAAAAGAAAGCTATGACAAAGATGTACAAGCAGGTGTTACCGAGCGTTTAAAGGGCAAAACACCGAATTTAAACGGTGGCAGTGGCGGTCACAACACAGGCAGTTTTATGGACATAATCAGAGAAAATCAAAGATAGGAGTGAAATAAATGGGTTATTTAAAAAATGAATTGACAGGCTTTGTGCCTGTCGAGCAAGCAACAGAAATCATCAAAATGGTGACAAGGGGTTCAAGTGTTTTAAGAATGGCGAAAGTCGAGGAAATGAAACACGAGAAGAAAAAGTTTAACGTACTTACAGACGGTCCGGGTGCTTACTGGGTCGGTGAGGGTGAAAGAATTAAGACAAGCGGTGCTACTTGGATTCACCCTGAAATCGAGGCTAAGAAGTTAGCCGTTATTATTCCGGTAACAAAGGAAAAGTTGGAAGATACAACTATCAGCGTATTTGAAGAACTAAAGCCGGAAATCGCAGAGGCATTTTACAGAGCGATTGACGCGGCGTGCATTTTCGGTACAAATTCACCGTTCAAGACAAATATTATGAACGCTATCGACAGTAAGCATATGGTTGTTACGGACAACGCAAATATTGATATTGCTATGTCTGACGCAATGTCGATGATTGAAGAAAACGGCTATGACCCATCGGGATTTATCGGTCGTATCGGTGTTAAGAATATGCTGAGAAAATTGCGTGACGCAAACGGCGCACCTGCATATGTCAACGGTACAACAGGCGGTGAGTTGTACGGTCAGCCTATCGAATTTGTGCGCAACGGTGCGTGGGACAACAAACGTGCCGATATTATCACAGGTAACTTCAAGTATGCCGTTGTCGGTATGCGTGCAGGTATCAACTATGAAATTCTTACAGAAGCAACACTACAAGGCACTCTTGACAGTGACGGTAAACCGCTATCACTTGCGGAGCAAGATATGGTTGCAATCAAGGCTACTATGCGTTTAGGTTTCCTTGTGGTTAAGGACGACGCATTTGCCGCATTTAAGAACGGTGTTCCGACACTTGGCGAATTGACAGTTGAATCGGTTGCAGGCACAACAGGCAACACTGTTATTACGGTATCGCCAAAGCCTATCGGCGGTCACAAGTTGGTTTACAAGACTGCCGCAAGCACCGCTCCAAGCGTTGCATATGACGACGATTTGTCGAAGTGGACAGAGTTTAACAACGGTGACGAAATCACTGCGACAAACGGTCACAAGATTACAGTTGCGGAAGTTACCGCAGACGGCAAAGCGAGAAAGTCGGGCAGTGCCGACGTTGTAAGCGGTGAATAATATGGAACAGTTGGGGACATTAAAAATGTTGTTGGGAATTAAGGACGACGAGCAAGACAGCTTGTTGTCCTTTTTGATTGAGGACACGGTTAATATGATTATGGCGTATTGTCATATTGATGTACTGCCACGTCAGCTTGAAAGCCTTGTTCCGAAGATTGCGGCGGATATGTACAGGGCGAAAGGTTACGGGGACAGTAAAAGTCCCGAAGTAGTCAAGAGCAGAAGTGAGGGCGAACGTTCTGTCACATATGCCGAAACCGACAATGACAAGATTTTCATCAACTATTATAAACGCCTTGACCCGTTCCGTAAACGAAAGGGGCGTGTTCCGAGTGACATCAGTATTCAGTGATTTTTACGATAAAACTGTTATAATCGCAGAATATGAAATTGACGACTATACAGGTAAAACCGAAAAGACTGTATTATCCGAAATCAAAGCCGATGTACAACCGTACAGCGGTGGCAGAGCAAGAGAGCAATACGGTTTAGATATAGAATGTCAAATGCGTATGTTCTGCGATATGTCAGACGACGTAAAGGTTGGAAACAGGGTCGAATATGACGGCGACATATATGATATAACATATGTGCAGAAATGGGACAGCGGTTTGGTAGCAATGCTCGAAAGGAGCCGGTTAAAATGAATTTTTCAATCGAGGGGATAGACAACGTTGTTGATAAGCTGACACAGTATGCAACAGGTGATAAAATGCAGAGAGGTTTGGCAATGGCGGGTGAAGTCGTAAGAGCGCACGCAGTGGCAAACTGTCCTGTTGCAACAGGACGTTTAAAAGGCAGTATTGTAAGCCAAGTGGACGGTGACAGTGTTGCAATCGGTCCGACTGCCGATTACGGCATTTATGTTGAATTCGGCACAGGCTCCAAGGGCGACAAATCCGTTTCACATACGTCAAAGAGGCATTGGACGTATTACAGTGGCGGTCGATTTTACACAACGTCGGGTCAAGCACCTAAGCCGTTCCTCGTACCTGCACTGAAAAATAATATAAGTGAAATAATTATGAAATTTAGGGAGGGGTACGGTGTTTGATATTGGTTTGGAATTACGGGATATTTTAAAGCAAATAGACGGTGTAAGTGTATGTTTTGCATATCCCGATAATTTTAACAAATTGCCCGCAATAGCATATTACACGCTAACGGACAAAGGCTCAATGTCATATGACAATACGGTCGTTACGAATGATACGACGGTTCAGATTGATATTTACGCCGATTATCCGCAAACGTGTTTTGAATTGTCGGAGAGGGTATATAAATTGTTGACTGATAACGAATATTATCACGAAATGACAATGGACGTACCCAATC
>ERZ857693.2551-NODE-2551-length-17550-cov-11.727979_pt1 | contig 17550 bp, 13 predicted proteins | sample MGYA00519765_ERZ857693 | MGnify/ENA primary metagenome ERZ857693 (study PRJEB31778, sample SAMEA3449354) | human gut metagenome | biome: human gut; feature: human-associated habitat; material: faeces | place: United Kingdom | collected 2010/2012 ... | reverse complement strand
CATGACCAGAAGGTCTATGCCTTGCCTTTTTCATGCCAACTTGTTCGCTCTGGACATCGCTCGCTGACGCTTGCTCAACCTGCGGTGTCATAACAATTCTGTCCAGCTGTTGGCTTTGCGGCATTTGCCCAGATAAAACCTGCATAATAAACCTGTCCCTTTTAGCAGGTTTTAGAGCTCCACGCTTTCGGCACCGTTGATGGTTAGGTTTCGCTCGTAGAAGGCTGTGAGGGCGCGGATGGCGTACATGACGTCGCGCACGCCGCCGGTCTCGTAGCTCGAGTGCATGGCCAGCTGCGGCAGGCCCACGTCCACGGCATGCATGCTCGCCTGCATATTGGACAGATTGCCGAGCGTGGATCCGCCGGCCATATCGCTCTTGTTGGCGAAGGCCTGCGTGGGCACGTCGGCGTCATCGCAAATAGCTTGGAACACCGCGCGGCTAAAGGCATCGGTACAATAGTGCTGGTTGGCTGCCTCCTTGATGACGATACCGCCGTTGAGCACCACCTGGCTGCGGGCGTCGCACTTCTCGGCGTGGTTGGGGTGCACGGCATGCGCGTTGTCGCAGCTCACGAGCATCGATGCGGCAAGGGCGCGATGATACGACTCGTCGTCAAAGCCCAGCGATCCGTTAATGCGGCGCAGCGCGTCGGCCAAGAACGTCGACATGGCGCCCTGCTTGGTCTCGGAGCCAACCTCCTCATTATCAAAGCAGCAAAAGACCGAAACGTCGTGCGCGTTCTCGGCACCCAAAAATGCCTGCAGCGAGGTATAGGCGCAGGCCAGGTCGTCGAGCTTGGGCGTCGAGATAAACTCGTCGGCCCAGCCCCAAATGCGCGCATCCTGGCGGTTGACCAGGAACAAATCGCGGCCCAGAATTTGCTCGGGCTCAACGTCCAGCTCTTCGGCAATCAGGGCATCAAAATCTCCCTGCTTGAGTTCGCCGGCGCTGATGAGCGGGCACAGGTCGACGGCTCGGTTGGGAGCAAAGCCCTCGTTAACGCCGCGGTTCATGTGGATGGCAAGGCTCGGGATAATAGCGACCTCGCGCTCGGTGGCAAGCAGGCGGCTCTCAATACGGTCGCCCTCGCGTACCAGCACGCGGCCCGCGAGTGCCAGCGGACGGTCGAACCAGGTGTAGTCGATCATGCCGCCGTAGGCCTCGGTGTTCAGGCGCAGCGTCTCGCCCGCGCCGTCGAGCTCGGGCACGGCCTTAACCTTAAACGTCGGCGAGTCGCTGTGCGACGCCGTCAGCTGAAAATGGTAGTCGCCGGCAACGCCGTCCTCGCCCCACGTAGCAGCCAGGTCCTCGCCCACCTTAAAGGCGATAACGCTCGAGGTGTTGCGCTGCGTGTAATAACGCCCGCCCGGCTCGATGTCCCACGCCGCGTTCTCGGACAGGTAGGTAAAGCCCGCCTCGTCGAGCTCGGCCATAATGGTCGCCGCCGTATGGAACATGCTGGGGCATGCCTCGATAAAGTCGATAAGGTCGTTGGCGGCCTCGATATCATCGGCCGTCACATGCGCGCGCTCGGGCGTTTCCTGATCCGTCATGCTCTCCCCTTTCGCTGGGTTGATGGTCCCTTCCAGCATACCCCGCCGCGCCAGCGCTGCACTCTTCATTCCGTGTTTAATCCCGCACCGTTCACCAAGTTGAGCCATCATGCCCGTGCACCTTTTGCGACAATTACGCTAACAGGACGAGAGGAGCCGCCATGAAGCCACGTAACATTGCCATCGCCTGCGGTGTCGCGGGAGTCGCCGTCGGCCTTGCCGCTGCCACCGGTATCGTTTATCACAAGCAAATCAAGTCCGCCGCGTCGCTCAAACGCTTGACCGGCTACGCGGATGGCTATGACCTGTACGCAATCGACATCGCCTACGACTACGATCTTGATCGCATCATCGCCGCTGGCGTGCGCGACGACCAGGCCTACATCGATGCCGTGGTGGCGCAGGTGCTGCCCGGTGTGCCGGTACATGTCCAGGCACCCCAGTTTGCCTGCAGCGCTTTTGTCGCCGTAGATGCCGAAGGCCGCGTGCGCACCGGTCGCAATTACGACTTTAAGGACGACACCTCAGCGCTGCTGGTGCGCAATCACCCACGCGGCGGCTATGCCTCCATCGGGTTTGCCGCCCTTAACAACCTGGGCGATAACACTCCGCTTGACTCCGTCGCCGGACGGGCCGCCGCACTCATGGGCCCATTTGCCCAGCTCGACGGTGTTAACGAATGCGGCGTGTCCATTGCCGTACTCACCCTGGATTCCCAGCCCTGTGACCAGGACACGCAACGCCCCGTCATCAATACCTCGCTCGCCATCCGCCTGGTGCTCGACCGTGCCGCCACCACGCAAGAAGCTGTCGACCTGCTTTCCGCCTACGACATGCACGCCATGGCAGGACGCGATTACCACTTCTTTATCAACGACGCCGCCGGTGACGCGCGCGTAGTAGAGTGGGATCCGCGCGATCCGGACCGCGCTTTCAAAGCGACTCCTGTACGCCAGGTTACGAACTTCTACGCCTGCTATGGCGACGAAGTGCTGCCCAACCAAAAGAATGGCGAGCTGGGCCATGGTAAAGAGCGCGCCGTCGCAATCGCCGATGTCCTTGACGCCCATGTCGGTGCCCAGGACGAGACAGTCGTTTGGAAGGCCCTGCGCGCTGCGGCGCAAGAGCCCAATCCGGAAGACATCACCAGCAACACGCAGTGGTCGGTCGTCTTTGACAATACCGAGCCCGCTGCCGCCATCACGCTGCGCCGTCACTGGGGCAACGTCGATGCCTTCGCACTGTAAGGAGCCAGGCCCGTCGACCTTACGCTCGCCTGACGTTGCTTACATTTCCATACGCTTGAGCTAACACGTTTTACCCCCGCATCAACAGTGTGCGGGGGTAAACTTATGCGCATGTTATAACTTGCCCGGAAGGATTCACCATGCTTAGGATCGGTCTTCTTACTAGTGGCGGCGACTGCCAGGCGCTCAACGCCACCATGCGCGGCATTGTCAAAACGCTTATGACCAATAGCAAAGAGCCTATCGAGATTTATGGCTTTGAGGACGGATATCAGGGCCTTATCTACAGCAGGTTCCGTGTCATGACACCCGCCGATTTTAGCGGCATCCTCACCCGCGGCGGCACTATTCTGGGCACGAGCCGCACGCCGTTTAAGCGCCTGAACATTCCCGAGGCCGACGGCGTCGAGAAGGTGCCCGCGATGGTCCACACCTATCACAAGTTGCAGCTCGACTGCCTGTTTATGCTGGGCGGCAACGGCTCCACCAAGACCGCCAACCGCCTGCGCGAAGAGGGCCTCAACGTTATCGCCCTGCCCAAGACCATCGATAACGACACCTGGGGCACCGAGATGACGTTTGGCTTTACGAGCGCCATCGACGTCGCCACCAAGTGCATCGACGACATCCACACTACCGCCTCGAGCCACGGCCGCGTGTTCGTCATCGAGATCATGGGCCATAAGGTCGGCTGGATCCCGCTGTATGCCGGCGTCGCGGGCGGTGCGGATGTCATCTTGATTCCCGAGATCCCCTACGACATGGACCAGGTCATCAAGACCATCGAGCATCGCATGGAGACCGGCAGCCGCTTTACCATCGTGGCCGTCGCCGAGGGCGCTATCTCCAAGGAGGACGCGGCGCTGTCCAAGAAGGAGTACAAGAAGAAGCTCGCCGAGCGCACGAGCCCGTCAATCGTGTACGACATCGCCAAGGAGATCGAGGCCAAGACCGGTCGCGAGACCCGCGTCGCCATCCCCGGCCACACGCAGCGCGGCGGTCAGCCCGACGCCCAGGACCGCATCTTTGCGACTCAGTGCGGCGTCGAGGCAGCGCTCGGCTGCCTGCGCGGCGAGTTTGGCTACATGATTGCCCTGCGCGACGGCAAAATGTGCCACATGCCGCTCGAGGATGTCGCCGGCAAGCTCAAGTTTGTCGACCCCCAGAGTGATCTGGTGCGCGAGGCCAAGGCGCTGGGCATCAGCTTCGGCGACGAATAGCCCCGGCTGGAACTGCTCCCATCGGAGGCCCCAGGGCTTACCTCCCAAATCGTCCTCGGACATGTCAGGACCCCGCTGCGCGCTTCGCGCGGCGGGGTCCTTCCGTCCTGCGGAAAGATTCGGGAGGTAAGCCCTGGGGCCTCCTGCGGTAACTAGGGAGGCCGAAGCTATTCGTCTTCTTGCTGCGGGTGCGTGGGCTGAGATTTTGGGATGTTGCAGGCTCTTAGCTGAGAGTAGCACCGACATTTGTCCTAAAATGGCTGGTCGTTAGGGGTTGCTACCGGTAGTTGCGGTAGGGTTTGAGCAGATTCTAACTAGAAATGGTGGTCGCTACCGGTTGTTCTCGGCATACTCGGCTCATTCGATTCGACCATCAAACGAAAGGAACCACCATGGATCTTGCGATGGCACAGCGCCTCGTCGATCGCCGTAAAGCTGCCGGGCTTTCTCAGGAGGCGCTTGCTGCCCAGCTGGGCGTAAGCCGCCAGGCTGTTAGTAAATGGGAGCGCAGCGAGTCCTCACCCGATACCGATAACCTCATTGCGCTCGCCGCGCTGTATGGCGTGTCGTTGGATGAGCTGTTGTATGGGGAGGCGGTGGATAGCACTGACGACTCGCAGGCTGATGATGATGCACAGAACAGCAACGCCGGCACCAAAGCTTCAGATGAGGCTGAAGAGGCTGAGGCTTCTACTGAGCACGCTGGTTACAGCGATAAGGCACTTGTCGATATTTCCCTCGCGCGCGGTATCCACGTCATTGATCCCAATAAAGGCGAGGAAGTCCATGTTGGTTGGAGCGGCATCCATGTGACCAACGAGCGCAAGGGCGAAGAGGTGCATGTGGGGCCGGGCGGCGTGCATATCGATACGCTTGAGGACGATGGACATAGCGTGCGTACCAATGACGACGGCACCGTCACCATCGACGGCGAGACGTTTTCCAGCTGGAAGGAAGCACACGACAAGCTCGACCATCATGGCAAGCATTTCCACACCAAGGTCGGACGTGCATGGAACAAATTCCCCTTCCCCGCACTCGTCACTCTCGCCTATCTGGTGCTCGGCATTGTCTACGGCACATGGGCTACGGGACTCTTCCTCGTCTTTCTGATTCCCATCTACTACGCGCTTGGCGACTTTATCGACCAACGCCACTTATCTAAGCTGATCGATGTCGTCTATTCAGTCAGCGCCGAGACATGGTTCCTCTTCATGTGGCTCCGCCTGGGGCAACCCCATCCCGCCTGGGTAATCCTCATCACCATCCCGGTCGTAAAAGCACTCATGCGTTGGTGCCGTAAACAATGGAAGCATCGCAAGCGAGCCTAAACCATCCCAGCCCGACAGCAGCACCCAACTAGTACTCCCCCGCCCATCCCTCCTAAGTTGCGGTGATATAGTTTCGGTTTTAGCCTTGAGTAGTCGAGTTTAGGAACTATTCCACCGCAACTTACGAATGATCGGAGCGGCTACAGCACAAGCGTCGGCGTTCGTTTGATGGTCCGCCACGAAAAGGGGCTATCTACTACGTTTAACTCGATGGGGCCAACCATGACCGCCCTTTTCGAAAATCGACAGGCCTTCTACCTGCGGTTTTATTTTTCGTTTTCCCGGCATAGTTGAGGGTATCCAATTAAACGTAGTAGATAGGCCCGTTTTGTGGCATACAACCTATTCAAGCCCAATCTCGAAGGCTAAAGAGAGCCTCTCATCAACGCTTGCGGGCGAAAACAAAATAGAATGAAAGGCAAATGGAAAGCCCGTTTGACGAGCGGAGGACATATGCGCGACGTAGCCGAAAGCGACTGGAAGCTGTTTAAGAAAATGCTTCCTCAATGGCAAGAACGTTATATGGAAAAGCTCATCGGCCAGTACGTTGAGATACTGAACGGCGACAGCGAAGCGTCCAGTAGATTTTGGGCACTAGAAGAGCACCTCAATAGAGACAAGCTGTCCTCAGGCGTAATTGCAAACGATATTCGCCGCAGCACAATGCACCGCGAGATAGCCAATTTGCTTATCGACAGCGTGATCACCCTTGACGACCTTGACGGTTTTACCGAGGACATTAAGAGCTATGCGCAACACTGGATTGGACAGTAAGAGCACTGAGCGACAAACATCCCCAGCAAAACGGGGCAAACGCCGGGCCACCTAATGGTTGCCCGGCGTTTGGCCAGATAAAACCTGCCATAATAAACCTGTCCCTTTTTGGCAGGTTACTCGGCGCTTTTGAGGGCGCCGACCATGTCGATCTTGTTGAGGGTGCGATTGGTGGCGAGGTTGACGATAAACGTAAAGCCAAAGGAAAGCACCACGGCGATCACGTAGCTTAGCGGCTCGACTTCGACGTCAAAGTACAGCGACGGCATCTGCAAAATGTACGTAAAACTCTCGGCCAGCAAGCCGCCCAGTGGCACGCCCAGCGCGGCGCCAATTGCCGTGAGGATCAACGTCTCCTTGTTGACGTAATGGTGCACCTCGCCACGGCGGAAGCCCAGCACCTTGATGGTCGCCAGCTCGCGTTCGCGCTCGGAGATATTCGTGTTGGACAGCGTAAACACCACCACAAACGACAGGCACGCCGCCATAAAGGTCACGAGCACCACGACGGAATTGATGATCGCAAAGTTCGCCTCATAGTTCTCCCAATGCTCGGCCGTGCTCGAGATGGTGAGCCAACCGTCGCTCTTAATCTTCTTGCTAAACGCAATCTGGTCGGCCGACGAGCCCTTAAGCAGCACAAAGACGCCGTTGAGGCGTGCGCTTCGACCGAACGCGCGCTCATAGGTGCCCTGCGTCATGTAAAGCGTGTTGCCCAGATAGTTAAGCGAAATGTCGCTGACTTTGACCTTGGCAACATTGAGCGACGAATCCTGGACGTGTGCTGTATCGCCCGGCTGAATCCCCAGCACCAGTTGCGAGCTCTTGCTCAAGTACACGTCCCCGTCACGCAAGGCGAGCGGTTCTTTGGACTCATCCTCCAGGCGAACGTAGTCGTCCAGATCGTTCGTGCGGTCATCGGGCACCACGATCAGCTGCACGGTCTCGCTCTTGCCGCCAAACGTAAAGGTAACGTTGTCAGTCATGATCGGCAGCGTCGAAGTTACGGTCACACCGGAATCCCTGGCTGCGCTTCGCTCGTCGAGCGCCGCGCACGTCTGCGAAAAATCGTCGGGATTGGCGACCGCCAGCAGATCGTAGCGTGTGATGTGGCCGTACTGCTTGGGCGAAAGCGCGACCGACGTGTCGCGAATACCCATACCGCAAATCACAAGCGCGGTGCAACCCGCGATGCCAAAGATGGTCATAAAGGCGCGCTTTTTATAGCGGAAAAGGTTGCGTGCAGCGACCTTGTTCAAAAAGCCCATGCGGCGCCAGATAAAGCCGATGCGCTCGAGCAGAATGCGCGAGCCAGCGCGCGGGGCCTTGGGACGCATAAGCGAGGCCGGGGTCTCGGCCATCTCGTGGCGGCAGGCGATAATCGTGGCGCCCACCACGCCCACGGCAAACAGCGCCACCGAAACGATCGAGGACACGATGTCGTACGAAAGCAGCATCTGGGGCAGTGAGTACATGTCGTCGAACACCGTAAACAGGAACAGCGGCAGGCCCACAAATCCGATGATGTTGCCGAGCACGCCGCCGATCAGACAAGCCCACAGCGCATAGTCCACGTATTTGGACAGGATGCGTCCGCGCGAATAACCGAGTGCCTTATACAGGCCGATGAGCGTGCGCTCCTCCTCGACCATACGCGTGGCGGTGGTAAGGCTGATGAGCACGGCGACGATAAAGAAGATGAACGGGAACACCGTGGCGATGGCCTCAATTGACGAGCTGTCGCTCTCCACGCTCGAGTAGCTTGCGATGTTGCCGCGGTCCTGGATGTACCAGGTGCATTCGCCCAGATCGGAAAGCTCGGCGCGGGCATCGGCAAACTGTTGATCGGCGGCGGCGCGACGCTGATCCAGGTCGGCTTGCGCCTGCGCACGCTCGTCGCTGCCCTCGGCCATGCGATTGATGTTGTCCCGCTCAATCCCAAAGAGCATATTCGCCTGACGCTCAGCCGCGTCCAAGCTCGCCGGCGTGTCGACCGTCAGCTCCTGGGCGCGCGCCTTCTCACGCTCCTCGCGGATCTTCTCGATATTGCCCTTGACCTCATTGATCTTTGCCGCGTAGGAATCCGAATAGGAGTTGAGGCTCTTGGCTCCCTCAACGATCACGTGGACCGCGGAGTAGGAAGAAGATGTCGCGGCGTCCTCGCTCACATAGAACTTATAGTCCGCCGCCGAAGCAGCGCGAAAGGCGTTGACTGTCGAGTCAGAACTTACATCAGTGGGGTCGAGGACCTCAGCCGTAATGGTGTAATCGCCCGCGGCAAACTGGTCCTTGGCGCTTTGATTGGACGAGCTCGCGTCATTGGCGGCAAAACTCACCGTATCGCCGATTTTCTTGCCCGATGCCTTCAGGAACTTCGAAGTCACCGCGACTTCATCGGCGCTCTCGGGCAAATCGCCGTTCACGAGCACCGGCTGATCGATGTTCTCCTTGGAGAGACTCTGCACGACCACGCGCTCGCGCGTTGTGCCCACGGCGGTGTAGGCGGTCTCGGTGTAGATGCCCTCGGCCGTTTCGACGCCATCGACCTCTTGTATGGCGTCGAGATCATCGTCAGTCAGGCCATAGGTCGACTGCACGTTAATGTCATAGACATTTTGCTGGTCGAAGTAGGCATCAACCGAATCACACAGGTCCTCGCAACCCGCCTTAAGGCCGCACATCACGCTCACGCCAAGCGCGGTGATGACCACGATTGACAAAAAGCGCTTAAGACTGCCTCGGATTGTGCGGTAGATGCCACGGCGAAAAACCGTCGGCACCATATCGTTTGAGCTTTGGGCAGTGCGGTAGGTCGTAAAATCCTGCTCGCGCTCCGTGTTCTGCGCGTCGCGGCGTAGGCTGTTTTGGCGGTCTTGGTCCATGGGCGCTACCACTCGATCGTCTCGATAGGCACGGGATTTTGCTGGACCGTCTCGCTCTCCACGCGACCGTTCTTAAAGCGGATCAGGCGATCGGCCATGGGCGCCAGCGCGGAGTTGTGGGTGATGATGATGACCGTAATGCCCTGCTTGCGGCAAGTGTCCTGCAGCAGCTGCAAGATCTGCTTGCCGGTTTTATAGTCGAGCGCGCCCGTGGGCTCGTCGCACAGGAGCAGCTTGGGGTTCTTTGCCAGTGCACGGGCAATGGACACGCGCTGCTGCTCGCCGCCCGAAAGCTGCGCCGGAAAGTTAGCGAGTCGGTCGCCCAGGCCAACCTGGCAAAGCGTTTGCTCGGCATCGAGCGAATCGGGGCAGATCTGAGCTGCGAGCTCAACGTTTTCGAGTGCCGTCAGGTTGGGAACCAGATTGTAGAACTGGAAGACAAAGCCGACGTCGGCGCGGCGGTATTCAACAAGCTGCGCCTCGTTGGCGGAGCTCACGTCGCGCCCGTCCACCGTCACGGTGCCGGAAGTCGCCGTATCCATGCCGCCCAGGATGTTGAGCGCCGTGGTCTTGCCAGCACCCGAGGCGCCCAGGATAATGGCGAGCTCACCGCGCTCGACCGTAAAGCTCGCGCCGTCGAGCGCATGAATACGGGCGTCGCCCTCGCCGTATGCCTTGATGACATCTTTGAATTCGATATAGGCCATCGATTGGTTCCCATCTGGTCGGATAACTCTTTAGTATTACCCATTTCGCACCGACCAAAAAGGGACAGGTTCATTTTGGCAGGTTTTATATGGGGAAACGGCAGCCATAGATGAGGCGCCGGGGAGACAGAGAAATCATCGACAGGGTCAAGCCGACCGCCAAACACAACGCACGTATCTCTATCTGTCAACCAAATCATTCGAACAGCTGTTCGTTTCTATGATATGATTCCACTATCTAAGCAGGCCAATACGCAGAAAGGCGGCCAACATGGCGTTCGATTTTAAGAAGGAATGCAAGGAGCTCTACAAACCTGCAAGCAAGCCGAGTATCGTAACCGTCCCGCCTATGAGCTACGTTGCCGTTCGCGGAAAGGGCGACCCAAATACCGAAGGTGGCGAGTATCAAAACGCCCTGCCGCTGCTTTACGGCATCGCCTATACCGTCAAGATGTCGAAGAAAGGCTCAAGGAATATCGAGGGCTATTTCGACTTTGTGGTACCGCCGCTCGAGGGTTTCTGGTGGCAAGACTCTCCGAGCGGCAACATCGATTATGTACGCAAGGACGATTTCAACTTTATCTCGTGCATCCGCCTACCCGATTTCGTCACCCGAGATGACTTTGACTGGGCAGTCGTGGAAGCCACGAACAAAAAGAAACTGGACTTTTCTGCCGTCGAGCTGCTTAAAGTTGACGAGGGTCTCTGCGTTCAATGCATGCACACCGGGCCCTACGACAACGAACCGGCGACCGTAGACGCTATGCATGAATACGCGACCGAGCTGGGCTATGTCCCCGACCTCTCAGACACCCGTTTACATCACGAAATCTATCTCTCCGATCCACGCAAATGTGCACCGGAGAAACTTAAGACTGTGGTTCGTCATCCTATCAAGCGCGCTGAATAGCGTGGGGCGCCGTCCCGCGCATCAGGTTTTAGTCCAGGCAATCAGCCGCTCCAAGGTCATCTGGCAGCTTCCTTGACGCAGGTCATCGTATCTTATAATTTTATGTCTCTAAAGCTGGAAAGCCTCTCAACGATGCGCAACTCCAGCTCTTTTTATACCAAGAGGCTTAAATGAAATACCAGAAGTCGTGGATATCCATCAACGAACAGATAGCACTATTGACAGAAAACAAGGGTCTTAAGTGCTCTGATCAAAGCGAACTCGAGCGAGCTTTGGTCGAAGTCGGCTACTTCAGGCAAAGTACTCGAGCGTTACTCCTCGTACGCACCCTCGAGCCGAAGTAGCCACTCCTTGCGATCGAGCCCGCCGGCATATCCGTTGAGCGAACCATCGGCCGCCACCACGCGATGGCACGGCACGATAATCGAAACAGGGTTGCGAGCGACCGCAGCCCCCACCGCACGGGGGGACACAACGGGTGCCTCGTTTCCCGGCACACGATGTCGAGCCGCAACGCGCTGAGCGATCTCGCCATACGTAGCGACCTCGCCACGCGGGATAGAGAGCAGCTCAAACCAAACCTCACGCTGAAATGCCGTGCCAATCATATGCAACGGCGGCGTAAACCGAGGCTCCTGCCCCGCAAAATAAGCATTCAGCCAAGCCCAGGAACGCTCAAGCACCGAAGACGCCGCACCATTTGCCGGACTCACCGACGACATGCCGCCAGCACCAGAAACTGCATCGGCGCCTTCAACATGTTCGGGATCTTCTTTGAGAAGCGTGGAGCCAAAGTGCTCCTGTCCCTCAAACCAAAGCCCCGTCAGACCGCGGCCATCAGCGGCAAGCAAGATTTCGCCCAAAGGCGAGGCAAATGTCGTCGTGACCACCAGCGGCTCCTTTCAAAACTCCGCAACATAATACCGCGAATTGTGCAGACAACCCCAATCGACCCCAAAGTCACCCAAGGCAGCAGGCGCAAAGCGCCGAGGCCGCCGCCGGGACCAGGGCCCGCAACAGCCACGCGCCCCCATATCAGCTCAGCGGCCCCAACCAACAACGGCCCCATCGCAGGCCGCTTGCAGCAGCGTCACCGCAGGCGGGGGCCGGGCTAGTTTTCAGAACACTCCGCAGACCAGTGTGGCGCCTTGTCCGCGGCTCCGAAGGAGCAGGACAAGGCGCCACACATGGTCGAGGACGTTCTGAAAACTAGCCCGGCCCCCGCCGGACAGGTCACACTACTCGCAGAGCAGCTTAGCAATCTGGACGGCGTTAGTTGCCGCGCCCTTACGGATTTGGTCACCGCAGCACCAGAAAGTGATGCCGCGCGCAGCCTCGGGGTTCGAGATGTCGCGGCGCACACGACCGACCCAAATCAGGTCCTGGTCGGAGGTGTCCATCGGCGTGGGGAAACGGTCGTGCGCATCCTCGGCGCTCATGTCGTCAACCAGCTTCACGCCCGGAGCGGCAGCCAGCGCAACACGGGCCTCGTCAACCGTAATGTCACGCTCGAACTCGAGCGTGATGCTCTCGGAGTGCGAACGCAGCACGGGCACGCGCACGCAGGTGCAGTTCACGCGCAGCTCGGGCAGATGCATAATCTTGCGGCCCTCGTTTTGTAGCTTCATCTCCTCGGAGGTAAAGCCCTCCTCCTTGACGCCGCCAATCTGCGGAATCAGGTTACTCGCCAGCTGGGCGGCAAACGCGCGCGGCTCGGGAATCTCCTCGCCGCGACCCAGGGCGGCCAGCTGAGCCTCGAGCTCGGCCATACCGGGAGCACCGGCACCAGAAGCCGCCTGATACGTCGAGACGATCATGCGCTTCACGCCGGCAAGCTGATGCAGCGGCCACGTGGGAACCAGGCCGATGATGGTCGCGCAGTTGGGGTTGGCGATAAGGCCGTGATGCCACTTGATGTCGTCGGCATTGATCTCGGGCACGACCAGCGGCACCTCGGGATCCATGCGGAAGGCATGGCTGTTGTCGACCACGACGGCGCCGCGCTTTACGGCCTCGGGCAGCAATTCCTTGGCGATATCGTCGCCGGCAGCGCCAAGCACAATGTCACAGCCCTCAAAGGCCTCGGGGCAAGCCTCTTCGATCACGATTTGCTCGCCGCGGAACTCGACGGTCTTGCCCGCGGAGCGTGCGCTTGCCAACAGCTTGAGCTTGCCGACCGGGAACTCCTGCTCGTTGAGGCACTCGAGCATCTGGGTGCCCACGGCTCCCGTCGCGCCCAAAATAGCAACCGTGTACTGTTTCATGCTTCCCCCTTTAAAGGTTGTGGCTTTTGCCCGCACGCCGAGCAGGCCGATTGTTGTTGCCAGTTTATACAAGAACAGGGCGGGCATGAAACCCGCCCCGTCGAAACGAAACCGAAACGAAACGCCCCGCCGTAGATTTTTGAGACATGACCCAAAAATCTACCGAGCAGTCGCTACTTTTTGAGCGCAGCCAGAGCGGGATCGACCGGCGCGGAAGCCTCCAGGTCGGAGACCTTCACAATGCCGTTCTCATCGGAGAAGGCACGGTAAATGGTCCGAATCGCTAGGTCGAAGTCCTTCTCCTCGACACCGATGATGATGTTGATCTCGTCGCAGCTCTGCGAAATCATACGCACGCTCACGCCGGCCTGGCCAAGCATGCCAAACAGATGGCCCGAGATACCTGCGCGGCCGCGCAGGTTACGACCGACGGTAGCGATAAGCGCCAGACCCTCAACGACCTCGATCTCGAGCGGCTCGACCTCCTGCTGGATGTCGCCCACAAGCGAGTACAGCGAATCGTGCACATCCTGCTCCTGCACCACGGCGCCAAAGCGGTCGACGCCGGTGGGCATATGCTCGACGGAAACGTCATAGCGCTCGAAGACCGAAAGCGCACGGCGCATAAAGCCAACGCGGGGCTTGGTGCGGTCGCGGGCCACGTTGATGGCGACAAAACCGCGCTTGCCGGTCACGCCGGTAATGATGGGCTCTGCCTCGCCCTCGTCAGCCGTCTCGCTAATGATGGTGCCGGGGTCCTGTGGCGCATTGGTGTTCTTGATGACCAGCGGAATGCCGGCCTCGCGCACGGGGAACACGGCCTCCTCGTGCAGGACACTCGCACCCATGTACGAAAGCTCGCGCAGCTCCTCGTAGGTAACGCGGGCGATGGGCTGAGCCTCGGGAACAATACGCGGATCGGCAGAATAGAAGCCCGAGACGTCGGTCCAGTTCTCATACAGATCGGCGCCCAGGCACTTAGCCAAGATCGAGCCCGAGATATCGCCGCCGCCACGATCGAGCAGCTTGATCTGGCCCTCACGCGTCGCGCCGTAGAAACCGGGCATAACAAAGCCGCCCTGCTGACCGTACTCCTGCACCAACTCGGAGGTACGATTCATGCTGAGCGTACCGTCGTGATGGAACGCCACAACCGTCGCGGCGTCCAGGAACGGTAAGCCCAGGTACTCGGCCATCAGGCGGGCGGTAAAGTACTCGCCACGGCTCACAAGCTCCTCGGTGGAGTAGCCGCCCGAGCGGGCGCGCTCGGCAAAGGCCGCGAACTCCTCACGGATGGGATAGGTGAGCTCCAGCTCGTCGGCAATATCAAAGTAGCGCTGGCCGATGTCCTCGAGCAGCTCCTCGCACGACACGTGGTACTTAACGTGCGCGTTAACTAGGTAGAGCAGGTCGGTCACCTTGGTGTCGCCCTTAAAGCGGCGACCGCAGGCGGAAACCACCACAAAACGGCGAGCCGGGTCGGCATCGACGATGGCCTTGATCTTCTTAAAGTGTTCGGCGTCGGCGACCGACGAGCCGCCAAACTTGGCAATCTTAATCATGGGCTGGAGGTTACCTTTCTAAAAAGCCTCTGCGAACCTATTTTGCGCGCTCTGATACCATGGTTTCACCGATTGGGACCAAGGCATCCGAGGAGCAGTGTTATATGGGAACTTATCATAGTACACGAGGACGCACTTTATCGTGCTCAAGTAAGGTGGCAATCCGCACCGGCATCGCTCCCGACGGGGGTCTGTTTGTCTCGGACGAGCTCGGCACCCAGCAGGTCGATATCAGCTCGCTTGCAGATAAATCGTACTTTGAAATCGCTCAAGATGTGTTGGGAATGTTACTGAATGATTACACGACCGAAGAAATTTCGGCGTGTGTCGACGAGGCATACCGCGGCACGTTCGCGAGTGAAGAGGTTACGCCGCTCGTCAAACTCGACGCTGCGCCGGGCGCTGACGCCCCTCAGACCTATGTGATGGAGCTCTTTGGCGGCCCCACGAGCGCCTTTAAGGACGTCGCCCTGCAGATGCTCCCCCGCTTGATGGCCCGCACTTCCGCCAAGGACGGCGGCGCCGAGCGCATCATGATCGTCACCGCCACGTCGGGCGACACCGGCAAGGCCGCACTTGCCGGTTTTGCCGACGCCCCGGGCACGGGCATCACCGTCTTTTATCCCGAGGGCAAGGTCAGCCGCGTGCAGAATCTGCAGATGTCCACGCAGGAGGGCGGCAACGTCGCCGTCTGCGGCATCCGCGGCAACTTCGACGACGCCCAGAGCGCCGTCAAGCGCATCTTTGCCGATAAGGAGCTGGCCGAGCGCCTTGAAGCCGCCGGCACGGTGCTTTCGAGCGCCAACTCCATCAACGTCGGGCGCCTGGTGCCGCAGGTCGTCTACTACTTTGCCGCCTATGCGCAGCTGCTGCGCGCCGGTGCCATCGAGGCCGGCAATGCCGTGGAGTTCTGCGTGCCGACCGGCAACTTTGGCGATATCCTGGCCGGCTACTACGCCAAGCGCATGGGTCTGCCCGTTGCCAAGCTCATCGTCGCGAGCGACAAGAACAACGTTCTGGCTGACTTCCTGACCACCGGCGTCTACGACCGCAACCGTCCGTTCTTCACGACCATCTCGCCGTCGATGGACATCCTCATCAGCTCCAACCTGGAGCGCATGCTGTACTTCCTGTCCGATGGCGACTGCGAGCTCGTTGCCGGCCTTATGGAGCAGCTGGCACAGACTGGTCGCTATGAGGTTCCCGCCGACCTGCTGGCAAAGATTCAGAGCGTGTTTGGCTGCGGCTGGGCCAGCGAGGACGAGGTCCGCGCCGCCATCAAGAGCTGCTGGGACGCCAACGGCTACGTGATCGACCCGCACACCGCCTGCGGCTATCACGTCTTTGAGCAGGTCGCCCCCGCCGAGGGCGCTAAGGCCCGCGTGCTGCTTTCGACCGCCAGCCCCTACAAGTTCCCACGCGCCTGCTGCGACGCCCTGGGCCTCGACGTTCCCGAGGATGATTTTGAGGCCATGCGTGTACTCGAGCAGGCCACCAACACGGTCGCCCCGACCCAGCTCGCCGAGCTCGAGTCCAAACCCGTCCGCTTCGAAGACGTCTGCGACGTAGCCGACATGGCCAACTACGTAGAGTCTGCAGCAAAAAAGATGGCTACCAACTAAACCCCATATAAGGCGCCGGCGAAAGCCGGCGCACCTTCTTTTATCAGATACCTACCGGGATGATGACGAACGTGCATAGCGTGCCTGGCTGTTTAGTTCGTCGCGAGTTCCGCACGCAAAGGAAAGCACTTAATGTGCTTTCCGTCTTGCGCAGGACTGCCCGAGCAGCGAACTAAACAGCCAGGCACGCCAGGAGGACTCACATGATCAAGATCACCGTCCCAGCAACAAGCGCCAACTTGGGCATTGGCTACGATACCCTCGGCATGGCCGTCAGCCTCTACTCGCACTTTACCTTTGAGCGCGCCGACAAGCTCACCATCACGGGCTGCCCCGAAGAGTTCCAAAACGAGAATAACCTGGTCTATGTAAGCTTTGTCGATGCTCTGGCCGCCTGGGGCGAGCCGGCTTTTCCCGTTGCCATCGACATCCAGACCGACGTGCCCGTCGCCCGCGGCCTGGGCTCCAGCTCCACCTGCGTCGTCGCCGGCATTATGGCCGCCGCCGCACTGACAGGCCACACCGTCGACCGCGCCGAGCTGGTTCGCATCGCCACCGAGGTCGAGGGCCATCCCGATAACGTCGCCCCCGCTATCCTGGGCGGCGCCGTCTGCTCCTTTACGCCGACCGATTCGCTCCCCCAGTGCCTGCGCTACGAGGTGAGCGATCGCCTGCGTTTTATTACCGTGATTCCGCCCTACGAGGTACACACGAGCGAGGCGCGCAAGGTCGTGCCGCAGGAGATTCCGCTCTCCACCGCCGTGTGGCAGATGGGCCGCATCGCCGGTATGACGCGCGGCTTGGAGACCGGTGACCTCAACCTGATTGCCGCCGCCAATGACGACCGCATTCAGGAGCCCTATCGTCGCCGCCTGATTCCCGACTACAACGCCGTGCGCGACACCTGCCTTAACGGCGGCGCTAAGACCATCTGGATTAGCGGCTCGGGCTCGACCCTCATGGCTGTGACCGACGACACCATCGTGGCAAAGTTCCTGCAGGTCAAGCTGCGCGAGCAGTTCCCTAAGTGTGATACGCATATTCTGACGTGCGACACGGAAGGCGCTCAAATCGAGTACCTGTAGACATCGCCGATCGGTCTGTCCGGGCCACCCAGGGGCATCCCCTTAAAAACGTCCTCGCACTTGAGGCCCACTTATCCTGCTCCTTCGGAGCTGCGGATAAGCGGGCCTCGTGCTGCGGAATGTTTTTAAGGGGATGCCCCTGGGTGGCCCTATGGCAACGTAGCTAGCGATGTCTACAGGGACCCACGCTTTGAAGGGGCGCCAGGCTGAAATCATGGCCTTTTATTGATAGGGGCTCTTGCTAGGCTGGGGCACTTATTAGAGGCAGGCTTCGGCGATGCGGCGCTTGAGTTCGTCGATGCCGGTACCGGTCTGGGAGCTTGTGATGATCACGTTCTCGGCCGGGACGTTGAGCTGCTTTTTGATGGCTGCTGCTTGGCGGGCCTGCT
>ERZ857693.2538-NODE-2538-length-17659-cov-3.790502_pt1 | contig 17659 bp, 15 predicted proteins | sample MGYA00519765_ERZ857693 | MGnify/ENA primary metagenome ERZ857693 (study PRJEB31778, sample SAMEA3449354) | human gut metagenome | biome: human gut; feature: human-associated habitat; material: faeces | place: United Kingdom | collected 2010/2012 ... | reverse complement strand
GTTCTAATCCGAGAGTCATCGATGCAAAACTGATGGAACAGTTATTTAACTGCACCTATTACGGAACCGAAGTCGATTTTTAATCCAACATCCTTCCTGTACGGAGGTTCCGAATAGATATAAAAAGGAACTGCCCCTGTATTCAGTCCAATGAGATATTCTCTCTCCCTTTCTGAATACAGCCAGTTCCAGGTTCTGAAATCCATATTAATCTTTTTTATCATGAAAACCGTCTGCCTGCTACAGCTCCTTTCGCTTTGCCAGGGCAGACGGTTTTTCACTGCTCACATCTGTAAATACTGTTTAATCTTTAAACTCCACATCCCTGCCGCTCAGATATTTCTGATACAGCCGTTCTCCAAAGACATCTTTCATAAGCTTCGTATATTCTTTCAGATGAACTTCGCCGCCGAAGGTCAGCATATCATAGCAGACCCCATTTTCTGTGACCTTGATCCTGCTCTCCTGAAATCCATTTGCAAGATAAAAGGCTTTCCGCTTCACGCGCTGGGCATAATTCGGACAGTCTTCTGTAATCTCCTCGATTGCCAGTATCATACGGTAATCAGAAAATCGCTTCTGCAATTCACCAAGCGCCTTGCTGCCGTAACCTTTTCCCCGCAAAGATTCATGAATTGCAAAGAAAAACACATACATGAGACCATCTCTGTGTACCAGATAAAACAGCCCCACAAACAAACTTCCCTCATACAGTGCAAAAAAATCCGCATCCCCGGTTTTTGCCGCTTTTTTCAGAAAAAATATTGGGATCAGCTCATCTTTTGGAAAGGCTGAAAGATAGAGTTTCTTTACTTCCTTAAACTTTTTTCTGTCTTTTAATATATCGATAAATTCCATTTGAAATTAAATCCCTTTCTGTTTTTGTCATTTCCCTGCATCTTGTTACCTTACATCCGCTCTCAGTCCATTACCCATTCATATAAAAATCAAAATTATTGCATACCATTTTACTACAAACTCTTCTGAAATGCCACCCGGACAATCCATCCGGTTCTTCCGGACTATTCTGAGTTTCTTTATGGATATTTTGATATAATTAATTGGGAAATATTCTGATATAGTTCGAGGATATTCTGACATAATCCAGACATCGTTCATCCTCAAAATATGGTAAAATAAATCATAAGAGTATCAAGGAATATATTTACACAAAAATATTGGAATACATTCATTATATATCCGTATAAAACATTTTATTCATCTGATTATCCACAAGATTTATATTCAGAAAAGAGGTTTTCCACAATGACATACGCCACACACTATACTTCTCCACTTGGAACTATCCTTCTATCTGCCGATGATATCGGCCTGACAGGATTATGGTTTGAAGGACAGAAATACTATATGGACAAGATTATAGAAGATTTTGAGGAGAAGAAAGACTTGCCGGTACTGGATCAGGCAGAGTACTGGCTGGATCGGTATTTTGCAGGGCAGGATCCGGATCCGGAAGAACTTCCTCTTGCACCTGCAGGAAGTGATTTCCGAAAAGAAGTATGGAAGATTATCGCAAAAATCCCATATGGATGTACCATTACTTATGGAAAGATCGCAAAGATCCTTGCAGTAAAACGGGGCGCGAAAAGTATCTCGCCGCAGGCAGTCGGAGGTGCGGTCGGACATAATCCGATCTCTGTGATTATTCCCTGTCACCGGGTCATCGGAAGCGACGGAAGCCTGACCGGATATGCCGGTGGACTTGAAAAGAAAGAATGGCTGCTTGCACATGAAGAAGCGCATATCAGATAAGTGATCATTAAAAATGGTGGCTCGTAGTGAGTCACCATTTTTGATGATTTGGAGAAATCCGTAAGAGTCCGATCCTGTATTCTATTTTCCGGATTTTTCATATAACCATCGGTAAGCAATGATGCAGATGATCACAGACAATAAGGAGCCGGTAGCGGTTGCGAGTCCCATCGGAAACAGTGTATGCGGGAAAATTTTTGAAGTCAGATAAACACCCGGAATACGCACGCACAAAATAGCGATCAGGTTATGTAAAAATGAAATTCCAGATTTTCCGCATGCACAGAAGTATCCGCTGAAACTGAAATGAACGCCGGCAAAAATACAATCCCAGATATATCCGCGAATGTACTGTGCGCCGAGAAGAATAACGGCTGCGTCTGCAGTGAAAAGTCCGACAACCGGAGCTGCGATAAACTGGATCAATATAGAGACGACCAGGCCAAATCCAATGGCGATCATCATGGCATAGCGAAGTGTCTGCTTTGCACGGTCATACTTTCCGGCACCGATATTCTGAGCTGCGAGTGCAGAAACAGTCGAAAGCATGGAAGACGGAATCAGGAACAGAAAGCTGATGATTTTTTCCACAATGCCGACAGCAGCGGCTGTGTTCAGTCCGCGCCGGTTGGCAATGATCGTAATAATAATGAAAGCAATCTGAATAAATCCGTCCTGAAGCGCTACCGGAATCCCAATATTCAGAATTTTGCCAAGCGTTTTTTTCTGTGGGCGGAAACAGTCTCCGGAAAGAGAAAGTCCGGTTTGCTTACGTTTAATGGCAATCAGTGCAAACAGAACACTGCACGCTTGGGAAAGTGTTGTGCCAAGCGCAGCACCGGAAGCTCCCAGATGGAAAAATCCGATAAACAGATAATCCAGTATAATATTCACCGCACATGCAACTGCGATGAAATACATTGGACTTTTAGAATCCCCCAGTCCGCGGAAAATCGAACTGATCACATTATACGCCGTAATAAAAGGAATCCCGAGAAAACAGATCGTCAGATAAGCTGCCGTTCCTGACACAGCCTCCGCAGGTGTAGACATCACGGCAACAGTCGGCTTCACAAAAAACAGAAGCAAAACCGCCAGCACCAGAGAAATCCCCATAAACAAAATCACCGTATTTCCCACAAATACAGAAGCCCTTTTCTTATCGCCCGCTCCAATAGACTGCCCGATTGAAACCGTAGCCCCCATCGCAAGCCCCACGATCATCACCGTCAACATATGCATCACCTGGCTCCCAATCGAAACAGCTGTTGTACTGGCAACCCCATCAAACTGCCCAACAATAAAAAGATCCGCCATCCCATAAAGCGTCTGCAAAAAATAAGATAAAAAATAAGGTAGCGAAAAATAAATCACATTCCGAAAAACACTCCCCGAAGTAAGATCCCGTTCCATAAAATAACAACTCCTTTACAATCACTTCCTTAATAGTAATTGAATTTTCCCACAATAGTCAATAAAAAGAATACAGACCTAATGCATCTTATAATAATAAAAATGCATAACAATGCATAAAAATAAATATAAATGCATAAAAACAAGAAATTATACATAAAAATACACAGAAACATGCATAAAAATCAAAAAACCACTTGCTTTACCAAATAAAACCATGTATACTAAACCAATCGGAAAATAAAATAGATAGAATAATAATTGTTTTTTAAGATAGGCTGAACCAAAACTCGGCTGAAATCACATGGAATTCTTTCATTCCCAAGGGAGACAGGTGTCAAACTTCCAATCCTCATGCTGTCAAGCATGAGGCAGGAAGTTTGACGCCGCCTCGCCCGCCCGTTGCACCACAATGAGTCGACAAGCATCAGCCCCACCCAATTGGAGAATGTTCCCATTCGTCAGTGCACAGCTCCTGCGCGAAATATCTTTGCTAAGCGACCCCTCGAAAACGCCGGCACTTGGCAAGGCGAGCGTAAGCAAAGCCGAGCCTAGTACCGCTGCGTTTGAGCGGAGCGCAAGCGCGGTTGCGTGCAAACATATTTCGCGCAGGAGCGTCCCCGCACCAATCAAAAAAACATTTCCCCAATTCCCGCGAACCCCTTTACAATAGGGATTAATGGGTTTATAGTATTTATGATTATGCCTATCTATACACAAATACGGCATTTACGAAAGGATGGTTTACATGATTAAAGCAGGAATCATCGGTTCTACCGGTTACGCCGGAGGAGAACTGGTTCGCATTTTAACAGGACATAAAGACGTAGAAATTAAATGGTTTGGCTCAAGAAGCTATATCGATAAGAAATATGCAGATGTATACCGCAATATGTTTCAGATCGTAGATGCGGTATGTTTAGATGATAATATGGAACAACTTGCAGATCAGGTAGATGTGATTTTCACAGCAACTCCACAGGGACTGTGCGCATCATTAGTTAATGAAGAAATCTTATCAAAGGTTAAGATCATCGACCTGAGCGCAGATTTCCGTATCAAAGATGTCAAGACTTACGAAAAATGGTACGGTATTGAGCACAAGAGCCCGCAGTTTATCGAAGAAGCAGTTTACGGACTGTGTGAAGTGAACAGAGAAGATATCAAAGGCGCAAGACTGATCGCCAATCCTGGATGCTATACAACATGCTCCATCCTGACTGCTTATCCACTGGCAAAAGAAGGACTGATCGATATGGATACGCTGATCATTGATGCCAAGTCCGGAACATCCGGAGCAGGAAGAGGGGCAAAGGTTCCGAACCTATACTGTGAAGTCAATGAGAATATGAAAGCATACGGTGTGGCAACACACAGACACACACCGGAGATCGAGGAACAGCTTGGATATGCGAGCGGCAAAGAGGTTGTGATCAACTTTACACCGCATCTGGTTCCGATGAACAGAGGAATCCTGGCAACAGAGTACGCGAAGCTTACAAAGGATGTTACCTGGGAAGAAGTAAAAGCAGTTTACGATAAATATTATGCAAATGAAAAATTTGTCCGCGTTCTGGAGAAAGATGTTTACCCGGAAACAAAATGGGTAGAAGGAAGCAATTATGTCGATATCGGGTTTAAGATCGATCCGAGAACAAACCGTATCATTATGATGGGTGCGATCGACAACCTGGTAAAAGGTGCAGCAGGACAGGCTGTACAGAACATGAACCTGATCTTTGGACTTCCGGAAAGTGAAGGTCTTGATCTGGTTCCGATGTTCCCGTAGAACACGGCAGAAAAAGAAAAGGAATGGAAAATATATGACAACAATTATTCGTGCGATGACAGTAGAAGATTATGACCAGCTTCATGCACTTTGGATGCGGATCAAAGGATTTGGAATCCGGAGCATAGATGATTCAAAAGAAGGCGTGGAACGATTCCTGAAAAGGAATCCGACAACCAGTGTGATCGCCGAAATAGACGGAAAAGTAGTAGGAGGAATCCTCTGCGGACACGACGGAAGAACCGGATGTTTTTATCATGTATGTGTAGATCCGGCGTACCGCTGTCATGGGATCGGAAAGAGCATGGTTGCCTATGCAATGTCAGCTCTGAAAGAGGAACATATCAACAAGATCACACTGATCGCATTTACAAAGAATGATATCGGCAATACGTTCTGGAATACGATCGGATGGACCAAGAGACCGGATGTCAACTACTATGAGTTTGTTTTAAATGAGGAAAATATTACAGCATTTATCGAAGAGGGCTAAAGGAGGCTATATACGATGAAGATTATCGAAGGCGGTGTGACCGCAGCAAAAGGATTTGAGGCAGCATCAACAGCAGCAAAGATCAAATATCAGGACAGAACCGACATGGCAATGATCTACAGCCAGGTTCCATGTGAATGTGCAGGAACATTTACTACAAACGTTGTAAAGGCAGCATGCGTAAAATGGGATCAGCAGGTTGTAAAGAGTGGTGCGAAAGCACAGGCTGTGATCGTCAATTCCGGAATTGCCAATGCATGTACCGGTGCGGAAGGATTTGGCTACTGCAAGGACACAGCAGACGCGGCAGCAGAAGCTCTTGGAATTAATGCAGACGGTGTATTGATTGGATCGACCGGTGTCATCGGAAAGCAGCTTCCAATTGATCGCATCGTGGCAGGGGTAAAGGCTCTTGCTGAAAAGAAAAATGATACACTGGCAAACGGAACTGAGGCAGCAAAAGCAATCATGACGACTGATACCTGTGAAAAACAGATCGCAGTAGAGATCGAGGTTGCCGGAAAGACCGTCACCATCGGTGGTATGGCAAAAGGATCTGGTATGATCCATCCGAATATGTGCACCATGCTCAGCTTTATCACAACAGATGCAGCAATCACAAAAGAGGCACTTCAGAAAGCCCTCAGTGATGATGTCAATGATACATACAATATGATTTCCGTAGACGGAGATACTTCTACAAATGATTCTGTAGTTCTTCTTGCAAACGGAATGGCTGAAAATGAAGTGATCACGGTAGACAGTGAAAGCTATAAGACCTTTGCGGAAGCATTGCATGAGATCAACGAATACCTTGCAAAGAAGATCGCAGGGGACGGAGAAGGAGCAACTGCTTTATTTGAAGTAACTGTAGTTGGCGCAGATACAAAAGAGACTGCAAAGACACTTGCAAAATCAATCGTATGCTCAAATCTTACCAAGACAGCAATTGCAGGACATGATGCAAACTGGGGAAGAATCCTCTGTGCAATGGGATATTCCGGAGCACAGTTTGACCCGGAAAAGGTGGATCTGTTCTTCGAGAGCAAGGCAGGAAAGATCCAGATCATCGAAAATGGTACAGCGGTAGATTACAGTGAAGAAAAAGCAACGGAGATCCTCTCACAGGAAGAAGTAAAAGCAGTTGCTGATGTGAAGATGGGAAGCGAAAGCGCAACCGCATGGGGATGTGACCTGACTCACGGATATATTGACATCAATGCAGATTACAGAAGCTAGGAGGTAAGCAAAATGGATCAGGATATGCAGCAGTATCTGGACAAAGCAGAAGTTCTGATTGAGGCGCTTACTTATATTCAGCGTTTCAACCGTAAGATCATCGTTGTAAAATACGGTGGAAGTGCAATGCTGGACGAAGAACTCCAGAAAAATGTCATCAAGGATGTTACATTCTTGAAATTGGTTGGATTCAAACCGATCATCGTTCATGGCGGTGGAAAAGAGATCAGTAAATGGGTAAGTAAAGCCGGAATGGAGCCGAAATTCATCGACGGACTTCGTGTGACGGACGCAGAGACCATGGAAATTGCAGAGATGGTACTGAACAAGGTTAATAAAAATCTGGTTCGTATGGTCGAAGAACTTGGTGTCCGTGCTATCGGTGTCAGTGGAAAAGACGGCGGACTTTTAAGAGTTGATAAAAAGCTTTCCATGACAGGACAGGACGTTGGATTTGTAGGAGATATCAAGAAGGTCAATGCAGAGGTTCTTCTGGATCTTCTGGATAAAGATTTTCTCCCGATCGTATGCCCGGTCGGAATCGATGATGATTACAACACTTATAATATCAATGCGGATGATGCAGCTTATTCGATCGCAAAAGCGGTTCATGCTGAGAAGCTTGCGTTCCTCTCTGATATTGAAGGGGTATACAGAGACTACGAGGATAAATCTTCTCTGATCACAGCTCTTACTGTAGATCAGGCGAATGAACTGATCGAAAGCGGAGCAATTTCCGGAGGAATGATCCCGAAACTGCAGAACTGTGTAGGAGCGATTGAAAACGGAGTGTCCAGAGTCCATATTCTGGATGGAAGAATTCCGCACTGCCTGCTTCTTGAGATTTTCACGAAGAAGGGTATCGGAACTGCAATTTTAAGAAACGGTGAAGAAGATTAAAGGGAAGACAAAGAAAGAAGGTAATTCTTATGACAAATCAGTATATGCAGGAAGAGGACGATGCGATTTTAAAAACTTATAACCGTTATCCGGTTGTATTGGACCATGGAGACGGCGCATACCTCTATGATCCGGAAGGAAAGAAATATCTGGATTTCTCAGCAGGATATGCAGTATCTTCTCTGGGATATAACAACAAGGAATTTAATGATGCATTAAAGGCTCAGATTGACAAGATGATCCATACATCAAACCTGTATTATAATACAACCTGCGGTAAAGCAGGAGAAGATCTGAAAAAGATCACCGGTATGTACAAGGTATTCTTCACAAACAGTGGTGGAGAAGCAATCGAAGGTGCGATCAAAACTGCAAGAAAATATGCGTACACAAAAAAAACCGGACGTTATGAATTTATTGCAATGGAGAATTCATTCCACGGCAGAAGTATGGGTGCAGTAGCACTTACCGGACACAAAGAATACAGAGAGCCATTTGAACCGGTTATGCCTGGTGTACATTTTGCAATCTACAATGATCTTGACAGTGTAAAAGCACTGGTAAATGATAAGACCTGCGCGATCATTCTGGAAACAATCCAGGGCGAAGGCGGAATCAACGCAGCGACAAAAGAATTTATGCAGGGAATCCGTAAGATCTGTGATGAGAACGGAATCCTGATGATCTGCGATGAAGTACAGTGTGGTATGGGACGAAGCGGTGCATGGTTTGCATGGCAGCAGATGGGAATCACACCGGATATCATGACAATGGCGAAAGCAATCGGAAGCGGTGTTCCGGTCGGCGCATTTGCGATGACAAAAGAAGTTGCAGATAATTCGCTGGTACCGGGAGATCACGGAACTACATATGGTGGAAACCCACTTTGCTGTGCAGCGGTCAGCAAGACTATTGAGATCTTTGAAAAAGAGCATATGCTCGATCATGTTAATGAAATCGCACCATATCTGACACAGAAACTACAGGAAATCGTGGATACCTGCGATGCAGCCGTTAAAGTAAAGGGAAGAGGATTGATCCAGGGACTTCAGATCACCAAGCCGCTGGGTGAAGTGACAGCCAAAGCGTTGGAAGAAGGACTTCTGATCATCGGAGCTGGAACAGATGTGATCCGAATGATCCCACCGCTTGTTATCGGTAAAGAACAGGTAGATGAGATGGTAGAGATCCTGAAAAAAGCACTTGCATAAAGTCGGTGCCTGATAAAAATAAGAGAATAAAAGAGCCGGTCATCGGATATACTTTCAGAAGAAAAGGAGGTATGAAAGATGACCGGATTTTTTATTGCCCTGCTGTCGGGAGCGCTGATGAGTGTGCAGGGGGTATTTAACACACAGGTAACAAGGACGACAGGAATGTGGGTGAGTAATGCCTGGGTGCAGCTTAGTGCATTTGCCATCTGCCTGGTAATGTGGCTGATCATGGGAAGGGACAGTATTGCCACGATAGGAGAGGTGCAGCCTAAATATATGCTGCTTGGCGGTGTGATCGGAGCAGGGATCACTTGGACCGTGATCAAAAGTATGGCGCAGCTCGGACCTGCAAAGGCGGCACTTCTGATCGTTATGTCTCAGCTTATTGTGGCGTATCTGATTGAACTGGTGGGATTATTTGGTGTGGAAAAAGAGCCATTTTCCTGGAGAAAAGTGATCGGTATGGGGATCGCTCTGATCGGCACGACAATTTTTCAGTGGAAATAGGTTGTCTTTTGGAAAAAAATTCGTTACAATAATCATGTCTTGGAAGTACGAGGGGACGTGCTCTGCGGAAAAGGAGTATGTATGCGGAAAAGAAGACGGATTTTATATCAAATATGTGGAATTTTCCTTGGAATCAGCTGTATGCTGTCAGCATGCCATGAAAAAGAAGAGACCTTTACCAGTGTGGCTGCTGCAGAAGCGGATGCCGGGGATAAGAAAAACGAGGCAGAATCAAAGGCTGCCGAAGAAAAGCCGGATAAGGCAAAAGCAGATCCGGGTGGTGAAGACAAAGAAGGTTCGATCTGGGTGTATGTATGTGGCGAGGTGGCATCACCCGGTGTATATGAACTGCAGGAAGGAGACCGCATCATGCATGCCATAGAAGCAGCGGGAGGTCTGACGGAGGCAGCAGGACAGGTTTATCTGAATCAGGCAGCACATCTGACAGATGGACAAAGGATTTATGTGCCATCCAGAGAAGAAGAACAGACTTTGAAAGAAGAAGGTTCACCATCGGATATGGCAGATGCCGGGATGGGAAAAGACACAGGAATAATAAACCTGAACACCGCGACAAAGGCTGAACTTTTAAGCTTAAGCGGGATTGGCGAGTCCCGCGCGGAAGCAATTATTGCTTATAGAGAGACAAACGGTGGATTCAGGAAGATAGAGGATCTGAAGAAAGTGGACGGGATCAAGGAAGGAATCTTTCAGAAGATCCGGGAGCAGATAACGGTAGAGTAGAGGAGTGCGCAAGATGGGCAGAAAAGTATTGGTAGTAGATGATGAAAAGCTGATCGTGAAAGGACTGAGATTCAGCCTGGAACAGGATGATATGGAAGTTGACTGCGCATACGACGGTGAGGAAGCACTTGAGATGGTAAAAAGAAAAGAGTATGATATGATTCTTCTGGATGTCATGCTTCCAAAATACGATGGATTTGAAGTATGCAGACAGATCCGTGATTTCTCAGATGTACCGGTCATCATGCTCACTGCGAAGGGCGAGGATATGGACAAGATCCTCGGGTTGGAATATGGCGCAGATGATTACATCACAAAGCCGTTCAACATTCTTGAGGTTAAGGCCAGAATGAAGGCAATCATGCGCAGGGTCGCTAAAAAAGACGGGATGAGCGCGAGCGGTAAAGTTGTGGTAAAGGGAGATCTGAAGATCGACTGTGAAAGCCGGAGAGTTTTTTCCGGGGACAGGGAACTGAATCTTACCGCAAAAGAATTTGATCTTCTGGAGCTTCTTGCAATGAATCCGAATAAGGTTTACAGCAGGGAAAGTCTTTTGAATATTGTCTGGGGATATGAGTATCCGGGAGATGCAAGAACGGTAGATGTACATATCAGACGACTGCGCGAGAAGATTGAAGTAAATCCAAGTGATCCGAAATACGTTTACACAAAGTGGGGAGTTGGCTATTATTTCAGGGGTTAAATTTTTTGTACCAAAATTCATAAAAAGTCTGCAAGTGCGGGTAACGGTGATCCTGAGCGTATTTGTCATATTATCCAGTGTGATCCTGATGAATGCGATTCTGCAAAGCTATGATCAGAGAACCGTATCTGTGCGCACAGCAGAGATTCAAAACCAGTGTACGATTCTGAGTAATCAGCTGGTCAATTCTGATTATCTGAAAACGGGAGTTTCTGATGTGATCGATACAGAACTATCACAGTTATCCAATATTTACAATGGAAGAGTGCTTGTTATTGATGATGAATTCCGGATTGTGGAAGATACCTATGATCTGGAGGAGGGAAAGACGATCATTTCCGAGGATGTAGTCAAATGCTTCCGCGGCGAGAAGCCGGCAAGTTATGACAGAAAGAGCCGGTACATTGAAGTGGCAGTCCCGGTCAAAAAAGGGGAAGAGCCGGTAAAAGGAATGATTCTGGTCAGTGTTTCTACAGACAGTCTGCGTGACAATGTAGAGGCATTGCAGTCAAAGGCAAGAATTGCAACGGTTGCAATCAGTATTATCGGGATCTTTTTAGCAGCAATCATCGGTATGCTGCTTGTAAGGCCGCTGAAAAGGATGTCTCAATCGATCGAGGAGATGGCAGGAGGCTATGGAGATAATTATCTCCATGAAAATGCTTACGATGAAACGGAACGGATTTCCAATGCATTTAATAAGCTGTGGGACCGCTATAAAGTACTGGATGCATCGAGAGAAGAGTTCGTGGCAAATGTATCCCATGAGTTGAAGACACCGTTGACCTCTATGAAGGTGCTGGCGGATTCACTGCTGATGCAGCCGGATGCACCGACGGAGATTTACCGGGAATTCATGGGTGATTTGTCCGAAGAAATCGAGCGGGAGAATAAGATCATCAATGACCTTCTGGATCTTGTAAAACTGGATAAGAAGGGTGCAAACTTAAATATTAAGAGTCAGGATGTTAATGAACTGGTAGAACGGATTCTCAAAAGATTACAGCCACTTGCGGCAAAAAGTAATATTGAGCTGGTATTTGAGAGTTTTCGTCCGGTGACAGCGGAGATTGATGAAGTAAAGATTGCACTTGTGATCACGAATCTGGTGGAAAATGCGATCAAGTACAATAAAGAGAACGGATGGGTACACGTGTCGTTAAATGCGGATCATAAGTATTTTTATCTGAAGGTTGCGGATTCTGGAATCGGGATTCCGAAAGAAGATACGGATCATATATTCGAGCGATTTTTCCGTGTGGACAAATCCCATTCTCGTGAGATCGGCGGAACCGGTCTTGGGCTTTCGATTGCAAGAAATGCGGTTGTTATGCACCGCGGTGCGATCAAGGTCTACAGTGAACCGGGAGAGGGAACGACATTTACAGTCCGGATCCCGCTTACTTATATCAAGAGGGAAGGATGAGAAGAATGAAAAAAATTTACCAGATCATAAGCATTCTTCTTGCGGTGTGTCTTCTTACAGGCATTGTGGGATGCAGAAAAAAGGAACAGAAAGCAGATGCAAAATACACGATTTACCAGATTAACCAGAGCGGAACGGCGTTGGTTCCGAAGGACTACGATGGAACAGGAAAGTCGGTGGACGAAGAAGTAAAAGGAATGCTGTCTGCGCTGCAGAAGTGTGATGACGAGGTGAAGGCACAGGCGGCATTGCCGAAAAAGGTAAAACTGGAGAGATACACTCTGGAGGATGAAAAGCTGATCCTGTACTATAATGCTGCTTACGGAAAGATGGATACGGTAAGAGAGGTTCTGTGCAGGGCAGCGCTTGTCCGTTCACTGACGCAGATCGATGGAGTGGATCTGGTGATGATCTGTGTAGATGGAACGCCACTTACGGATAAAAAAGGGAATACTTATGGATACCAGCAGGCAGAAGATTTTGTACAGAACACAGGCTCTTCTATTAACTCTTTCCAGGAGATGAAGCTTACGCTGTGTTATGCAGATTCATCTGGAGAAAAGCTGCAAAAGGAAGAGGATACGGTGCGGTATAACAGCAATGAGTCGAAGGAACGGGTTGTAGTGGAACAGCTGATGCGAGGACCATCCAATAACAGACTGCTTGCTACCATACCAAAAGGGACAAAGCTGCTGGGTGTGTCGATCAAAGATCATATCTGCTATCTGAATTTTGATGAAGGACTTCGGAACATTGCTCCGGGAGTCAGTCCGGAGACGGTGATCTATTCCATCGTAAATTCAGTGATCGATGGTGGAAATGTCTCTGAAGTACAGATTTCAATCAACGGAGACAGCAGTATTGTATATCAGGAGAGTATAAAGCTGGATGAACCTCTGAGCAGAAACCAGGAAATGATAAAGGAGGATTGATCGGTTGATCAAGCGAAGACTTGGTTTTGCCGGAATACTTCTGGCAGGACTGATTCTGGTACTGTATCTGACAGGGGGAGGAAAGATTTTTGGAAGACTCGGTGTGTCAAGGTGTGAGAAGCTCTGGAAAGAGTCGGAAGAAGTGATGGTGGAAGGAGAGGTTTATCAGAAAACCAGAAAAGAAGAAAAACTGATCCTGTATCTGAAAAAAATACAGATCAGAGAGATGGGGAATGGAAAAGCAGTCGCTGACGAGAGGCTGCTTGTCTATCTGGATGAAAAGGGAAATGGTCCGGAAATCGGACAGCGGATTCTGGTTAAAGGCAATGTGGGATTTTTTGATCCGGCGGCCAATCCGGGCAATTTTGACCAGAAAAATTATTATAAGCAGCAGAATATCCAGGCAGTCTTATGGAAAGGGAAGGTTCTGGAAAAACAGGTGAAAAAGATTTCCTTCCGGGAAAAGCTGTGGCAGTTTAGGAACCGGACCGCAGATGAGATCTGCAGAGAGATGGGAAAGCGTCGAGGGGGTATTTTGTGTGCGGTTCTTTTGGGAGATTCTTTTTATACAGAAGAGAAAGTGAAAGAACTTTACCGGGTGGCAGGGATCGGGCATCTGCTGGCCATATCCGGTCTGCATATTTCTTTTTTTGGCAACGGACTTTACCGGGGGCTTAGGAAAACCGGATTTTCTATTTTACAGGCCGGTGTAGTGGGAAGTCTGCTTCTTGGAAGCTATGTGGTGATGACCGGAATGAGTGTTTCGGCACTGCGGGCGTTTACCATGTTTCTGATCCGGATGGGCGCAGAGCTGACAGGGAGGGAATACGATGGATTGACGGCACTTGGGATTGCGGAAAGTGGTCTGCTTCTGGCAAATCCGTTGCGGCTTTTTACGGCAGGGTTCCAGCTTTCTTTTGCTGCGGTTCTCGGTATCTATCTGATTGGTTCGGAAAATAAAAAAGGCAGATTTTCAGACAGTGTCCGGATGTCGGTGAGGCTCTGTTTTTTTCTGCTGCCAGTTACATTGTGGCACTATTATGAAACCTGCCTGTATGCGCCAGCCTGGAATCTTCTGGTAATTCCGATGGCATCCGTGCTTCTGCTTTGCGGGAGTGCAGGGATGGCAGTCATGCTGATTCCGTGTGGGGCAGGAGATATAATGCAGAGTGCACTTTGGAAAATAACAGAGTGGATTTTGCTTTTTTATGAAAAAGGGAGCGGTCTGCTCCTGGAACTTCCGGGGGCAAGGTGGATTCCGGGAAGACCACGACTCTGGCAGATTGCCTGTTATTATGGGGTTCTTCTATTTTATTTGTGGAGAAAAAGGAAGGAAAAGAAAGAGGGCAGACAAACCGGGAAACAGGTGGTAAGACAGCTTGTGACAGCTGGGATCCTGCTCATCCTGCTTGGGATCCCAAAGTGGAAACGAGGGCAGATGGAGCTGACTATGCTGGATGTGGGACAGGGCGACTGTTTTTTCTTTCGGGACGGAAACGGAAAAAATTACCTGATCGACGGCGGAAGCAGTTCGGTAGATGCAGCAGGAAGATACCGGTTGGAACCATTTTTAAAATTCCGGGGCGTGAAGAGGCTGGATTATGTGTGGGTGACGCATGGGGATGTGGATCACTTAAATGCAGTGGAAGAACTTCTGGAACGGAGAAAGTATGGAGTAGAAATCCAGTATCTGATTTTTCCGGAACAGAAATATTGGGATGAAAGGCTTATTAAATTATGTAATCTGGCAGAAGAGGCAGGAACGAAGGTACGGGTAATGGAGATGGATACTATTTTTCTGTCTGGAAAATTGAAGATGCGTTGTCTCTGGCCTGGAGAAGGTGAGCCATCTGAAAATGGAAATGAAAATTCTCTGGTACTTCACCTGCAATATGGAAAAATTACCATGCTTTTTACTGGAGATCTGGAAAATACCGGAGAAGAGCTGTTGACAGAGAGAATAAAGAATCTCCGGAAAAAAGGAGAACTTCCGGCGTGTTATGATCTGCTGAAAGTCGGACACCACGGATCAAGAAATGCGACCGGCGAAGAGCTTCTGGAAGTGATCCGACCACGGGCAGCATTCTGTTCATCCGGAAAAGAAAACCGTTATGGACATCCGCATGCGGAAACACTGGAAAGACTTGCAAAATGGGGCGTAAGCCTATATAATACGAAAGACAGAGGTGCTGTCAGTATGTATACAGATGGAAGGGAATATGGTATCCAAAGTCCATGAAAAGTTTGAATGAAGATTTAAAGACAGGACAGTTTAAGCAGATTTATCTTCTGTACGGAGAAGAAGCTTATCTGAAAAAATTATATAAAAACCGTTTCGTCAAAGCGATGGTTCCGGAAGGTGACACGATGAATTATCGTTATTTTGAGGGAAAGAACACGAACCCGAAGGAGATTATCGACCTTGCCGAGACCTTACCTTTTTTTGCAGAGCGCAGGCTGATCGTTCTGGAAAATACCGGTTTTCTGAAAAATGCGACACCGGAGCTGGCAGAATATCTGAAGAACATGCCGGAGACCACTTATATGATCTTTGTGGAATCAGAGCTGGATAAGAGAGGAAAGCTCTACAAAGCGATCAAGGAGAAAGGTCATATTGTAGAACTGAAGCGGCAGGATGAAAAGACACTGATCCGCTGGATCCTTGGGATGGCGAAAAAGGAGAAGCTTCAGATGTCGGAGGCAGCAGTGCGCTATCTGCTTGCAAAGACTGGTAATGACATGGAGAATCTCGGGCAGGAGCTGGAAAAATTATTCTGTTACTGCATGAACCACACGGAGATTACGGCAACAGATATTGATGAAATCTGTACTACGCAGATCGGAAACCATATTTTTGATATGGTAGATGCGGTTGCAGCAAAAGAGCAGAAAAAAGCGCTGGATTACTATTATGATCTTCTGACACTGAAGGAACCGCCGATGCGGATCCTCTACCTGCTGACCAGACAGTTCCGTATCCTGATGGAGGTAAAAGAGATGGACCGTACTGGGGTTCCGCCAAAAGAGATTGCCGCCAAGGTGGGAATCATGCCATTCCTGGTAGGAAAGTACCGGACACAGGCGAAGGCATTTACCAGGAAAGAGCTGCGTGGGATCGTAGAAGCCGGTGTACAGACGGAAGAAGATGTAAAAACCGGAAAGATAGGAGATATCCTCTCGGTGGAACTCTTTCTGGTGCAGTACAGTAGCAAACGGGAAAAGTAATCAGATATAGATAAGAAGAAAAAGGAGAGACTGAAAATATGCATATGGATCAGAAAAAGATTCGAAATTTTTGTATTATTGCACATATTGACCATGGAAAATCCACACTGGCGGACCGTATTATCGAACAGACAGGTCTTCTGACCAGCAGAGAGATGCAGGCACAGGTGCTGGATAACATGGATCTGGAAAGAGAACGTGGTATCACAATCAAATCACAGGCAGTCCGCACGGTTTATAAGGCAAAGGATGGGGAGGAATATATCTTTAATCTGATCGATACTCCGGGACACGTAGACTTTAACTATGAAGTGTCACGGAGTCTTGCAGCCTGTGATGGAGCGATCCTGGTCGTTGATGCGGCACAGGGCGTAGAAGCGCAGACACTGGCAAATGTATATCTGGCACTGGACCATGATCTGGATGTCATGCCGGTTATCAACAAGATCGATCTTCCAAGTGCAGAGCCGCAGCGTGTGATCGAAGAGATTGAAGATGTGATCGGAATTGAAGCGCAGGATGCACCACTGATCTCGGCAAAGACAGGGCTTAATGTAGATCAGGTTCTGGAACAGATCGTGACAAAGATCCCTTCTCCGACAGGAGATCCGGATGCACCGCTTCAGGCACTGATTTTCGATTCCCTCTATGATCCGTATAAAGGCGTTATCGTATTCTGCCGTATCAAAGAAGGATGTATCACGAAAGGAATGCCGATTCATATGATGGCGACAGGTGCAACTGCTGATGTTGTGGAGGTTGGATATTTTGGTGCCGGACAGTTTATCCCTTGTGATGAGCTTTCAGCAGGAATGGTTGGATATTTTACAGCCAGCCTGAAAAATGTAAAGGACACCCGTGTGGGTGATACCGTAACAGGTGCGGAAAATCCATGTTCTGAGCCTCTTCCGGGATATAAAAAGGTCAACCCGATGGTGTACTGCGGAATGTATCCGGCAGACAGCTCCAAATACCCGGATCTGAGAGATGCACTGGAAAAACTGCAACTCAACGATGCGGCACTTCAGTTTGAACCGGAGACCTCTCTTGCGCTGGGATTTGGTTTCCGCTGTGGTTTCCTCGGACTTTTGCATCTGGAGATCATTCAGGAGAGACTGGAAAGAGAATACAATCTGGATTTGGTGACAACTGCGCCGGGCGTTATCTACAAGGTGCACAAGACCAACGGAGAAGTGATCGACCTGACCAATCCGTCTAATCTTCCGGATCCGTCAGAAATTGATTTTATGGAAGAGCCGATGGTAAAAGCAGAGATTATGGTAACGACAGAATTCATCGGA
>ERZ857693.2527-NODE-2527-length-17739-cov-4.100599_pt1 | contig 17739 bp, 19 predicted proteins | sample MGYA00519765_ERZ857693 | MGnify/ENA primary metagenome ERZ857693 (study PRJEB31778, sample SAMEA3449354) | human gut metagenome | biome: human gut; feature: human-associated habitat; material: faeces | place: United Kingdom | collected 2010/2012 ... | reverse complement strand
AAAATTTTGATGTCGAATTGACAGGCAAGCCTGTTACGGTGTATAATTTTCAGGTAGAGGATTACCATACATATCACGTTAGTGGTTTTGGTGTGTTGGTGCATAATGCAGAGTATTCTCCAGAGAAAATGCAAAAAATAAAAGCAAGGCAAAAAGCTGGTCACGAATACGAAAAAAATCAACATGAAAAATTAAAACAAAAAAATCCAACCGCTGAAGCTCAAGTTAGAGTTAAGCCAATAGACGATAGTGGGAACGCAATGTCAAAAGGCGGCAATTATCTTGATGATTTGTACATCAATGAGCAAGGACAATTTGAAATAAACGAATATAAACTAGGACCAAAATCGCCTTAACAAAAGAATCAAATATCTAATGGTTTCCCAGAAAAAGCAACTAATAAGGATATGATGATTACAAGCGGTTCTCATACGGGAGAAATACTCCCTAAGGGAACGAGAGTTAATACATATAGAAAAGAATAAAATGAAATAGGTGAAATAAATGGCTATTACTGATAGAGATGTTGTAGATAGTGTTGCTTATGAAGATAGCATCCTCCTTCTTCAACTGTATGATCATCTTGATTTTGAGGGTGAGTTTGAAAAAGATCATATGTTAATGTTGCAGGATAAATTAAATACATATATATGGTATATTGATAGTAAACAATATTAAACAACATATCCTGGTAAGGATCTCAAAAAAATTCCATGTGAAAATTTTTTTTATGTTTGAACCGTCTTGTCTATGTAAAAGATTTATTGCACATGTAAACGGTAAGCTATTAAGTTCAAATATTACAGTAGAGTATGTTGTTGATAAAGACGATGCTGATTAAGATATAGTATTAAATCCTATTTTTGAACCTTGTATATAAGGCACATAAAACTTTTCGTCTTACGATTAATTGTGAAATGTTTTTTTGCTGCCAATTATCAATTCTGTAAAACTTAAAACTATTTACAGGTTGATAAGAATGTCTGTAATCAGAGGGAAAAATCAGGAATAATAAAAAAGAATTTCTTGCAAGTGATGGCAATTGGTATCAGATTGAAAAAGCAGATATGGCTCACATAAAAGATGCAGTTGTTTGGTGGAATGAAAAAGGCAGATTTTATGGTGCAAAAGCCCCAGAAGTGAGAGCATTTATGTTGGATTCTAATAATTATTATTTAGAATTATATAGTATTAATCGATCTCAAGGTGCACACCTAGGTACTTATTTGCCCCCAGCGACCACATAAAGTTATAAATGTAAGCAAAAGGAGATTTTTATGGAATTGAATGATTTAGTTTATAAAAAAATTGTTAAGTTAAGTGAACAAGGCGACGAATTAGCGGATAATTTCAAATATGATAAAGCAATTCTCAAATATGAGCAAGCGCTAAACTTGTTGCCAAAGCCTATCTATAATTGGGAGGCAGCTACTTGGCTTTTGACTGCACTTGGAGACGTTTATTATTTAAATGATAAATATGAAACGAGTTTAAATTACTTCTTGGAAGCTGAAAAATGTCCTGACGGCTTGGATAATCCGTTCATTTATGTTAGAATTGGTGAATGCTTTTATGAGTTGAATAATTTTAAACAAGCACAAGATTACTTAATAAGAGCATATATGTTAGATGGTGAGGAAGTTTTTTCGGATGCGGATCCTAAATATTTAAATTATATTAAAGCATTAATATAATACCCATTGAATCAAAAATTCTGTTTGGCGATAATTGGCTGAGTGACTTTAATGCTACATTACATAAAAGTTCAGTATATAATTTTGCACAGACGACCATAGCCGGAGTTGCTGTATTAACAGGCGGAATGAATAAAGGCTTTAACAGTGCGGCAAATAAAGCCGGATTTAAGCCGTCATGTTTCGTCGCAGGAACTCTTGTCGTGGCTGTAGCAGGAATGGTAGCCATTGAAAATATCAAAGCAGGAGATAAAGTTATCTCTACAAACCACGAAACCTTTGAAACTGCCGAGAAAACAGTTCTTGAAACCTACATAAGAGAAGATTCTAAGCTTATTCATTTGGTGATCAACGGCAAAGAGATCATTACTACAGAAAATCAATGTAAAAAATATAGAATAACGGAGGTGTAAAAATGCCAAGCAACCAAGAAAAAGTAGCACAATTGCTAGCCGATTCGCACTTTGCATTCATAAACAGCCAAAACAGCGAAGCTCTTCATTTAGCGAACGAGGCAATTAGACTTGCTCCAAAAAATCCTGACGCTTATCAATGTGCAGGAGATGCGTATATGTCTTTGGGGCAGTATGAAAAGGCGGTCGAGAGCTATAAAAAAGCGGTCAAGCTTGATCAGAATAACGGCAACAGGTATTTTAACTTGGGGTATGCCCTTGCCACCAGCGAAAAAGCGGCAGACGCTATAAAAAATCTCGCAAAAGCTGATGAGCTTGGTTGTTCGCCTGAGAACACAGTCCAGCTGTATAACCTGCTCGGAATTATCTGTTTCGATATCGGAAGATATAAGGACGCTCTTGTAAATCTTGAAAAAGCGGAGCAGATCATCGGTGTGGATCTGGATATAATGAAGCGAAAGGTCATTATTTACGGCATGAAGAATGATATCCGAAACGGACTTCTTACCACCAATCAGATGAAGCTTGTCGCACCGTCAGACTACACTGGCTATCAGCTTGCATTTAAGCTGCTGTGCCAGGCAAACCGCCTCGACGCCGCAGAACGGGAACTTGAAATGGCTAAGAAATATGCCGAGCTTTCAATGGATTACTACTTTGACTGTATGACCTTTGAGATTCAGAAGTATCAGACCGACAGGGACAAGCAGCGATATAACAAGGCTCTTACATTTATTGAAGAAGCCTTGAAAACGTTAAAACCTACGTCTACAGAGGTAATCGAAAGCTATATCAACGCCGCAGAAATATATTTGCAGCTTGAAGATCCCGATAAAACCATTGACTGTCTGAATGCGGCACAAAATCCTGCCGAGTCATATAATCTCGGTTTTGATGTCATTGATAAGGAATTTGAGCCTGTTAATCTTACAGAATATGATGTTGAGGAAATGATCGAAGCCGATAAGGAACGCATTGCTGAAAAATACGGCGATTATGGTCTGGAAGAATTGGCTGAAAGCATTGAACCCGATGAAAACGGAGCAAGAGAATATCTTACGAACGTTGAAGATGAAACCGATACCGAGGAAACGGCGTACAAGCTTGACGAAACGGAAGAAATTGAATTGACTCCCGAAAATATAGATCAGATCAATCGTCTGTATGTCGGAGCATATACGCTAAAAAAGGATTTTAATAAAGTGATCGATTATGCAAGGAAATTACAAAGCAGCGAAAGCGTTCAGAATTCATACATAGGAATTTACAGTGAAACAAACGCCTACAAGGAGCTTGGCTCGCCTGAAACAAAGCAGAAGTATGAGGAAACGATAAAATACTTCAGAAACGCTATGATCAAAGACCCAAGCGATATGGCGGCTGTGACATTCCGTATTCAGTGTTATATGGATATTGGTCAGTATGACGAGGCGGAACAGCTTTGTAATCTTCTGGCTAACGAACTGAGAAAGCCTTTACTCGAAAAAATAGAGGAGGCGAGATCCGTTGACTCTTGAACAGGATATTAAGCTGAGCAGTGAGGCTTTTAAAACTGCGGCGAATGAAATGTCTGCTTTAAAAACAAGAGCTGAAACGCTTAAAACTACGCTGGAACAGATGTATAATGACCTGACAACGGCTTTGGATACGCCGGCCGGAAAAGAGATCGAGATTGAGGCAAAGGATGTACTTATCAAACCGATAGACGACCTTATCCTTGTAATTGACCAGATGTCAAAAACACTTGATGATATAAAAGATACCCCATATTATCAAGGCGTGTTTGATAAATATGAGCAACTGATGCAAAACATTAAATTCAATTAATAGGAGGCTTTTACTATGGCAATGGGAAGCACTGGTACGGTAAACGTAACACCGGATATGATCAAAAGTGCATTAAGTGCAATCGAAGAGTATGAAAATACGGTCAAATTACTGTTTTCAACTCTTTCAAGCACGATGAGTGAATTGATACCTGGCAATTTCAGCGGAAATGCAGCACAGGGATTCAGAAAGTTTTTTGATGAAAATATCGCAAAGCTTGCAGACACGAATGACGAAAGTGCGGGAGTGTCACAGATAATCAAGCTTTTGAGGGAAATAGTTAACGGTATATCTGATGCAATACCAGAGGACTCTAAAGGTCTTGATGATCAGCTTGCAGCGGAAAATACAAAAGCAATGGGAGGTAATTAATCATGGCAGGGTGCAGGATAGTAAATCAGGGAGTGCTTTCGGCTCTTGATTCGATTGAATCATGCCGCTCTTCTTATGAGAAAGCAGGTCAGACACTTATCAGCTCATTGACCAGTGCTATCTCAGATATGGAGGGTGCTGCAAAAGATGCGTTTCAGGATTTGATCAATAATAAAATCAAGGAATTTGTAGAAACAAGTTTGCCAGAAGCAATCAAAGGTATGCATACTCTTCTTGAAGAAAATAGAAAGAACTTCGAAGAAGTCGACCAGAAAATAGCTGATAATATAAGCGGCGGTTAAGTACATAAAAGCACAGCCTGATATTGCTTTGTATCAAAGCTTTTAGGCTGTGCTTATTTTTATCTCGGGAGGTATACAAATGGCTTTTAAAATACTTAATGAAGAAGAACTGTCGCTGCTTACTGACGAGCAGATAGCATGCTATCAAAAAGAACTTGATATATATAAGCAGAGAGAGGCTTTTGTAGAAAAACTTACGAAACTTGAAAATGCAGAGATCAAGCCGTACAAACCAAATCTGAAATCAATCGATATTATCAGGGAAATCGAGTTTGCACCTTTCATAAGTCCTGAACGGAAAAGGCTCAATATGAAACCTATGCAAAAGCCTGAACTTCCTGATGATCTTATCGGCAAAGCGAGCGAAAAAATCAATATATCTGAAGTAATTAAATCAAACGCTGTTCTTAAAGAACAAATTGGTTTCAATCATAAACTGTTTTCAAAGGCCAATAATTTTAAATGTTATGAGCAAAAGCAATATGTATTACACAAACTATCAAAACCTGTCATACCCGATACGACCTTTACTAGATTAGAGAATGTACTTTTGAAACCGGTAAATATCAAAAAAACTGCCAAGTTAAATCTGCATGAGTTTATTGCTCCTGAAAAAAACAAGGTTGTTCTTTCAAAAGCAGAAATTTCGAAAATTAAAATAGGAGCTTTTGTACCACCTGAAAAACCTAAGCTTGACTTTGCGGTTAATGCAAAACCTGAAACGGTGATAAAACCCTTTGAAAAAACCGAATTTACTTTAAAAGCTTTTCCTGAAGTTCAAAAAATAAACGTTAATATGTCAACTTTCCAACAGCCGGAAAGAAATAAACCGAATATTTCTGTTAATGTGAGATCTGATTTTAAAATTGGAGCATTTAAAATTCCCGAAATTGCAGTTGCAGATCTACCTCAAATAAGGAAAGCTGACGTTGAAATAGGCAGTTTTCAGCCTCCTGTGCAGCCAAAGCTTGATATTAAGCTGAATACCGTGCCTGACGTTGAAGTAAAGGGTTTTGAGAAACCTGAATTTGAAGCGGTTAAGTTGCCTGTGATCCGCAAGCCTGATGTAAGTCATATAGAGTTTCATGCTCCTGAAAAACGGGAGATTAAGCTTTCTGCTGTCGCAAAACCAAGTATTAATGTCAAGCCATTTAAAAAGCCGCAGGATATTAAGACAAAGCTGCCTGAGTTTCCGAAAGTGAATATAAATATAGGAAGCTTTACAAAACCTCAGGAGATCATACCAAAACTAAATGCAAAGGTAAAAACATTTAAACCGATAACAAATTTTAAGAAACCCGAATTAAGCCGACCTGAGCTGTCTGATATAAAAGTTTGCAAAGGTTTTGAAACAGGAACAGAAGCACAGGACATACTTTCCATGCTGAATAAGGAAACTACATTATGAAAAACAACGAAATAATGATATCCGCAAGATTTGAATTTGACGATAAGAGTAAATGTCAGGAGCTTTCATTTCTTGTTCTTAAGGATATTACCCTCAAAGCTTTTATCGAGGCTTTGTATTACGGATTAAAAAAATCCCCGGATTATGAGAAATGTTTCGAGTTGCTTGAGCAATATATCAAAACCAGAAAAGAACTTCAGGTGCTGTATACGGCAAAGGGCAGCTATAATGTGATAGATTTTACAACAGATGTTGTGAAAGACGGCGAAAAGGCCAAAATTTATAATGCAGAGCTTGATAAGTTGGGATTTGTAACCTCAAGCTGCGTCCTGTTTACGATGAATGAGGAGATCAAGCCGTCTTATTTGTTTAAAAAAGAAGAGAACAGCTATATCTTAAAAGAAAAGGATACGCTTGAATATAATATAAGCACCCGCAGACTAAATGTTATTGAATCCTCTGTGATAGATATTATTCCGCCGAATGATATGCCTCAAAAGGATAAATCATCACTTCTCGATGTTATCATTCCTACAGTGCTTTCTACAGGTGGAATGCTGGGTGCACGTTTACTGATTATGAAACTTGCACCGAGTGCTTCATCTATGGGTAATACTATGCTTCTTATGTCGGGTGCAATGGGAGTAGTATCTTTGGTTACTTCATTCTACAGTTTTATGAAAAAAAGGACCGACTATAAAAAGAACGTTGAGGAATGGAAGAACAACTATGAGAACTACATTGCCAGAATTATCAGAACAATAAAAGAATGGCAGGAAAGCGATATTGTATATCTGAACAGCGTGTATCCGAATATGGATACATTGTTTAAGAATACTGCCGAGATCAACGGTATTATTTTTTCAAGATCTCAGAACGATAATGATTTTATGAAAATATCGCTTGGCACTTCTGATGAGGTAAAGCCGCTTTTTGAGATCAAAAGCGAGAAAAAGGATAATATCTTTTACGATATTTATTACAAAATGCGTCGTAACAAGGATGAGATCGAAATAATAGTTCCGACAAAGAAAAAGAACAGAAAGCTGAAAAAGCTTTCTCCCGAGGAAATAGCTGAAAGGGAGCGAAATAAGTTCCTCCTTACCGACTTAGCGTACAATTTTGCAAATAAAGGCGTGGACACTAAGAATGATAACGAGGTTATCGGATTTAACTACCTCAGAAGTGACAGTGGTAAAAAACCGCCTTTGCTGATAGATTTGAAAAACTGCGGAGCCTTGGGCGTTATATCAAACGATGTGCAGACGTCCCATCGCTTTATTCAGCACGTCGTTTTTGAATTGGCATATTATCATTCGCCAGAGGATCTGCAATTTGTTTTCTTTTTCGATAAAGAGGACAAAATTGAGAAACAGAATGAAATACTGAAAAACTATAAGTATCTGCCTCATACGAATGAACTGTTGGACGGAGTTTCTCAGTTTGTATTTGATAAGGACAGCTCTGGTATAGTTTTCGGACAGCTTCTCAGTATTATGAACAGCCGCTCAAACAATAAAAAAGAAGATTCCGATGATTCTGTATCAGACGGTAAACTCACACAGATAGTATGTGTGGTTTTCGATGATTATGATATAAAGGAAACAGGTTTTTCAAAGTTCTTGCCTGAAGTTCCAAAAGAGGGTGAGCCTTATATCAATTTGCTTGGACTTACTTTTATTTTTATTCAGCCTGTAAAGGATATGCTTCCGAAATACTGTGGAAATATCGTCAATATCGACAAAGAAAATGAAAAGGAAAGAAAAGTGAGCCTTAGATATAACGTTCTTAGCAGAGAAACCTTAAATGTTTTAAGCGAGGACAAGGGCGATAAGAACAAAGCAAACGATACCGATAAACTGATAGAGTACAAATATTTTCAGAACAGATATATGTTCGGTTCAGAAAACTATGACGATAGATTTAGCCTTGCGTTCAGACAGCTCAGTGCAATTTACTATACCCGAATTGCGGAAAACGGCAAAGTTCCCTCTATGGTTACTTTGTTTGAGCTATACGGATATAATTCCGAGAAAGTCGAAAACGGCGAAGTAAAATCAAGCATACGAAAGAGCTGGGAGGATATTGATAGAAATGACGTGACAAGAAATCTTCGTGTTCCAATCGGTAAGCATGAACACGGCATAATGTATCTAGATCTATACGAAAAGGCAGACGGACCTCATATGCTTGTTGCGGGAACTACTGGTTCAGGTAAATCCGAAACAATAATTACATACCTTATAGGACTGTGCATGAAATTCTCACCTATGGATCTAAATCTTATGCTTGTTGATATGAAAGGCGGCGGCTTTTCCGATCGTTTGGGAGATCTTCCGCACTGCGTCGGAGTAGTAACAGATACGGCGGGTGAGGACGAGGGAACATCCGCTGCGTATATGCTAAAGCGTTTTCTTGAAACGCTTAATGCTGAAATAAAAAGGCGTAAATTGTTGCTTTCAAGTTTCGGAGTTGATAATGTTGATTCGTATATCAGAGCATTAAGACTTATCAGAAAAATAAAGGAGCTTGAATCCGACGAGGAGAACAGTGAAGAAATCAAAAAGCTGAAAAAGAAACTTAACAATAAGCAGCAAGAAATTTTGAGTAAGGATCTGAGTGAGCTTTCACCATTGTCGCATCTTGTCCTCGTTGTCGATGAATTTACTGAGTTGAAACGTTTTTCAAGCGAGAGCAACGATGTCGATTTTATTGCTGAGATAACGACTATTGCTCGTGTGGGACGTACATTAGGATTTCATATCATACTTGTGTCACAGAATATCGAGGGAGCTATAACCGATGATATCCGTGTAAACTCCAAAGCAAGAATATGTCTTAAGGTAGCCACAAAACAAGCCTCAAAGGAAATGATAGGAACTCCTGCCGCCGCTGCTCCGACTATGCCCCTTAACGGACGGGCATATCTGCTTGTGGGAACAGGAACAAGATTTGAATATTTTCAATCGGCATATACAGGAGCGAATAAAAATCTCAATATTGATCCGGCAGTCATTGTTACTCAAGCAACAAATTCAGGTAAATTCAACAACGGATTCTATTCCTCCAAAAAGGACAATATTATAGAGAAAAAACGCAGTGAAAATGTTAGTGAGCATGATACTCAGTTGGCTTATGTTGTTAAAACCATTATTGAAATAGGAAAAAACATGGAGAAACCTCGTCAAATATTTTTGCCACCTTTGCCGGGCGTAATTACGGATAAAACAGATTGGGAGGGTTTAAGTTGAGCAGAGAAAAAATTCTGTGTACTTTGGGTAAATTCGATATACCAATAATTCAGATGCAGCCGACTTTTATCGTTGATCTGCTGGATTCCAATCTGATTTTGTTCGGTTCTGCTATGAGCGGAAAGACGACTTTCATTAAAAACCTTGTCAATATTCTTCATAAACAATATGACGAAGATCAAGAGCAGATATTCATTCTTGATTTTGGCGGAGCTTTGTCAGAATATCGCAGCATGCCATTGGTATCTGCATATTTTGATAATTCCAACGAGGAATATGTGAAACGTGTTTTCAAGGTAATGGATAACATATTAAAAGACAATATCAAGACCCTGAACGGTAAAAACTACAGAGAAACTACAGAAAATCAGCCTATACATACAACTTTTATTATCGACAACGTAAACGCCTTTATAGATGAATCCAGATATACTGCATATCAGGAAAAGCTTGCAAAGCTTTGCAGAGACGGTCTGTCAAAAGGAATTACCATTGTGGTCACGGCGGGGGAAACCAAGGGATTGAATTCATATATGGGCAGTTTTAAGCAGAAAATCGCATTTGAAATGCCGGCAGACAAGTATGCTGACATATTCAATGGTAAGGTCGACGCTATTGGTAATAATCCTGGTCATGGTTTTGCAAATGTAACAGTAAAACCGGAGGGTATTACGGGTACGTTTCGTATGAATCTGCCGTATGAAGTGCAGTGTTTTAAAGCTCAGGCTCTTAATGAAATCAGTAATAATGATAAATCGCTGCCATTTCAGACTGCATTAAGAAAAAAATTCGATTTTGATATTGATACACAGGAATATGGAAAACACGTCAAAAAATATTTGACATTTCCAAAAGAACTGAATAAAGATGACTATATACGCCTGAAACAAAAAACGAATATTGAAGAACAAGTCAAGTTTCCTGTAAGTGTAGGTCTGGATTATGTAGATTTCTGTCCTGTTACAGTCGATTTAGGGAAATCCCATGTAATTGCAATTTACGGTAAAAAAGAATTTGGAAAAACAAATCTTCTTGAATTATTGATCGAAGGGTTGGTTGAACAAAAAGAAGATATACGTCTTGTTTTTTTTGATGACGGACGAAATCAGCTAAACAAGATATATGAAAAGTATGAAACGGTTCGTAACTGTGTTTTGATAAATAAGTTTGATAAAAAGGATCTTACATTAAGGGACGGAACGATTGTAAACAGAAAGCTTTCACCTCTTCAACAGTTCTATTTGTATCTCAATGAAAATTACATAGAACTGGATAAAAAGTTTCTTGCGGGAATGTATGGAGTCAGTGAGAACTTGAAAAAAGAGTATGAAAATATTCCCGGCTGCAATATGGATGAAACTCCTTTTACAGTATTCATTATCCAGAGCAAGCTGATATATTTAAACACTCCAGAAGGAAAACGTTTTATTAATTCAATACTTCCGCAGCTTGCCGCAGTGGCAGAGGAACGTGAGTTTTTATTCATTTTTTCAGATGTTCAGAAAATAAGCGACGGAGAGCAAAATTCGTTTTTTAACAATAATATTTCCACTGCATTTTTGCTTGACAATGTAGCTGAATTTGCAGGTGAAAGAGGTCAAAAAACTATCTTTGGAAACATGGATGTAAAAACTCTTAAAGAAGATTATGCTCGCTGTGAATTAGGCGACGGGTATTGTTATGACATTGAAGCAGATAAACTTGTAAAACTGAAATTTATTAAATATTGAAAGGAGCGGTAATTATGGCAGATTCGGCTTTTGTATTGGCTGATATTGATAAACTCGTGCAATTTGAGAAAAAAAGTGAAGAAGCGATCAAAGAATTTGACGCTATAAAGGAGAAGTTTAACGATATAAACACTACACTTCTTAAAAAATGGAAAGGTGAGGGTAAAGACGCTTATAAGAAAGAATCGGATCATATTATGGAGAACATAGGTGGGATAAAGGATATTCTTGATTCCATCAACAATGGAGTGGTCAAAGACACTAAGGACGCTTACCTTCAGCTCGACGAAGAACTTGGGGAGTTTAATAAGAATCCACAGACGGCAGAAGGAGAATAAGATATGAGTAAACCAAGTGTAGGTGAGCTTGACACGAGATTAAATGATAGTCAGACTGAAAAGCTCGAAAAGCTGACTGTACTTAATGAAAACTCCGAAGAAACCATATATAACTTGATTTTTTCTGTTTCTGAGAATAAGGACAATGAGAAAAAAGAGTAGGAAAATAATCGAAATCTTTTTCAAATATATTTATGCAGTAAAGGAGTGAATATATGGCAACCATTACTTTATACGCAGGCAAAGTAAATCAGATGTCAAGCCTGATAAACCACGCAAAAAAAGCTATAAAAGAATATAAGTCTGATTTGAAATCACTGAAATCAAAAGTGCTTAAAATTGACAGCGGCATATGCAATGTTGACGATGTGATCCGTTCTATAAAGTCGTCTACGCAAACCCAAGAAGATAAAATTGATGCTCTTGATAATCTCAAAAAAGATGTAAATAAGTTTATTGCCGATGTTGTGCGTATTGACGGTGATGCCGCTGATGCTATTAATCAGAGCAAGAATGATTTTTACGATAAGTATGAATACTTAAAACCGGATATTGAAAAAAGTTGGCTAGAAGAAAAATGGGATAACGCTTGTGAGTGGTGCAAGGAAAATTGGCAGTCAATAGTTAGTGTGTTTGTGACTATTGTCATTGTTGTCGGTATTGTTATATTGAGTATTTCAACATTTGGAACGGCAATTCCAGTAATTGCTGTTGGTGTAGTTGGAGCAATCGTAGGCATTTCAGGTCAATTAATTAGTGATATTATTTCATGTGCGATAACAGGCGATTGGGATGGTAACTGGCAATCATATATTGGATCAGCGATAGGCGGTTTTGCTGGCGGTGTTTTATTATTGCTTACTAATCCAATTGCTGCTTGTTCAGCAGAGGCGGCAATATCAACGTTTTTTGGCGAAAATCTTGAAAATATCACTGGGGGACAAAAACGATCGACTTTTGAAATATTATTTGATACTGGTTTAAGCACAGGAACAGCGGCTTTTTTTAGTGTTGCTTTAAGTAAAATTACTGGAAAGCTTTCAAAAACTCTTTCGAAAAAAATTCCGGTGTTCAAAAGACTTTCAGGCATAAATAGCTATGATGCTTCATTTAAAATGGTAATAACAAAATTAAAACAGGGAAGTATTAAAAAATTTCATTATAAAACAATTAGAAATGGTGTAATTTCAGGACTTTCTGGAGGTGCATTGGAAAATATAGCAAGTGGTTTTTTTGATGGGATTAAGGAATGGTATGACGAATGGAGAGAGTTGTTACAAAATTAATAAGAAATGAAGGAGGTCTGATCAATGAAATCAAAATCGAAATTTACTGTGAAGATACCGTCAGAGATTTATAAAGGTGAAGTTTTTATAACTGCTTTTTTCATTGTTTTAAACGTAATGTATACGATTTTTGGTAATCCTCCGCATTTCCCTATGTATATTTCAACAATATTATTCATTTTTATTCCAATAGCTATTTCATTATTGTGGATAAGAAAATTAAAAATTGTAGTAAGTGGCAGCAAAATAACCGTTAGGAAGATTTTGGGATTCAAATATAGTGTGGATGTTTCAGAAATAACAAAGATAAAATGGATAATTAATGATACTAGATTAGGGGTTAATGAAAAAATTTTAATTTATGTGAACTCTGAGCATTTTGCTGTTGAAACTCTTATGGACGGATTTGAAATAATGTCAGAATATCTTTTGAAAAATGTTGATCCTGATAAAATAATTTATATTAATAAAAAATAGAACATTTGGCAATAAAATAATCGGAATATGTTGTGCGTATTGACGGCGATGTCGCTGACGCTATTAATAAGAGCAAGAATGATTTTTATGATAAGTACGAATACTTAAAACCGGAATGCGAAAAGAGCTGGTTGGAAAAAGCTAAAGAGTGGATTGATTCAGCTTGTGAATGGTGTAAAGATTTATGGAATAAAATTATAGATTTTGACTTTTTTAATTTTATAGGCAAATTAATTCATAGTGAAGGATTTAGGAATTTCGTAACCTTTGCAGTTGGAATATTTTATCAGATAGGTGGTGCCTGGCTGATAAAGAAAATTGCGGAGTTAGGAACAATCGCTGCAGTATTTGTGAGAAAGCATCCGATTTTGTCTTCATATATGAAGGAGAAGAATTTATAATATGGTCATGGAAGGGCGACTATATGAACCTTGGAGCAGGCGCTGAAACAGGTATTTATCAGGTGAAAGATGGAGAATTTGATGAGTATGGAAATTATATTATGGAAAATGGTGAATACTCATATCTTTATGCCGAAGTTAACAGAGAATATTCTGTTGATATGACTCTTGAATTATATCATGATTCTAATGGGGATGGAATCTTCAGTGATGATGAGCAGCTGTATAAACATGAACCAGATGAATTACAATGGTGGATAACGGGATTTGATCCGTTGGTTCAGAATGTTAAAGCTGAGGATCTCCAAGCCGTAACTACTATAGATTTTTCGAGCTTTGGAGAAAACAAAGATATAATGTTAGATTCTTTCAGAGAATTTAATGCAGGAGAAGTCGAATGGGATATTCCAGAAAAAGATTCGGGTTCATACATTGTAACTCTGACTTGGTAAGGAGAATATTATGTTAAAATTTAAAAACTTGCTTTGCTGCACAATGTCCGTAATATTGATGTTATGCCTAATGTCCTGTTCTGTTGTAGAAAAATTGAACAGCCATTATGAAGGTGATCTCATTATTGATCAGACGGAGAATGTGAGTGTTTCAGAAACAGTAATAAAGGCTTTGGAAAATAACGATGCGGACGCAATCAAAAATCTGTTTTCTGTTCGTGCCAAAGATCTTTGTCCGGATCTGGATGAAGGGATCGGATATATGCTCAGCATATATGAAGGCGAATTTGTTGAAGTTACGCAGAATAATTCAAGCTCAAATAAATATTCGAGCGGTGGTGAAAGATGTATTGTTTCTCCGGTATGCGTTTTTAAAACAACAGAAAACTACTATAAGCTTACTTGGAATGCGTGGACGATAAATGAAAAAGATAAGGAAAAAGAAGGAGTCTACAGCATGAAACTCCAGATTTGGCCGGATGCCGGACTGGATCAGGGAGGTGAAGATCTTTTTGTTGCAGGGGTAGTGTATCCTGCTAATTCCGAGAAAAGTGATATGGCGTTTACTCTTTGGAAAAACATTTATCAGCAAAAAAATCATGACGATCGCATAGAGAGATTTCGTGAGCTGCTTTCTGACAATATGCTGGCTTCAGGCGTAACGGACGATGAAATAGATCGCTTTTTTGATTACTGTCAGCCAATGCGAGAACTTCACGAAGGCTGGACGGAAATTGATGATGGAAATATCACCGTTTATATTACGTCCATGAAAAATGATACTCCGATATGTTTTTGTTTTAGACTTGACAAGGAACAAACGGATAAAATATCTTTTCTAAAATTTGCCGAGATAGACGATGAAAAGACTATCGGTGATTATAATTTATCGGAAGAAAATGCGGGAATTTATTTGCCAGATTAATGGAAGTGATTAATTATGAAAAAACTTATACTATCCGTTTTGCTTTTTTTACTGGTGGCGAGTTCTACAGGCTGTACTATATTAAACGATAGCCAAAGTTCAATAGAAAATGATGATAAATTAATTATCGATCAAACCTCAACGAAAAATACTTCGGATGTTCTGATACAAGCCTTGGAGACCAACGATGCTGAACTTTTTAAAAGCGTTTTTTCAGAGCAGACTTTGAAATTACAGCCTGATATTGATGAAGGTATCAAATACATATTTAATATATTTGAGGGTGACAATTTAGAGATAGTTTATGAAAATCAGTCATCAGAATCTTTTTCTGATTTGCAGGCAAAATGTGTATGGTCGATCTGTGTAATTAAGACTACTGAAAAATGCTATTCATTAACATGGACTGAGTGGGTACAGCAGGAAACTGATCCGTCTGCCCAAGGCGTATACAGCTTGATTTTTGAAGAATGTGAGGAAGATCAGAGAGGAGCAGGCGGCGGAGATCTGCTTGCCGGAATATATTACCCCGGATGTGAAACCGAGTCTGATATTTTAAACACATTTTTCGGGGCGATGCATAATAAAGGCCGAGAAGAGCTTGAAACTATATTTTCCAATGAGTTTCTGGAGGATCCGGAAGCTGTAAAGAATATGGATAAATTTATAGAACGATATACTCCTTCATATTCTAATTTGTTAGCCGCATGGGAGGTCAATGATACTATTTGCATTCAACTAAGGCGTTTCGATGCTTTTATTTGTCTGCATTTTGATAATAAACAGACAGATAAAATATCATCTATTCGAGTATTTGACAGTACAACTGAAGATGAAGAAAGCATATCACAATACGATTTTAACCAAGATGAAATGGGAATTTATTTTCCAGATTAGTCAAATGTATCTTAATAAGTATCAATTAGAAGCTCACATATATGTTTATAGCGGAAGCAAATATGAATATCTTGAAGCTAACAGTGCAACCATGATTTATTAAGAAGACGTTGTTGATCAATTGGAAAGGATATGAAACTGTCACGGCTTTCAGCAAGACTGTTTCGTGTTGATGAGCGTGGGTGGCAATTGAAAGGTGGTGAACTTATCTTAGAATAATTAATATATAAAAGACAAATATTGTGAAAAGGAGTTAATAATATGAAAACAACAAACTATCTCGCCGGACTAGCGGCAATAACAATGACATTCACAGGCGTGGCTGCGCCAATATCAGCTTATGCCGATGATATCTCTGTATCATCAAGCGTGGATTATGTAACATACGGCAACTTTGTGTATATCATAAAAGCTGATAAAACTGCTGATATAGTTGAATATAATGGCAAGGAAGAAAATGTCGTTATCCCTGCTGAGGTCAACGGCTATACTGTTACAGGCATAAGCGGTTGGTCGGGTAAACCTACAAGCTCTCACCCTTTGGGTGCCATAACTGGTGCTTTTAAGAACAACAAGACCATTAAAACCGTAGTCATTCCTGATACAGTAAAATATATCGACGATGAGAGCTTTTATGGCTGCACTGCCCTTGAAAGTGTGACGTTTGGCAATGGTGTTGAAGAAATAGGCGATTATGCCTTTGAAAACTGCACTTCACTTTCCAAGGTATACATACCTGTAAGTGTAAAGAAAATAGGCGCTGAGGCTTTTGGTTATACTTTCGGCTCAGAACTTACACTTAATAAAAACTTCTCAATGACCTGCGCTAAGGATAGCGCCGCTGAAAAGTATGCAAAAGAAAACGGTATTACATATGACACATATCAGGTAAAAATTGACGAGCTTGCCGTTTCAGGTATTAAGGACAAAGAGTACACAGGTAAGCCTGTTACGCAAAATATAGTTATCAAAAATGGCAATGTCGTTCTTGATGAGGGTACTGACTATACTGTTACTTATTCTGCAAACACAAAGGTGGGTACTGTTGAAGTTACCATAACAGGAACAGGTTCATATATCGGCGAGATAAAGTCAAGCTTTGATATACTGCCTGCAAAACAGCAGATACAGAAGCTTGAAACACGCTTCAAAGGCTTTTTCATAGACTGGGCGCAGAAAGGCTCTGCAACAGGATATGAGATAGAATACAGCACAAATGCTGATTTTAAAGACAGCACGGTTAAAAAGCTTACCGCAAACAAACCTGACACCCTCACCATAAGCGGTCTGACAGCAGGAAATAAATATTATGTTCGTGTACGTTCCTACACAACCGTTGGCGAAAAGGTATACTATGGAGCATGGTCAGACAGCAAAAATATTACCACTGCAAAGTATGACATTACAAAATCAGCTATCTCAGGTATTTCTACAAAGACATACACAGGAAAGAATATCACGCAGAGCGTAAAGGTAAAATACAACGGCAAGACGCTTAAAAGCGGCACAGATTACACAGTTTCATATTCAAACAACAAAAAGGTAGGAACAGCCACAGTAAAGATAACAGGCAAAGGACAATACGGCGGAACTGTCAGCAAGACATTCAAGATAAACCCTGCCAAGCAGAAGATACAGAAGCTCACAGCGAAGTCAAAGGCATTCTTTATTGATTGGGCGCAGAAAGGCTCTGCAACAGGTTATGAGGTGCAGTACGCCACAAACTCTAAGTTTACAGGCGCAAAGAAGCTTGATGTTGCAAACAACAAGACCGACAAAATGACGATTTCAAAGCTTTCGGCAAATAAGAAATACTATGTTAAGGTACGTTCCTATACGCTTGTAAAGGGTACTAAATATTATGGAGAATGGTCGGCTGTTAAGAGTGTGACGACAAAGAAGTAATATGCTTATAAAACCAAAGCCATTTTTTCTTATAATAAATTTTCGCCGACAATACACTATG
>ERZ857693.2519-NODE-2519-length-17887-cov-4.438762_pt1 | contig 17887 bp, 15 predicted proteins | sample MGYA00519765_ERZ857693 | MGnify/ENA primary metagenome ERZ857693 (study PRJEB31778, sample SAMEA3449354) | human gut metagenome | biome: human gut; feature: human-associated habitat; material: faeces | place: United Kingdom | collected 2010/2012 ... | reverse complement strand
AGTCACAGTTGTGCTGGATTGTCTCCGGTGTCATCATCTGACGCATATCTGTTCTACCGGACGGATCCCCGATCATAGCAGTACCGCCCCCGATCAAAGCAATCGGCTTATTGCCAGCCTCCTGCAGTCTCTTCATCAGGCACAATGCCATAAAATGTCCAACATGCAGACTATCCGCCGTCGGATCAAACCCAATATAAAACGTAGCCTTCCCATTATTCACCAGATCCCGGATAAGCGGCTCATCCGTAACCTGTGCAATCAATCCTCTAGCCTGCAGCTCTTCATAAATACCCATTTCTAATCTTTCCTTTCTTTTTCAAAACCTATATCTTACTCACAGCCAATCTTCTCCGCCAGGAGAAGGAGGCGTCCCTGTCTGGAACTCTTTGAAGTTTTTAAGGATGTCAGCCATCCGGAAACCATTTCTATTTGACTGCATGTGCAGGCGGATGCTCATACTTCTTAGGTTTTGGGAATTTGTGTTATGATTGAAAATCCATCTGTCTGAGCGCAGCGAGTTATGGATTTTCAATCATGCCCTTAACAAATTTACAAAACCTTAGAAGTATCAGCTGCCGAACCCGCAGACAAATAGAAATAGATTCCGGATAGCGTCCGTCCTGAACCCCTTCAATTTTTCCAATAAAAAAACCTCGTCCTCCGGCCAATCAGCCTTTAAGGACGAGGTATATTCTCTCGTGGTACCACCTTAATTCACATCCGGCTCGCACCGAATGCCTCAGTCAGTAACTAACATTACCGTAGCAGGTATAACGTCCGCCACTCCGTCACAGCTTACTTGCGCTTCCGTGCGTTCGGTGTGAAACTCCAAGATGTATTCACATCTGACTCTTCGTGCACCTCTCATCAACCGGTTACTTTCTGTCTGAGCCTTGTCATCTGCTACTTGTTCTCTTCATAGTCTGTAATTTTCTCTTCTTTTGTCATACTACCGTATCCTTCAAAATTTGTCAAGCCGGATTTCACGCCAAATTATCACAAAACAACTTTTGTCAAATCCAATTCACAGCCTTCCATCATTTTCCGAACCACTCTCGCAGATTCCCTAATTCCAGAAATCCGTCTTCTGCTCCAGCTCAATATCTGCACTTTTAAACACCGGATTAACTCCCCGCTTCAACTGATCCTCATAATCCCGGATTGCCTTAAATGCCGTCCCGGACAAAATCAGGATCACCGGAATATTGATCAGTGCCATCACACCCATCAGTACATCGGAAAGATCCCACAAAAGCGACATTTCCATACCTGCCCCTAGAAATACAACAAATGCAGATACCAGGCGGAATCCGCGCATAAATTTTTTCCCCGGTTCCTTTTTATGGATATAGGTCAGAAGATTGTCGCAATAGAAACAGTTTCCAAGCAATGTTGTAAACGCAAAAAATACCATAGCCACCGTTATAAATACCGGGCCAAATGCTCCCAGGGATTCCTGAAGAGATGCCTGAACCCACGGTGCCCCCTGCATCTCCCTGGTTGGATCAATGCCAGACGACATACACATCATCGCCGTTGCCGTGCAAAGAAGAAGTGTGTCGATAAAGACAGACAGCATCTGAACCAGTCCCTGTTTGACCGGATGGCTGACATTTGCAGAAGCAGATGCATTCGGTGCCGAACCGATTCCGGCTTCGTTGGAATAAAGCCCACGGCGGATACCCTGCATCATAGCAGAACCCGCAAACGCTCCGAAAATCGCCTTGAAATCAAACGCTTCCTCAAAAATACGCAGGAACATTTCCGGCACATTGCGGATATTGATGATAACCACAATCAGCGCCATACCGATATATGCAAGTCCCATCACCGGCACAAGCGTCGATGTCACCTTTACAATACGGCTTCCACCGCCAAGCAGACACCATCCGGTCAGAACTGCCAGAATCCCACCAATGATCCATGGGCTTACCTTCGGATCATAAAAAGAAAATCCGGAAAATGTAGACTGCAGATTGTAGGATGCCAGCATATTGAATCCAAATGCATAAGTCAGGATCATGGCAATACAAAACACGATCGCCAGTGGTCTGCAATGCAGCGCCGCCTCGATATAATAAGCCGGACCACCATAGCATTTCCCATCCTCTCCCTTTTTCTTGTAAATCTGTGCCAGCGTACTTTCAATCAGTGCAGACGCACTTCCAATGATCGCAATCACCCACATCCAGAATACAGAACCAAATCCCCCAATACAAATTGCCGATGACACCCCGACAATATTTCCCGTTCCTACTCTCGATGCCGTTGAAACCATAAGCGCCTGGAATGATGAGATTGCCTCTTTGTCGTCCGGCTTCTCCATCACGGACTCACAAGCTCTCTCAAATAAACGCACCTGTGGAAATCTTGTCCGGATTGTAAAATATAAACCTGCACCGATCAGAATAATCACCAGAAGTTTGCTGTACATAAATGAACTGACCGCCCCAATAATCGTCTGAAACATACCTTCTTTCCTTTCTCAATGTTTTCTACCATTTTCGCTATATCTTAACGGAAACTCTCAAAATTTGCAAGCTTTTTCTATTTAAAAGCGGACAAGCAACGCCTGTCCGCCAAATTTATACTATATTTTTCTATCCCTTTACAGCTCCGGCAGCAACACCCTTGATGATGTACTTCTGTCCTGCCAGATATACAATGATGATTGGGATTACTGTAAGCATAATGCTTGCCATCATCGGTCCCATCTCAACTCTTCCGTAACTTCCGCGGAAATACTGGATCAGCATTGGGATTGTTTTATACTTCTTAATATCAAGTACAAGAGTTGGAAGCAGGTAATCATTCCATACCCACATTGCTTCCAGAATACCTACGGATATCATGGTAGGCTTCAGGATATGGATATCGATCAAAAAGAAGGTCTGCAGCGGATTACATCCGTCGATCATGGCAGCTTCTTCGATTTCTACAGGAATCGATTTTACAAATCCGCAGAACATAAATACCGCAAGACCTGCGCCAAATCCGAGATAGATCACCCAGATATTCCATGGCATATTCAGATGTAAGGTATCTGCTGTCTGTGACAAGGTGAACATAACCATCTGGAAAGGAACAACCATGGAAAATACAAACAGATAATATAAAATCTTTGAAATCGGACTATTTACACGGGTTATATACCATGCACACATGGAGCAACATACAAGAATAGCAACTACAGAAGTAATCGTAATAAATGTACTGTATCCAAGACTGCTCAAAAATCCTTTTGAAGCAACGGCATCTACATAGTTTGCGATTCCTGCAAATGCATCTGCAGTCGGAAGTTTAAATGCAGTTCCTGTACTGATCGCTGATTCTTTTTTCAAAGAGTTCATCAGGATCATAATGATCGGATAAATCCAGGCGAGTGCCGCAATTGTTAATATAACTATCCATATTGTATTTGCAATACTTTTCTTCTTTTTCATTACTGCTGCACCTCCTTAGATCTTGTTGCTTTCAGCTGTACCAGTGAAATAATGATAACCAGAACACAGAAGATCACTGCTTTTGCCTGTCCATAACCTTTCCACTGCATTCCGGCACGTGCGTAGAATGTCTGGTAAATATTCAGTGCCAGCATTTCTGTCGCATGGTTCGGATCTCCACCTGTAAGAGCCAGGTTCTGGTCAAACAATTTAAATGAATTGGTAAGTGTCAGGAAGACGCAGATCGTGATGGAAGACATTACCATCGGAACTCTGATTTTCCAGAGGATATCCCACTTTGCTGCTCCGTCAATCTCTGCTGCTTCGATCAGATCATCCGGTACATTCTGAAGACCTGCGATGTAAATGATCATCATATATCCGATCTGCTGCCAGCACATCAAAATGATAAGTCCCCAGTAACCGGCTGAAGAATTCAGTGCCAGAAGCGGCTGTCCGATGATCGTAAGCAGACAGTTGATCAGGATCTGCCAGATATATCCAAGTACGATTCCACCAATCAGGTTCGGCATAAAGAAAATAGTTCTGAAAATATTGGTTCCCTTTAACTTCTGTGTCAGAAGCAGTGCCAGACCAAATGCCAGTACGTTGATCAGTAAGATCGATACAATCGCAAATAATACTGTAAATTTAAATGAACTTGTAAATGATGTATCCTTGATTGCTGCGGTATAATTTGATATTCCAACAAATGTTGCATTTCCTACTGTTGTAAACTTACAAAAAGAAAGATAAAATCCCTGTGCAAACGGAATAATAAATCCGATCACAAATGCAAGAAATGTTGGGAGAACAAATATTGGTGCATGTTTTTTCAGTGCCTTCTCCATAGAAATCCTCCTCTTTTCCTTTTGCCCGGAAGGATCTTCCTACCAGGTGGCTCTCATTTCACTTTTTATTTTTATATGGAAAAACGTAGGTTCCCATATCCAGAAAACCCGCTTCGTACAGGCTCTCCTCTCACTTAAAAGGGGCAGGCAAGCCGCCTGCCCCTAGGTCAGTTCTTTTTATGCAACTTATTTATTCATTTGCAAGCTTGTATTCAGATGCCCATCCATCTACGAATGCACTTACTACTGCATCCCAGTTAGCATCTGTCTGATCTGCCGCATAAGCTGTCAGTGCAGATCCAACACCATTTTTCCACTCTTCTGAAGGCATTGTTGAGAAGTTCCATGCTACCGGAGTCTTTCCGTCTTCGGTCATCTGTTTGTCTTCTTTGATAAAGAGATTCTTAGATTCCTGAGCTTTCTTAAACGGAATGTTGAATCCCATATCGTCTGCCATACATTTTGTTCCTTCATCTGAAGTTACACACCAGTCCATAAAATCTAATGTAGCCTGAATATCAGCTTCGTCTGCGTCTTTATTTACGCACCAGTAATTTTCTGTACCTGTGCAGAGTCCCTGGTTTGCTTCATCGCCTACACCAAAGTAAACCGGAAGCATGGTCATGTCATCATCTGTCAGACCGCCATCGATCAGCTGTGTATATTCCCATGTACCATTCTGATAGAATACAGCTTTTTTATTCAGGAATTCATTTCTTGCATCGTCACCTGTCTTTGCAGCAAGATCCTTTGGATCGCATGTGCTGTTGTTGATGTACAGATCCCACATATCGCGATAATTGTCAAGATATGTGCCTTTGATTGCATCTGTTGTGTTAATTCCTTCATCCTGATATTCAAAGTAGATCGGAAGGTTTGCAAGGTGTGTCTTGAATCTCCAGTCAGAAGATCCGTCCATACCTGCTGAAGTAAATGCAGAAAATCCAAGTTCAGAAGTTCTATTTGTAATGTCTTCTGCTACTTTTTTCAGATCTGCAAAAGATTTGATGTCATCCGGTGTATATCCTGCTTCTTTTAATAATGTCTTATTTGTGATAATTCCGTATGTTTCAATAACATATCCGATACCCGCTACAGAATCTCCGTCTTTCAGTGCATAATCATCACTTGTGAGTTCTTTGTAAATATCAGAATCTGATAAGTCGTAGCAGTAATCTTTCCAGTTTGCAAGTCCTACAGGTCCGTTTACCTGGAATAATGTTGGTGCTCCGCTCTTTCCCATTTCACTCATCAGAGTGGTTTCATAGTTTCCGGAAGCTGCTGTAACAACCGTTACATCTACACCTGTCTCTTTTGTGTAATCCTTTGCCAGCTGCTGCCACTGCTCATCCTGCTCCGGTTTGAAGTTCAGATAATATACAGATCCTTTGCTGCTGTCCCCTTTACCGTCTGCACTCTTGCCATCGCTCTTGCTTCCACATCCTGCAAAGCATCCAAGTGTCATGATTCCTACCAGCCCCAGTGCCAGCCATCTTTTTTTGTTTTTCATAATTTCCGTTCCTCCTCGTCTGGATTTCTTTTCTATGCTTAGATAATAGCAAGAATCCGTGCAAAAGATGTAGCAAATAGAAAACCTCATATACCAAAAAATATACTTTTGGGTATGTAAAAAATTTGTTATTGATAAAGGGACGCCAACAGCCGTCTTCTCCTACCTCTCTGCCGCATACTCCCGGATACTTTCATCGACAGTCTCCACCATCTGCGCAAGCGTCATTTTCCCGGCGGCAAGCTGTGGCAGGCACTCCCCGATCGTCTCTTCCTGAAGGATGGAGTTCCATTTCACCTGATAGTTCGGAACGATCTGCGGATTGTTATTGTAGGCATTTACATAATCCTGAAGGAGCTGGCTGATTTCAGTGCGTCCGTTCTTGTCCATCAGCTCTTTTTTCTCTTCCAGATTGAATTTCGTGCGAAATTTCAAAAATTCAACCGCTCCTTCTTTGACCTCCTCGCTGTAAGTGGAAACCACCGCCCAGCCAAAGGTTTCCGGTGAGGCAATCAGTTTATTTCCCGGAAATGCGGAAAATCTTACCTTTTCTTTCCATTCTTCCGGCAACTGGTCGATCATCCAGTATCCGTTCGGGATCATTGCCACCTTTCCTGCGACAAAATTATTGTATGCCACATCGTAGTCAGCATGAATTGCATCTTCTGTTGTATACCGAAACAATTTCTGCAAGGTTTCTGCAATTTCAAGACCGGTATCATTGGAATAGCTTTCTGGGAGAAGCTCTTTCATAAATGCATAGCCTTCTTCCGTGTGTGCTGCCTCTGCTGTTGCAATCAGCATCGGCGCCCAGCCGGTTCCTTCAGTGTGAAGTCCAAGCGGTGTGATTCCGTTTGCCTGCAGCCGGTCACAGCAGTCCCAGAATTCTTCCCATGTCTCCGGGAATTTCTCAATCCCTGCTTCCGCAAAAAGCTCCGGATTCCAAAACATGCCGGCGCACGCAAATGCCGCCGTACTGATCGGTCCAAGATAGATATTGCCATCCTCATCCGTACAGCCTTCCATCACCGCCGGTTCGATCATATTCCTCCACTCTTCATCCTCTTCCAGATACGGACTCAGATTCTCGATCCGTCCATCCGCAACCATCATCTGATAAAAGGACGGCAGGGTGCGCACATCATAGATCACAGCCGGAAGCTCGTCTGTGACATTTAACCGTTTCAGATTTTTTCGGTATTCCTCTTCCGTCTCCATGATCCATTCCACTTGCATATGATACGTACCGGCATATTCTTCATTAAACGCATCAACGACATCCTGTTCCGTTTTCTTGCCGGAAGTCGGATCTACCGTCAGAATGATCGGAATATCAATCTCTTTTTTTTCTGTGCTCCGGCTTGTCTGCCCCGTATTTTTACCACATCCGGTCAGCACTGTCAGAACCAGTGCGATACAAAACACCGATTGCAAATATTTTCTATAAATCACGTTTCTCCTTTCCGTCATCCGGAATTTGGATTGTACACCGAGTTCCATTTTCTTCTGCCTCATAGTAAAACAGCACATCCTCTCCATATTTCAGCCGCAGTCTGGTCAGTACATTCACCACTCCATATCCGTGTTCCTTATCCTGGAAGCATTTTTTCGCCTCCAGAATCGGATGCCCGTTTAAGGCATTGATCTTTTCCATCATTTCCCGGTCAATCGGCTTCCCATTATTGAATACCACGATTTTCAGCTGGCTATCCTCCCTCGCAATCTCAATCCGGATCAGACCATTCTCATAAATTTCGCAGAATCCGTGCTTGATCGCGTTCTCGACAAGTGGCTGCAAGATCAGCTTCAGCATCCACGTACTCTTCTCTTCCACCTTACACTCAATCTCATACCGGAACAGATTTGCATTCCGGATCTGTTGGATTTCCATATAACTCTTTACATTTTCCAGTTCGTCCTCCACCGTCACGATATCACTGCCCTTGCTGAGTGACAGACGCAGATATTTGGAAAGTGCCTGAATCATCTTCATGGTTGTCTCTTCTCCGTTTATCCGCGCAAGCATGTAAATTGTATCCAGCGTATTATAAAGGAAATGTGGGTTGATCTGTGCCAGAAGCATGTTCAACTCCGTCCGTCTGAGCACCCCTTCCTGTTCTTTGATCTCTGCCAGAAGATTCTCAATATTTTTTAGCATCTTATTGTAGGAATGTCCGATCTGATCCAATTCTGTATTGGTATTCAGTTCAATCAGGCGACTGAAATCATTTCCGTCAAACTGTGTCATCTCTTCACTGATCTCCCGGATCGGACTGGTGAACCGCTTGGAAAAATAGATACTGATCACAACCGCTACCACTGCCACAAACAGATAAATCCCGATCAGCACCGTAAGTACCCTCATCGTTCCCTGCGTCATTACACTCGACGGAACGACTGTGAACACCGTCATTTCAGAGCTGCTTTCTTTGTAAATGGAGCAGACACCACCGCTCACTCTCCGGCTTTTTGCAAGAATACCACTCGTTTCCTGTGCGCTGATCTTATAGACTTCCTGTTTTACCGCATCCGAAATCTTCGTCCCTTTCGGGCACCAGGCAGCACATAAATTCCCCTTCTTATCCAGAATTCCGATCTGCACTTCATCTGTCATACTCCGATCCTTTCCAAGTATCGTTTCCAGAAAGCCGTCATTCATCTTGATGAGCAGCAGTCCTGGTTTGCTGGCGTATTCCATGCTGTGTACATATCTTCCGATAAACAATGCTTCTTTCTCCGTCCCAAACAGAGTATCCTTCGCCCAGAACCATTGTGTTTTCGCATAAGAATCTCCCATGTAATCTTCCAGATGGCTGTCTGAAAAATCTTCATAATCAATATGCGAGTAGGATCTGGCATAAACATTATTTTTATTATCCACATAGCAGTATTCTGCCACATGATCCAGATTCATATAGGCAAAATATTTCTGAAGAGAGTTCTTTTCCACATCTGCAAATGAAGCTTTTTTCAGACTTTCCTGAACCTGATCGTAAGTAATACATTCTGCTGTCCCTTCATCCGCCTCTTTTGACAGTGTATCCAGAGCCAGCCCCATCTTCTCATTTAAAAATTCATATTTATCTGTAACCTCTGTGGTCAGACTCTGCCTTACATAAATCCAAACACCGATGCTTGACAGCAAAATTGCCAGCAACAACAGCCCCATTATATATCGAAGGTATTTTCTCTGTATTCCGGATTTAATCACCCATTTCTTCATTCTTCGTAATCCTTTTTGTATTCACTCGGTAATTTTCCTGTATATTCTTTAAATAAATGTGAAAAATAGGATGCATTGCTGATTCCCACCTGCTCACATACCGTTCCTATACTCTCACATCCATCCTGGATCAGCCTCTTTGCTTTCTCCATTCTCTGCTGTAAGAGATACTTTTTAAAGGTCATATGAAATGTATTTTTAAATACACGCCCGAAATATACCGGATTCAGATAAATCTGCGTTGCCACCTGAACAATAGAAAGTTCTTCCTCCTGCAAATGCTCACCGATATAAGAAAGTGCCACTGTCATATATTCCTTTGCACATTTATTTTCTCCGCTTTCTGCATATTTTTCCCGTTCCTCAATTGCTTCTCCGAGGATCCTATAACTGACATCTACCGCCTGTGCTGCTGTCAGACTCTCCATATTCGAATAATAATTTCAGAACTGTTTCTGCAGTTTTTCCGTCATTCCGTAAGTATCGTTCAGCATCATCTCCGCTTGCAGCATAACCTTATGTATATAACGGATCTGTAACTCTTCCTCATGTGGAAGTGCGTAGATCAACACAATAAAAGCCTGTTTTAACTCTTTAAACGTATTCTTCCGAACAGCATTGACGATCGTAAGTCCTGCCTCTTCACAATCACTTTTTGCCGCTTTTTCTTCCTTTTTCACAGGTATGGGAAAAGTATTCTCATTTGTGGCATTGCTGCAGATTGGCTCGAAAAGTCCCTGCGCCTCTTCGTAACTTCGGCGGATTCCATCCAGTCCTTTATACGGTTTGGAAATCGATGCAGTAACCGGACTTTTCTGTTCCCCTTTAACCTGTTCCAGAATCTGCGCAATCTCGCGCACTGTCGCATTTTCCTTTGTCTTGATCAGAAATACATGACAACCTTCTGCCTTTTCAAAATGCCAGAAAAAATACCGCTCTGAAAACATTTCTTCCAGAGATTGTATCAATTCCAGCCTGGCTGCTTCGTAATTCAGTGCATCCGTAATCTTATATGTAAGATCAAGATCCACACACATTGCAATAAAACGGTCGCCCTCTTCGATCACATCTTTCAAGATCGCAAATACTTCCTGCACCTTTTCATAGGAAATTTTATTCTGTAAATATTTCTGTACAACAACCTGGAGAAAACTGGTGGAATCTTTTCGGATCATATTTTCCCAGCTTTCATAACGTTCTTCGCTCTCCAGTTTCTCCATACAGGTCTGGTATGCGCCCTGCATGGTCTCCTGCAGTTTATCTTCCTCGATTGGTTTCAGCAGATATGCATATGCACCAAGATCACACGCCTGCTGTGCATAATTAAAATCACGGTACGCACTGAGCACAATAAAAACCGGATCCAGCTCTGTCTTCTGGATCTCTTCCATCACCATCAGACCGGAAACCTGTTTCATCCGGATATCCGTCAGTACGACATGTGGCTTCACTTTTTTGATCACTTCGATTGCCTGCTCCCCACTCTGTGCCTGACCGGCAACTTCAAATCCCATCTCATTCCAGTTGTACGTCTTAACCAGTCCCTGCAGAAGGATTGGTTCGTCATCTACAATCACAAGTTTTAATAATTTCATACCATTTTCCCCATTCCTGATAATCTTCCTACTTCTTATTTTAGATAAGACATGATAAAGAATTTATCAAAAACTATACTTTTGATGCAAAAAATCATACTTTTACCAAAAATTATACATTTCGGGGGAAAAAATAGCAAGAAATTAAAAAAAGCCGTTACATGATCGATATGATCAGATCCGGTTGCAAGTGATGATAAAATCGTGGTATCAGAAAGCGGTGAACAATGATCTCCAAAGCATCCTCCACCCATTACAGCTGCTATTGCAGCATATACGACCGGTGTTAAAGCTCCACCAGATATATTCAGAGCCATCTGTACACAGATTGGTGTAACAATCGCATAGGTTCCCCATGAAGTTCCTGTAAAGAATGCAATAAAAGCAGATACTACAAAAGTCAATGTCATAAGGATCGTCGGTGTCATCCAGCTTTCTGTAATAGAAATTACATAATCTGCAGTTCCTTCGGAATCTCCTATAAAAAAAAGCTGGCAGACAAATGTATTTTTCTCATCTGTCTGTCAGCTTTCTGATTCTTATTCTAATTTGATTCTTTTTTACAAATTATCGTGTAGTCTTATTTTCTTTTTCTGCGTTTCCAGGCAAAGCCGCCCATACCTGCTCCGAGCGAAGAAACTGCAAGTCCAAGCCAGCCAAGTACACTTGCCGGATCTCCTGTTTTTACAGAATCGCTTCCGCTTGTCTTGGATCCATTGGTTGTACCATCTGTCTTCTTTACAGATGAGCTGCCTTTCTTTACAAGTGCTTTGATCGCTTTGTTCAGGCTATTTGTTGCATTATCTACTGCTTCCTGGCTTTCTTTCGCTTCCAGTGCTTTCCGGGCATCTGAAAGTGCGCTCTGCAGTGCTTTCCAGCTTTCTGCTGTGTAGTCTGCTTCTTTAAGCGCTTTTGCATCTGCAATTGCTTTTTCAAGAGAAGCAGTATTGATTGCAACCGGTTCTTCTTCAGCTTTAACCAGTGCATCTTTTGCTGCATTCAAAGTAGAAAGTGCCTGATTGACTGCTTCCTGACTTTCCTTTGCTTCCAATACAGTGCGTGCATTCTGAAGTGCTGCCTGGTATGCAGCCCAGCTGTCTGCTGTGTAGTCTGCTTCTTTAAGGTTATCAGCTTCTGCAATTGCAGCTTCCAGTGCTGTTGTATCAACCTCTGCCGGTGCCGGAGTCTCTGCTATCTTGTAAGTAAATGTAAGAGGAGTTGTATAACCTGTTGAAGCTACTGTAATCTGGAATTCCGTTCCAGCTACCGCATCCTTAAACGGATCTGCATCTGTCTTGATCGTACCATCCTTATTGATAATAACTACGGAGCCTCTTCCACTTGCTGCATAATCTTTACCATTTACATTTACAGAAGTAATATTTCCAAGATAAGCTTTAAGCGCATCTATGTCAAATCCTTCTGCCTCTACAAGTTTCTTATTCTCTTCATCATATGCTGCAGGCATATCTTTTGTTGTCAATGTAAACGTTGTAACAACATCTGCATATTTCTTGTTCTTATCTTTAATTGTGAGGGTATATTTTCCAGGTTTTACAGAAGCTGCTGCTCTGCTCTCTGTCGCTGCTTTAAAAGTCAGTACATTGCTGTAAATACACCTTTTGCATAAGTATAAGTCGTACCATCTGTCATCACTGCCTGATCTTTACCTTCCCAATGTGACAAATAATGTTTTTTACCCTCAGTGTCTTCAATCACTGCAGTACACTGAAAACTTCCTCTGTGAAGTCCATGGTTTGTTGTAGCTCTTGTAACAGTGTCAAACGCACCTTTATCATATTCATCACGTGAATCCTTAACATCTGACGCTTCTATGCTTCCTGCATTATACACCCCTTCATTTGCCCAATACTCAGCCCAGCTCATTCCAACATAAACATAAGAATATTCACTGTCTTCTCCAGGCACTTTATAAGTAAATGTATACGGCTGATATCCATCTTCTGCAATTGTTACAGCAAATGCATCTCCTGCTTTTGCATCTTTGAATACATCTTGTTCAAGATCAAGTTTGCCATCTTCTTTAATCAGTTTTACTGCTTTCTTTCCAGATGCTGCATATTCTTTTCCATTGACTGTAACAGAAGTAATATTTTTTAAATACGTCTGAAATTCTTCTTCCTCAACATTATCATTCTTTACCACAGCCGGATTTTTATCATCCTCATTATATTTTACCGGCATTGTCTCTGTGTAAACATTAAAAATCGTTGAAATCGGTGCATAATTTCCATTCTTATCGCTAAGCGTAACTGTATATCTACCTTTTGCAAGTGCTTTCTTAAAATTAATTGTTCTTGTAGTTGTCTTGCCATCTGATTTGATCTCAACAGAATATGCATCTTCATCGATTCCATCAATTTTATATTCTTCTTCAAAATCATTTGGAAGTCCACTTACCGTTATAGCTGTTTTTTCTGATTTCACAGATACATCTGCTACTGATACTTCTCCGTCAAATTTCTTTGCAACTTGCTGATCCATCGGGATTTCATAAATACCCTGATCTGTGTAGTAAGTTACTTTATTGATCGTCTGTCCCATCATGGCAGCATAATCTTTGGAATCCAGTGTGTTCCCATGGGATTCTGTTACAAATCCAGTACTCCATGCAAGTTTTGTTTTCTTCCAGATATTTTCCACATGGCGAAGTCCATAACTGCTTCCTTCTTTTGTGCTGACCACTACACCATATACAGTATTCACATTTTTCAGATCCTCACTCGTAATATCTAACTGGTAATCACCATATCTTGATGACGTAGAAAATTCAGTTGTCGCATTTGTCAAAGTTGTCGGTTCTGTTCCTTTTACTTCGCTAAAGCTAAGACTTCCATCCGCATTTACAGTTGCCTCTTTATAGTATGACGGTGTATCACTTAATGTGTAATAAGAATAGCTTGCGCTTTCAAATAATGCATCTTGTCCTTTATATGTAACAGTATTTTCTTTTCCTTTAATATTTGTTGTAATCGTAACTTCACTTTCATCAGTAACCTGTGTATATTTTTCTAATACAGATCCATCACTGATCTTAACCGGAAATGTTACGCCGGTAATATCAGAACCATCGCTGTTCACATGATAAGAACCCGATGCCAGTGAAGCTCTGGTCTTCTGTTTTGTTGCTGATGAAACAGTATCCGCACCTGTCACTCCATCTGCTTTGTAGAAATCAGCATATGGAATGTTCATTAATACATAGACTTCTTTCTGTGCATCTGGTGTTTTCGGCACAAGTGCATCAATTGCTTTTGTTAACTCTGTTGTTGCTGTATCTACTGCTGTCTGGGATTCTTTTTTCTCAAGAGCATCTTTCGCTGCTGTCAGTGCGTCCTGCATTGATTTCCATGAATCAGCTCCATAATCATTTTCAGTTAAACTTTCTGCTTTTGTAATTGCAGTCTGTAAACCATCTGTCTTTACAGTATTTTCATCTTTCTTAGTTGCTTTTTCCAATGCATCATTTACTGCATTCACAATTGCATTCGATGAACATGTCGCTCCAGATACTGCGTTGATTTCATCTGTTCCGTTAGCATCTACAATCTGCTTTACAACACCTATATAATCGTCATATCCGTCAGTCGCATCCCCAATATAACTCTTATTTTTTCTGTCACCATCACCCAGAACATTATCAATTGACTTTATCTTTCCATCTTCTACAGTCACTGATAAAGATAAATTATATTTTGTAAACTCTCCATCTCCATCCGGTGTACACTCTGCAGTCCCTGTATATGTTCCATCCTGAACCTTCGCTACAACCTCACTGTTTGCCGCAAACACCGTCGACGGACAAAGTCCAGCTACCATTGACATCGCCACAGCCATCGTCATAGCTTTTGTCTTAATTGTTCCCTTTCCCATAATTACCTCCTTGTTGTTGATAAAATTTATTATTAAGTTAGTTTCTGCTAACCCATAATTAAAAAAAATTAACCTATCTGCGCCTCTCTCTCCGATTCTCTTTTTACGATCGGAAGCAACTTTTTACTTATCATTCCCATCACAAATCCGGTCACTGTACCAGCGATCAGAAGTGCCGGAAGATAATAAATCAGTTTCAGATTCTCTATCACAACTGATGCCACAATGATCTGACCGATATTGTGTGACACGCCTCCGGCGATACTGACTCCGGCTACGGAAAATCCTTTCAGCCTCTTCATCAGCGCCATGACCAGAAAGCTTAAGATTCCTCCTGCCAGGCTGTAAACGATCGACATTCCATTTCCAAATAAAAAGCCGGTCAGCAGGATTCGCATAACTACCACCAGAAATACTTCCGGAAATTCCAGAAAGTACATCCCAGTCACTGTCACCAGATTGGCAACTCCGAGCTTCATTCCCGGTATCCCGAAATTGATCGGTATTAAGCTTTCCACATAACTGAATATCATCGCCAGCGCAACCAGCATTGCCATATTGGCAAGTTTTTTGTTTTTATTCATCTGTTTTTCCTTTATCATTTTGCGATCGTATCCGGAGCTGCATCTTCCGGATCTGAAGTTCCAAAGCTCTGGTCATTCTCATTTTCCAGAACCTCTACTACGAGCTTATGTGGCAGACAGACGATCGTCTGTGTATGCCCGCTGATCTTTCCCTGCTCTTCACAGTATCCATCCGGGCAGTTTGCCTCTTCCATATACGCCTTTCCGTCTTCGATCCGGATCCGGTTATAAAAATCGCCATCCTTTACTTCGATGGTCTGATCCTTCGACAAGGAATACGTTCCATAGATTTTCCCATCCAGCATAACCCGGATCTGATTTCCTTCTTCCCCTCTCGTCAGCTGCATCACAAGCAGCATCGCAAACGCAATCACAATAATTCCTGCTCCAAGTATCAGATCTTTCTTCTTCATCTTCTATACACCCAGCCAGAGTAGAAGAATCAGTAAGATTACTGCCCGCAAAATCGTAAACCAGAATTCATTTCCACGAAGTCCTTTTACTCCGGTATGAATATTTCCTTTCGGACAGGTATCGATACATTTCTGACACTGGAAACAGTCCCCTTCTACCTTCGGAGATCCATCTTCCGGAAGTCCAATGTTAGAAGGACATTTCTTTGTACATGCCTTACATCCTTTGATGCAGTTTTCCCGGTCTCTGTGAAGTGCGAAAAACGGAAGGACCGGAAGCAGGGAAAACACAGCTCCCATCGGACAGAAATTTCTGCAGAAAAACCGTTCTTCAAAACACATTCCCACAAGGATCAGAACCAGAAGAACGAGTCCCACCAGATATCCGCCAAGCTTAAAGTTGCCTGCATGGAGCATGGAAAATACATCCCACGGGCTGGTTCCTTTTCCCTTTCCATAGATGCCTGCAAAGCACAAAATTGAAATCAGTGCCAGTACAATATATTTCAGATAACAGAGCTTTTCTGTCCATGCATCCGCAATCTGAAGAGGTTTCTTTTTCCTCTTTTTACAGATCCACACATAGAGTGCATGCACACCATCTCCCAGTGTACCGAACGCACAAGCGAATCCGCAAAAGAATCTTCCGAACAGAATGGTGTAAATGCAGATCACAACCAGTACTGTCACGAAAGAGGTCACGGCAACCTTTTCGCCTGCACCGATCTGTGTAAAGATGTATTTCACTCCGGCAAATGCCGCTGTATACACAGATGGGATAAACAGAAAATAAAGTACCTGGATCAATGCTCTCAGCCATATATGTAATTTTTTTATATCTTTCGCCGTTAAATTATGAATATCCATCTTTTTCACGTTACTTTACCGCCTTTTCCAGAGCCTGTTCCGATGCATTTTTGATTCCGGTCGAGCTGAATGTCGCACCACTGATCGTATCTATATCTGCGCTCTGTGCATCAATGATCTTCGGAATCATATCCTTTGCCATGGAAAGGTATGCTCCGTCTTCTTTCTCTGCCGATATCACATTGATCTCTGCAATCTTGCTTTTCTCAATCTTCACTTCTACCTGGATCGTTCCGCCAAATCCATCAGCTTCCCCGGTATAGGTTCCGTCCTTGTAGTTTGTGGAACCTCCATTTTCACTGTCTGATTGTCCGTTTCCGGCAACCTGTGCGGAAAGCCGGGCGATCTCATCTTCTTTCGCACGCACATCCAGTACTGAATTGTATACCAGCAGAACTCCCACGATCGCGAGCATACTTACCAGTCTTACCCAGAATTCTCTCATTGTTATTCAGCCTCCATATCTGTCGGTCTTTCTGCTGCTTCCAGTACTTTTTTGCATCCTTCCAGGATTGCATTGGAAGAGCAGGTTGCACGGGAAACAGTATCAATATCCTCCGGCATTCCTTTATCTATGATTTGGGATACCACACCTTTTATGCTTGAAGTACCATTTGCCGCTCTCTTAATATAGTCGTCATTACTGCTTGCACCATCGCCTGTGATATCCGTAATTGACACAATTTTATCGTTGCGGATCTCCACCGACATTGTCAACTCATACTCTTCAAAGTCTTCGTCTTCATCCGGCGTACACGGAACGGTCACTTCATAAGTTCCACTGACATATTTTGTATTTTCTTCGTCTTTTCCATCTTTTGATTCCAGCTGAGCAATTGCTGTTTTCAGCTTTTCTACTGCTTTATCCACAATAGTCTGTTTTGTTTCCTCGAGTGCTTCTTGTGCGTCCGCAATTCTTGTCTGCAGAACTGCCCAGCTTGTTTCTGTGTATTTATCTTCTTCCAACTTTTCTGCTCTCTCGATCAGCTCTTTTAGATCAGTCAGATCCGGCTTCTCATCAATGGATTCTCCATTTGTCACTTTCTCTGCCTGTTTCAGTGCATTCTTGATCGCATTTAACAGTCCTTGGGAACTGTAGGTTGCTCCTGATACTGCATCTACATCAGTACTCTGCTGCCGAATCATCAGATCTGTCAGCGTTTTTGCACGATTGAAGAAAGAAGTCGTTTCTCCCGGCGCGCTGTCAATGTGTATCTTCACAATCTTTTTGTTCTTGATCGTTACGGTCACCGTGATCTTTCCACCATATCCATTTGCAGAGCCTGTGTATTTTCCATCTTTTAGATCAAAACCTTTACCTTTTTTCCCGGCTTTCACTGTCTGGGACTCTGTCGTTTGCTTCCTTGCTGCCAGAACCTTCTGTACCCAACTTCCTCCATCGGAATCTGTTCCTGCATCCGGTCTGTATCCGGTGACAGCCACTATAACGAAAATTCCAAGTAACATTGCCGGAAGTACCGGTTTTATCATCTGTAATTTTTTC
>ERZ857693.2510-NODE-2510-length-17947-cov-5.318243_pt1 | contig 17947 bp, 13 predicted proteins | sample MGYA00519765_ERZ857693 | MGnify/ENA primary metagenome ERZ857693 (study PRJEB31778, sample SAMEA3449354) | human gut metagenome | biome: human gut; feature: human-associated habitat; material: faeces | place: United Kingdom | collected 2010/2012 ... | reverse complement strand
CATTCTGGCTTCGTTCCTGCTTTGTTCCAAATTCAATCGGAATAAAACGATAATTTTTCATATAGGGACTATATTTCACATCGCCGATCCGATAAGAAAAACGGATTGTTTTCTCTTCTTGGGACTGCGTCAGAAGTTCCGGAAGTTCCGGAAGCTTTCTTACAGATGTCAGGTACGCTGTCATATCCTGAATCACTTCTTTAATGCTTCCATAACGTTCTTCTTCTCTCGCGATCATTTTCGCTATAATCTTACTTAACCGCTCATCAATTCCCGGCATCTCTTTTAACTGATACGCATAATCATCGCCTATCATATAATTCTTTATTTCTTCACTTCCATAGAAATGATGTTTCCCCGTATAAATAAAATAGAGAACCAGACCGGCAGAATAAATATCCATCTCCGGGCGGCAAATGTAACTGTTCCAGTATCTTGGATCTGCGTACCCCGGGGTTCCTTTCTGTTCTCTCCGAAGCATCACTGTTACGTTGGATGCGTGTAAATGTACCCAGTCAAAGTCAATGATCTTTACTATCGTCCCATCAGGAGAAGCCAGTACATTCTCCGGTTTTAAATCTCTGTGAACGATCGGATCTTGCTGATACATAGACATATAGTGATCAATACCGTACAAGAACTTCATTGCGATACGGTTCCTTACTCTCATCTTTTCATTCCAGGTATCTCCGGCGATTCCCTTTCCGCGCATCAGCTCGGACAGATCACTTTCTTCAATGTATTCTACTAATGTGATAAAACGTTTATTTTTCTCATCAAGCATCCCTCCGTAAATCCGAATAATATACGGAGAATACAGTTGTACTTTACTTTCTTTTTCTACGTAAACCTGCTCTAGATCATTACAGAACAACACCTTTACAAAGTATTTCTTCTCTGTTCGGATATCTTCCGCTATCATTGCCTGCTTACTTCCGGTACGGTGACATTCTTTTAACATTTTTAAAGATACGACCATATTTTCACCGGACCTCTCTCTGTCACGAATCCAGGTAAAAACTTCGCCCTCTTCAAAATAACAATTCATATTACCGCCCTCCTATAAAACGGTTCCCTAATAATTTCTCTTTTAACGATATCGGTTTCTTTTTCTCGGAAAGCTTTGTATAACAGCAATTCTCCTCTTTAGGAACTGCCTGTCTTATATCTGTTTTTGGAAATTCTATTTCCATTTCGACTTCTTTTTTCTTCTTTTCTTTTTCCTTCTTGAGGTAAAAGATTGCCGTCTGATTATCTTCTTCTCCTGCTTCCCTTGCCTTTTCAAAAATCCGTCCGATCACCTTTTGTGGACGTTCACAGTTGCAAAGTACAGATTGAATTTCTTCTAATGTAAGGTCTCCGAATGCTCCATCTGACCCCATTAATATCCCATCAGCTTCTTCAGCCTGAAACACAGAACAATACGGGATACATTCCTTTCGCTTGCCAAGATAATCAAGAAGGCGGTTCTTATTCTGATAATACAATACCGATCCTCGTGCGGTCTTTCCTTCTCTAACCATCTTCTCTGCTACATTCTGTATCTCACTGACCAATGTAATTTCGCCATCTTTAATACGGTACACCGGACTGTCTCCACAGTTTGATACGATAACCGTATCCCAGAAATGGATGACAGAGGATAAAGTAGTTCCACCTTTCATTCCGGCATCTAAACCATTCTTATATAACCTCTGATTCAACTTACTATATATTTCTTCCGAAAATTCCTGCAAAATCTCAATCTGTCTGTCTAAAGGATTCCCTCGAAATCTTTCACTCATCATCGTTGCAAGCAGTTCCTGATACCACATATTGACCGCTGCTTCTGAATAATATTTTCCCCCGGAAAGTCCACCCATTCCATCAGCAACTACCATAGCTCTTACTGCTGCTTCCGCATTCATGCGAAACTCCATCTGGCAATAGCTGTCCTCATTGGATGAGCGTCGGTTTATTTCACTTGCAAAAAAGAAAGCCACCGTACTTCCTCCCCTCTCTATTTGAAAATTTCTTTTCTTTATGATACACTGAATCACATAAAAAATCTATGTACTCTCGGAATCTTTTTGTGCTTGATTTTGTGAGAATTTTTTTGTCAGTTGTGCCCAAATTTTTGAGGCGTACGCGGTGCGTACGTTGATAAAATTCGGGTGCAACTGGCGGAAAAGCAGCCACAAAAGCAAGTGCAAGAAAGACTCCGAGAGTACATATCTACCAAAGGAGGTTTTCCATGTTTCCCGAATCTTTTTCTGAGCTTACATTTTATCAGAAGAAAAAAGATATTTTAATATATGCGGCTGCAGATTCTAAACATCAATACATATTAAAATGCAGTGAAAATATTCCTTCTGTCCGCCAGGCCCTGCTTGATGAATATGAAGGATTATCTCCTCTGTCCCACCCGTCTCTTCCACATTATTATGGATTTCAGGAAGACTTTACTTTACCAGGAACAAGTGTTCCACTTCTTGCTCTTTGTATGGAACACTGCGAAGGCACTTTACTCCCTGAACTTGTGCCATCTTTATCTTTAAAAGATTTGTTACGGATTCTATTTTCCACCGGAGAAGTGCTTGCTTATCTTCTAGAAAACGGTATTCTTTATACCGATCTTCATCCGTCAAACCTTCTCATAAGAACAACGGGGCAGCATAGGATGGTCACTCTTCTGGATTTTACTTACTGTTATTATTTTCTGAATAACCCAAATCCACCATATACGCTCCGCTTTTCCTATAATCTTTCTCCTGATCTTAAAGGACAGCAGATGTTGATTCAGGAGCTTACGTTCTTTCTCCATGCTCTTCTTGAACAAAAAGAACAAACAACAGGAAATCAAAAGAATTCTATTCAGAAATCCCTTCCTTTTTCTGTATATATGCTGCTTGAAACGGGCAATCATCCACCGGAAACGCTATCCCTTCGTGAATTTTTACTCATGATCAAACAGAGTATCATATAAATCTTCTACTACCGGCGCAAGTGTCTTTCCGATTTCTGTTGTCTTTAAACGGTTCGCTACGATAATATACTGTGGATCATCTGCCGGAGCAAATGTGACAAGCCATGCGTTGTTGGTTCCGTCGCCTCTCTCGGCAGTTCCGGTCTTTGCAGCAATCGAGTATCCCTGTTCTCCTACTTCAGAAAGCCCATAGGATTCTCCTGCTTCCTTCATCACTTCTTTGATTTCTTCTGCTGTATCCACATCCATTGTTTTTACCAGCTTTTCCGTCTTTCCTTCCTGTGTTGTCTTTCCCTTGCCATTGACTACAGATTTAAAAAGATATGGTTTTAACATCTCTCCATCGTTTGCAATACTTTGTGTGATCATCGCCATTTGCAATGGGGTAACTAATGTTTCTCCCTGTCCAAATGCTGTTGTTGCAACAATATTATCCTCGTAATCTTTTAGATCAAAATTCGAATGTAGTGTTGCAAAATCAAGAGAAATATCTTCCCCTAATAAAAAGCTTCTTCCTGTTTTATATAGCCGCAGTCCCCCAAGCTTTAATGCGCGGTTCATAAAGTATACATTCGATGACTTCACAAAACCTTCCCGATAAGCAATACTTCCATAAGCCTTTCCCCCATAGTTCCTTATCGTCTGTCCATTCACTTTAAGAGAACCGGTATCTTCTACTTCTTCTTTCTCAATTCCTGCCTCTATGATTTCTTTGGAAGTAATCAGCTTAAATACCGAACCAGGTGCTACCGGATTCTGGTAGGCATTGGAAAAAAATACTCCTTCTTTTTCATTGATCTCTTTCCATTTCTCTTCGATTTCTGTCACATTAAAGGTTGGGGATGAAGCCAGTGCCAGAAGTTCCCCTGTCTTTGCATTCATCACAACAACAGAACCTTTATACTTTTTAATATCTTTATATGCTTGTTCCTGAAGCGCTGCGTCAATGGTAAGTGTGACATCCGCCCCTCTTTTTTCCTGATCCCTATTACCACAATCACTGTGAACAAGCACATCATTCATAGTCTTTTCTACGCCATATGTCCCATAAATCTTAGACCAGTAGCCGACCAGATTCGAAAACGCATATGGATGAGAATACGTACGTGTACCTCCCGGCTTCTGAGAAAATGCGATCGTATTTCCATTCCGGTCTAAAATAGACCCTCTGACATACTCTTTCTCATACACCTTTGCCTTCGCCTGACTCTTCTTTTTGTCCGCTTCTTCGGACACGCCCGGCAGCAACGCGGAAACTCTTACGAGGGAAATGATCATTAAGATGACGCAGATAAGTGTGGCACTTTGCAGTAACTGCGTTCTCCTTAAAAAATTTATCTTGTTCTTCTTCATCTTCTAGCGTTCCTTTCCATTTGACATTACTTGATACAGCTACGATCAATCCCACGATCATAAAACTGATCATCAGAGAACTTCCGCCACTTGAAATAAATGGCAATGTAATTCCGGTAAGTGGACAAAGACCGGTACTTCCGGCAATAATGATCAATGTCTGATCAAAAAGCATGAAGACAAAACCAGCTCCCACCGCCCTGTGATAGCGGTCCTGCTTTCTTACAAACAGCTGAACACCTTCAAGCCACATCATAATAAATACAATAAATACAAGCAAAGCAAACACCATGCCGCATCGCTGAATCAGTGCCGGATACACAAGATCGCTTGTCTTAACCGGAAGTTCTGTAACAGAAGATGTTCCAAACCATCCACCAAGAACGATCGATTCTTTTGCCTTAAGAAGCTGATAGCCAAGTCCTAATGCATCTTTTTCAGGGTGAAGCCAGTAAATAAAACGATTTGCAATCTTGTTATAATTTGAAAGAAAAATCTGTGCAATCTTATTCGTTCCAAGAAATACTCCCGCAGCTTTCCACTTTGTCAACTGCATTCCAACAACTGAAAGCCCCAAAGATCCTGCTGCCATAACAAGCACTGTTCCGATAAAATACCGTATATCCGGTATAAATAAAAATATAAACGTCAAAAATAACATGAGAATCAATAGCATCGTACCAAACTCGCTCTGTAATGCCAGAAATAATACTTCTATAAACGTCACGATATAAAATGCTCTGATATTTTCTTTATCTGGATTCTCCTTTGTTCCAAGTAGTCCCGCTGCAATAAATACATACAAAAACTTGATAAATTCTGTTGTCTGCAGCGACACTCCTCCGATTGTAATCCAGTTCCTTACGTTTCCTACACTCTTTGCAAGAGCAAGTGTAATCACTGATAAAAACAATGAAAAATAAAAGAATATCCTACAAACCTTTACAGACGATAAATTTAACTTCTTCAGAGCCTTTGTTGAGGACAGATTCTTACAATTCAGATAAAGGAATGCCGCCACAAGCGCCATTACAAATCCAAGAATATATTGAAACTGCAAAGCGGCAGCCGGATTATGTGTCTCATAATACTGTGGATTCTTTAAAACCTGTTCTTCCCTGAAAATACATTGAAGCATCGTTCCTACGGTAAGAAGCAGTAAAGTATAAATGACAATCTTTTTATTTCCATGGATCACTGACGTAAAAAACCAGGATAATAAAGTAATTCCAAGCAGGATTCCTATCATATCAAGATAAATCTTTCCTGCTCCTTTTGCCTGCACAAAAATGAATGCTGCTGCCTGCATTAGCAAAAGAGCAAGAACAGGACTATTCTTAAAAGAATAAAAGGCTCTTTGTATCTCCCACAGAACTCTCTCAAACGAAAATGACTTCGTTCCGGTATCATGTCTACTCATAAATACCCTCCACGTTTTTATATAATCTGGTAGACTGGCTTCTTCTGCCTTCTACTTCGATCTGAAATTCTTCATTACCAATATAGACACGAACACCATCTGATAAAGGAACCTGACTTGTCATCATCCCATTCACATATAACTTATTCATTGTTCCTACATCTTCTAAAACGTATCTTCCATCTTTTTCCACGATACGGCAATGATTTCTTGCCACACACAAATCATCAAGAACCAGGTCATTATTGGTACTCCTTCCGATTGTAAATGGAATCTGATTTACGCGGTATCTTGCCATCACCCGATGATTCGCATCAAGCTTCATCAATGTGATTCCCGTTGTCTGACGCTTCTTCATCGGAACGATCTTACTACTTTGTTCTTCTGCATTATCATAGAATGTCCTATCTTCTGCTTGTTCCTCTGCATCCTCATAGATTGGCATATCTTCTAACTGCTCACCTGTATTCTCGTAAATCAGATTTTCTTTCCGTTTCTCCTGTTTTTGTATTTTCTTTTGTTTCTTCTCTTTTTGTACTTCTAACTTCTTCTCCTCACGCTTTTGCTTGATTTCCTCCTTCTTCTCCTGTCTCAGTGCCCACTCATCTACGAAACTCTCCCCCTCTTCGGAAGCTTTCTTAAGATTCTTATTTGAACGAATCAACACTAATACAATAAATGCAATTAAAATAACTACCCCAATCTGCGAAATAATAGACATAAATATAGCTCCTGCCTTTCGTTATTTGTAACAATCACTTTCAACAGGAGCATACCATAAATAGTATCTTTATTCAAATATTTGCTTTCCGAACTTTTACTGACGCTGTCTTACTTTTGCAACGGCTTCTACCATAGAAGCAAGATTACTTTCTAAAAGTACTTCCTCATGTCCGATCATCTTTGTAAGTACTGTCAGGAATTCTTCTCCTTCAAGAGAATGTTTTTCAAACTCCTGTCTGATTTCTTCTACATTACGCTTTCCATTCTCTTTCTGATAACACTTTCCAGTCCACACTGAATACAATGTCGCTGCGTAAAAATACATATCATTACGCAAAAAGTCTTTTGTAAACCGGCTTGGTCTTCTCACGTAACAGTAATCCTCAAACTTTTCCATATCAAGGGCATCCGGCACATAATTCTTCTCAATAGAAAGCGCCGGTATTTCCTGAAATTCTGCCTGTTTCCAGTCAGGAATTCCTGTTTCCATATATTCTGCGGCACTTTTCTTAAAAGAGACATTCTTTTTATTTCGATTCATATCATCAAAAAGTAACTTATCTTCCATAGCAAAGCGGCAATATCCGTTCTTTTCATAACCAAACTCTTTGTTCTTTTCATTCTGTAAAAGCTGCTTTCCAATACAGAAAGAAAACCACCACTTCTGTGAAACCGGAAGTTCATAAACAGAATTATATTTACGGCATAAATCTTCCTCAATTTCATAGCCCTTCTGACGAAGTCTCTCTGCAGCCGATTCAATCATGATCCATATTTCCTGGCTGTTTGCTACAGAATTCGACTTATATCGGGCGATCATCTCAATAATGACTTCTGCCGGAGTGATACCAAGCGGCTCCATCTGCGCCTTTGCAAGAAGTTTTTCAATAGATTCATAGGTTGGCTGCAGGGCAATACAGAAACGAAGAAGCCACTCTCTTGTAACAACAGCCTTTCCTGCTCTTATCTTTGAAAACTGCGCTTCACAATGCAGACATCCAATGTCTCTTAAAAACCAGGCCGCCTTATCATAATATCCATATTCTTCTTCAATCACTTCCTCAAGACACTGTCCAAACCTTCTTGCCCCATCACGAAATTCATCTTTATAAATCCGTATCAGTTCATAAAATTCTTCTAACGTCCCTGCTTCAGAAAGCATTACCCACAAGTCCATCGTCGCAAGACTTCTGCTGTCCTGCTGCACATTTTCTTCTAAAATATCTTCAATCTTCTCTCTGACAGCTTCAAAAGAATCTATCGAAAAAAGTCCATTGATCAATGCGATCCACAGGGCATCATCTATATTTTTACAGTACAGTCCGTATCCCATATAATTTTCTAAAAGAATATGATTAATTTCTTCCAGATTCATCTGAAATGCCATTCCAAGTGTAACATAGATATCTCTGGAAGATGGCATGGAACCCCGAAGCCAGGCTCCGATTGCCTGTCTGGTCACAGGAACATACGTAACGGTTCCTTCCTTTTTCTTTTCCACTCGATGAAACACCTTTTTGGCCAGCGAGGTATTACTATAGTCAAAAGCATCCATTTTTTCCTCTAAAAATCTGGAAAACGGAATCTTATTCTTCTGTCCTTCAGCTAGCCGTTCTTCTATTGCATTCATAAAAGATTCTATTGTATCGTCTGCTAATCTTTCCATAATTCCCTCATTCTTATCTGCGCTTATTTACCTGTTACTTTTTATATTCTTCCTGTTATTCTTCCTGCTTTTTTCTCGCTTTCTGCATCTGGATCAGATTAACGATCTGAATACATACTGCGACCACTCCAAGAACAATAAAATAATACAGTCTTACTTTCTGTGAACGGAAGAACCAGCCTGCCGCTTCTATAATCCATCCTTCTACCAGGCAAAGCCCGATCACCTTCCATAAAGGATATCTCTCTTTTCTCTGAAGAATTACCCCCTCATAATTCAACATGAGGAGTACCCACATTCCTGCCATACCAAGAGCGATCTTCCAGTGTCCGATCATCAGAGAATAATGAGATAAATACATAATACAGCCCGTCAGAAATCCTTGTGGGAAACCTATAAATAAAAATGGAATCATCGGGCCTTCCTGCTCTTCTTCCACAGATTCTGCCTCCACACTTTCCACCGCATTGCTTACAGATTTTTCTATCGATGCATCTTCTTTATGTCTACGTCCCATGTCACATTCCTCCTCACCGCTGTCCTTTGTTCTTCCGTCTTTTTTTACTTTATGACCTCTTCGTCCACGTTCTTCCCGCAGTACCCTTGTCATCTCCGGCTTATACATATACAGCATATCCTCTATATAGCAAGCCGTCTCCATCTGCTTTCTGTCAAATAATGAGACATGTGCCTGAAGCTGTACTACAAAATCTTCAAGTATCTTTATCCACTGCTCTTTTCTGTTCAGATGAACAGCAATCTTATCGAACAGTTCATAACCTTTTTGATTAAAAAGATTCGCATTGAGTAATCCGATTCCCGTTCTTAAAATATCGTCTTTTCGTTCTCCCGGTATACTCTGCTCGCTAAACTCCCTTACATACCTGTAAAGGCTTTCCATATCGGAAGCATTAAGATGATACATACGCCGGCTGTACTCTGACTGTTCTTTCTGAAAATCTCCACCACATAACAAACCTGTATATAATTCTTTATTTCTTTCTCGAATCATAGATAACAAAAAAGCAAACTCCTTTTTATCTTCATCATAAACTTCTCTTAAAACATGATCCATTTCCATTAAAATGACTTTTTTAGAACGTCCTGTTACTCCCGCAATGAGACTTTCGATATAGATTTGTCTCTCTGCCTGTGAAAATGGATGCTGATGTACTTCTGCCAAAATATCTTCTGCCACAAATTTTAATTCTTTATCTTTACAAACCCAGTATAGCAGCTCTGGTATATTTTTACTAAGATATTCCATGGAGAGGGAATTCTTTCCATGTTTTCTTGCAATATCATAAAAAATCCATTCTACTTTTTTCAAAAGATTTCCAGTATCACGCACATTTTTTAAATACTCTGCTGCTGCCTGCTGAAAGTCCTGATAAATAGAATCTTGTTTCTCACTTGCCTTTGCAATGCCATGATAAAAATACTGATCCAGTGCATCCCAGTCAGCATCCCACCCATTCTTTTCAGAAAGAGAATAGGAATAGGTTCCACATACTTTTGGGGAAAAATAAAAAGGTACTGATGGAATGGCTTCTCTTGTAAATGAAACATAACCTGCCTTCTCCCTGATACACTGTGGAAGTAAACTGTGGATCACATACATAACTTTCTGTGCATTCGCGGCAAACTCTTCTTCCTTCCAGTTTGGAGCAACAATATTAAGACCTTCCGAATGTCCTGACAAACACCAAAAGACCACCTGCATAAATTCAGGTAGTCTCTCTTCAAGACACAGCTCTCGTAAGATATCTTCTCGATCAAATTTCGCTTCTTCTAATGTTAATGGTGGGAGAAATCCTATACTCTCCCCCTCCGTCCATTCTATTCCTGGAGCAAGATATACTGCCGGATTATGATCCGGTGCTTTGGGCTGATATAATCTTACCCTTTTATTCTGACGTTTATCTTCTCCTGATTCACAGGGAATGGATGTCATCTTGACAAACCCACAGACAGGACTGTATACAAGTTCTTCTACTTCGATCCTTCCTGTTTTATCAACCACTGCTGCCTGCGCTACTTTCTCTAATTCTCTTAAATATGTCCTGTCTTCCGGTATGGAAGAAGCTACAATTCCCCAACCGAGTTTATTCCCGGAAATGCAATGATTGGACCATGTATATTCATGAATTAAATATTCTATCTTCATTACTCAAGCCACCCTCTTTCCTGCATAAACTTCATTATCATCCATAAGATTGGTTCCTCCGTCCTGATTGGCCGTACTCTTCCAACCGTCCTTACTTCCTTCTGTGTTCCCTCCATCGTCTCTTCTGTTTCACATCCAAGTGCTGAAACTGCAAAAAGTCCACTTTCTTTATAATCATCCAGATTACGCTGCAGACGAAAAACCTTCTGATCAAAAATCTGTTTTAATATTTCCTGTCTTAAAAAATGATGATCCATATTCATAAAGCCGTAGGACACCTGCTTTCTTTCAAATAAAAGACTGCTTCCTCGATATTCCTTTATTTCTCCGAGTTCTTCTAACAAATCACTTTTTGCGATCGTAAGTGCCATATATTTTTGCTTTAGTTCATGATCTCCTAAAACAGAACGAATAGAATCTAAAATGGTATCCGCTTTTCTCTCATAGAAATACTCATCACTCACTGTATTCTCCATCATGAAATCTGCCTGATTCATTACCTGTTTTCCGTTCTCGTTACTCATACGCTGAATGGACATCTGTTCTTCCTTACTCATAACATATAGTTTCTCAAGAACCCGTTCCTCATCCGGAATCTGCTTATTAATAAGAGAATGTTCCAAATGCATCTGTGCCGGATCTACCAGGCAGATAAATCCATCCATATGACGAACAAAACCGGTTCTTCCGGTTCCGGCACTATCACGTATTAATTCTCCTGCCACATCATAAATTGAAGTGATCATGTGGAGATTCTTCTGACCGATCCGATAGGTCACTTCCAAAAATATCGGTTTCTTAAATGCCTTGCTCGTTGATTCCGGACAGATTCCATAGCGTAACAACTTATCCGCATTCCGTTCCATCTCCATCTTATAATCATCATTCGGATTTCCGTAAGCATTACGAATGGTAAGGTTCTGTCTTTGCATCACATCAAATCCATTCATCATAAGCGAACACAGATAGACTGTCTTACCAGATGCAACACTTCCTGCTAAACCAATCATAAGCATCTCATATTTAAAAAAGTTCTGTGGAAGAACATTATGGCAATGTGGACATACCATCGTATTTGAAAACATCGTCACCGCTCCCTCTTCCACATGAAATGTGTATCCACAGCTATCCGGATCAAAACGCTTCACTGCCAGTTCATTTCCCGCTGCCGTAAGCTCCTGATTCAACTCTGTCATAACTTCATTATCAATAATGATTCTTCGGGCATCAATCTGTTCTTCCGGGATTCCCATGGCACTCCAAAAATATAAATAAGATACGTCTGTTTTATAGGAAAATACTTCATTCAGCGCCGGGGACTGAAATCGCACTCCATCGGTTCTTAAAAGAAATCCTGCATCTTCATTCGAAATGTTCCGAAAACAGTAAGGACATTTCTTCACTCGTATTGTTTTTGTCTCCTGCATTAGTATCTCTCCCGTCTAACATCTCTTTGTTGCTTTTATCGAAATCTCATGTTTCGATTCCAAAATAATATAATACGTCACATCCTGTTTTATGACAGCTTTCTTTGTAGAAATCCCCTGATCTCTTGAAAGACCGGCTTCCCTGATTTCAAAAGGCTGCTGCTTAGAAACAATGATCAGTTCTTCCGGCTGATCTGATGCACAGATTTCCAACCCCTGATCTTCGATATAATAAGTAAATTCTTTACCTGACGGATGCTTACCATACATAAGAATATTATCAAGTGCAACTTTATCTTTTCGAATCGTTCCATCTGCACAAACAGCCGCACATCCTCCAAAAGCAGAACCATGTGTGATCAGAAAATCCATCCCAAATACACGATCTCTCTGCTTCTTTTCTTCTTCCTGTTTTAACTGCCGCTCCTCTTCTCTTCTCTGACTCTCCAGTTCAGAAACCTGACCAGCATAATCCAATATGTATTTTTCCTTCTGCTGCCTTCCGCTCTGCCGCTTCCATTGAACGACACCTGCCACAGCTAATACCGCTGCGATCACAAGACCGGCTTCCATAGTAAAAGTAGCAATCAACTCTTTACACCTCATTCAATCCTTGTTTATTGACAGAAATTTCCTCTTTGTATTTCTATCTTGCATGATATCACGAATTACTCCATAGCTAACGCTACTGACATCATCCTGTATACGATTATAGCAGAAAAAAAGCATTTCTCAAAGAGGGTGATTTATTGGTTTTTACTTGCAGTCTCTATTTGATTTCTATCTGAAAATATTATAAGATATAATTATGGAAAACTATATAGATTTTTGTAAATAACAGAAATGAGGATTTTTTTATGTCTCCTGAATCATTGCAATTGAAAAAAGAATTTGAAATACAAAAGATAGCTTCTCTTCATTATTTTGAATATAAAAGCGATTTCATTTTTAAAAGTGAATATCATGACTACTGGAAATTACTTTATGTCGAAGATGGAAGCGCTGAAATTACATTTTCTAATAAAAAGCTTTCTCCAGTAATTTTAGAAAAGGGAGATTTATTTATACAATCTCCTGATGAATATTATTCCTTTAAAGCAGCACCAGGGAAAATCGCTGTCCTTTTTACAGCTGGCTTTTATTGCGACACCCAACATCCTGCTCTTCTTTCTAATCTTTCTAACAAAAAGTTTCACTGCCAGAAAAAAGAAGCAACCCTATTACAGGACCTTGCTCTAGAAGGGAAAAATAATTTTTCTCCTAAAATTAACCCGGTATCTCCTGCCGCCCTTGAACGAAGATATAATCAACCATTTGGTGGAGAACAGCTAATCAGTATTTATCTTGAAATGCTTCTTATCAGCCTTATGCGCCAGTATACTTCTTCCGAAGAACAAAAAGATTCAAAAAAGAATATGGATCAACCTGAAAAAGAAAACAATCTTTCTCCGGCCCTCCTGAAAACAGACTCTATTCTTTTTAATCGAATTACTGATTATTATGAAGCACATATCACGGAACATATTAAAGTAGAACACCTTTGTAAAGAATTTGCGATCGGACGCTCCCATTTACAAAGAATATTCAGAGAACAGACCGGTTATGGTGCCATAGAATACTTCTGCCAGATGAGGATCAGTGTCGCGAAACGCTGTATTCGTGAAAACAAAATGAACCTGACCGATACCGCAGCCGCACTTGGCTATACCTCCATCTATTATTTTTCAAAACAATTTAAAAAAATTACCGGTATGTCTCCTTCTCAATATCAAAAGATGGTACGCTCCTCTAAAAAAGATCCGATTTATGAACAGATAGATTTGGAGAATCCACTTTCTCCATCTGATATAAAATATTAATTTTTTCAAATTAAAAATTCAAGAATGCCTCGGCATTCTTGAATTTTTCTTCTACTCTTTATCGTCCCTGCAGGTGAACCGTCTATTCCATCCGTCTATTTCCATAAATTTTCCGGATAAGTTCCCTGTACTTTCATGGCAGCAATCGCATCCATAACCGACTTCTTATCTTCTTTGTAAGTAACTCCATACCACTTTTCTTCAGATTCCATTACCTCTACAGTAGCTTTCTTTTCCTGAAGTAATTCTTCCACTACGCTTGGAAGGAAATACTCACACTTCATAGGATTCTCTTTTAAACCTTTATCTAAGAACGCAGGGAATTTTTCTTCAAGTACTTTTAAAAATCCCTGTGTAAATCCCCAGCAGTTCATAGAAACTGGTGTTTTATCCGGAACCGGTATCCAGCTTGCTCCGTCATCCAATGTATAAGCTGCTTCTTCTCCTCGTTTTTCGATTCTTGTTCTTTCTGTAATTTCTTTTAAGAAATGATTTTCATCAACCTGACATACCCCTCTTGATACATGACCATTCTCAGTAATTGTTTTCTCTATATGGAAGGCAATCATAACATAACGATACAGCTCATCATCTTCATGCGTTGTCAGATAATCATATAACATCTGAAATGCCTTTGGTCCATAATAATCATCTGCATTGATCACCGCAAATGGTGCATCTACAACATCCTTACAGCACAGTAGTGCATGACCTGTCCCAAATGGTTTTTCTCTTCCTTCCGGTACGTGATATCCTTCCGGCAGCTTATCAAGTTCCTGGAAAACATATTCTACTTCCATAAATGGTTCGATTCTTTTACCGACGATTTCTTTAAAATCTTTCTCAATCGCATGCTTAATAATAAAAACAACTTTCTTAAAACCAGCACGTTTTGCATCATACACACTGAAGTCTAAAATAGCATGTCCCTGCACATCTACTGGATCCATCTGCTTTAAACCGCCATAACGACTTCCCATTCCTGCTGCCATTACAATTAATACAGGTTCTTTCATTCTCTCTTCCTCCCTATGTAAAAAATCTTCTTTATTTATTGAAATCTTCTTTTCTATTTTCCCATAGAAAATCAAAAACATCAATGATGATTTTATACTATTTTTATAATTATTATGTATTTATATTAAATATTTATATTTCTTTCGTTGAGAACACTAAAAAAAGACAATATAATATAATAAATAACATTTGATATTTTTATCACAATCATCCACTACAAGTATCCCATAGAAATACAGTCTATCATGTACTCTAGGAATCTTTTTGTGCTTGATTTTGTGAGAAAGACTCCGAGAGTACATACAAATCCAAAGGAGGCAGTTATGACGCAAACAAGATATACTTTGCAACAACACCATATTAACTTAAAGTCATCTGTAAAATTGTCACAAATCAATATGTATCATTGCGAATCCCCTGCTTCAAACATCTTTCCGGGGCATCCATATTCTAAAATCATCTTTATTCAAAAAGGTGACGGACAATTTTATTTTGGCAATCAATTTTTACCAGTTCAGGAAAATGATTTATTATTGGTGAATCCCGATAAACAAAAGTTTTCCGTTGATGTACAAAACCCTCCACTTGATTTTATTATTTTAGGTATTGAAAATCTTCTTTTTACTAACGATACCGGTGAAGCGATTTCTCCGTTTACAAGACTTTCTCTTTCTTCTGATATTTGCCTTAATCTCATGCATATGCTCATTCATGAAGTAAATAATCGTTCAGAATACTATGAAGAGGCATGTCGGCATTATCTGAATCTTATTCTTATAGAAATACAACGGAATACACAAATTAATTATGATTATCCTTCAAAAGAAAAAAATAATAGAGATTGTACTTTTGTTAAAGAGTATTTAGATGACCATTTTACTGAAAACATTACTCTTGATCTTCTTTCCAAAGAAAGCAAAATGAATAAATATTATCTGGTACACTCTTTTACAAAGCATTTTGGATGTTCTCCGATTAGCTATCTGAATGAAAAACGAATCGAGGAAAGTAAAAATCTTCTGGAAACAACAAATCATTCAATCGCATCCATTGCATCTATGATCGGTTTTTCCTCACAATCTTACTTTTCTCAATCATTCAAGAAAAATACATTTATGACTCCAAACGAATATCGAAGAGCCGCACGGCAAATTTAATATTTTTTGTTATTATTTTTTATGTTTCATCTGGAAAAAGAGTCTAACTTATAGTATAATGGTATAATTAATGCAAAAACAGTATCTAATATAGGAGGATTTTATCCATGCCAGTAAAATATGTATTCGTCACAGGTGGAGTTGTTTCCGGTTTAGGAAAGGGTATTACCGCAGCTTCTCTTGGACGTCTTTTAAAAGCACGTGGTTATAAAGTAACCAGCCAGAAGTTTGACCCATATATCAATATGGATCCAGGTACAATGAACCCGATACAGCACGGTGAAGTTTTTGTTACCGATGACGGTGCGGAAACAGACCTTGACCTTGGACATTATGAACGTTTCATTGATGAAAAGTTAAATAAACAGTCTAATGTTACTACCGGTAAAGTATACTGGAGTATCCTTAACAAAGAACGTCGTGGAGATTTCGGCGGACATACCGTACAGGTTATTCCTCATGTCACTAATGAAATTAAGAGTCGTTTTTATCATAATGAAGATGCTTCTGAAACAGAAGTAGCAATTATTGAGATTGGTGGAACTGCCGGTGATATCGAAAGTCAGCCATTTTTAGAAGCGCTTCGTCAGTTCCAGCATGAAGTAGGACATGAGAACTGTATTCTTATTCATGTAACACTGATTCCTTACTTAAAAGCTTCCGGAGAATTAAAGACCAAGCCTACACAGGCCAGTGTAAAAGAATTGCAGGGAATGGGAATTCAGCCAGATATTCTTGTTTGTCGTTCTGACCTTCCATTAGATGATGATATTAAAGCAAAAATCGCTCAGTTCTGTAATGTTCCTAAGAAACGTGTTATTCAGAATCTTGATGTCGATATTTTATATGAATTACCTCTTGCTATGGAAAAAGAAAAACTTGCTAACGTAGCATGTGAATGTCTGAATATGGAATGCCCACAGCCTGATTTATCTGATTGGATTTCTATGGTTGATGCCTGGAAACATCCAAAACATAAAGTTAAAGTTGCTCTCGTTGGTAAATACGTTTCTCTCCACGATGCTTACATCAGTGTTGTAGAAGCATTAAAACATGGAGCAGTTGCCAACAACGCAGAAGTTGAAATCAAGTGGGTTGATTCCGAACTGGTAAGCAACTACAACGTAGATAGTTTCTTCTCTGACGTAGACGGCATCATCGTTCCTGGTGGATTTGGTGACAGAGGTATCGAAGGTATGATCTGTTCAATCCAATATGCCCGCGAACATAAGATTCCGTATCTTGGACTTTGTCTCGGAATGCAGCTTACTATCGTAGAATTTGCTCGTAACGTTCTCGGATTAAAAGATGCACACAGTCATGAATTTAATGAAAACACAGCGAATCCTGTCATCCATATCATGCCTGATAAAGAAGGCATCACTGATTTAGGCGGAACACTTCGTCTTGGTTCCTATCCATGTATCCTTGACGAACACTCCAAAGCATATCAGCTTTATGGTCATAAACAGATTGAAGAAAGACATCGTCATCGTTACGAAGTAAATAATGATTACCGCGAAGTACTCCAGGAAAATGGAATGCTTCTTTCCGGATTCTCACCTGACGGACGTATCGTTGAAATGGTAGAGATTCCTGAACATCCTTGGTTTATCGGAACACAGGCACATCCTGAATTTAAAAGCAGACCTAATAGACCTCATCCATTATTCCTTGGATTTGTTAACGCATCACTCGATAATCAGAACAAATAAATATAAACCAAAAACAGGGAAAAGCCTTCAATTGAAAGCTTTTCCCTGTTTTTTACTAACTATTGCATAAACTCCATATCCGATTGCGCCACCAAGTGTATTTGCCAATATATCATTTATTTCAAAAAATCTTCCTGAAAACATTTGCAATACTTCTATTGCTATTGAAAAAAACATTATCCCTAAGATTATTTTTAACGGAGATAATTTGAATACAAATGGAATCAAAGCACCCAATGGAACAAATAATCCAATATTTAATAGTAGCATCATCCATTCCCCTCTACCTGACGGTAAATAGAAACCTATAGAACCTACAGACTCTTTAAACCACTGTAGATTAAATTGCATTCCAATAATTCCTGTTATTTCCAATATTGTCCAAATGTATACCAGACACAAATACTCTACTATACACTTTGATTTCTTTACTTTCTTTCTCTTTTTGTTCTTTCTTTTGTTATATCCATATTTTACT
>ERZ857693.2507-NODE-2507-length-17959-cov-3.700346_pt1 | contig 17959 bp, 14 predicted proteins | sample MGYA00519765_ERZ857693 | MGnify/ENA primary metagenome ERZ857693 (study PRJEB31778, sample SAMEA3449354) | human gut metagenome | biome: human gut; feature: human-associated habitat; material: faeces | place: United Kingdom | collected 2010/2012 ... | reverse complement strand
ACCGGGGCAATGCCCCGCAGGAGGTACCCTATGGAAAAGATTGCCCGCGAGCAGGCTGAACCGCGCACCGACACGCTGGTATGGGGCAAAAATGCCGTGACCGAGCTGCTGAAAAGCGGCGGCGCGGTGGATACTGTCTATCTGGCAGACTCGCTGCCGCAGCCGGTTGCCGGCTATTACACCGCCCTGGCCAAGCAGACCGGCGCGGTGGTCAAACGGGTACCCGGCCATAAGCTGCAAAAGATTTGCGGCACCGACGACCACCAGGGCGTGGCCGCCCGCGCCGCCGAGGTGCAGTATGCCTCGCTGGAGGATCTGTTTGCCGCTGCTGAGGCCAAAAGCGAAGCACCGTTCCTGGTGCTGTGCGATGGGGTCGAGGACCCCCACAACCTGGGTGCCATCATCCGCTCGGCTTACCTGTGCGGCGCCCACGGCGTGGTCATCCCCAAGCGCGGCGGCGTCGGCGTGACCGGCACGGTCATGAAATCCAGCGCCGGAGCAGCTGCCCGCATCCCGGTGGCGCGGGTCGCCAACCTGCCGCAGGCCATCCGTGACCTGAAAAAGCAGAACATTTTTGTTTACTGTGCCGACCTGGGCGGTGCTCCGCTGGAAAAAACCGATCTTTCCGGTCCGGTGGCGCTGGTGCTGGGCAGCGAGGGCGCAGGCCCCGGCGCACTGGTGCGCAAACTGTGCGATGCCGCCGTTACGCTGGATATGGCCGGTGGCAAAACCGGTGTGGACAGTTATAACGTCAGCGTGGCCGCCGGTATTTTGATGTACAACATCATGCAACGCCGCAAGTAACGGCTGCGCAAAAAAGGAATCCCATACCAAAGGGGAGAACAACATGCCAAGCAAACGTACAAATGATTCCGTGGACCGCATTCTGGAAGAGCTCAGCCATGAGCAGGCCGAACGCGGCATCCGGGATAGTGTAACAGACCGCCAGGTGGATGCCATCCTGCAAAGCCTGGGCCACGGCAGCATGGAGGAATCCTCCGGCGGCGGTTCGGCATTGGGGCCCATCCAGAAAGAGGACCTGCCGGATATCACGCTGGGCAAAGGCAATAATTTTAACACCGAGGACCGGTTTTCCACCGCTGTGCTGGACGACCTGCTGGGCGATCTGCCCAGTATGCGGGCTGCCAAAAAGAATAAACCCGGCCCCGCTGCCCCGGCCCGCCGGCCTGCTTCTGTGCCGGAGCCGCGCCGCATGCCGGAAGTTGAGCCTAAAGTAGAAAAACAAAATAATATACAAACTGTACAACCGACTCAGCCGGTGCGCTCGGAACCTGTTCCGCAGCCTGCCCGCCCTGCCCCGGCACAAACTGCGCCCCAGCAGCCGGCCCCGCAGGTACAGCCGGAGACAAAACCGGCCCCGCAGCCGGAACCAAGACCGGCGGATGCAACATCAGGGGATACCACCCGCACCAGCGTCATTAAAGCCTTTTTGGGCCGCAGGGTGCCGGAAGCGGACAGCAAGTACCTGGATGAAGGAAAAAAAGATTTTACCAACTTTTTTGGCACCAGCGTGGCCGTTGTTCCGGATGATATGAAGTCCGAGCAGGAGCGCCAGCAGACCCCTAAAAAAAAGGGCTTGTTTGGCTTTGGATATGCTACCGATACCGGGGAGTTTGAGCCGATCAATGTTTCGGTCAGCGGCAGGGTGGAAAACCAGAGCACCCAGCAGCTGGAAGAACAACTGCCCCGGTCGCAGGAGGTTTTGCCACAGGATGAACCGGACGAGATGGAGCTGCGCGAGCAAGAGCCGCCCCGTCACTACGTTGCAAAGAAAAAAGGCTTTTTTGCCAGCCTGTTCGGCGGCAAAAAGCACGATGTCTATGACGAGCTGGAATCCTATGACCCGTATGAGGGCGAGCCAGCCCCGGTAGAAAACTGGGAGGTTCCGGAACAGCCCCGGGAGGAGCCGGAAACAGAGGAAACGGGCGAGATGCCCCGCCTGACCGCTACCAACGCAGGGCTTTCCATCTCCGGGCGGCAGACTTCCCAGTTTGCCGCCACAGGCAAACCGCAGCTTTCGAAGGATGAGCCGGCCCCGCAGCCGGAACCTCAGCCCAATGTTTACCGCAAAAATAAAAAGCGGGATACCGTGGAGTTCACCCCCCGCAAGGAGCGGGAACGCACCATGCCGTTCACTCGGCCTGCCCCCCGCCGCGAAGCGGAACCCGTGGGCGAGCCGGTCATGACCCCAAACGATACGGTGCAGCCGCAGCCCGCGCCTGCCCCGCAGGCGACCACCGGTTTTACCATGCAGCTGGGGGACGAGCCCGCACCGGAAAGCACCCAGTCGTTCCTGCATGAACTGAACGCAGCCCTGCCGCCGCGCCGCAAAAAGCCTGCGCCCAAAGCTGCCCCTGTGCAGGAAGAACCCGCCAGCGGCGATACCTTTGAGGAACTGCCGCAGGAGCTGGCCCAGACCCTGACCGGGCAAATCCGCCTGAGCGAGATTGCCGAAGGGGTGGAAGAGCAGCCGGAAGAACCGAAAAAGCCCGCCCCGAAAAAAGAGGAAGAAAGCTTTGAGGAGCTGATCGGCCCCCTGGTGGATGAAAAGCCCAATACCGCGGAATTTGTGCGCGGCATTGAACAGTCCATCAACCTGGAAAAGATCAAATCGGATTCAAAGGCAAAAACAGAAAAGACCGATACCGATTACCAGGCGGCTGCCCAGTACCTGAGCGACCCCAACGCCGGGGCGGAGCCGGAAGCACCGGAACAAAAAAAGCCCGGCAAAGGCTTTAACATCCTCCGGTTTGCAGGCAAGCCGAAGGACGAAACCACCCCCGATGGCGAAGCGCCTTTTGCCGCACAGGCCGCCGTCCTGCACCGCCACGAATACGAAAGCACCGATGATGCCCCCGTGGTGCGCCATGACCTGGAACTGCGAGTGATGATCACCACCGGCACAGCAATCGCTGTGGGCGCTGCAGCCTTGATGATGATCGTTCTGGGCACTATGGCGGCCACCGGAGCCAATCTTGGCCCGCTGGATACCACAGCCAGCACCAAACCGCTGCTGGTGACCATGCTGATCCTGCTTGCTGCCAGCGCAGCCCTGTGCTGGCAGACGATGCTGGGTGGCCTGGCCGGGCTGATCAACATGCGCCGGGGCAATACCGCAGATACCATGCCCGCCATGGCCGCGGTGGCCTCCATCCTGCAATGTATCATGTTTTTGGCAAAGCCGGAATGGTATAACCCCGCAACCCTCTGCCTGATGACCGGCCCCGCAGCGCTGCTGCTGTGCGGCAACGCTGCAGGCAAGGCAATCGACGCCCACACCATCCGGGATAACTTTACCCTTGTCAGCGCCGGGATGGACCACGCTGTGGCATATCGGCTGAAAGATGCCGGGGTACTGCGCACCGTGACCGCCGGGCTGGCGGAACCGCGCCCCAATGTGCTGGTCAGCCGTCCCACCCGCCTGATGAAAGGCTTTTTGGCGGGCAGCGAATCCCGCCGCACATCGGATAAAAACCAGCAGCAGTTTGCCCGCATCCTGCTGGGCTGCGGCGTGGCTGCATTCCTGTTCACCCTGCTTTACCGCAAGGATGCCGGAACGGCGTTCACTGCGCTGGCCGGTGTACTCTGCCTGGGCGCGCCGCTGGCCGGTACGCTGATCTCCGCCATGCCCATGCGTTTGATGCAGCGCAGTGCCGCGCAGATCGGCGCGGTCATCCCCGGTTGGAAGGATATCCGACTGCTGGGCCGTGTGAACGTGCTGCAGGTCACGGCGCAGGATCTTTTCCCCAAAGGGTGCATTACGCTGCGCGGCATCAAGCCGGTGCGCAAAGAGGATATTGAGCTGGCCATCATCTACTCCGCTTCCATGCTGGCCGATGTGAATACCCCGCTGAAAGATATCTTCCTTGGCATGACGGGCGATAACCGCAAGCTGCTGTGCAAGGTGGAAAACCTGGAAACGCTGGACGGCCTGGGCTATGTGGGCTGGATCAACGGCGAGCGGGTCATGATCGGCTCCCGCCGGCTGATGGATACCTATGATATCCAGCTGCCCAGCATGGAATATGAACGCCGCCATACCGTGAACCAGCGCCGGGTCATCTACCTGGCGGTTTCCGGCAAGCTGTTCAGCATGTTCCAGGTGGCTTATCAGAGTGATCCCGATACCGCCGCCGTGCTGGATTCCCTGCGCCGCGCCGGACTTTCGCTCATTGTGGACTGCGATGACTTTAACTGCGATGAAGCGCTGCTGCAGACTGCTTATAATCTGCCGGTTGGTACCGTCAAGGTGCTGAGCGGCAAGGAACACAAGACGCTGGAGCCCGCTGTGGCCTGGCTGCCGGAAAGCGAAGGCAGCATGCTGCACCTGGGCAGCTTTGCCAGCTTTGTCGGCGGCCTGGAAGCCGCTGCGGGTGCGGCAGAGGGGGAACACCGTTCTTCGATGGTGCTGTCGGCCTCGGTGCTCATCAGCTGCATTCTTGCCATGATCATGGCGCTGGCCGGCGGCCTGGCCGGGCTGCCGCTTCCGGCACTGGCCTTGTATCAGGTCGCTTGGGCGGTTCTGGCCATGATATTCCCCCTGATCCAGAGATATTAAGGGATATCTGAAAACAAAGAACTGGATTGAGTTTTCGGCTTTTCAGATATATCCCAAGCGTTTTTGCGGGAAAAATAAAAACGGGAACGACATAAAAAGGAATGGTGCAACCATGTACCGCACAATTCAACATCAGATGAGCATTGATGACTACCTGCCGCCCTATGAAGGCGAGCTGGTACAGGAGAACCGCTGGGTGCGCCTGGCCCAGGCCATTGACTGGGATGCCATTGAACAGGAGTACAGCGGCCATTTTGCTGCTGGCGGCAAGGTGGCAATTCCGGCCCGCATGGCGTTCGGTGTGTTGGTGATTCGTGCAGCGTGCCGCACAACGGACAGCGAAACGGTGGAGATCGTGCGCGAAAGCCCCTACCTGCAATACTTTTTGGGCTTTGATTCCTTTACCTATGATGTGCCGTTTTCTTCCCGCAGCATGGAGCGGTTCCGTACCCGCATTTCCCCCGCCCGTGTGCGGGAAGCCGTAGCGCTGCTGCGCGGCTTTGAAACCAACAAAGGCAGTAAAAAATGAAAAAGGGCCGCATGGCTCCGGGCAGCTGCTCCGAACCGTGCGGCCATGTTATGCCCTGCAACCCCAACCTTGCAACAGATAGGAGAATTATGGAAATTATTGTTGATGCTTTTTTGGATGCACTGATCGACGGCGTAAAAATGCTGCCGTTTTTGTATCTGGCATATCTGCTGATCGAATGGCTGGAACGCAACCATGGCGAGCGAATTGAAAAAGCGCTGGCTGGCGGCGGCCACTGGGGCTTTGTGCCCGGCGCACTGCTGGGCTGCGTACCACAGTGCGGGTTTTCGGCGGTAGCGGCCAACTTTTATGCCAGCCGGGTCATTACCCCCGGCACGCTGCTGGCCGTGTTCCTGGCAACATCGGATGAAGCCATCCCCCTGCTGGCGGCGGAGCCTACCCTGTGGAACAAGCTGGGCCTGCTGCTGGTGCTCAAAATCGTGTTTGGCATTGCAGCCGGTTTGGTGTTGGATGTTCCGCTGCGCCGCATCCTGCCCAAAGGGCTGTATGGCGGCTATGAGGGCCATGCCGATGAGGTGGACTGCCACGAAGAACACGAGGAACACAGCAGCATTTTCCTGGCGGCACTGCGTCACACGCTGGAAATTTTTGTGTTCATCTTGGTGTTCAGCTTTATCATTGGGCTGATCTTTGGCTTTGTCGGGGCAGATTCCGCCGCGGCATTTCTGGGCAGTCTGGGCATTTTCCAGCCCATGATGGCCGCGCTGATCGGTCTTGTACCCAACTGCGGTGCCAGCGTGCTGCTGGCTCAGCTGTATATGGGCGGGGCTATTACCTTTGGCAGTTTTTTTGCGGGGCTGTGCTCCGGCGCAGGTATCGGCCTGGCTGTGCTGTGGCGTGTCAACCCCAGCTGGAAACAGAACTTGTTCATGACAGGGCTGCTCTGGTTCTGCGGCACCTGCTGCGGTATTTTGCTGCAATGGGTGGTGTAAGAGCTGCCGGCGGCCATAACCCGTAAAATAATAAGTAGGGGACGATGTGGAAGCATCGTCCCGCCCGCCGGGCCTTGCCACGCTGCTACCCCCAAAACGTGGGAAGAACCCTGCCGTGCACGCAAAGGCTCTCCCTCCAAATACAAATTTACCCCCAAAACAAAAAACAAACGCCGCAGGGAGCATCACGCACTCCCTGCGGCGTTGTCATTTATATCGTCTCGCCTTCAGCCTCTGCAGCCGGTTTCTTCTTCCCAGTCGCCGAAATCTTCGGCTTTGGCGATGGTGGTAGGGTCCACCTTGCCGTCCTCCGTCAGCTTAACGGGTTCGGTTTTGTCCTGTACCGGGTTCACATTCGGCACATCGTTACCACTCTGGATGGGAATGGTAACGCCGTCATCTTCCTGCGCGGGTTCTTCCACCGGGGCAGCAGGCTCCGCTACAGGGGCCTGCTCAGCGGGGGCAGGTTCCTCAATCGGTGCGGGCTGTTCCTCGTCCGGGGCAGGCTCTGCCGCCGGTTCTTCTGCGGAGGGTTCCTCGTCGGCATTTTCTTCGGTTTCGTCCGCATCTTCGGTGCTTTCGGAAGCTTCGCTATCGTCAAATGCGGAGTCATCCACAATCTGTTCGCTCTCTTCGTCCTGAGCCAGATACTTGCTGACAACATAAACGCCAACACCGATGGCTGCGCCCAGCACAATGGGAATCAGATGAAATTTTGCCATAGTAATTTCTCCTTTCGTGCGCGGGCAGCTGGCCCGGCAGCTGTTTGGGGCGGTTGTGCCTGTAACAATTGGCACAACCTTAAATTAGTGTCAGTATAACACCCTGCGGGGCAGAAATACAAGTCAAATTTGTTAAAAGTTACACAAAATCCAAAAACGCGAACTCGTCGCCTTACATCTTGTGGTCAGCAAACAGCGGGTCATCCTGCCACAGTACGGTGTGCCCGGCGGCGCGGGTGGCGTTCAAATCAATGATGCGCTGGTTGCCGGAGCCGCGGAACCGCAGCGAAATATCGTGCTGCGCGGGGATGAATTCGCCGTCCACCAGCACATCGATCAGGCTCAGCATCTCGTCCGTCACTTCGCAGCGGGCGTGGCTGGGCTGCAAAAGTTCGGTTTCGTATACATTGCCGGTGTAGCACCAGATGGTTTTGTGGGGGTACAACACCCGTACTTCGTGCAGGAACGGCACCAGCGCACGCTGGTTTTCCGGCTCAAAGGGTTCGCCGCCCAAAAGGGAAAGCCCATCAATATAATCCGGGGCAAGGCTGCCCAAAATTTCATTGCGCACGGCTTTATCAAAGGGCAGGCCATAACCAAAATCCCAGGCAACGGCGTTAAAACATTCCGGGCAGTGGCGGCGGCAGCCGGAAACAAACAGACTGGTACGCACGCCCGTGCCGTTGGCAATATCACAGTATTTTATGGTTGCGTAGTTCACGCGGGGAGCCTCCTTATAACATGCAACACTATATCTTGTATAGTGCTGCGGCAAATCATCACAATAGGCAGATGCCTTGCACCAGTATACCAGCCGTGCCGGGCAAAAGCAAGCGGCCAGGGAACAATAAAATCACATATCATCGCAGCTTTGAAAAAAGTGCCTATTTTACCCAAAAAGCCAGCGCTTTTTTCGGCGTTTTGTTTTGCAATCTTTTTGAACGTCCCATCGCGCTATATGGCATATATGGGTGCTATTAGCAAATTATATACAATATATTGTGGTGTATTGGCTTGACTTTGCCGGGTCGATGCGGTAAGATAAATACGCTCGCCAAAATCATGGAGCGGTTTTGGCGTGGGGTATCAACCCGGCAGCTTTTATTGAGGTAAGGAGATAACAGTTCATGAAGATCATCAAGCGCAACGGCAGCGAGGCCGTTTTCGATATATCCAAAATTATTGCAGCGGTGACCAAAGCCAACAACGTTGTTGCCTCCAACCAGCGCTTGACCAAGGAACAGATCACGGCCATTGCCGACGATGTGGCGCAGGAATGCCAGAGCCGCAACCACGCCATGAACGTGGAGGAGATCCAGGATCTGGTGGAAGACGCCATCATGCAGACCAAAGCGTATGAGGTGGCCCGCAAATATATCACCTACCGCTATGTGCAGAGCCTGCGCCGTACCCATAACACCACCGACGACCGCATTCTGTCCCTCATCGAGTGCAACAATGAGGAAGTCAAGCAGGAAAACGCCAATAAAAACCCGACCGTCAACAGCGTTCAGCGCGATTATATGGCCGGCGAGGTCAGCAAGGACCTGACCATGCGTATGCTGCTGCCTGCCGAGATTGTAAAGGCACATGAGGATGGCATCATTCATTTCCATGATGCTGACTATTACGCCCAACATATGCACAACTGCGACCTGGTCAACCTGGACGACATGCTACAGAACGGCACGGTTATTTCTGGTACCCTCATCGAAAAACCGCATTCTTTCTCCACGGCCTGCAACATTGCCACCCAGATCATTGCGCAGGTGGCATCCAACCAGTACGGCGGCCAGAGCATCAGCCTGACCCACCTGGCACCGTTTGTGGATATCAGCCGCAAAAAGATCCGCCGCGATACCGAAGCGGAGATGAAGGAACTGGGCATTGATCCCGGTGAAGAAAAGCTCTCCCAGATCGTTGAAGCCCGTCTGCGCGAGGAAATCAAGCGCGGTGTGCAGACCATCCAGTACCAGGTCGTTACCCTGATGACCACCAACGGCCAGGCACCGTTCATCACGGTATTCATGTACCTGAACGAAGCGGGCGAAAACCAGCGCCTGAAATCTGACCTTGCCATTATCGTGGAAGAAATGCTCCGCCAGCGCTACCAGGGTGTTAAGAATGAAAAGGGCGTCTGGATCACCCCCGCGTTCCCCAAGCTGATCTATGTGCTGGAAGACGATAATATCCGCGAAGGCACCCCCTATTTCTACCTGACCAAGCTGGCCGCCAAATGCACCGCAAAGCGTATGGTGCCGGACTATATCAGCGAAAAGAAGATGAAGGAATACAAGCTGTCTAAGGGTGAGACCGAGGGCAACGGCGATGTATTTACCTGCATGGGCTGCCGCAGCTTTTTGACCCCCGACCGTTCCGGCACTGGCTGGAACAACGTGGCCAACGCCAAGAACTATGTGCCGGGCAAGCCGAAGTACTATGGCCGCTTCAATCAGGGTGTTGTTACCATCAACCTGCCGGATGTGGCCCTGTCCTCCGGCGGTGAGCCGGATAAATTCTGGAAAATTTTTGATGAGCGCCTGGAACTGTGCCACCGCGCCTTGCAGTACCGCCATAACCGCCTTAAGGGTACCCTGTCCGATGCGGCACCCATTCTGTGGCAGTACGGCGCTCTGGCCCGCCTGAAAAAGGGCGAGCCCATTGATAAGCTGCTGTACGGCGGCTACTCCACCATCAGCCTGGGCTATGCGGGCCTGTATGAATGCTGCAAATATATGACCGGCAAGAGCCATACAGATCCCGCCGCAAAGCCCTTTGCCCTGAGTGTGATGCAGCACATGAACGATAAGTGCAACGAGTGGAAAAACGCTGAAAATATTGATTACTCGCTGTACGGCACCCCGCTGGAATCCACCACCTACAAGTTTGCCAAGTGCCTGCAAAAGCGGTTTGGCATTGTGCCGGGCATTACGGACCGCAACTATATCACCAACAGCTACCATGTGCATGTGACCGAGCAGATCGATGCGTTCACCAAGCTGAAGTTTGAAAGCGAGTTCCAGCGCCTGTCTCCGGGCGGCGCCATCAGCTATGTGGAAGTGCCCAATATGCAGGATAACCTGGAAGCTGTCATCAAAGTGATGCAGTTCATCTATGATAACATCATGTACGCAGAGCTGAACACCAAGAGCGACTACTGCCAGGTGTGCGGCTATGACGGCGAGATCAAGATCGTGGAGGACGACGGCAAGCTGGTGTGGGAGTGCCCGCACTGCCATAACCGCGACCAGAGCAAGCTGAACGTTGCCCGCCGCACCTGCGGCTACATCGGTACCCAGTTCTGGAACCAGGGCCGCACCGCCGAAATCAAGGACCGCGTGCTGCATCTGTAAAACGTATAAAGATAATAGAATAAAAAAAATGAGGCGTATCCACGATATATGGATACGCCTCATTTTGTTGCTAAGATAAATGAAACGGTTCAATTATAGAGGGGGTATTCTGATGTATTTGAGGGGAACTTATTTTGGTTGTAATTTATTTATTGCTTTTGGAAATAACTTTGTAATAGTATGAATAAACGGAATAGCTCTAAGCGATTGAAAAAACTCAATTCTTGCGATATAATAAATTACACTTACAGTGAAATATATTTCAAATAGATGAGGTGGAAGTATGCTGAAAAATAATATAGAGGTCGATGTAAAGGTAAAATGTATAGAAGCTGCGACCACGCAGGCAAAGCTGGCTGAAGAAGTCGGAACCACGCCGTCCTATGTAAATCGCCTGATAAAGAAGAAAGACGGAATTGTAAATAACACATTTTTGCAGATGTTAGAAAAGCTTGGTTATGATGTAGAACTGACCTATGTGAAAAGGGAAATATAAGGCGAGGAGGATACAGTGATGCGAGGCAAAAGTATAAATCTGTTTCTGATGGATGGTGAGGCCGGTGGCAGAATAAAATGTACACTGGCGAATTGGACAGGTATTGCATATAAAATTCCTCGGACAGAGCTTGACCGCTGCAAGGAACGAGAGGATTTAAAACAGAGTGGTGTTTATTTCCTCTTTGGTACTTCAGACACCACTGGAAAAGGTGTTGTTTATATTGGACAGGCTGGAGCAAGGAAAAACGGTGAAGGTATTTTGAATCGCCTGCAGGAGCATAAGAGAAATCCAGAAAAAGATTACTGGACAGAAGCCATCGTATTTACCACATCCAATAATTCATTTGGACCCACTGAGATAAGCTATCTTGAAAACCGTTTCTGTAATTTGGCACTGCAAGCGAATCGCTATGAGGTCAAAAATGGAAATGATCCTACGCCGGGTAATATTACAGAAGAAAAAGAATGCGAACTGGAGGAGTTTATTGATTATGCAAAAGTAATCATGGGAACCTTGGGACATAAGCTGTTTGAACCTATTACCAAGCCAGTTGAAGTAAAAACGGAAGTTGAAGAAAAACAGGCGGATGATATCGGGAAGTTGTATCTGAAAAGAACCATTAAAACAATCGGTACGATCGAAGCTGTTGGAATGCAGACTGCAGAAGGCTTTGTGGTTTTGGCGGGAAGCCACATCTCTCCATCGGACGATGATACGATTCCGGAAGTTATCAAAGAAAAAAGAAAGAAGACTACTCTTGATGCTGACGGGAAACTGATAGAGAATTTGCTGTTTACCAGTCCTTCCTATGCTGCAAAGTTTGTAATTGGCAAGAGTGCGAATGGACTGACAAGCTGGAAGGATGCTGATGGACATACACTTAAGAGCTTGGAATCTAAAATTGATGAATAAATGTTGCGGATGAAGCAACGTTGAAGTTTATAATCCTAAGACTTGTATAAAACGAATATAGAAAAGAAAAATCTATACCGTAAAGTAACCGCCCGGTACAAATCCTGTACCGGGCGGCTGCTTTATGATGAAATAGCAGAGAATGGCAGAAAGTTACAGCTGGTCGATGGTGGGGTAGCTGTCAATGGCACCGTAGCGCTGCACACTGTAACCGCAGAACCGGTTGGAAAAATCCAGCCACTGGTTCAGCTGCTCCGCCTGCAGAGCGGGCAGGGCGGCGCGGTCCACCCCGTTTTTGTGCAGCTGCCACAAGAACGAGCCGATGAACCCGTCCCCGGCGCCGGTGGTATCCACGGCCTTTACCGGCTTGCTGGCGGAAAAGCCGTGGGCGGTGCGGGTGTAAGCGTGGGCACCGGCGCTGCCGCAGGTGTAGAGCACCAGCTGTACATGGCCCACAAACAGGCTGGGCAGGGCGGCTTCAATATCACTGGTGCCGGTCAGAAATTCCAGCTCTTCGTCCGAGATTTTGACCACATCGGCCAGCGGCAGGAACTCCAGCACCGTGCGGCGCAAAGCATCACGGTCCGGCCACAGCGGAAAGCGCAGGTTGGGGTCAAAGTCAATGATAGTCCCGGCGCTGCGGGCTGCGGCAATGGCAGTTTTGTGGGCTTCCCGCATGGGGCTTTCCACCAGGGCAACGCTGCAAAAATGCAGGGCATAGGCGTTGGCAAACAGGCTGGTATCCACCTGCTCCGGGGCGTACAGCAAATCGGCTGAGGGCTTGCGGTAAAAACTGAACGTTCGGTTGCCGTCCGCTTCCAGCGAAACAAAGGCCAGGGCGGTGTTGGCTTTGTCCGTCAAACAGATGTGGCTGGTATCAATGCCGCAGGCGGCCAGTTCGTCTACAATTTTGTGGCCGAACGGGTCATCTCCCAGCTGGGTCAGCAGGGCAGAATCCCCACCCAGGCGGGCATAAGCACCGCACACGTTGGCGGGCGCGCCGCCCACACGGGGGCTGAAAGAGGGAACCTCGGCAAAGGAACAGCCGGTTTTGGACGGAATCATATCGATCAGCGCTTCGCCGATCGCATACAAGGTATCATGTGCCATGGAATGTCCTCCGTTAAATCGAAAGGGAATACAGGGTGCTGCCTGCACCGCAAAGCTGCACGGCAACCTTGCCCGCTGCCGGGTAATACCGGGTGGAAAGTACCGCGGCACCGTCGTTCAGGAATATTTCCAGCGAGGAAGCATCCCCCACAACACGCAGGCTGCGGCAGGGGGCATCCAGCACAGCCTTGCGCTCGGTGCGCCCGGCGGCAATCGCTGCATCGGTAAAGCGCAGGGTACAGGTGCGGTCCGCTTCGGTGTAAGTCAGGGTCAGGCCGTTGGCAATGGTCAGGACAAAATCCCCGGCGGGGGAGGCGGTCAGGTCAAAGCAGGGGTCCGTTTCAACCGTTTCGCCGTCTGCCGGCTGGCGGGCTTCGCCGCGCAGGGCGTTCAGCTCGGCGGCAGGGGCTTGCAGCAGGCAGCCATTGCCGTCCTGGGTCAACACGCGGGGCAGGGTCAGGCAGTGTTGCCAGCCATACTCCACGGTGGGGTTGGTGTAATCGGCATCCGGCATGCCCATCCAGCCAAACTGGATGCGGCGGCCATCCGCGGCGGCAAAGCTTTGGGGCGCGTAATAGTCAAAGCCATCGTCCAGGGCGTGGAATTCGCTCAATGTGCAATCGGTGCGCCAGTCACCCTGCAGGGCAAAGTAACCGCAGCCGTACACGTTCTGGCAGGCAATGCCCTGGGGCGACACCGCCAAAAACCACTGGCCGTCCAGCTCAAACAGGTCGGGGCATTCCCACATATAGCCAAAGGCTTTGGGGGTAGTGATGGTGTTGATGTGGTTCCAGTGCAGCTTGTCGGCGCTTTCAAACACCAGCACTTCGCCATGGTCGTCCAGTGTTCGGGCACCCAGCACCATATAGTAGCGCCCATCCAGTACAAACACTTTGGGATCGCGCACATGGCAGGTCAGCCCGGCGGGATAATCCTGGTTGTACATCAGGCAGCGCTTGTTGTCCAGATGGATGGCATCGCGGCTGGTGGCAAGGCAGACATTGTGCCCGCGCCCCTGCTTGATGTAGTCATATTCGCCGGGGTGCTTGACATTGCCGGTATAGTACAGGTACAGCATGCCGTCCTCCACCAGAGCGGAGCCGGAATAAACGCCATGGCAGTCAAACGGTTCGTCCGGGTACAGCATTACGGGCAGGCGTTCCCAGTGGAACAAATCGCGGCTGCGCACGTGCCCCCAGTGCTTGACCCCTCCCGTGGGGTCAAACGGGCCGTACTGATAAAATACATGGTATTCATCGCCGATCTGGCACAGCCCGTTGGGGTCGTTCAGCCAGCCCACAGGGGGCTGAACATGCAGCTTTTGCCGGTGGGGATCCGCCGCCGCGCGGGCGGCCCCGGCGGCTTCCACCATGGGGACAAGACGCTTCAAATCACGCTGCAAGGCATTCATAACAGGTAGCTCCTTATTGATTGAGAGGGGAAAACATCAGGCTTTGGCTTCCTCAGCTTCGGGGGTCCAGATCACCCAGGTCACAGCGAAGGAAACGCCGAAGGAAATTGCCATCATGATGAGGTACTGCAGCGGCATGTGCAGATGCAGCAGGATGCCGAAGATGCCGGTCACGCCGGTGCCGGTGGCACCAAGGCCGGTCACACTGGCATACAAAGCGCCACAGGCACCGCCGACCAGACCGCCGATAAAGGGCTTAAAGTAGCGCAGGTTGACGCCGAAGATGGCGGGCTCGGTAATGCCCATACAGGCAGAAAGGGCGGAGGGCAGGGCCATAGACTTAACTTTGGCGTTCTTGCTCTTGAGGGCAACGGCAAAAGCGGCACCGCCCTGGGCAACGTTGGCGGCACTGGCCAGGGGCAGCCAGTAGGTGAAGCCAAACTTGGCCAGCTGGCCAAGGTCGATCAGGGTGTACATATGGTGGATACCGGCCACAACGGTGACGGCGTACAAACCGCCCATGATGAAGGAACCGATGCCGAACGGCAGCTGAATTAAAGTCTGAACGCCGTTGATGATGCCGTCCTCCAGCGTGGTGAAGATTGGGCCGATGACAGCGAGGGTGAGATAACCGGTAACGAAAACGGAGACCAGCGGGGTAACAAACAGGTCGATCATGGCAGGCACAACTTTGTGCAGCCGCTTTTCAATCTGGCACATCAGCCACACGGCAATAATAACGGGGATAACGTGGCCCTGGTAGCCGACCAGCGGAATTTTGTACAGCCCGCCAAACACCGATTGGTAGGTCTGCACGCCCTCAGAAGCAACGGTCCAAGCGTTCTGCAGGTTGGGGTGAATCATGATCATGCCGATGACAGCACCCAGGAACTGGTTGCCACCAAACACCTTTGCGGCGGAGAAGGCGATCAGGATAGGCAGGAAGGTGTACGCCGTGTTGGAGAACAGCTGGGCAAACACATAGATGGAACCGCTGGTATCAATGTTCAGGAAGCCGTTGTTGACCATAAAGTTCAGCGCTTCCATAATGCCCATCAAAAAGCCGGAAGCCACGATGGCCGGGATGATGGGAACAAAGATATCGCCCAGCGTCTTGATGGCCCGCTGGTACCATGGTGCTTTGGAAGCGGCAGCCTGTTTGACTTCCTCCTTGCTGGCACCGGTGATTCCGGCCAGGGCGGTGAACTCGTCATACACCTTGTTCACAATGCCGGTGCCGAAGATGATCTGCAGCTGGCCCTGGGCTTCAAATACGCCCTTGGCGCCCTCAGCATTTTCGAGCTCTTTTTTGTTCACCTTGGAATTATCCGCAATCACCAGGCGCAGGCGGGTTGCGCAGTGTGCGGCCGATACAATGTTGGAAGCACCGCCGATGTTGTCCAGTACCTGCTGGGCTGCTTTCTTGTAATCCATGTTGCACGCTCCTTCTTTTATCTGTTGGCCCGGTAGGAGGTTCCGGGGCCTGTTTCATTTGACAGCTTTATTATATACGAAGGTGAGTGCTTTTTCTATTGACCAAACGACCCAACTTGCAAAGATTCTGTTATCGATTTCACACAGTTTCACACCGTTCTTTGGTAAAATGCACAAAAAACAGGGGGCTGCATGGAAAGGGTGCACAAAACAAAAACTTCCCCGCAGTGATGCAGGGAAGTGTGGCGCAAAGGATGCCTGTTATAGCGACCAGACATTTTCATCTGAGTTGTCATCCCCGGTGGAGGCCCGGCATTTTAACTCATAATCCAGCTTGATCCTCTGCGGCTCGGCATGGGGGTCCGCCAGCATGTCCAGCAGCAGGCGGGCGGCTTTGTCCCCGGCGGTGCGGTAATGCAGATGGGCGCTGGTCAGCGGCACATAGGCAACGCGGCCAATGCGGTTGTCGCCCACAGCGGCAATCATGATGTCCTCCGGAACCCGCAGACTGTGGCTGCGGCAGTATTGCAGCGCACCCAGGGCGATGGAGTCGGTCGCGCAGAACAGGCAGTCCAGCCCCGGCGCACGGCCAAACAGCTGCTCCGCCTGGTGGTAGCCGGATTCCATGTTGAACTTGGCAATGCTCATCCGCTGCGGCTGGGGCATGAGACCTGCATCCCGCAGCGCACTATCAAAGCCTTCGCGCCGGGCAAGGCCGACGGCTTTGTCCAGCAGGGTCACGCCCAGGTAGCCCGGCTTGCGCCGCCCCTTTTGCAGCATGTGGGCGGTGGCTGCCTGCGCCGCGCCGAAATCATCGTGGAACACGCAGCTGAACCCGGGATACTGCTGCCCCACGATTACCACCGGCACATGCAGGCTTTGCAGCACCGCGTGGTGTTCCGGGGTAAACATGGTGGCAATCAGGATAATGCCGTCCACCGTATCATGCCGCAGGGTATCCAGCGCGCGCACTTCGCGGGTGTTGTCGTTGGCGGTGTTGATCAGCAGCAGCTGGTAGTTCTGGTCGTCCAGTACCCGGCTGATGCCCTCCACCATGCGGGCGCAGCTTTCGCTGCTCAGCCGCGGCATGATCACCCCAATCTGCCGCGTGCGGCGGGTGCGCAGCATCTGGGCCTGCATACTGGGGCGGTAGCCGGTGGCTTCCACCGCAGCGGCAATCTGGGCGCGCTTTTCGGCGCTTAAGTACCCGCCGTTAAAATAGCGGCTGACTGCTGCCTTGGATACCCCGGCATATTGGGCAAACGCGGTAATGTTCATAGGCCGCACTCCTGTCCGGCTGCCGGCGGGGGAAACCTGCCGGCGCACTTTTTTATCAGTATAATGCAGAAACTGGCAGGGTGCAACGGGAAAGAGCAGAGAAAAGAAAAATAAGAATGAATGGCATGAGGCAAAGAGTAAAATAGACAAAAAACGGGGATTGAATTTGTGCTTTTGACGGAGAAAAAGAATGAAAGCTGAATACAAAAAAGCACACAGCTAAAAAGATTTACCAGAATGAATTTGGTGTAAAAGTTATCTTCCACGCTGGCACAGGATGAAAAGGTATGCTATAATATAATATTAGTTACACGATGAAAAAGTAAGATGCCCCTGATGCCAGTGCGGATGTGCGCGGGGCAATGATATGTGTTTAGTGAGGAAAAAGAATGGGACTGCTGCAAAAAATTCAGGCAAAAACCGAGGAAGCCCGCGCGAAGGAAAAGATCCGCCCGCTGCTGGAAAGCCGCATGATGCGGGACATCCTGCTGGAGATCGGCCAGCGCGGCAACGAAGCGCTGGACCCGCAGTCCGTTCCATTGGCTATGCGCCGCCGCGCCACCCAACTTGCCAGCGAAAGCGGCCTGAGCGGCCTGAAGCAGTGCGCTGTGGATGAACTGCATCTGGACGAATCGGGAATCACGCTGGTCTGCAAGGGGGAGCACACGGCATTTTTGTATGCAGACTATAACTATGAAAACATTGAGGATACCGACTGCCTGCCCGCTGTGGCCGAATACCTGGTGCAGCACATGCGCGGCTATTATAACATTACCCGCAGCTTTTACAGTGTGCCCAAAGCCAACGGCCATGTGGAGGAAAAGACCCGCGAGGTGACCGTGGTGCGCCACCACGAGGATACCCCCTTTGCCCCCGGCCCGGTGCAGAAACAGCATTTGTTCTGATGCACATGAGATATCCCCCAGTATACAGGAATTATGCCGCCCCGCATCTTGACGCGGGACGGCATTTTTGCTATACTAATTTAGTATCCGGCAGGAATCCAGAGCATGGAGCATTCCCCAAGAGGTCGTAAGAGGGAACACTCGAAATCACACCCTGCGGGAAGTTCCGCGCAACAAAATTAAATATGCAGATGTACTCAAGAGGTCGTAAGAGGGAGCACTCGAAATGCTTTAGGACAGGAGACTGTCGCGTGGGTTCGACTCCCACCATCTG
>ERZ857693.2503-NODE-2503-length-17967-cov-8.013734_pt1 | contig 17967 bp, 15 predicted proteins | sample MGYA00519765_ERZ857693 | MGnify/ENA primary metagenome ERZ857693 (study PRJEB31778, sample SAMEA3449354) | human gut metagenome | biome: human gut; feature: human-associated habitat; material: faeces | place: United Kingdom | collected 2010/2012 ... | reverse complement strand
AAAAAATACTGACACCTTCTGATGCAGTTTCGGCAAGAGCTTCTGTTCTTGGAATTGTCTGATCAAAAATTATAATCTCTGCTCCATAAGCATCTCGTACTGCCTGCTTATTTCTCTTTGAATTATTATAATGACTGCTGTCCATTGTAAACAGAATCCCTTCAATCTGTAAATCAGGATTAAATCTCTGATGAATGCCTTTCACAACTTTCAGTAATTCCATGAGGCCATCTGCCGCATAGTATTGAGGCTGCACCGGAATCAAAACGCTATCAGCTGCACTTAACGCATTAATTGTCATCATTCCCAACGAGGGCATACAATCAATCAGGATATAGTCATAATCATTTTCCAAAAGTTCCAGATATTCTTTTAAGACTTTTTCTCTGTCCTCTACCGTAAATAATGACATGTCCATTCCTGAAAGAAGTTTATTAGATGGAATTACATCTATTCCTTCCTCATGGTGTAAAATTGCTTCCCTGGGATCAAATTCTAATCCCATAATGATATTTTCCATCATTGTTTTCAATGTTACCCTTAAGTTCTTTGGAAAACCAAGTCCCATTGTCAAATGTCCCTGTGGATCAGCATCTATCAGCATTACACGTTTTCCAACCTTAGACAGTCCTACTCCAAGATTAATAGTGGTTGTAGTCTTTGCTACTCCACCTTTTTGATTTGCGATTGCGATTATTTTGCACATGATATAATTCTCCTGTTTTTCTACTATTTTTTATTTACATTACTTTTTTCAATTTCAGCATAAGCTCTATAATATTTGCTCGTCCCTTTATTGGAATAAAGTTCCGATAATTCCATAACTTCAATTTTAGGATGACGCTGCAGGATTTTCTGAAACCATGCAATATCATTTTTTGTTCCCATCAGTCTCACTTTCAGCATTAATCTATTCCTCCAAGCATGGCATGTAACTTATGATTGTACACTACATATTCCGGATAACGGATCTGTATTGCCTGCCAAAAATATGGTGCATATACACAGCAGAAGATATCCTCTACTGTATACTGTCTGCACTCGTTTACCTGTTCCTCTGCATCTTCATAATCCCAAACGCTTGGCGTGCTGTTACAGTACAGATTAAATGCCATCCTTACCACTTTTAAGCTACCGCTTGTCTGCCATCCTTCATGTAAACATTTCGTTTTAACAGACCCCGTTTTAAAATTATAAATTCTGTCAGCATTTTTTCTGGTATCTCCATTAATACCCAGACAATAACACAATGCCTTATGGTACACATCCTGATACCGTACTTCTTGTAATTTTTCATAGTAGAATTTTTCATGTGCATCACTGATAAAAATAATGTTTTCTGCTCCTAACGCTGTACTTTTCATTTTGAACCTCCTTGAAATAAAAAAGGACCTTACCAATTGTTCTACCAATTAATAAGGTCATACTATATGTTACTTTTCTAAATTCGTGCTAGGGATTCCTCTCTTTAGTAAAAACTTAGTAAAACATCCCTACTGGTTCAAAAATATACTGTAAAATCAAGGTTTTTCAGAATTTTGCTAAGGTAGTGCCGTGGCAGATGAAAAGTACTCGTATCATAAAAATTTTTCCTCCTATAGCTATCCTCTTAATTAACGCAAATTCCAGATGCGTGGAACCACCCTTTGCAATCATTCGTGCTTATTGTTTCTAAGGCCGCTTTTACAGCCTCAGGTAGTTCAGCAGCAACGCGGACTTTCCTCTTTCTGAGAAAGGATTTCATTTTTTGACCACATTTTTTCAATAGGGTTCAAATCTGGACTGTATATTCTCAAGATGGTGATATATTGTACAAGATTCCAATATATTAAAAGAAGTTGTTGACATACACCATAAATATAGTTATAATTCTAAATGTTTGAATTGTAATTATACTATATAATAAAAGAAGGGGATAAATAATAAATGGATGATTCATTTCACTACCTGTCTATGATAAACCATATGACTGTCCAGAAAAAACTAATGGAACAGCTGGCAGACACAGGCCTTACCTTGGGACAGCCCAAAGTATTGGATTACCTGAAAGATCGCGATGGTGCCAGCCAGAAAGAGATTGCGGCAGGATGCCTCATCGAGGCAGGATCTTTAACGTCCATTTTGAACCGTATGGAAGAAAAAGGTCTGATCGAAAGAAAAATGCTCAATGGAAACCGTCGTACTTTTCATATTTTTATGACAGAATCCGGAAAGAAAAATCAGAAGCTTGTGGAGGAGGCTTTTAAGAAAATAGAAAAAACTGCATTAAATGGTATTTCCGAAGAAGAGCAGAAGCTGTTTATGGATATTTTTTGCCGGATCTATCGAAATCTTGCAGATATGAAATGAGGAGGAAATAAAAAATGGAGAAACTAAAACGATATTTAATATTTCTGGTGGGATTGTTTGTAAACTCCCTGGGAGTCAGTCTGATCACAAAGGCAAACCTAGGAACATCCCCGATTTCATCAATTCCTTACGTATTAAGTCTTAATTTTCCATTTACACTTGGAAATTTTACCATCTTTTTCAGTATCTTTCTGATCGTACTGCAGTTGATCATCCTGAGAAAGAACTTTAAATTGGAGCACATCCTTCAGATTCCGGTATCCATCATATTTGGATATTTTATTGATCTTACCATGATTCTTTTTTCCTGGGTCAATCCGGAAGCGTACATCATGAAGATTGTATATCTTCTCATCGGATGTCTGATTCTTGGCGTAGGTGTATATATGGAGGTCTTGGCAGACGTTGTCATGCTTCCGGGAGAATCTTTTGTCCGTGCTATTGTTCTTACATGGAAAACAAATTTCGGAACAACCAAGATCTGTTTTGATGTATCCATGTCAGTGATCGCTGCTGTACTTTCTTTCGTATTTGCAGGAAGACTGGCTGGTGTAAGAGAAGGTACCGTTATTGCTGCCCTTCTGGTAGGCTTTATCGCCAGACTCATCGGTAAGAAACTTGTATTCCTGAAAGATATGATTTTCCCGGAAAGCGTATCTGCAGAAAACGAGAACGAAGCAAAAGAACAGACAGCAGGAACCTATGGAAAAAATGTTATCGCCATTGGAAGACAGTTTGGAAGTGGCGGCCACGATATTGGCAAGATTCTTGCAGAAAAGTTGGGATATGATTTTTATGATGCGGAGATTATCCAGATGACAGCAGGAACCACCGGATACACACCGGAATTCATCAAGAAAAACGAAGAGATCATGACAAACAGTCTCATCTATGATCTGGTTAATCAGATGTATCTGAATGCGGATATGCAGGATGAAGCACCGAAGGATAAGATTTTCGAGGCAGAATGTCAGGTTGTACGTAATCTTGCGAAAAAAGGCAACTGCGTGATAGTAGGCCGTTGTGCAGATTACGTTCTCAGAAATTCCGGAAACTGTCTGAAAGTATTTTTTTCAGCGCCTCTTGTGAGCAGAATTAGAAGAGTGGCACAGAGACAGAATATCTCCGAGGGAGAAGCCAAAGCTACGGTTCAGAAAAATGAAAAACTCCGTGCAGATAACTACCGTTATTACACCCGCCGTATGTGGGGTGCAGCCGGAAACTTTGATCTCAGCCTGAATACAGATTTGGGAGAAGAATATATTGAGAACTGCATCCGCAGTGCTATGAAACTGTAAAAATATATAAAGCCTTATAATATTTGTCGTAAATGATATAGCCCCTTAAGGAACAGTCAATCTAAAAATCATATTTGAGGGACATATCATTTGCAGTAATATTATAAGGCTTTTTCTTTTCTACTGTATACAGATAAGACATATACAGGACTTATAAAGTATTTCGGTATTCCGCTGGTGTCATATGGAACTTTTTCTCAAAAATTTTATAAAAATGCGTAATGTTGGAATAACCGATCTCTTCCATGACAGCAGTAACAGAACGATCAGGCTGCTTTAACATTTTCGCCGCTCTGGACAGACGGATATTCTGGATAAGAGAAGAAAAAGTCTGTCCCGTATAATTTTTTAGGATAAAAAGCAGGAATCCTCGGCAATTCAATTACCGAGATGAAAGCGTAAACTGTGCATGTCTACACTCATAATAAATGAAAGATTGCAGAAAAGTACAACACAACACCAGAAGAGGTACGCAGAGAAATGCAGATAGCCATAGATGCAGGATTTGATAATCCTGATCCGGCTGTGCGAAGTATTTATGGGAAACCTGAATCCGGTCATAAGGAAGGTGAACCGGATGTAGTAGGAACATTTTCCGTAAATCGGGATGAAAATTTAACCGTGATGGCTAACCGGGGAGATATTGAGGATTGATGTTCGCTGATAATAGGTATCTATGATATCCTGTAAAGTAATCGTATTCATTTTTTCTTCAGCAGTTTTTTGGATTTCATTATAGAATCCCTGCAAAGACAACTGAATATTAATGCCAACGCCGCAATCAGGGTTGGTATGAGTATCTAAATGAAGCAGAGGTTTCTCGCCTTCAACTGCTTTATGGAAAATGCTTAACTATAAATGAAGATCTATTTTATTTTTTGCAAAAATTACGGGGACAGATTCAATGAAGCGAGATGTAAGAATAACGATTTTAAAATCAGAAGTGGATCAAAAGCTTGCAGAGCAGTATGCAGTTTTAGGATTTGAAGCTTGTCCATTTCATAAAGCAGGACAGGTTTTTGTCAGTGACGGTGAGCATAAACCGGAAGGATTGTGCGAGTATGCCTGGAAACCAATAAAAGAGATGGTAAAAATGCTGTCAGAAGGAGAACTTCTCCAGCCGAGAGGCACATGGATGGTAGATGATGACAAAGGTGTTTTTTCCTGTGTAGATGGGTTACGACCAGTTATTATGCTGATCGAGGCGATTCATGCAGAAACTATATACACTTGTAAAAGATAAACCATATTTTGTGGTGACTTCTAATACAGATGATCATTTTGCAATGGCAGGGTTTGAACGTCAGCATATTTGGGAATTGGAGGACATTGTATCAGGTATTATTTTTGAGATAATTATGACTTTGCTTCGCAAATGGTTTGACCGAAGAAGTAAAACTATAACGGTAACCAAGCCAAAAAATCCCCTCAGTATTAGCAGTGCTGAGGGGATTTCTTTTTTTGTCCACATTTTGCTGTTTCTATACTTGCCATTGTAAAATGTTACAAAAACTGAGTACAAATTTTGTAATGGGTTATGCGTTTAACCTTTGTAAAAAAGGTATTTCTATTGTACGATGTAATAAAATATCAGGAAAAGAAGGAATAGATATGGCGCAAAGAAGGGTTCGGATCGTGGATGTGGCAGATGCGTTAGGTCTTAGTACCGCAACTGTCTCAAAAGTGATTCATGGTAAAACAGAAAAGATTTCTGATGAAACAGTAAAGCGTGTTCAACAGGAACTTGAAAGTTCGGGATATATACCGAATATGGCAGGTATTTTGCTTGCAAGAAATAATTCAAGAATCATCGGAGTGGTGGTGAATGACAACATAAAGTATGAGGGTCGGGTTTTAGAAGACGGCTTTGTGATGTCGTCGTTGAATGCTCTTTCCCATGAGGTGAATGAAAAAGGATATTTTCTGATGATAAAAACAACATCAGATATCAGTGAAATTCCGGTGTTTGCTTCGATGTGGAATATGGATGGTCTGATTCTCATGGGGTTTTGTGAAGCAGATTATGAGAAGCTTCGCAATCAGATGAGGATATCTTTTGTTGTGTATGATGGTTATTTTGAAAAGTGTTCTAAAGTTGTTAATCTGGTAATTAATCATTATGATGGCGGTTATCAGGCAGGAAAGTATTTTAGAGAGCTTGGTCATAAAAAGGCATTATGTATAGCAGATAATTTTATATGTATGGATAAGGAAAGGATTGAAGGCTTTTGTAAAGCATTTGAGCCGGGGGAAACATTGATCTGGCAGATTCCAAAGACGGAAAAGGAAAGGATATGCTTTTATCAGGATAACTTTTCAGAACTGCTAAAGAATAATATTACAGCAGTGTTTGCTGTCTCAGATTTTTATGCACTTGAGGTTATGCGTTTTTTACAGGGAAAAGGATTACATATCCCTGCGGATATACAGATTATCGGTTTTGATGACAATATGTCTAGCAAGGGAAGTTCTCCTGCACTTACGACGATTCATCAGGATGCAGCATTCAGAGCAAAAACAGCAATGGAATGTCTTGAAGCAATGCGGGATGGATTAGATTGTGAGTCGAAAATTGTGCTGCCGGTTAAATTAGTAAAAAGAGAAAGTACGGGGTTGTTGTGATGTCAAAATTTACGAAATCGTTATGTAAAATAGCAATTCCGGTCACCTTGCAAAGTATGCTGCAGGCATCATTTTCAATTATTGATCAGGTTATGATCGGGCAGTTGGGAGAAACAAATATATCTGCAGTTGGGCTATGTGGTAATTTTTCTTTGATTTTTTCAGTAGTGATTGGTGCTGTTGGTACTGTTGCGGGAATTTTAATTGCACAGTTTATTGGTGCTGATGATACGAAGGAAGCCTGGTGCAGTTTGGATGTGAGCTTTATTTGTGGAATAATAATAGCTGCAATGTTTCTGTTAGCATCAGGAGTTTTTTCATCGCAGATTCTGAGCCTATATACAAAAGATACGAGTATTATTAGTACGGGTGAAGTCTACTTTAGAATTGTGGCATTTTCCTATATTCCAATGGCAATCAGTAATATTTTATCCGCATGGCTGCGTTGTAAAGAGCATGCAGCCATACCATTTGCAGCGAGCTTTGTAGCAGTAGCTGTAAACACAGGACTGAATTATTTACTGATATTTGGAAAATGTGGATTTACACCTATGGGAATAAAAGGTGCAGCAATCGCAACATTGATTTCACAGTTGTTTAACCTGGTATGTATTGGTATCGGATTTATGGTCTGCATCCAAAAAGATGAAGATAAACCAGTCTTGGCATTTCATTTTGAAAAGATTAGTCTTGGAAATTATTTTATAATGATCATGCCAATTTTGGTCAGTGAATTTCTATGGAGTCTTGGTCAAAATGTGGAATCTGCAGTTTATGGACATCTCGGCACATCAAATCTTGCTGCCTATACACTTACCTGCCCGATACAGGGGTTGATTGTTGGTGCATTAAGTGGTCTATCTGCTGCGGCTGGTGTGATGGTTGGCAAGCGGCTTGGCAGGAAAGAATATGATGAAGCTTATACAGAGTCTAAGAAGATTATGTATGCAGGCTTAATTGGTGCAGTAGCCGTATCGGTATTACTTATTTTTTTAGCAGGTATCTATACTAGATTATATCGTGTGGATTATGGTGTAAAAGAGCTTGGGAAAATTTTGCTCATTATATTTGCTTTGTATGCGCCAGTCAAGGTTGAAAATATGATTCTTGGCGGAGGTATTATAAGAAGTGGCGGCAATACAAAAATTATCATGGTGATTGATATTATTGGTACATGGTGTATCGGAATTCCTTTGTGCCTGGTTGCGGCATATGTATTTAAGTGGGGAATTGTAGGTGTATACACGCTGCTTACCACAGAAGAAATATTTAGATTGGTTATATCACTGATTATTTTTAGAAAACGTAAATGGATGATTAGTTTATCATAGTGTGTGGGGGGAGACGAAAAACTCCGCAAAAAGGTATTACATATAATAGATGTGTATGATAATCGTAAATCTTACACATCTATTTTTTGTAAAAAATCATTTGAGGTAAATTAACAGGAAAAGGATGTTTCCAGTTTCAAATTGAAAAAAGCAGGTTAACAGATTCACTGCCGGATGGTAAAATAAAACAAGAAGATTATAATAATATTTATAACAATCGCAGATAAAGGAGATTTTTGAAGTGGATATGATTTTAACTAAAATCACACATAGCATGGATTGTAATAAAAGGGATTCTTACATATATGCAATTACCCTGATGGGATTGTTTACGTTCTTGTTTTTGGGTGTGGAGTATTTTTTTGTGAATGTACTTTCGCATATCGTACCGGAAGATCAAACAGTACTGGCACAAAATTATGCGCTTGGTGCAAGTGCAGCTGGGTTTGTATTCTACGCATTGTTTGATTACTTTTGCAAAGACCGGTTGAAAGAAGTATGTTTTATTCTTATTGCTTTTTTGTCTGTTTTATGTATGGCCTTCATTTATACGGGAACGACTTATACGGCTGTATTTTTTGCTGGATTTGTTCTGTTTTTACTTCTTGGGCTGACTGGCAGTGCGGTTTTTTATATTTCTATGTGTAGAATGAAAACAGAGCAGTATTTGGCGAGGACGGTGGGAATTTCTTATGCGCTAGGCATTCTATTTCAGTTTGTGAACAACAACCTGATTCGTTCGGAGCTCGCAGAGATGATTATTTTATCTGTGTTTCTGCTGATTCTTATTGCCTTGCTGCTTAAATGGGATTACTGCAAAGAGGACAAAGTTCAGGTTAATATCCCTTTAAGTGATGAAGAGGGTAATGATGTCAACGGAAAGATTGTCGGTATCCTTTTGATTCTGCTTGTGTTGTTGATGACCTGTATTTTCAGTACTCTTGATAATGCAGTAACACTTGTACATTCCAGTGGAGAAATGGATATTGGTCAATGGCCGAGAATTCTGCTGGCATTCAGCGGATTGGCGGCGGGCTTTGTGTTTGACCTTAAAAACCGAAAATATATGGGAATCATTATGTATTGTGTGATGGTATTGTCCACGATATGTATTGCTGTGCTGAAATTTTCCGGATCGTTTTTGGTAGGACTTATTGTTTTCTATTTGTCAACAGGATTTTTCGCTGTGTTTTTTACCTGCGGTTTTATGGAAATTTCCCGATATATGAAGGTTCCAAAGTTATGGGCAGGAATGGGAAGGGCAGTCAATAACATGACTGCCGCCGTCATTGCTAATCCTGTTTTGCTGCTGTTGTCATCGGATCGTAACCTCGTCACGATTGTTCTTATTCTCGTTTTGTTTGTGGCAGTCAGTATCGTGGCAGTTATGTATACGTTCCAAAAGAAAATCTTTTTAGAAGAACTCATCGCAACGGTGGCTGAGGAAATTAATGATGAGGAGAAGTTAAGGAATTTTTCAGAGTTATTCTCTTTTACAGAAAGAGAGAGTGAGGTGTTTGACCGCCTCGTCAATACGGAAGATAATAATCAGGAGATAGCAGAAAGCCTGTTTGTTTCCAGAAGGACGTTGGAACGACATATATCTGCGATTTATGAAAAGACAGGAGTGAAGTCTCGCATTGGGCTTCTGAATCTTTATAATAAATAATTTTTAATCTGAATGTTTGTTAAGCTGTTTTTGTATAGCCCTTCAGACGTTAGACAAGAAAATCTAATGTTTGGAGGACATTTTTTTACAAATTTTGTAATGGCGGAACTCCGCCATCTAAATTTTAATGATTTGACGGAGTTCCCTTATATACTTTTTATATTCTATTTCCTATAATTTTACCAAGGTTTATACAAAACATAGTTACTATGTCAATAGGAAAAGGAGGTTTTTGTCAACTACCCACGACCTAAAGGTAGTGGGTTTCCGCCTATGGCAAACGAAAGGATTTTATTTATGAAAAAGTTTATAAAAAAATATTTATCAGGTGTAATGGTATTGTTTCTGTCGTTCTGTCTTGCTGCCTGTGGAAGTACAGCCGGAAAAAAATCTGTAAGTACATTCAAAACACAGAAATTATTTTCTAAGTACAGTAAAGATAAAGGGATACACATGGGAATTTCCATGAAGAATAACGGTACAGATATTTCGGTAGACATATATCAGCTAGGAGAAAAAATGTATCTTGATGCCACAAGTGGTGAGGATCGTTTTTTATATATTGTGAAAGACGATATATTAACGGTTCTTGACCCGGTAAATAAGGTATATGAGCAGAGAGAAATCACAGATGATGTTGAAAAACAGTTAAAAACGGTGACATCGGGTATTGATAACATATTAGAGATTGGCCAGATGGACATTAAGTATGAAAAGGGAACTGTAAAGCTTGATGGCATGGAATACGATACAGAGGAAGTGGTAAATGGTGATAGTACTATAAAATTTGTATACAATGATGACGGTAAACTTGTATATGTCATAAGAATGGATGGAACGACAGAAACAGATATCAAGATTACTGCTTTTGATGGGGATGTGAAAGAATCACAGTTTGACATCCCAGATGGATATACCTCAACATCGGAAGCAGATACTTCAGTTAGCAGCACTTCCACAGAGAAAAACAATTCGAGCAGTGATACTTCTACAGAGAAAAACAATTCGATTAGTGATAATTCAACAGGGATTATGGATAAAGAAGTTATCAATGAGGAAGGCGGATATTCTTTTAAAACAGCAGATTATAACATTATAAGTAAAAATGGAGAAGTAACAACCGTTTACACAAACAGCAAGGAGCAGGTTCCATATTTCAATGTAGTTACTTTGAAAAAAGTGAGTGGCGATACGATAGATGAGCATCTTGACCGTTTAAGTGAAGTGGTGATGGACAAATATAAAAATAGAATTGCCTCTCCTCCGGGTAAAGTATCTGCTCAATTGACAGGACGGACGGCATATGGCATTGAGTATTCCTATTCTACGGAAGATGGAAAAAATACGATAAAAGTATCCCAGTATGTTGATGATCTGGGGGATGCCTGGGCAAGCTGGGCTGCGGTGTATTACCCAGGGGATGCAGTGACTTTGTCAGAGCTGCAAGAAGCGATGAATAGTCTGATTATTCAGGAAAAGTAGATTTATGGCTTGTGTGTCTGTTTCATAAAGGATGAAATGGATGATGTAAAAATAAAAAAGAAAACTGGAGGGATTTAAATGAAGAGAAAAATGGAAAAATCTATAGTATATGGTGCAAGGTGTATTTTCAGTCTCTTACTTGCCTTTTTTATGGTGCTTGGTTTTATGCCGAAAGTGGTTTTGGCGGAAAAGGCAGACAAAATGGCAAAGGACCCGATAGTTGATCATCCTTTGAATGAAAAGAATAACTGGGATATCCGTTATGAACTGATTATGCCTGGAGAGAGGTTTTATACAGTGCCGGAGTATAGCGCAAGTAAAGAAAAACTGACATATGGTTCCGAAGTTGTTGGTTTATGGATACAGTACTCCCACGCATCACTTATGCTGAGTCATCCAGAAAATCAGGCCGGTGGGGAAGTTGTATTAGATACGGATAAATTAGTACGAAGTACACCAAATATCTCGCAGCTTATTCCACAAGAAACTACATACAATGCAATAGAAACTGCTTACAATAGAGGAGATTTGGCGTTTATTACAGGTAATCCATCTATCTATGATACTTGTAAAGAAGCTTTAAAATCTGCAATTAAGGATAAAAAGCAGGCAATTATAGGATATCGTAACGATACGAATCTGCCAATGGTCTTAGAGGCTGTCCGCGGTGGCACTGATACTACAGAAGGAATGGTTAAGGGAGGCAGATACGGAGAGGATGTGCTTGTTCAGGAGAGGGTTATGCATAATTGGGGATGCCAATTGTGCTTTTATGAGCCATACTATACATTATCCTATGATATAAAAGGAATAGATGAAAAATTGACAGAAGAAGAGAAGAAGGAACTGCCGGACCGCTATTATATTCAGCGTACGAGACAGGAGCTTGTGTTAAAAAATCCGATTCGTGCCGGTCGTCATTTTGTAGAATGGAGTAGTATGGGGTTTCATGAGGATGTTCGTGTTGCTGATGGTAAAACAACTCTGGCTTTTGACTGGGAACATAATTTAGGACATCACAAAACTTATATAGGGGACCAGACTTTGCATGCATATTTTAAAGATGGTTTTACCGTTACATTTAATCCAAATGGTGGGCGGCTAAAGGAGGAAGATCCGGCTGTTCGTGAGATTGATACAACTGATTATGAAGACAATCTGTTTTTCGATATTGGGGAATGTATTCCGGTACGTGAAGGTTATAAATTTGAAGGCTGGTGTACTTCTCCATCTGCCGATGCGAATAGTTTAATTCAGAATACTGAAAATTCTAAATGGATTGAGGATTGGTTCGAAGAAAGAATGTATGATACAGATATCAATAAATATGATATTCAGCTTTATGCAAAATGGAAGAAAGAGTAAAACGATTTCAAAACTTGAAGCAAAGAAAAAGTATTATATAAGAATTCGAACGTATAAAAAGTTAAAAGGAAATGGAAAGTCTTATAATATATATTCTTCATGGAGTAAAATAAAGATTGGAAAGGTAAAATGATTTCTAAGTAATAAATCATTCCCAATAATAAGATTTTCATGGACTTTTTAACAGGGAAAGGGTATAATGTTAATAAAGAATAAAACCGTAGCAAATCAGCCGAAAGTCTGAGACGCAAAGCTAAAGGGCCTGTAAAATGGCAGCCAGTTGCAACGTTTTTGAGCATTGTCTGGATAGACAGTGCTTTTTTTCAGTTAGATAAACAGGTAATGATAAAAAAGGTAATAAAGAAGTAAGAGAAGGAGAGTGCTACATTATGAATGAAATGCATAATAAGAATGAAGGTTTTACTCTGGTAGAACTTATAATTGTAGTTGCAATTATGGGTGTTCTTATTGCGTTATTAGCACCTGCTTATGCCAGACATGTGGAAAAGAGCCGCGAGACGGTTGATATTGCGAATGTCCGTTCAGCATATGCAGAAATTATGGCTGAAGTGATGGATGAAGATGCATCGAATATAGTTAAGGTCGTAAAATTAAAACAAAAGAGAAATGACTGGCAGGCATTTGATCCTGTTGTAATTGCAGGAAAAACACATTACAAAAGCGAGGGAAATACCGCTAACTGGAAGGGAATTCCTGTTGCAAATGGGGAATGTGAGGTGTCTTACAATGAAGCAACGGGGATTCTTTTTGACTGGAAAGGCACAGGCAAAGATTCATCTGACACAACGACAGATTTTAACGAAGATCTGCATGGAATACTTAACAGAACAGAAATATTAAAGGATTTAATAAGTCAGAATAATAAAAGCTTTGAGATAGATTCCCAATGTCCTGATTCAGTCATGGTTAATAAAGTAAAGAAAGAGATTGAACAACAAGAGAATAGTCTGCTGAAATATGGTACATGGGCTTATCTTGGAAATCCATCGAAAGATTCAAGCAGATATTTGTTTTGGACATCTGTTGATACGAATGAGGTTGGGGCAGGAAAGAATATACCAGTGATTGTCAGTAAAGCAGATGGTGGTTTTTATATATCGGAAACGACAACAGCTTACAGAAATAAAAATAAAAAGAAGTATGTTGCGATCGCAGATCATATTCCTAATGATAATGGTTTTAAAATATATACAAAAGATGAAGGATATAACACGTTAAAGGAAGCTTATGAAGCATATTCGAAGCTTCTGAAAAAGGGAAAATACTCAGAGTATAAATATACTCTGCCTAAATAAAAGGGAGAAAAGTGAAAGAAGGTATGAATAGTCAGGTGTTTTTTTCTTTACCGTTGTTATGGATCTGTCTTGGTAGGGAGACGGATAGACCGCTGATGTAAAAAACATAGGGAAAGGAGACAGCTAATATACATGGGAATGAAACAAAAGATCATGATCGTTGATGATGCAGAAATAAATCGTCAGATTCTGATGGCGATTCTTGGGGATAAATATGAATATGTGCAGGCAGAAAATGGCTGTCAGGCAGTCCATATGCTGCAACATGATCTTACGATAGATTTGATACTTTTAGATATTAATATGCCGGAAATGAATGGTTTTCAGATGTTAGAGCGAATGAATAAGTTTCACTGGATTGATGAGATTCCGGTAATCATGATATCTTCGGAAGAAAAAAGAGATATTATTGAGCGGGCATATATTTTGGGAGCAGAAGATTATATACGAAGACCGTTTGATGCTTTTATCGTACGCAGGCGTGTGCAGAATATACTGAATTTATATGCGAATCAGAAAAGATTAAAGCAGATGGTCTCTGATCAGATTTACGAAAAAGAAGAGAATAACAATCTGATGATTGGTATTTTAAGCCATGTAGTGGAATTTAGAAACAGTGAAAGCGGAGAACATATCATTCATATTCGCATGATAACAGAACTTTTACTGCGTTGTCTGGTTCAGAAAACAGATCAATATCATTTGTCTGAGTCGGATATTGCTATCATTACAACGGCATCTGCCCTTCATGATATCGGAAAGATCAGTATTCCGGAAAGTATTTTAAATAAGCCGGGAAAGCTGACACAAGAAGAATTTGAAACCATGAAGACACATACGACAATCGGTGCGGATATTATCAGGCAGATGTTTACGAAATCAGAAAAACCGCTGATTCGCAGTGCATGGGAAATCTGCCGCTGGCATCATGAACGGTGGGACGGACATGGTTATCCGGATGGGCTTCTCGGAGAAAAGATTCCGATTTCAGCCCAGGTGGTTGCTTTGGCAGATGTATACGATGCGCTGACTAGTAAGCGGTGTTATAAGAATGCTTATGACCATGAAACGGCGATGAATATGATCATGTCTGGTGAATGTGGGGCTTTTAATCCGCTTCTCTTAAAATGCCTGTATGAAATATCTCCCAAACTTCGTATGGTAGTGGAGGGAGATATGGGAGAAGAAACATATCGGCAGGAGGCAGATCGTCTGGCAGCAGAAGTGATGAAGAAAAAAAGTATGCCATATAGCGACCGAGCACAGCGTATGCTCGAATCTATGCAGGAACGGCTGGAATTTTTTGCTTCTTTAAATGGCGGGATTCAGTTTGAGTATGATCATGTTTCCGGATTGGCCAATATAGTAAACTGGAATGAACCGCCACAGTATCGTTATTCTGTCATGAATCTTGCAGATCAGAATTGTTCCAAATATCTGGGGCAGAAAGATGTTCATCGCTTGAAAGATGCGCTGGATGCAACGACACCGGAAAATCGGGAATTTTCCATGAGTATTATGTTACCACAGGGAAATGACTATGAGTGGCGTGATCTGCGAATGCATTCACTTTGGTCAGAATCGTCACCAGATCATTATATTGGAGCAGTGGGGCAGTTAATTAAACCACAGCATGTTACAGCGGAACTTCCTCTTCTGGATGGTCTTTCTAAAGGAGAGAACGTAGATGGAAAGGATATAAGAGCAGCATTTGAACAGCTTAAGCAGATTTTTGATATTGTCCGTCTGGTAGATCCGACTCATAATGCAGTCATGGAAGTAGATGATAAAGGAATATTGAGGCAGACGGATCAGCACTGTGCCGGTTTCTGGGAGAACGGAGGAAATTGTGCCAACTGTATTTCAGCGCGTGCCCTCACACAGAAAACGATGCTGAATAAGTTAGAATTTACCAGAAGAGATATGTATTATGTCGTTGCAAAATATCTTTGCATCAACGGAACACCATGTGTGCTGGAGATGCTCTCTAAGATGAATGAAGGGCGCTGGATTGATGCGAATGGAACCCGATTTTTACTGGATAAAAGTCGTGGAGAGAATAGAGAACTTTTTTCTGATGCGTTGACGGGTGCATACTCTAGACGATATTTTGAGACATATCTTACTCATATGGAAGGGATGGAGTGTGTAGAAATTATAGATGTGGACCGTTTCAAACAGGTAAATGATACATACGGACACCTGGCAGGCGATGTAGTGCTTAGGGATATTGCTGCTGCGATTCAGTCCTGCATTCGAAGTACCGATATTCTGATTCGTTATGGTGGAGATGAATTTTTGCTGCTTTTTCCTCAAATGTCTGAAAAACATATGTTGAAGAAGAACGAAAAAATTAAAAAAGCAGTTGAGAATATTGTGTTTACCGAATATCCGGATTTTCATGTAACCGTCAGTATTGGTGGGGTCTGCGGTGTGCATCCGATCATGGAAGCAATCCATCAGGCAGATAAGCTGATGTATGAAAATAAGAGGATGTTATAGAAAAAGATAAAAAACGATATATTGGTCTGTCCAGTACGGATGCATTGACAGGAGTCCTGAATCGCAGAGCTTTCCGGGCAGATGTTGAACATGAGCTTAGAAAGAAACAACCGGGGATATTCCTGTTTATCGATGTAGATAATTTTAAATCTTATAATGACACCTATGGTCATAGTAATGGAGACCTTTGTCTGAAATACTTTGCACAGACAATGCAGGAGGAGTAATTTTCCCTGAACAGGGAGAAGATTTTGTATCGTTATGTAAAAATGCAGATGCTGTCCTCTACGATATAAAACAGAATGGAAAAGCTGCATTTAAGATGAAATAAGATAAAAAATAAAAAGTCCGATAGAGCAGAGCTCCTTATATCTGATCTATCGGACTTTTTACATAATGAATCAAAGTTATGAATCAAAGTTATAAAAGCAATTCTCTTACCATTTCTCCGGTAAAAACGACCTGTTTTAAATGATCCACTTCAATCTGATATAATGCATTCGCTACGATATGCTCTGCAGCCTGTTCTAAGTCACGAATACCTGTAGTATCGGAAAAGATGTCAATTACGGTATCTAATGCCTCATCCGTCATGATACATTCCCCTTCATGTAAGCCGATTCGTTTGAGAACTTTAGGAAGAGCAAATTTAGAGAAGATTGCCTTCTTTTCTTCTGGTGTATAATCCGGAATATCAATGACAGCAAAGCGGGACATTAAAGGACTGCTGATCTGACTCTTATCATTGGCAGTTGCGATCGGATAAACTCCAACAGTAGGAATCATACATTCCATGTAGTTGTCAGTAAAGCCAAGGTTATCTAATAAAGTAAGAAGAACATCAGCAGGATTACCAGTTCCCTTACCGGAGTTTGCCTTATCAAGCTCATTAATAATGAAAACGAGATTAGATTCTCCAGCCATTGAAAAAGCATCCATAATAATTCCAGGCTTTGCATTCGCATAAATACGGGAACTTCCGGTTAACTGTTCGGGATCATTAATGGAACTCATGTCCAAAGTTGTCCATGGAAGCTTTAGGATACGAGCAACAGCGTAAGCAATCTGAGACTTTCCAGTACCGGCAGGTCCTACAAGTAAAAGACCATAAGCAGGAAGAGTATGTGTACGGTTAATCTGGATAATCGTCTCAATAATTCTCTGTTTTACACGTTCCATTCCATAGAGTTCTTCGTCAAGAATCCGTCGTGCTTCCTCAGGATCGATAGATTTAAAATAATCACTTTTCCATTGGATGTTCATCATAATAGATAAAGCACGCTGGGCATGGCGTCGTTCCTCCGGAGAAACTTCACGTGAACGGGCAACAGCAAGGTTTCTTCTGGCCCACAGGCGGATATTATCAGGAAGCGTTCTTCCGGCGCAAGTCATAAAGTCTGTAATGCTCTGAAGACTGGTAAGCTTCATCTCATCACTGTCTTCTTCCTCTGTAGTTATCTCAGAAGTTTCCTCCACAGGAGCGCTGCTTGCAAAAAGACGCTCGATCATAAACTGTAAAAAGCCATCTTCTGCAGATAATTTCGTTCTTCCTCCAAAAGAAATTTCCTGAATTTTATAGACTGCATATCCTTGTGCAGTATTTTTACCGGAAAGCTGGATGTGAATATGGTGTTCGCCAAGCCATTTTAAAAGACTGACAAAACGAGCATCTACTTTTAAGATATCTGCACTGATCGTCCCATCTTCTTCTTCAAACTCAAATGTAGTCTGTTTATTTGGATTTGCAAAAATACCAAAAGAATGATGTTTCCATTCTCTCTTTGTATTGTCAATTATAAGAATCGGATTTTCCGGTGAAGCATGATCATTATCTGAATAGACCATGGTGTATGTACAGCGTACAGGCTCTTTTTTTGCCTGCATATTACTAAAATCAAATACTGGCATGATGGTTTTAAAGTCCCTCCTTGAATTTCAATATATGATGTTAGGGGCAAAAGGTATTTTGCCCCTAACTTGATGTCACGAATTACTCCGCAGCTAATGCAGCTCCCGTAATTCTGAAACATCAT
>ERZ857693.2497-NODE-2497-length-18000-cov-2.880858_pt1 | contig 18000 bp, 14 predicted proteins | sample MGYA00519765_ERZ857693 | MGnify/ENA primary metagenome ERZ857693 (study PRJEB31778, sample SAMEA3449354) | human gut metagenome | biome: human gut; feature: human-associated habitat; material: faeces | place: United Kingdom | collected 2010/2012 ... | reverse complement strand
GCAAAGCAAAGCCGGGAATTCATTTGATGCGTATGTTGTTATGAAGGATGATTTCACAACCGGGCTTGAATTTCCTGAAAAAAAATAAAAAATCCGATAAAAAAACGAATTAAAGAAAAATTCAGCATTCTAATATAGACCGGAATATTCCGGTCTTGTATATCTGCAAAGAAAGGGGGAAATTGTAATGGTTGTTGTAAATGGCAGAATCGTTGATTTTCTGATAGACAGATGCGAAGACGGATATGCTGAATTTCTCTTTAAAAGTGACTATGATAAAGACTGCCCGCGGTTTGAAGCTATATGCTCGGGTAAGATTCCTGATGTGGTGCCTGGCGTGCCGATAAAAGTAGAGTTTCGTGTTGAGACTGTAAACGACATCACCAAAATAGATTTTAAGGCGTTAAAGATAGAACAAATCACAAAATTTGTGAAAACAAAATACATGAATGAAACCGCATATACCTGTATCAATTTTAATGATGAAGAATATGCAAAAACATTACTGACAAAGGTGAAGGGAATCTCTGCGAAGATTGCAAACAGGATTCTTGAAGCTGTTGACGGTGACATAAGCAGGCTGTCAGGCATGTGGGATGATAAGGACTTCTGGAAAGGTTTCAGGGGGTCAAAGAGGTATCTTACAGAGTTGAAAGACACTGTCGGCTCAATGCTTGAAAAGGATTACCTCGTAAAAAAATACCAGAAATATGGAATTGGATACCCGCAGATTGATATGCTGGCTGCAATTTATGGACTTGAGGCAGAAGAAAAGCTCTGTCATAATCCGTATGCGGTGCTGTATCGTCTTGAACTTGATTTTCAGGTGGCTGATAACCTGGCAAAAGATTTGAATTTTGATTATCTTGCCCCGGAAAGGGTAAGGGCTGTTATCTATCAGGTATTGAATAACAATGAAGCCAGCGGGAACACCGCAATGCGATTGAAGGACTTTTATATCAACTGTGCAAGGCTTCATCGTATGTCTGCCTGGAAAGATTATGTAGTATCTCCTTATTTTCTGCTTTCCACATTGACAGCAATGCGGAAAGTGTATTATGAAAACGGGCTTATAGGATATATAGATACTCTGAATATGGAGGCTGATATTGCATTTCAATTAAACCGTTTAATGTCTGCTGATACGAAGCTGGGTATTTCAGATGATGTATACGACTCCATCAATGATAAGTACAATAAAGAGCAGCTGGAATTCTTAAAAACATTTGACCAGAACAGCGTGGTGATTCTGCTTGGACGCGGAGGTACCGGCAAAACACATACCATCTGCGGTGCTATCAATCTTTTTAAGAGTAAGAAACCGAAGGAGGAAATCAGACTTTGCGCTCCGACGGCGAGAGCAGCAGGTGTATTGAAAGAACATTCAGGGCATGAATCGTCAACAATGCATATTATGCTTGAACTGAATCCATATATGCCAGATGATGCCGGCAGGAATGAGGAGAACCCGCTTGATGCTGATTTTATTGTTGTTGATGAAATGTCGATGGTCGACACGGAGCTTATGTACCACCTTTTGAAAGCCATAAAGTCCGGGGCGAAACTGATTTTAAGCGGTGACCCTGACCAGCTTGAAAGCGTTGGCTGTGGTGCAGTTCTGCGTGACCTGATAAACTCAAACAAGATACCAAAAATAAAGCTAAAAAAAATCATGAGACAAAGTGAAGGCTCTGCGGTTATAGATAACTGCGGGAAAATTCTGGCTGGCAGGTATGACTTTATTGAAAACGATGCCTTTAAAATTCGAAATTGTAAATCCGAAGACGAGGCTAAGGCATATTTAAAGTCGTGCTATACCGGAGACCCGCATCGCACACAGATATTGTCAACAACAAAAAAAGGTACAGTCGGAACAATGTCGTTAAACCATGATTTTGAAGATATTGAACAGCCCGGAATCTGGTTTCATAACAGCCATTTCAAACTCGGCGATAAGGTTGTTTTTACCAAAAACAACTATGATGCCGGTTATTGCAATGGTGATATCGGATTTGTTGAAACAATAGAAGCTCCGATACAGATTAAGAAACAGGGTGAAGATAAAACAATAGAAATAAACCGTGATACGGCTATGGATATGGAGCATGCAGATGCTATTACAATCCATAAAAGTCAGGGCAGTGAATATGACAATGTTTATATCATGCTTCCGGATAAGCCTTTATCCCTGCTTACGCGTAACATGGTAAACACCGCCATTTCAAGAGCAAGAAAATGTGTAACACTGATTACAATAAATGATGCTCTTGCTATAGCGGCAAGCAATAAATGTAAACGAAACAGAATAACAAGATTAGAAGAAAAATTAAAGAATATGGGGGAAGAAGAATGCCAAAAGGAATGTCAAGAACACGTGGAATAAAAAAGAAAGTTAATCCATTAGTAGAGCATATCGCTGATTTTTCAGATATTGAATACGACAGCGATGATAGCCTTGAAATTATTGATGCTCATGCAACACAGAAGCGTGATGATGAATGTGAGGATGAGACTGATAGAACATGGATGTATAAGAACCCTGGAGATGAAGAGATTGTTGATGAAGACGAAGTGACGGATGAAGATTTGTGGGGTGATGAAACTGCTGCCACCGAGCCGGAAGATGACAAGGTTACAAAACAGCCGGAACGAATCCGTAATGAGTCTCAATTAGACCAGTATATGGCTGCTGCCGTCTGGTTTCACGATATTAGTGAAAGAGGCGAAATTTCAGATGACGAATTGAGATATGTAGAGCTTATGCTGATTGAAATGTCAAATTTTTATTTTGACAACCTCAAAAACATTCATCCTTCCGGCAAATGTCTCGACTCCATAAAGAAAATATACCGTGACATACAGGAGGCGGGATTATGTACAAAATCTTAAAAAGTATGCTTGCAGAGTTTTCATATTTTATTGAGAAGCATTTCGGCATTACTTCTATATTATGGTCTATATTGTTTATGGCCGGATGCTGTGCGATTGTCGGGGTCGTTATTATGAAAACTGCTGAAATTATATCTTGCTGTAAAAGTACAAAAAAAACAAAAAAAGGCGATAGTAAAAACGGCATAACTGATGGTGATGAGGCTGCCAGCGTGGCTAGTGCTGACAATACTGGTGATAACGAATGCGGTAAATGTAAAAATAGCCTGAGCCTGTTTCCGGTGTACGTCGGTTTTACGGTTGTATGCTCTTATATGATGAACCGTTTGATAGCATTATCTTATACGTGGGACAGTAAGCTTCACAGAGTTATGTCTAACTTCCATTATGTATTGTCATTCAAGGCTAACAGAAAGCTGTTTTTGAACGCCCTGTCGCTGCCTGACAATACCACAAATAATAATGGATTGTTTCAGATTGCAATGTATCTAAACAACAATCAGTGGCAGAAGGTATACGATAATGCAGGTGGCTCTCAGTGGTATTTCGCCAAAATTAAAAAGGCTGTTGATGAAATTTTAAAAGTTGGTGATACCCATCTGACGCTTGGCGTTGTATATCAGGGTGCGGCAATGCTGATTCCGATTGCTTTGATTATAGTGCTTGGTGTCATATTGCTGCTGAAGGGTAAAAAGCTGCATGGAATCCTGGTACTTGCATGTGCCGGATTATGTGCGTTTGGAAATTTTGGTGCAGTGATATTTATGGCGACAATGCTGATTTTGGGAGAATTACTGTCAATAATCGTGGATAGTTCGCTTGCAAAAAATAAAGATTTATTCGATAAAAGAAAGCAGGATTTGGCTTAAAACCAAATCCTTCTTTTTTTTGTAAAAAATGTATTATTCGGGGAAAAATTTAGCATATTAAATATGCGGCAGGATTCTGCCTTAAATTGATAACTATACGTAGGGAGGATTTTTTGATGGAAATAAAGAAATACAGAGAATTACCACATTCAAAATCCGTTCTTATAGCCGATAAAGGTGCATTTGAAACATTTTTATTAACAGGACATGAAAATCTGATTACTGGATTATATGAAGACGTGTATTTAACGCCGGACATCTACCAGCTTTTCGTAAAAAATCTTGATATAAAAGCACTGAAACGCTTTAACGAATTTGCGAAAGAAATTGAGTATAATGCCAGTGATATTGCCATCAGAAGCATTCTTGAACAAAACCAGATGATGCTTAAGGATGAAGGATTTGCTGTGATTGCGGCTATGATGAATAAGATGGATGTTTTTATTGATGACCCGAGAAAAGCAGCTGTGTTTGAAGCAAGGTCTGTACATGTAGTACGGCCGTCTGAATTAATTATGGCAGCGACAACAACAGAGCATGAGTAAAGGAGGTGTAAAAAGTGAATAAGAAAAATGTTGACTACATATTATCTTCAACAGATGGAATAGAGCTGCTTGCCAATCTGTTTCAGAATGGTATGGCTCTTGACCTTGTTGATGTGACGAGAGCCAGAGACAACATAGACCTTCCGGAAGACGAAAGACATATCTATGATATGGCCGATGCCGCTCTTGACAGAGTAGATTTAGATAAACTGTATGAAAATGCCGGAGACTTTGAGCTTCAGGATAAATATCCGGAATTCTTTGATTATCTGCAGAGCCTGCAGCGTGACAGGGAGAACGATGAACCTGAACGTGTCCGTGAAGATGAGGCTGGCGAAGCCGAGGAAGAAATAGAGGAAGAACTTGAAGAGGGCATACCGGAACCACTTTCAACAAGAGATACTGTAGTAAAAAACATTATTGAAGGTGAGCATACAGGCAAGGAGAGCGACTCCAGAAAATATGTAGAAAAAGACGAATATAGAGCGAAGCTTGATGCTGAAAGGGAAGAATCTATCAGAAGAGCCCTTGAAGCAGATGAGGCATTGAACAAAGAGCGTGAACTTGCAGCCAGAGAGGATGCTGCAGCAAGGCTTAGAGAGCAGGAGTTCTTTGATAAAAGAAAAGCAGAAGAAACTGATTTTGACGAAAAAGCAAGACGTGAAAAAGAGGCGGAAAGATATACAGAAAAAGATACCGACCGCAGCAAGTCTTTTGAAGATAGAAAAGATGAAGCAAAGATATATAAAGACTATTCAACAAATGCTGATAAACAGGTTGACTCTTCTTTTAGAAGCGATGTGGTGGATAATGCCGGTGATGCCGGAAAACGAGGCTACCAGCAGTCAGAACAGGTCAATAACATACACGGCGGAGCTAATGATGCTGGTGATGTAAGCAATGCAATCCATAGTAAAACATACGGAACTGAAACTGCTGCTGAAACAGCAGCAACAACCGCAGCTATGGAAATGGCTAGAAGGGAAGCTGCAGCAAAAGCACAGGTTGGATATGGCAATACCGGGAATAAAGAGACTGCTTCAAAAGCGGAAACAGAAAAACGTAACGCTGAAAAGTATGACTCTGATAAGAGAGAAACCAGTAAAAGCCAGGAAGAGTCCTCAAGACTTGATAACAACTACAGTTCAAAAGCTGAAAGCCAGATTGACGGAAATTCAAGAACCGGTTCTGTAAATGATGCTGGCGATGCCGGAAAACGAGGCTATCAGCAGTCAGAGAAGATTGGCAGCACTCATTACGGTGATTCCAATGCCGGTGATGTTACTCATGTGGTAAAAAGCAGGGAGTATGAAACATCAAAGGAAACCGCAGATGCAAGAAGAGAAGTCGATGAGGCGGTGAGAAGAGATACTGCTGCAAGAGAACAGAAAGAAGCTGAAGGTGACCGTAGAAGCAGAAGGGAGCAGGAAGAAAGAAGGGAACGTCAGGAACGCGCTGAAAGAAGAACCGATTCTTATGGCTCTGATACTGCTTTAAGAGATGAAGATACAAAGCGTGAAATAGAAAGACGTCAGCATGAAGCAGATAAATACCGCAATGCTGAAGCGGGCAAAAATGAAACTGACACAAAGAGTGAACGCGAAAGCGGAAACAGAGTTAATAATGATTATAACTCAAATCGGGAAAGCCAGATTGACAGCAGTTCAAGAACAGGCTCTGTAAATGATGCCGGTGATGCCGGAGGCGGCGTAGGCGTCCAGATACTGCATCGTGCTCTGGCGCGGCGCCCACTCGGCGATGGAAACGTGAACGTGGCTGTCGATGAGACAGGGCATGAGCGTAGAGCCCTTCGCGTCGTAAACGACGGCGTCCTCCGCGGTCAGTCCCGTGCCGATCTCCTGAATGACGCCGTCCTCAATGAGAACGGAATCGGCGCTGAGGATCGGCTCGTGAATGTCGCCGGAAAGCAGGCAGCCGATGTTGCGGATCAGCGTTTTGCTCATAGTTGATCTCTCCTTTTTTATAATGGAGGATTATTCCTCGACGTACTTCGTGTTCTTGACGGCGTAGGCGCGCATCTCAATGTGCATGTTGGGAGCGAGCAGGCCGAGCTGGAACGTGGAACGGGTGGGCGGGCACTTCACGTCGGCGAAGAACTCGTTCCAGACATCGTTGAACTCCTTGTACCAGCGCACGTCATTGATATAGACCTCGATGGAGATGAGATCCTCGAGCGTGGCGCCCGCGGTCTCGAGAATGGTCTGGATGTTCTTCAGGCACATAAGAGCCTGATCGTGCATGCCGACGGCCCACTCGTTGGTGACGAAGTCCTTGGGGGAGACACCGGAGGTAATGATGTAATCGCCGATCTGGAGGACGGAGTTCAGCTTATGGACGGGAACCTTGATCCCTTCGCCGCGAATGACTTTCTTTTCGAGCATGTTGCAATACTCCCTTTCTAAAAATAAAATTCTCATTCTAATCGTATTTGCACACCGGTATACCGGTAATTTTGAGCCTACACGCTTTACCGGGAAATGTCAAGAGAAAAGTTGCTCTTTGTGAGTTAAGTAGAAAAAGGCGGCGCGGCGCTGTTGGTAATTGCTAAATTGTCAAAACTGGCTTGACTTTGCCGAAAAATACGAATATAATTCAATCAACTCAACAAAAACATGGCCGTGGACACGGCTGGATCCGCTGAGTTTTTCGATACGGGAAGCGCTCAATGAAATGCACGTGTAAGACGGATGCAGCTCTTTGTCCACGGTTTTTTGTTTTATGACCGGTATACCGGTGCACAAAAGCGCGCTCCCCTCGGGAGGAGAAGGATAAAACACCGAAAATGGTGGCCGATCCTGAGGCTGGGGGTTGCGCTCTGTACAACATTTCCGGCGTCCCGGCCTACGGCGACGCCCGCGGCGCAGGCATCCGGAACATCCTGGGCTTTGTACTGATGCGGAGCATCAGCTACATCTTTTATATGTTGTTATGGACATCGAGCCTCCCAAGCTTATCTCCATAATGATCATCTTCTCCATCGGCATGTACTTCTCAGCGGTGTCGTTTCCCTGCTTACCCATAAGCCGGAGAAAGAGAATCCCGCATTCTTTGAGGATATGGAAGACAGCCTCTGGAAAATAAACCATATGCGATCCATGGGTTCGGATCCATGCGGAACAAACAGACGAAAAGGGGGATTTTTATGTCTGTTACGGTGACGATCAATGCCAAACCCTACGAGGTGGCGGACGAGCACCTGGAAATGAGCCTTCTGCGTTATCTGCGCGAGGTGCTTGGTCTGACCGGTGCGAAGTGCGGCTGCGACCGCGGCCAGTGCGGAAGCTGCAACGTGCTCATCGACGGCGAATGCCGCCGGTCGTGCCTTTTTAAAATGAAGAAACTCGACGGCAAGGATATCCTGACTGTGGAGGGCCTTGCCGACGGCGATAAGCTTCATCCCATTCAGGAGAGCTTTATCGTGGAAGGCGTCATGCAGTGCGGCTTCTGCACGCCCGGCCAGATCATGGCTGTGGCGGGGCTGCTGCGCAAAACGCTTACGCCCACCCGCGAGGAGATCGACAAGGCGTTCAAGGGCGTGCTGTGCCGGTGCGGCTCGTATCCGCGCGTCATCAAGGCCATCCACCGCGCTGCCGCTATTATGCGCGGCGACGAGTGGACGGACGAAAAGCGCGTTTTTGACGACGTGATCGGCAGCTCGTACCCGATGGTGGACGCCGTCGGCAAGGTGACGGGCAGCCTGAAATATGTGGATGACTATTATGTTCCCGGCATGCTCTGCGGCAAGGTCGTCTGGTCGGAGGAGCCGAGTGCCCAGCTTCTGGGCATTGACGCCTCGGAGGCTCTCGCCGTGCCGGGCGTGGTGCGCGTGATCACGCACGCCGACTGCCCGGATCTTTACTATGGCCCGCTGACGATGGACGCGCCGGTACTCTGCGGCGGACGTATCCGCAGCCGTGCCGAACCGCTCGCGCTCGTGCTTGCGGAAACGCAGGAGATCGCAAACGCTGCGGCCAAGCTCGTGAAGATCGACTATGAGATCCTCCCCGCGGTATTCTCGCCGCACGAGGCGCTTGCTCCCGGCGCGCCGAGCGTCACGACCGATTACGCCAAGCCCGGCATTCCCATCGCGGGCCATTCCGCACCGGAGTCGGACGGCAATGTGACGCTGAAGCTGCATCTCGGCAAGGGTGACGTGGAAAAAGCGTTCGCCGAGGCGGCGGTCATCATCGACGAGGAATACAGCTCCCAGCGCATTGAGCATGGCTACATCGAGCCTGAGTGCTCCATCACCGTGCCGCTCGAAAACGGGCGCTATGTGAACTACAGCAACTCGCAGGCCGCCTTCGGCGCGCGCGACAACTGCGCACGCGCTCTCGAGTGCGACCCGGAAAAGGTGAACTTCTGCCAAATCCAGGTCGGCGGCTCGTTCGGCGGCAAGGGCGACCATCTTCTCCGTATGCTCTCGTGCGTCGGCACGCGGGTCACGGGACGCGCCGTACGCGTCACGCTCTCGCGCGAAGACTCCCTGCGCTATCATAACAAGCGTCATCCGTTTGAAATGCACGAAAAGCTCGCGGTCGCCGCGGACGGACGTATTCTCGGTCTGCAGAACTATCTGCTCGGCGACGGCGGCGCGTATACCTACTTCAGCACGCGCATCATGCCGCAGGCCGTCTGCTACAGCAGCGGCCCCTACGTCATCCCGAACTTCGATTCGACCGGTGTTGTGGCGTTCACGAACAACGTCTCCTCCGGCGCGATGCGCGGCTACGGCTCGCCGCAGTGCCTGTTCGCCGTGGAAAGCGCCATAGACGAGGCCTGCCGCAAGCTCAACATGGATCCGTTCGCGTTCCGTCGTCTCAACGGACTCTATCCCGGCGCGGAGTGCGGCGACGGCCAGCTCGCCGTAGACGGTCACGCCTACATCGCCACGCTCGACGCGGTGGAAAAGCGCGTGAAGGAGGTCCTTCTTCCCATGAAGGAGGCCGACCCGACGATCGGCATCGGCGTGGCGTCCGCGTGGCGGCACACGTCCGGTGGTCTCGGCCCGGACGAGGACTCGAACGCCGATCTGGATTTTCAGGACGACGGCACATTCCTCCTGCGCATCTGCGTGGCCGAAATGGGCAACGAAACGCAGATCTCCATGGCGCAGCTCACGGCCAAAGCAATGGATGTCCCGTATGAGACCATCCGTCTCGGCGCGATGGAAACGGATAAGCTCTCCTGGGGCGGCGCGGTCATGTCCAGCCGCGGCACGTTCCTCTGGGGCCATAACGCCATCGGCGTCGGCGAGAAGATGGTGCGTGCGATCAAGGACTTCCTCGCGCGCTACTTCAGCTGCGGCGAGGAGGAGCTCGACTTCCGCGGCGGCATCGTTTACCGCAACGGCGAGCAGCTCTACACACTGCCGGAGCTTGCGAAGCTCTGCAAAGCCAAGGGCGTGAAGCTGACGGTGCACGACTACCACCGTCTGCCCAAGACCATGTGGCCGCGTGAGGACTGCAACGAGAACCACGTCATTCCGCCGAAAGACTACCGCATCCACGATACGAACTCGTACCTGACGCTCGCCGTGGCCATCAAGGTGGACCCCGTGACGAAGCGCATCAAGGTGCTCAAAATGATCGAGGCCGCCGACATCGGCACGGTCATCAACCCCGAGGCGGCGCGCCGCCAGCTCGAGGGCGGCATGATCATGACGCTCGGCATGGCGCTCGACGAGGATTTCGTTGTGGAAAACGGCGTGAGCAAGACCGACATGCTTTCCAAATACAAGATGATCCAGATGGACGGCACGCCGGACATGGAGGTCATCTTCGTCGACAACTACGACCCGCTCGGCCCGAAGGGCGCGAAGGGCGTCGGCGAGATGGGAATGCTCCCCGTCTGCCCGGCTATCGCCAACGCCTACTACGACGCTACCGGCGTGCGCATCCGCAATCTGCCGCTGCACAAGCATCTTCCCTGACCCATCGGCACATCGGCGCGGGGCGGCGCAGAAATCAAAACCCGCCCCGGCTTCATTGTGAAATACAATTATAAAGTTTGACAGGAGGTGAAACTATATGACACACGAGAACATTCACAGCTACACCAACAAGAAAGCAGACATTTTCACGTATGAAAAGCCAGCCCTGCTCGTTGTGGACATGCAGAAGGGATTCTGTTATCCCGGCAAACAGTTCTACAGCTCGGAGAACATAAAGCTTGTCCCGGCGATTTCGACGCTGCTTGAGTACTTCCGCGGAAATAATCTGCCGGTGTATTTTACCGAGTTCGTCTATTCCAAGGATTGCCCGAATCTGAACGGACGCCTGTGGCAGTGCGAGAGGGACTATGACGAAGGCGGTGAGCGCTGCTGCTATGTGGGCGATCCCAGCACGGAAACCATTGATGAGCTGAAACCGCTGCCCGGTGAGCTTGTTATCCAGAAACGAGGCTACGACGCGTTTTTCGGCACGGATCTGGATTACTGCTTGCGCACCAAAGGAATCAAGACGCTCATCGTGGTGGGAGTTCTGGCAGAGCAGTGCATACTTTCTACGGTCTCCAGCGCGTTCCATTATGAATATGAGGTAACGCTTGCTTCTGACTGCACAAGAGCGATCTATGACGATGTGAAAGATGCAACGCTGCGTCTCATCGATTATGGCTTCGGCAATGTTTATACATCCGCCGACATCATCCGCATTCTGGAAGCAAAGAAGGAATCTTGACCGCCGGTTTCCGGCATAATCCGACGTTTAAAATAATCCGAGGAGGGATTTGTTTGAAACTCAAAGAGAAGTATAATATTCCGCTGTTCCTGGCGGCCTTCGCGCTTGTTGTCTTTTTCGTGATTCTGCTTCTGCTTTTCCCGACACAGATGAACAACGGCATCTCTGCTGCATTCAACTGGTGTACATCGGCAGCCGGAACTCCCGTACAACTTATGAACCTTTCGCTGATCATACTGAGCCTGTATATCGCGCTTTCCAAGTACGGCAACGTAAAGCTCGGCAAGGGAAAGCCCAAGTACAGCACGTTTTCCTGGCTCGGCATGATTTTCACCTCCGGCCTCGGCGCGGCGACCATGTATTGGGGCATCGTGGAGTGGACGTTCCTCTATAACGCCAATCCGCTGGTCACCTCCGGCGGCGTTGTGAGCGACGTTGCCCGGTACGAGTGGGCGTTTGCGTATCACTGGCACCACTGGAGCCCGTTTGTGCAGCTCATTTATACGGCGTGCGGCGTGGCCTGCGGCTATCTTTACTATAACCGCAAAAAGACGACAACGCTCAGCCTTGGCGAGACGATGAGCTACGACTTCAAGGTCAAGAAGCCCAAAGTCATGAGCAGCATCGTTGACGTCGTGTTCATTTTCAGCGTTATTTCCAGCGCGGCTATCACGGTCGGCCTCGGCCTTCCTGCGATCGGTCAGGCTGCCGGCTACGTGTTCAACTTCACACCGGGTCAGAATTTCTACTACATCCTTATTCTTTCAATTGCGCTTGTGTACTTCATCACGTCCTACATCGGTTTGGACAAGGGCATGAAGAACATATCCAACTGGTGCTGCTACGGCGTCATCGCGTTGGGCGCGTATGTTCTCATTGTCGGGCCGACCCGTTTCATTCTCGACAGCTATCTCAGCGGCGTTTCCATGACGCTCAACAACCTGCCGCGTATGCTTCTGTGGCTTGACCCCATCGGCGAGAGCTGCTTCCCGCAGTGGTGGACGGTTTGGGACTGGCTGTATAGTGCCAGCTTCGGCCCCTTCACCGGCCTGTTCCTTGCGCGTATCTCCGAGGGCCGCAGCCTCCGCTCCATCACCATCGGCGTAGCGACCGGTACACCGCTCGGCCTTTTCTGCTACAACGGCATTATGAGCAACTACGGCATTTGGCTGGACAAGAACGGCATCGTCGATCTTACCGGCATGACCGCCAACGGCCAGAGCTACGAGGCGATCGTGGAAGTATTCAAAACGCTGCCGATGCCCAAGGTCGTTGCGCTTGTGTTCTGCGTGGTAGGCGCGCTATTCTTGGCTACTACGCTTGACAGCTCCACGTTTACCGCCGCAAATATCATCGAGAAGAACCGTCCCGAGGGTGTTGACCCCAGCCCGGTGCACCGTCTGTGCTGGTCGATCCTCTGCACGGTAATCCCGTTGGTCTGCCTGCTTATCAACGTTGACCTCAACGTGTTCAAGTCTCTGGGCATCGTTGTCGCGCTGCCCATCCTGCTTGTCGAAGTGTTCCTGCTTTGGTATGTCGCGAAACAGCTCCGTGAGGACTATGGTATGATGACCGAAGTGGAGATCAAAAGCTCTTCGCCGACGAACCTGTTGCTGAAGCCGCCAAAATGAACTAATCCCATAGCCTGTCTTTCCCTCCGGGGCTTATAGCCTCGGAGGGAAGAAACCTAACCGACGACGAAGAAAGAGGGAATCCCATGAGCCAGAATAAATCGCGCGCCGCGTCTCTCCGTCATACGCTTATTGTTGCGCTTTTCAGCATCGGAACGCTGTTTTTCTTTTTTCCCATAGCGGATGCCGGGACGGGCGGGTATATGACCGCCGTGCCGATGTTCTGCCGTCTCGTACTCGCCGCTGCCGTCTTTCCGTTTCTTGCGGGACGGGCCGGACAGCACATGGCGCAGACGGGCGCATGGCTGTATTCCTCGGGGGGCTCAAAGCTGGAGCGTCCCGGCGCGGTGATTCTGGGAAGCATTGCCGGGCCGATCTGCTTTGTCCCGCTGGTTGCGAGCCTCTCTGCAAACCAGCTTCTCGCCGCCGTAGGACAGCCGGGCAGCCCGGTGTTTCGGGTCGTTCTCGTGGTGCTTCTTGTTGCCGCGGAGGTCGACGAGACCGCGGAGCAGACCGTGCTCAACGAGGCGTCCGAGACGCTGCAGGTGCTCGCGGCCTACACCGTGGCCGAGTGCAGGGAGCTTTCGCGGGCGGCTCTGGCAGGGATGCTGGCGGCCGTCGCTGCAGGCATCGCGGCGTTTGTTGTCTTGCTTGGCTCCGGCGCCGCCGCGGCGCCGGAAGCCGCCCCAACGGGCAAAACGTATCTTGAAAGCAATATCGCCGTTCTTCTCGCGCTTGCACCCACGCTCCTGCAGAACACAGGAGAACCGGGAGAAAGAAAGCCCTTCTGGAAGGACAGCGCGCTTGTGCCGTTTGCCGCAGGCATTCTTCTCTCCGCCGCTGGCATCGCCGCTGTGGCCGTTGCGGCGTATCGCTGCCCGAACGGAGCAGGCTGTACTCTCTCTGAAATTCTCGTCGCCGGCATAGGAAATCCGGCGGGACGAGTGCTGGCCGCGATTTTCGCCGCCATCCTTGGCATTGCGCTTATGGCGATGGGTTTTACGTCCGGACGCCGTTGGCTGGCGGCCGCAAGCCTGGAATCCTCCGACGGCGCAGCCTCCGCCGACGCCGCATGGAAAAAATGGTTGCCGCCGGTGCTCGCCGTACTGCTGGCCATGCCCGTGATCGGTGACGTGTGGCTGAAGGCGGCCGAGGCTCTTCTTGCCGCGGCATATCCGATCGCCGCCGTGCCAATGATCTTCTACGCCGTTGTCCCCAAACCGGACGAGGAGCGCAAGCAATTCAGCTTGAAATTTGCATTTACCGGAGCGCTTGTATACTCCGTTATTATGCTGGTGTACTTCCTGACTCAAAACTACGGGATCGAAGCGGTGCTGCTGCAGGGAATATATGAGAGCATGATCCTTGCAAAGGGTCATCTTACATGGCTCGTGGTGTCTGTGCTGCTGTTTGTCATCGGCGATACGCAGTACCGCGGAAAAAAGGAAAGGGCGAAGGACAAAGCGCAGTAATTGCCGCAGAATCCTCTTTCTGCTCTCTTGTATTTAATCAAAGAATTACTCTTTAAAAAGATGCGATATATGAAAAATGCCGGACGCATGAGTGCGTCCGGCATTTGAGCTTGTCGAGAACTCGGCTGCTGCTCCCTCGTCCGAGGGAGCTTTTTGCTGCTTATATACTTTCTTTCTTTTTGACTCTGAAGAGTTTTCCGTAGTCGAGACTCCAGCTCTCCTTTTTGAGGCCGAACAGGAACCACGCAAAATACTTCACAAACATCACGATGACCGGCGTGAGGAAAAGGATGCCGATGAGCTGGCAGAGGCTCACGATATATACGTTCGTCACGCCGATGTACCCCATCGCTTTTTTTACCAGCAGCTCCGGAAGATTATCGAAGAGGTAGAAGAGCATCGAGTTCACGCCGATATAGGAGAGAACCCCTTTTCTCTTCACGTTTTTCAGCGCGCCGTACAGCGCGAGACACAGGGCAAAGCCGCCGATCATCACCGGCACAAAGGGCGTCAGCCGTATCACGCGGTAATCGATGCAATATTTCTCCGGGGAATCCGAAAACAGGAGCGTCAGCCCGGCGGCAGCGGCAATACCAACGGCTGCAAGAATCAGCGTCTTTTTCCCGGTGATCTCAATGCCCTTTTCCCGGACGTACTGCCCCAGATACATGAAGAGCACGCACGGGAATGCCACATCGATATACCACGGCAGGGAGAAGCCGGTAAATTTGTTGAGATACGCAAACCCGGCGGACACAGCGAGAACAACGGGAAATTCGATCCTCCGGTCGTGAAGGTACTTTCGCAGCGCATAAAAGAGGACACTCGCCACGAACGCCGCCGTCAGGAACCACTTCGGCGCGACGAGATCGGTCCCCCGCAGCTGAACGAGCAGGCCGAGAATGTTGTCCCGGCAGAGCGCCCAGTCCGCACCGCCGCGCAGCAGCGGCACAACAATGCCGAGACAGAGCACATGATAGAGGATGCCGTAAGCGAAAAACGGCACCATGAGCTGCCGGAAGCGCTTTTTCACAAAGGCGCCGAACGTTCCGGCGGTGCTGCTGTAGTAGCCCATGCAGAAGAAGAACATCGGCATGTGGAACAGGTAAATGAAGATGCGCACCGCCTGCGGTATCGCGTCCGAATGGCCGATGAACACCAGAAGGATGCATATCCCCTTGGCGTAATCCGCCCACAACTCTCTCTTTTTCTCTGCCATAGGTTCCTCCCTTAATAAAACGCTTTTCCCGAATGTTCCGCCGGCTTCATCGCGGCGGGATACTTTTCGCTTTTATCCGAAGTATTTGGCGGCATCCTCGGCGGAGACGCCGAAGAAGGCGATGGCCTCGTTCTGCATCCGCGCGGCGCGGCCGGAGACGAAGCCGCGGAGATTCGCCATCTGCGTGGCAAACAACGTGGACGACTTGCCCCAGCGGGCGAGATCGCGCGCACTCTCCGGTTCGACGATCGCGCGCAGCTCGTCTAGCGTTTTCTGCGCGTTCTCGTCCGAGAGCGGCCCGCGCAGCATTTCGCCGAGACGCGTCAGGAACATATCACGGAACTCTTCGTTGTAACGCAGCGCCGAGGGAATGATGCCGTGGAGCTGGAAGCCGTTGAAGCCGACGCTCATCGAGTCCATGCCCATCATCGTGAGATCCATGTCCGCGAGACCGTAAATGTACTTCCCGTTTTCGTACTCGGGGCTCGCGTAGAAGCGGACGTTTTCGTATACGTCGATATCGCCCGACCAGCACTCGAGAATCAGCCAGTCGATCATCTCCGGGATGTCCACATGCTCCTGGATGTACGCCCAGCCCTCCGGCGTGCTCAGCGAGTTGTAGCGCGCGTAGTTCAAGATCTCGCTCCACGCGGTCTGGCCCTCAAACTCGCCCGTCTGCATATCGACGGTGTCGGCGTCCACGCCCTTGTGCGAGGCGAAGTATTCCGCGCTGTGGTGCTCGCGGATGGCGTAAATGCCCCAGTACTCGCCGTTGAGGAAGAGCGAAACATACCAGTAATTCTGCGCGGGCACATCCGTATAGTCCATGGCGATGCGGGCGAAGAACTCGTCGCGCATGTAGGAGGTGTAGGTATCCTCCACGCTCGCGCGCAGCAGCAGCGAGGAAAAGTCCGTCACGACGCCGTCGCCGAACACGTCGTAATTGAGATCCCCGCCGTATCGGCCGCGGAATTTGAGCGTGAACGATTTCTTTTCGCTCACGCGGCGGCTCGTGCGGCCGTGCATGCGGATGCCGCAGTCAATGGAGAACTCGCCGCCGTCCTCGTACATGGCGACGGTCGCCTCGCGCTCCCACTTCTCGCTCCACGCGCGTTCGTGGTTGGAGTAAATGCCCTGCGTGCCGGTAAGATTGTCCGGGTCGGTCACAAGACTGACGATGGGCAGCGTGCTGTTCTCGCGCAGGAAGTACGACCATGTCGCCGGTTTGCCCGGCAGCGCGTCCGCCGGGAAGCTCGCGGCGCGGACGATCGTCGTTTCCGTGATCGTGATGGGCGCGGTATAGGCCGGATCGTCCGCCGTCGGGTCGCTGCCGTCGAGCGTATAGTGCACGTTCTCGCCGGTGATCGTCAGCGTAAGGCTCTCGGCGTCGTCGTACACGCCCGCGGCGATATCGACCGTGGGCTTTGCCGCCACCATACGGCGCCCCGTGCCGTTGTCCGCGCCGCGGCTGCTCTGTGCAAAATAGAAATACCCGTTCTCCCCGTTTAGACGGCCGTAGCTGCCGCCGGCCGGGATATCGCGCAGGAACGCCCAGTCGCAGAGCGCGCCGGAAGCATCGAAGAGATAGAGCTCGTCGCGCTGCGCGCTCAGCCCCACGTTTTCGCACTCGAACACATAGCTTTCGCCGGGCGCAAGCGTCACGGCGGGCAGCACGTCGCACGCCGGTTCCTTGAATTTATCCGAGATCGTGTATCCGGAAAGATCGATCGTCTCACCCGACACGTTTTTGAGCTCCACCCAGTCGGGCGAACCCGCCTCGTACACGACGATCTCCCACAGCAGAAGCGGCGAGGTACGCGTGTCGGCATCGCAGAATCCGGCGTAGCCCTCGGCGGTATTTTCAAGCCCCGGCGTCGGGAAGTCGGTCACGGCGAAGCTGCCGTCCGGCTGCATCGCGAGCGAGGACCCCTCCGGCACGGCCCCGATCTTCACGCTGCGGATCTCCGCGCCGTTTCCGGCGGAGAGAATGACCGTGTCGCCGTCGGTGAGCGAGAAGCTCGTGTGAAGCTCACCCTCGGTGCGGTTTTTGCCGGAGGCGAAGATCACCGCATACTCGCCCGGCGCAAGCGTCAGCGACGGGATCTTCCATTCGTCCGGCACGTCCGGATCGTCCGAGAGATACCAGCCCGCAAGATCGACGCTCGTCTCGCCGAGGTTTGCGATCTCGATCCAGTCGGAGAGGTCGCCGTCGCTGTCGGCGAGCGTACCGCGGTTTTGCGCCATGACCTCGGTGATGTAAATTTCGTCGTTTTCGTAGCCGCCGGAGCGCAGCCACGCCTCATACCCCGCGTCGTCGTTGGAATATCCCGGCGTCGGGCGGTGAGACACCGTCCATTCGCCATTTTCCTTGGCATAGGCCGTGTTCTTCTCCAGCATCGGCAGTTCCACGCTCTCGCTCTCCGCGCCGGAGGGCGCTGTGAGCACGACCGTTTCCCCGCCCGCGCTCGCCAGCGCAAAGGACGCATATTCCGCGCCCTCCACACCGGGGGCGCACCATACGATCTTATATTCGCCCGCGCCGAGCATTTCGTCCGGGAAGGCGTACTTCGTTTTGTTCGTGCGGTCCGAGAGCTTGTAGCCGGAGAGAGATACCGGCGAATCCGAGGGGTTATGTACCTCGATCCAGTCGTAGAAATTCCCGTCGGGCGCGGCA
>ERZ857693.2496-NODE-2496-length-18009-cov-2.993149_pt1 | contig 18009 bp, 11 predicted proteins | sample MGYA00519765_ERZ857693 | MGnify/ENA primary metagenome ERZ857693 (study PRJEB31778, sample SAMEA3449354) | human gut metagenome | biome: human gut; feature: human-associated habitat; material: faeces | place: United Kingdom | collected 2010/2012 ... | reverse complement strand
CGTTGGAGCAACACTTATTGACGAATCAATTCCATAAGGATAAGATGTAACTTCACCAGTATTCAGCTTTGAAAGGCTGCTTGTCATTCTGGTACTTGTTGTATCGCCTGAACCAGTAAATGGTCCTACACCCGATAATTTATATATAAGAGTATCTGTTAAACTATATCCACCCTTCATTCCAATCAAAGGTTTCAACTGCTGGGTAGCATAATTAAGTTTCTCATATGAACCAGCTGCTTTTTTGCCTGTACCATTCTCCCTATAAGACATACAGTCATGTGTCATCAGTACAGATTTTCCATCATCAATATAAGTTTTTATAGCATCAATTGCATCGGCAGATAAATCATTATCATTACCATAGTTATCAGCAAATCCCATAACAATCATAGAATAATCATCAAGAAGCTTAGGATTCTTCTTTAATTCTTCTGAAAAAACTGTTTTGGTCATTTCTTTAACCTTCAGATTAAACCCTGTAATCCCAGCTTCTGACTTGAATTTTTCATCAAACTTGCTTCCAGGAGCAAGATTAAGATGTGACTCCTGTGAATTACTCTTAATCTGTAAAACATTTATTGTTCTCTCCTTATTCTTCAATGCAAATGCACCAGAAGTATAAGTTCTTAATCCTGTATCTGTATCAGTTATCTCAACCTTCCAGCCAACATAACCGGTAAGTCCACTTGGCAGAGACAATGTTGTACTAAAACCTCCATTAGTCCACTGTATCCCCGTACCATCACTTTCACAATAGAATAACTCAGTATCATCTGTTGTATGATCTTCTGAAAACATACTGTCACAGTTTCTGTCAATGTATATCTTAACTTTATATGAACCATCCCTTACCGGAACAGTTACATTTCCTGAAAATGTAACTATCAGGCTCTTGTCAAAATCTCTTTCATTAACACTTGCCTCAGTTCCATCATACTCTTTCATATTAGGTGAAATGTTGCTTGTCGGTTTATAGATATAATTTAATGTATCTGATACCTCATCATTATCTACCCATACAATATTAGATGATCCTGTCTTTGTAAGCTGCATTGCAAGATTAGATTTTCTCATCTTATACATGTTAGTGTTACTGTCTACAACTGACTTATTGCCATAATATACATTCTTATCAAGTGCTATTGGCATACCCTTCTGTGCAAATTCAAAAAGTTTATTAAACGCTTTCTCAGTCAGGTCATTAGCATTCAGATTATATGTCTTTGATGATTCTGTAAATGTTCTGTCAGTATTATACATATGAGAACCAAATACTTCGCCAACTGTCTGCGCAGAACCTCTATCACCAATAATAACAAGATCATACTTTGAAAGAATATCTTCATTAAGTCCTGCAAATGCATTTATTGACATACTTGTAACATTAACCGTTACACTTGATGTCTTTGGCAAGCCATACCATGTCTTAATAATATCCTTACCGCCATCAGTATTATAGCCATATACACCAATAGGCTCAATTTCAAGTACATTGACAGATTCACTAGGTGTTCTCTTATATGCACCAATAATATACTGAATTATCTTTGCTCCGGTAAGTGCAGCATCTATAGTCTTATTGTCCTTAGTAAATGTCTTAGCTTCGTCATATGTTGTACCATACTTAATATCACTTTCCTGGGCATTACTTGGATACACATCACTTGACATAAGTTCTGATGTAATAGCATTATCTGAATTAAATTCCCACACATATTTATCAACATACTTCTGTCTGTTTGTTTCCGTTGCATTATATATAGGGAATGTAGTAACCCAATTCGACTTATTGTCTTTAAAATTTTCCGGATCAAAAATCATCTGATAACTTCTCCAGTAAGCAAATGGTCCTGAACCTCCGGCATCTTCAAAGCTTCTTTTTTCTCCAGATTCAAGGTAATAATTAATTATCTTGTTGCCATTTTCGTCATCAATATTAATATATCCTACATTTCCACTATAATATTTACCTGTAACACCTCCGCTTATGCCTTCTTTGGTATGGGCAAAATCTGTAACAAACTGATCTCTGTCAATACCAGACATAGTAAGACATATTCTTGCAATATTAGAATACTTATTATCACTTCCAAGACCTTTATCGGCAGAATTATACATTATGGCTTTTCCTTTAGTAGCATTCAACATATATAAGTAAAGTGCTGTTTCCGCTGATAAGTCATTGTCTCCCAATGTCCATTTTTTCTCTGTAGAAGATACATTAGTTCCATTCAGATAATTATATGCAGATAATATTCCTGCATTGTGTATTTTACATGAAAAATATACAATAGTCGCATCATCTATATCCTTGGTTGTAACTTCTGACGGTTTCTTGATTACAAGATCAACAAATCCTTCCATTCCTTTGTCACCAAATACAAAGAAAGAAAATGCATCTCTTAACTTAGAACCGTTTTTTGTTGTCATAGGTATATAGCTATTACCATCTTTTTTACAGAAAATAAGTTTTATATTATCAACATCTAAAGTGCCAACCTTCTGTATTGCATCATTAGAAGTAGTGTAATAATTGTATGAGTTGCCACTTTTATACTCAAGGCATAAATTATAATTAGTTCCGTTTAAAAGAATACCATTAACATACTGAAGATACACATCCATATTCTTCTGTACATCACTATTAGATGCTACCTTTTTATCAGTAGCCTTTGCTACAATATCATCCCACTTGACACTACCAGATGAATTACCTATAATCGGTCCTAACTCATCATAATAATCTTCAGAAACAATCTCCAGAATCTTCATCTTATTATCCTGTGAATATTCCTTACCATTAATAATAACCGAAGTATCTGCCACCGCATCAGTCTTTCGTATAACAATTATCAGAAGCACAACAAGACAAAACATAACTGCAGAAGCAATCACTGCCAATATTCTGTTTTTACCATTTTCTTTGAACTTTGACTTCATAAAGATTACCTCCCGTTTACTTAATTATCTGTAAAATAATCAATTATCTGTGCTGCTGATAACGTGTTGCCAACCTTAAGTGTATTAACAACATCGTCCTTATCTCCTTCAACCGATGTAATAGACTTGCCAAGTGTTATATTATCATTAAGCTGGTTTCTTGTTGAAAATGTTCTTGAAACAATTCTCTTTTCATTCATCCTCTGTAAGCCTAACGAAATAACAATCTGCGGATTCCTGTCAATTGACTTAATTGTTGCTGTATCAAGCTCTATACTATCCTTTGATATTCTTACATCAAATGATGTAACATTATCACATACAAGACTCATTTCTGACTTATCTGAATTGATATACCATAGCTGCTGTGTTGCACTTTCATAATAGTATCCCCATTCAATGCCTACCTCAGTACTATTCTTTTTCTCAATAACCTTATTAGTATATATAGTTACATCCCCATTCAGCTTTTCAATCTTTATCTCTGTTGCCTCAAGAATATTCTTTGACATCTGATTAAGACTTATATCCGCATCACTCTGTATCTGTGCCAGAGCTGTCTGCTTCGTGTAACTTCTGACCGCCTGCGTAATAAGCATTACAAGTGCCATAAGAACAATACTTGATATTGCTATCGCTATAAGCAGTTCCACTAATGAGAATCCCTTGTTATCCTTCTTCATAACTCCACTCCATATTAATAAACTAGTTCGATGTCGTAACTTTTCCGGTCTTATACCATAGCTTAGATTGATAATCAACACCAGATGATGTAACCTTAAATGTTCCTGAAGTTGCTGTATTCTTAAGTTCAATTGGATCCATTCCTGACTTAGTAGCTGTCACTCTGTCACATGAACCATCTGCTTTACTGAACTTAACCATAATTGTATAATCATCAACATTATACGACGAAGTACCAGCTTCATATACAATAGAAATCCTTGAAGCACTACATTTGTATGTTTCTAATGGACTTCCTGTATCCTTATATGTAGTAAATACATAAGAATCACCATCTTTACCAATCTCCATGTACCAGTTGCCATTCTTAGCCATAGTACTTGTCTTTAATTCACTCAGACTTGAATAAAGATTCTTATTAGCTTTCTTGGCATTTCCCTTGTTAAGAACCGTAAGACCTACTGTTACAAGAAGTGAAACAACTGCAATTATTGCGATTACTACAAGAAGTTCCAATAAAGAAAATCCCTGATTATTTAATTGTTTCTTAAAATGTCTGTTCCCTCTCCTGCTCATCATCACATCTCCATTAAATAATCTTATTGCCACTCTCCATATTATTACGGATTAGTTGGAGCCTCCGTTGTAGACTCAACATTAGTTCCCTTAGGATCTTCGTACTTTCTCCAGAGACTGAATGTAACCATATCCTTATAAGTCATATTGCTTACACTAAGTGATGAATCCTTCTTAGATTCAACATGCGGATTCCAGAATCTGAAAATATCCTTATAGTGGACTGTCTTGCCTTTTCCATTAGTATCTGTAAGCTCTGCTTCATGGTCATCAATAAATGTTCTGAAAAGTGAATCAGAGAATATGTTATTAGAAACTGTCACTCCTGAATCAATCGTAATTATTCCATTAGAAACAACAATTCCATCAAAATCACTCTTAATATGAACATTACCAGAGCAGACAACAACGCCCGAAGTTATCTTAAGAATATTTGATTTTGATTCAGACGAATTACTATCTATAACAAGTTCTATACCTTTTGATGCTGATACTTCAGATAACGCATAAGCTATAAACCATTTTCCTTCTACCTGTTTGCTGAATGCCTTACCATCAGTAACTTCTGCAAAACCATCTTTATTAATAATATTGTCATAAACATCATCAGGTGTGTACTTGCTAAGATCAATAGCAATATTATTATGAGCAATACTATTAAGATATTCCTCTGCCTGCTGAGTTGTTGTATATGTTACTGAATCCCCAAGAGGCGCAAGTATCTTATTAAACACATTATATCTATTCGATCTGTCTGAATATTCAGTTTTAAAATCAAAACTTGAATTATCAGCAAAGATACCAAGGCTGGCTCCATCTGTAAGACTTTCACTTCTTACAACTGATGAACCACTAAGTCCGGCATATGTACCTACAGATTTCTTAATAGCATTTCTTAAAGACTTAGATTCCTTAATATAATCATTTTTCTCTGCAGCACTGCATTTCTGTGCATAAGAAGTATTATTAAGGAATTCCTCAAACTGAGTATCTGTATAATCATATATAATCTTAGCATAAGTATTAAGTGATGCTGTATCCTTGAAACTGAAATAATAGTATGTTCTTGACTTATCATAATCAATTGTATTAAGACCAGAACCGGCTATATCATAATCTCTTGTCACATAATAATCATCACCATTCTTGCTTAATAAATCAAATCCAAAGAATGTTGACTCACTTATCTTAGTCTCACACTTGATTCCGTTGCCTGCTGTCTGCTTCTTAGATGGATTCTTAGAACCACTCTTTAAAAGCTGTGCAGGAACAAGATATATTTCCTGATTAGTATTAACTGAAATTGATTCACCTGTTGCAAGCGGTACTGATGTCTCAAATTTAATATATGAACGGCCAGCAACAACAAGCTTTGAAAGAGATGAACTGAATGTAATTGTCGCTCTTTCTCCATTAATAATTACCGCACTACTGTCATAATGAGTTGCATTTTCCTTAGGTTCATATCCAAAGCCTTCATAAGAACCACTAAGAATCATCCCCCTCAATAGTAAGGTCATCCTTAACATTGACTGCACCAGCGCCATTAAATGTGGCATTATTTCCAAGTACAATCTCATCAGACCATAACTGTGAAGAACCACCAAGGTTAAGCTGTGACGCAGATAATGCTCCGGTCTCTCCTTTTGACTTAATATTAAGGTTAAGACTACCTCCACAGATAAGATAACTGCCTGTAAAATCAAGAGTTGAACCCTTAATATTAAGGCCTGATGCTCTTCCAGCATATGCATTTCCTTTAATTATCGCTGTTCCTCCGTCAGTAATATTAATACCAGTATTACCAACTAACGCATAATTACCAAAGAATGTTGTACCAACAAGGTCTTCGTCCATGAAATTAACATATATATCAGGAAGCCCAACTGCTCCATTAAATGTAATATAAGAATAGTCCCCATTCTGTGTCAGATACTTAACGACACAATCTGTAAATGTGATTGCATACACATTAAGACCTGTCCCATTATTCTTATCACTCGTATTTCTCATACGGATAGTATTGACATCCTGCACCACAAGAATAGGATCTCCCGTAGCATTACCATCCTTATCAACACCTGTAGAATAATTCTCCAGATATGAATTCAATATTTCAATGAACTTCTCCTTGTGTCCATCAAAGCTATAATTATTATTATATACAGGACTAAAATCTGTTGTCTTAAAATCTGGCAACAGCTTTCCTATAAGCTTCTGCATATAATTTTCTCTTAAAGCAACATTTGCTTTTTCATTATCAATCTCAACCAAAGTTGCAAAATTATTATGCTGGTCAGAAACGACCTTACTATAACTTGATAATGTGGTAAGCTGTTCCTCATATGAAGCATTAAAGCACTCCATTGAAGCTTTTCCAAGTGCAGCATATATCTCATCAACAGCCTCTTCTGATGTGTAGAACGTCTTTTTAGACTGTGATGCTATCATCTTCATTTTAAGGTTGACCATTGTAGTTGTAGTAATCAGTGTTGAAAGAATCAATACAAATGAAGTCATAATAAGCACTATTACAATAGTAGAACCAGAATTATTTCTTTTTCTTTTCAAATTCAATAATACTTTCCCCATAAACTGTCTCCATTCTTTCACTGACTAATTAATCTTAGTAGATGTCATAGTTGCAATCTTTGAATCATCTGACATAGTTGAATCATTATAATATACCGTCACTGTAAGTCTGTACATAGAATCTTCTGTTTTTGATGAAGAACTAGACTTCCAGTCTTTAATATTAGAATAAATTCTCGCTGCAGTATCCTTGTTTCCTGCTTTATCAGCAAGATTACCCATAACCTGAGTATTAAATGTAACTTTAACTTTATTATGATCAACCAACATTCTGTATTTCTGTGCTGATGCTACTGAACCATCTGCATTCTTTTCCTGCGTTATCTTTTCCTGCTCAAGAAGATATACGTTAAGGTCACTATATCTTACATTGGTAAGTTCTGCCGGATATTTGTATGTTACATTAATCTTATCATTAACATATACTTCCATAGTACCATCTGTAGTTGTTGTACCCTTCTTATTAGTACTGATATAATCATCAAACGGAGTATAGAATACATACAGATTCTTTATATTCTTCTTAATCTTTCCTGAAACGTAATAAACAGTCTGCTTTGTACCGCTTACATCTTCCTCACGTTCTTCTGCTTCAAAAGTATTTGTTGTAAGTGTAGTTGTCTTAACATAATCAGGATAACTAAGCACAGTATCATAATGATATGTAACTGTAATAACTGCTGTCTGGTCAAATAAAACCTTAGATGCATCTGAAGTATTTCTTGTTACATTAACATCTATAGATGTACTCTTAGTAATCTTAGACCTGTCAAATGCCTGCTCACCTGTATAATATTTAAAATGTGCCACTGCCTGATTATCACTGTTATCATCACGATAAACGAGTGAACTGTCCGCTGAAACATCTGCATATACTGATATTCCTGCAGAATTAATATTATTATTAGGATTATCCTTAACCGTACTGTCAGCAGGTGTTGTATAAGGTGATGGATCAAATTCTGCTTTAATGTAAAATTTTTCTTTATTTACACCCTCATAATAAAGAATATTAGAAGCATCTTTCTTATTACCCACAGAATATGTTGTGCTGTCAATCCCACCAAGCTGCTGATAAGTATATTGTCCATTGCCACCAGCAAGCCTGTCCAGACTCATACTCTTTGCTTCCTCTATAATATTGTTAATTGCAGTATTAGCATTTTCAGTCCTTCTTGCTTTATTATTAATTCTGGCAGCATTAGAAAATGTACTCAATACCGGTAGAGATATGATTGCAAGAATAACAATCGCTACCAGTACTTCAACCAGTGAAAAACCGGAATTATTCAATTTTCTATTCTTTCTATATAATTTCATATCCCTCTCCCTGAATTCTCTTATTACTCAGTTGGTGTAACTGTTGAGAATATATTTCCTGTTCCTGTCTTAACATCAAATGATGGTTCCTTATAATCACGCTTTCCACCTTCAATCGAATAAAGTGAAATAGATGCTGTTCCTGTAACAACACCTGTTGCCTCATTATAAGATGCAGATAAGGCATCAATTGTACTCTTATCAGCATATGTATTGACATATTTAATAAAATTCTTCCACTGACTATAATCTGATTCATAAGCAATATTAATAGTTGACTTATAGCCAGTAAGATTAGAAGTATAATTGCTTTTTCCATTAACATTACTTGAAGCAATCTGACCGAACTTGTAAAGAACAGTTGTTGGTGATAAAGAAAGACTTCTTACCCATGTTCCTGTTACAGACTCTGTCTTGTTAAAGAAATCAATTGAATTAGGCTGTGTGCTTCCTGCCGCATATCTGTCAAGAAGATTATCATACTGCTTAACATACTTCTGTTTGTTGTTATTCTTTTCTTTTAAGTCTCTCTGAGTTGTCTCAAGAGTAGTCTTTTTAGTAGATAAAGTATCTACCTGATCTGAAAGATTCTGAAATCCAAAGAAATAAGCAAGAGCCATAATAAGCACTGCTAATACAACAACCAATAACTTTTTGTCTCTTTCAGAGATTTTTAACATACCTTTTAACTTATCCATCTGACTCCCCTCCTACTTTGTTGTTGAACTCTTAGTACTGCTATTTTTAGTACTGTTTGATGTATTAGATGACTTCGTATCAGTTGTATTAGATGTTCCTCCAACAAATGTACATGATAATGAAAATGTAACTTCAATTGTACCTGCATTATCCTTAGTCTCTGTGATAGTAGGGGCATCAACATTAAGTACTGAAGAATTCTTCTGAAGTTCCTGAATGAACTTAGCTACTGAAGACTTGCTTCCCGCTGTTCCATTAACAGTAATTGCTCCTGATGCAACATTGAAAGACTGAATAGTAATATCACTTGGCATACTCTTTTCAAGATAATCAACAAAATCCTGTAATGCATCATCACTGTCTGATGTAAGTGCTGCAAATGCTGCGATATCATTATATTTATCTTTAGCTGAATAATATTCATTAACAACATCATTAATAATGCTCAGCTTCTTTATACTCTTATTAAGAGATCCAATCTCTGCATTAAGAGCAACAACCTGAACAAGTGGAATAAGAACAAGGAGTGCAGAAACCGCAAGGGCTCCAACAAATCCTACGATAAGAGTCTTTGTATTTTCTTTTCTGGCACCACTCTCAATAAGTCTCTTAGGAATAAAATCAACCGGATCAATAACAGCACCCAAGTTAGTTACATAACTTGTAAGAGTAGCCTCTTCAACATACGCTTTCTTGTCCAGTGCAATATTCTTAAGTCTCTCAACCTTCTCGATTGGCATATTAAGCTCATTAGAAAGAAGTGTTGCAAAGCCCTTAATAGATGTAGAATGTCCGATTAAGTATGCCTTCTGGATTGATATTCTGTTACGCGATACATAATAATCAATAACTCGGTTAATGTTACTTGCCATATATCTTAATGATTCTGTAACCTCATCTCCATCAAATCTTGAGTGAAGAAGTGTTTCATTCTGAAGCTTTGCTGTCGCAGCCTCATACTTAAGTCCATACTTTTCCATAACTGCATTAACAAGCATTGACTTTCCATAAGGAACATTTCTCTGTAACTGCAATACATTATCCTTGAAAATATTGATTACAGTACCATCATTTTCAACCTGAATAACAAGGCTGACTTCTGGTCCAATCTGCTGCTTCATAATCTGGTATGTACTATTACCTGCATAATCAACAAATGCCACCTTAAGTCCTAAAGCCTTAGCAAGTCCATAGTAAGACTCTACAACTTCTGATGGTACAGCAGCAACCATAAGTTTAATCTTTTCCTGTCCCTGATCTTCTACTTTCTCAAGAACCGTATACTGAATGATATACTCATCCATATTAACTGGGAAATACTCTGTAGCATTAGCCTGTACAAGTTTATCAATCTTATTAGCCTTAACATTAGGAATAAGAACTTCCTTAGTTGCAAGTCTTGGAGAACTGATAGAAAATGCGACATTATTAGCATTAAATCTATGCTCGTCCATAACAACCTTGATTGCCTTAGCAAGTACGTCAGTCTGCTCAATTACACCCTCAACATAGCAGTCTTCCGGTGCAGGAATTGTAACAGTCTTATGAACGACACTGTTCTTACCTGATTTAGTGATTTCACATATTTTAATATACTCGTTATTGATAACGATACTTACCAATTTACCTTTGGCTTTAGATGCAGCCATAAAATCCTCCTATCCAGCTCCCCACATAATAAGCTAATGATTTCTAGTTATAAAAATATATATAAATTTCCTGTCCTTTCTATATAACCCAAAACTCTCCTGCATAAATACACAGATTAGTCAGAATCCCATAAAAGAAAGATACCAGTTAATTATATTCGTACCAAAAAGCATGGCTATTGTAAGCCCTGCACACAAATATGGTCCAAATGCCAATACATGTTCAGCATCCGTAACTTTCATACGGATGGAATGAATGACTGCACCCAAGATGCAGCCAATCAGAAATGCCAGGATAATGCACTTCCATCCTAAAAATAATCCTGCAAACGCCATCAGCTTAATGTCTCCACCGCCAAAAGCGTCAATTCCTTTAATCGCTCGTCCAATAAAAAGACATATGAGCATGAATCCACTTATAACACAAAACCCTATTAGATAGTCTAATAGGTTCTTGTGATCTAATATGATTCTTATCACTGCCAAAACACCAATTGCCACATTAAGTGAAAATGGTATCTCGAAAGTTCTCCAGTCAATGACTGAAATAACAAGAAATATTGAAAATGCAAAGCACATCAATATGCTTACCGCATTAAATCCGTGAACTAAGAATACTATCACATATGCTATCCCATTGGTCGCTTCAATGATTGGATACTGCGGTGATATCTTAGTTTTGCAGTGTCTGCATTTTCCACCAAGTATTATGTAGCTTACCAGTGGTATGAGATCATACCACTGGATTTTCTCGCCACATGTCATACAATGCGAATGTTCTGTAGCTATATTCTCTTTTAATGGTAATCTGTAAATCAGTACGTTCAAAAAGCTTCCGAATACGATTCCGTATAGAAAGATAATGAAGTACAGTGGTAATTCGTATTGCATGATTTAATGTTCCTTAATTATTAGTTTACTCCAGATTCTACAACATTAACCTGACCTTTTTCATTAACTGTAAATGTTACAGTAGCACTCTTATACTTCTTTGAAGTTAATTTTGTGTTTGAAACGCTCATAATACCATCAAATTCTGACTTAAATGATGAATATGAAGTATTAACAGAAGCTGTAGCACTTGTAAGAGTTACCAATGAATTAGTTGAAGCTGTGCTTCCTGTTGGAACAGCCTCATCATATGCTGTCTCATCCTGTAATGCAACTTCTACTGAGCTCTTAATCTGTTCAATATTCTGAGCGTCCTTTGACTCTCTTGATTTCTCAATGTTCTTGATAAGTGTTGGAGCTAAAACACCAACAAGTACTGCCATGATGGCAATAACTACGATAAGCTCTACTAAAGAGAAACCTTTGTTACCTAATTTTTTCTGTGTCTTTTTCATGTTTCATATCTCCCTTTTGAAATATATTTATATAAATCCGTTCTCGTTAAGCGACCTGCAGAACAGATTATATACTACCCCTGTGCTCCTAATGTATTATAGAGCTGAATCATTGGCTGATAGATTGCAAGTATTAACATAACTACAACTAAAGCCATAAGGATAATAATAATTGGTTCCATTAACGAAGTAAGAGTCTGTGTCTGGACTTCAACTTCTTCTTCATAATAAACTGCTGAATTGGTAAGCATCTCTTCAACATTACCAGTTTCTTCGCCAATACCTACCATATGTACAACCATCGGAGGAAAAAGCCCCGATGTTCTTAACTGATTAGAAAGAGGCAAGCCTAATGATACACCGCTCTTTACTTTTTCTAATGCATCATAATATAATACATTCTTCATGGTTGAAGCAGATATCTCAAGTGCATCAATCATTGGCATACCAGCCTGTAACAATGTACTCATTGTTCTTGCAAATGAAGCACATGCTGACTTAGTCTGTAACAATCCGAATACTGGAATCTTTAACTTTAATTTATCAAGGTTATGCCTTCCATTCTCCGTATTACCATATAACTTAACTCCCACAACTATTCCAATGACAACAATAAGATATACATACCAGTATCCTTTAACACTGTCACTCATTGCAAGAATCATTCTCGTTGTTATTGGAAGTTCTGAATCAAGATCTTCAAACATTGTCATAAAGCTTGGTATAACAAATGTAAGCATTACTACAATAACACCTATCATAACAAAGATAAGAACTATTGGATACATCATTGCTTTCTTGACAACACCTTTTAACTTGGCATCTTTTTCAAACTGTACCGCCATTCGTGTAAGAGAATTCTCCAAACTACCAGAAGCTTCACCAGCCTTAATCATATCAACAAGAATACTTGGAAACTCTTCATTCTCCCTCATTGAATCCGAAAGGTTTTCGCCTTTTTCTACACTGGACTGGGTTCTCTCAATCGCCTCTTTAAGTCTCTTATTCTCTGTCTGTTCACCAAGCATCTCCAATGCATTAATTACGCTTACACCTGCTTTAAGAATACTTGCAAACTGCCGGCAGAATACGCTCATATCTCGTGCCGGTATTTTCTTTGGACCAAAAAATGATAGATTAACATCTTTATCCAAAGCTCCCTGCTTACCTATTGATATAGGAGTAAAGCCCTGTTCCTTTATCTTTCTGGCTGCTTCATCTTTACTTTCTGCTTCAATAGCACCCTTAACATCTTTTCCCGAAGCGTCAACCGCTTTGTATGAAAATGTTTCCATATCACACTCCCCATTCTTAGTAAAATCTTTCCTATTTTGTGCGTTTAGTATATCACACTTTATAATCTAGGACAATATTTTCACCAAAATAAACAAAAAATAAAATCTTTATTAAATTGCTCTTATATGTATAACATGATATTATTATTAAACACTACACACCAAAAGGGGGGGATTTTTGTGAAAGCATTTAATTTATTCATTAAAAGGTACAATATATATATATTACTTACTTGTACCATTTTATTACAAACTGTATGTTTGACAGTTTCTTTTGCTCATAATAAAAAAGGATATCATTCCGACGAACTATGGAGTTACGGCTTTGCCTGTAGTTCTGAAGGAATGAATATTCATTCCGAAAGAGATAAAGTTACTCCTAAAAATATGGATAAATGGGTTAATTCTTCAGTGTTACATGATTACATAACTATAGACAAATCAGAAATATTTGATTATGTATCCGTCTATAAGAATTCTGCCGATGACTATCACCCTTTTTTATATTTTGCTTTATTGCATTTTATATGTTCACTGTTTCCAGGGACATTTTCCATGTGGTATGCATATGTAATTAATATTATTTTCTTTATTATACAGCAGATATTTCTGTTCAAGCTGATTAAAAGCCTTACTGACAATTCATACTGGGGAATAATAGGAACATTTTTCTTTGGATTAACAACTGGCGCTGAAAACATTGTGTTCTTTCTCAGAATGTATTGTCCTGCGACAGCTCTTTCAGTTGTACTTTTCTACTATCTGACTGAATTATATAACAAACGCAATGATTCTATGATTACAAAAGCTCTGTTTATTAAGCTTTTTATAACTACACTGACGGGCTGTCTTATGCTTCATGAATTCATTATTCTTGCATTTATCGCAGCTTTATTATATGGATTGTACTATCTATTCACAAAACATATCAAATACGCTTTGATTTTTGGTTGTACTATGATTAGCTCCGCCTTGTTATCAATAGGAATATTTCCTTCTACAATCTCTCATCTTTTCGGTTCTACAGGAACTTTTGGTGGGCATGTTAAGAAATATTCTTTTATATTCCAATTTAAAATATACTTGTCTTATATCACTAATGAATTATTTGGTGTTGCAACTTCTCCGTGGTATAGTATGACAAGCACATATGTTTTTTATGGAATTATTATATTTTTATTTTTGTTTATACCTTTTTGTTTTATATTCAGACATGAAAAATGGCTGCATAAATTTTTCAAAAATTTAAAACACGGATTTTTACAATTTTTGAAGAAATTCATACATTTTAATTATGCATTTATACCCCTTATTTTATCTATTATATTTATAATAGTCATCAATTCACAAATGACATCTATTATGAATATGGGAAGATTCGCAAACCGCTATATTATGATTATTTATCCATTATTGGCAGTTTTTGCAGTATCTTTACTATACTATGTGGCTAAATGGATTTTTAAGAATAAGAAAATATGCTATGCCTTATGTTTAATTCTATCTGTTTTATTTATTCTGCTAAGTTATTTGTTTGCCCCTCATTGCTATATGATGGCATATCCTTATACTGGAATGTCTATTGATGATATAGAATACAATTCTAATTGCATAGTTATGTTAAGTTCTCACTTTCTATTAACTTGTCTCACTAATAAATTAAGTAATACTGAACACTTCTATGCAACCACATACAACACTGCTCTTTCTGATGATTATAGTGCCAATTTTGATTTAAACAGTAAACCTCTATATCTGTTATTAGATGTAACAACATTTGAAAATGGAGGACTGACTCTCGGAGGTATCTCTACACCAAATATTAAATATAATATGGAATCTATCTACGACAAAGACGAATATTTAGATTTCTTTAAAAATCTTGATATCACCTCTAAATTTGAACTTGTTGGTACTGACTACAATATGTATGGTAGAAAAGTTGAAATATATAGATTAAATTAACATCTTGAACAATACGCCTGAACAGTTCTCATCTTCTGACTACTGTTCAGGTATTTTGACTTAATGCGGCTGATTTTAGATAAAACTGCTTTGTTAAATAATTGATGGCTGTTTAATCAAATGATTTCTTGTTAAATATTGATACTCATTCATGTGATTGATTTTTTCTTATTCAATGATTTCTTCTCAGACATTCATACCTGCTCATGCGATTGATACCTTTTCACAGTCGTATAATCACTCAATTTATAGGTCATTTCTGAATAAAATTCATATCGCACCGATAATTATTCTCCCAATCTGCCTATAAACAAACTCCCTCGTGCCTACCTGATAGGTGATTTCTGGCACTTTCATGTAATTTTGTCTGCAATTTGCCTATATAGCTTGATCATTTATTGCTCTTATAGGAAATCTTAGAAAGCTCAAAAAAGAAAAGCAATGCCAGTATTTGCTCATACCAGCATTGCTTTATCTTTATGTATTATATTGTTATTCATACTGTTATCTGTTTTACCTTTACATCTCTGGGCATTTATATCCTGCATTAATCATATTGACTCTCAGCTTTTCTGTACTTATTCCCAGTTTTTGTGCTCCTTTTTCCATGCTTATGCTTTTATCTTCTACTAGTGAATATATCATCTGATTACCTTCTTCTCTTCCTTTCTGAAGTTCCTGTTTTATCCCCTCTTTAATCCCTTTCTGAAGCCCTTTCTCAATTCCCCTGTCTTCAAGTCTCTGCGCTACATCACACATATTGCTCACCCCTTCCTTATCTGACAATATCTCTTCATATCTGCTATCCCCTGTAATAACCGATAAAAACTTTAGTATCTCATCCACATGCTTAATTGTTGTCTTATCATCTGATATGTAATCTTTGTTCTTTCTCTTGTTCACAAAGAAATTAGCAACTATCTTATAATCACTCGTAAACTTTGCTATCTGTTCATCTGTCAGCCACGCTATCTCAAATACATTAGCTTTAGTGTCATTAACATACTTATCCAGATTATCCGGAACTTTAATCAGAGACTTAAGATTCTTTGGTTCTGTCCATTTTCTGTCTGTACCATAATACAGAACCATCGTTATTACCGGCACTATTGTTTTCTTATCATATTGTCCTCTGTATGAAGCACCTTCATATCCCGATATCCTTGCTGGCATTCTTTTCTCAACCTTTGTCTGATTCTCTATGCCATACAGGACTATGTCTGTACATCCTCTTTTCCAATACTTAGCAATATCGCGTTCCTGTTCATGAACTTTTCCATCTTCAGCCTTATACTGTGAATGAACTGTCGTATTAACAAGTTCATTCTCTTCAACCTCCGACTTTCCATCAAATAACAACACATTAACAATATCCGCAAATATATCATTATTATCTTCCAGTACCTTTTGTGTTATATCTTTCTCTTTCATTCACATACAAGCAGTCTGTCATGAATCTTTAACCATAAATCATTTTTAATATACAAATAATATAAGTTTTTGTCAATACCGCAATTGCGGTTTGCCTATAAAGTATGCTGTCAGAAATTCAAAGAATAAATTGTTGGTTTGCTTTCAAAAAGCCTACTAAACTTGCATTACACAATAGTTTAGTAGGCTTTTTAATTTCATCAATGACAACTTTCAATTTCAAAAACCTACTAATTCGCATATATACCATAATCTGGTAGGCTTTTATTTCAAAAGTATCATCTGTATTTATATTCATTTAGCAAAAGTCAAAAATTCCAATGCCCCCAAAAGAATCATAAAGTCCTTACAATATCAGGCCTTATCCCTCAACAGCCCTTGCAGCGGCTCTGGCTGTCAGCTTTCCATCTACAAGGTCAATAACAATATCATCACCTGTATTGATATTGCCTGCAAGTATTAACTTGGCTGCCAGTGTCTCAACTGTCTTCTGGACATATCTCTTAAGCGGTCTTGCACCATACATTGGGTCAAATCCGTTTTCAACTATGAAATCCTTGGCTGCATCTGTAAGAACAATCTCAAGCTCTTTATCTGCAAGTCTCTTGTTAACATCTGCAACAAGAAGATTGATAATATTGCTGATATTATCCTTAGTAAGAGGCTTGAACATAATTATCTCATCAAGACGGTTAAGGAATTCAGGTCTGAAATGATTCTTTAAATCACCCATAACAGCTTCCTCTGCCTCTGGCTTAATTGAGCCATCAGGATTGATGCCTTCAAGCAGATATGAAGAACCAATGTTACTTGTCATTATGATTATAGTGTTCTTAAAATCCACAGTTCTTCCCTGTGAATCAGTGATACGGCCATCATCAAGTACCTGTAAGAGGACATTAAATACATCTGGATGTGCCTTCTCAACTTCATCAAAAAGAACAACTGAATATGGTTTTCTTCTTACAGCTTCTGTAAGCTGTCCACCTTCATCATAACCTACATATCCTGGAGGCGCTCCGATAAGTCTGGATACTGAATACTTCTCCATATACTCGGACATATCAAGTCTTACTATATTAGATTCATCATCAAACAGACTCTCAGCCAGTGCCTTTGCAAGCTCTGTCTTACCTACACCTGTAGGTCCTAAGAACAGGAATGAACCGATTGGCTTAGTCGGGTCTTTAATACCAGCCTTAGACCTTATGATTGCCTCTGTTACCTTAGTAACACCTTCATCCTGACCGATAACTCTCTTGTGGAGTTGTTCATCAAGATTAAGAGTTTTCTGTCTTTCAGACTCACTTAACTTGCTAACCGGAATACCAGTCCATCTTGATATAATCTTAGCAATCTCTTCCTCAGTAACACTTTCATGAACAAGGCTCATATCTCTGTTACTTGACTTCTTCTCTGCTTCTTCCAAAGCCTTCTGTGCCTGTGGAAGTTTACCATACTGAAGTTCTGCTGCCTTCTCCAGATCATAGGAATGCTGTGCTCTTTCGA
>ERZ857693.2484-NODE-2484-length-18114-cov-7.193034_pt1 | contig 18114 bp, 17 predicted proteins | sample MGYA00519765_ERZ857693 | MGnify/ENA primary metagenome ERZ857693 (study PRJEB31778, sample SAMEA3449354) | human gut metagenome | biome: human gut; feature: human-associated habitat; material: faeces | place: United Kingdom | collected 2010/2012 ... | reverse complement strand
TTGTTGAACAGGGATCATTTGAAGAACTTATGAAAAATAAAGAGTACTTCTATAGTCTAAAAAACAAAGGATGTGTTTAGTGGATTATCCATATAAATGAGCATTAAGGAAGTTATATTACACCGATTATCCGTTAAATTGAACCGACTAAGTGCCATCTTAAACCGGTATGACTTCTGAGTGCACACCGAGTTAGCAGTCAATTGCAAGGAAAATCTTTTCGAGAGGATTATTCAAAATTCAAACAATAAAAAAGAGCCATTTCATAAATTTGAAGTGGCTCTTCGTGGATTTAGTGGCTCTGAGCAATGGATTACCTGGCTCCTAGTGATGGACGGAATGGCTCTCAGTATGTGAAACACCTACTTTATCAACTTTTTTACATAACAAATCATAAAAATCCTGTGTTTGTTGATTTGTGTCAAAGTTGAAAATATATACTTTAGCATCGTTTGCATCTTTTAACACAATAACACTATTAACATCAATATTGTAATAAACTTTAGCTTTGTAATAATAATTCAACCTTTCATTTTTGCTATTGTATATCTCAACATTAGCATCCCCAGAATAATAAGTCTGGTATCCCCATCTAAAACCATTTGCTATGATCTTAAGTGTGCAATCTCTATAGTTTTCGCATAATTCTATACTCTCATATTTAATTTCTTCATTTAACTTTAAATAATCAGCATGCAACGAAGGTGTAATAATGGGATTCATTTTAATTGCGAATACTGTACTGGTAACTGCTACAATTACAACAGATATACAACCATAAACTATTTCAACTTTCTTACTAAGTCTATTCCCAAAATGATATTGTAAAATAATGGCAACACCACCAATTATCAAAAACAGAATTAAATCAAGCAAAAAAAATTTAGTCATATCTTCTAAACCTCCAAATCTATAATTCACAGATTGAATATAAATCCATCTAACAACTAAGTTGTATAAATAGCACTGGTTAATGGAATCAGTGGCCTTGAATATGCAAAAAACTCAATTTAAGTTTAAATTTCTTTTCTATTTTTTCGACAAGCTAGAAAAAACAATAAAATAGCAACACATAATAAAGCAATGAATTCTAAATATATAGAATTTATTCCATTTATCCAGCTAAAGTTCAAAATATTTCTAGATAATTGAATTACATTTGATGGGAAAAAGCAAAAAAATGAATAGTTATTAAACATAAATGGAATAAATATAAATAATATCGATAATAATTCGCCTATGTATTTTTTTTCATTTATTTTGACTAACAATGAGGTGAAAAATGTTACCACTAAAACTGCTAGATACCCTATCAAAACATTGACCACATATGCTTGAAAATAATTGATATTTAAAGGGGATAGCCAAAATAGGTAAGAAGTCTGAATTTTCATATTCCATCCCTCTAAGCCAAATACACTCCAGATAAAAGCACTATAAATTAACACAATAGAAAAATAGATTGCAGAATTCATTATTAAAACCGTTATTGCTTTAATGAAATTAATTTTGCTTTCTTTCGTAGCTAATGTTCTAAGAATCATATTCATATTGCATTTTTTTCTACAAAGAAAATCAATGCAGCAATTATCAAACTTATGATCATCGAATATATTTGTATATATGGTAAATCATTTAAAAGAGTTTGCCATCCTAAAGAATAACCAAAATCGATATATTTTTGCTCTTTTAATTTATCACTAAAATCTGGGTTAATAGTTTTAATATTATTTTCTCTATTAACAAATATGCTTTGAACAGTTATATCATTTAAATCTAAATGATTCAAAATATCAGGATTAAATGAATACATCGGAGAATATGCTCGAATCACAAGGTTTGCTAAATCAGAATATTTATTAAACATTTTAATAGATTCTGAATCATTTATCATCAAATTTCCAGTTGAATCAAAATTACTTTTATCATTTGTTATACCAGTAAATCCTTTTAATGAATTTCTTAATTCTTTATCAGTTAATTTTTTTTCTATTTTTGCTTGCGCATCTCTTTTTGCACTTATACCATCAATTTTAGCATTAATACTAAATTCGTTAACATATACATCAGTACTACTAATCGAATACAAGAAAAAAGTTGAAAGAAAGATTATCGTAAAAAAACAAAATGCAAATATTATTTTGGGATTAATACATTTTTTTATTTCTATAAATATTAATTTTTTCACCATTTATAATCACCTACTGAATTAATCTTTTTTTGTCATAAATTAATATAAAAGTTAAGAAAAAAAACAATAAAAGAGTAAATAATAGCTTTGTCATATCAAAATTAAGTACTGATGACACATCAACCATTGTAATAGGGAAACAATATCGTAATATTGAAGAAGATGAAATATTTAATAGTGAAATCATTATATTTGGAATAAAACATAAAATTATAGAACATATAACAGAAACACTACTAGATAAAAACACTTTCGAAAAAAACATAATTAACAGTCCCATCAATACTGAGGCTAATAATCCTATTAAAATTGCTCTAGATAATAATTGTCCATATGTCAATAAGTTCGGAAATAGAGGCGCAATTCCTAACTGTACATTAACATCCCAACCAGCTAAACCATATATTGAAAAAATTATTATTGAAAATGGTATAAGGGCCAACAAATAATAGAAACTTGATATAATTATTCCAGCAATAACTTTTGCTACAAAATGATTAGTACCCCTATTCTTTGTTGTACTTATAATTTCATTCATCCGTTCTTCTTTGTCTTGAGAAAACATTTTAGATAAGCAAATCGCAAGCATTATAGACATAAATAGAAATAAATCCATATTTTTTTTCAGAAATCTTTGATAGCCTTTACTATATCCAGATTTAAAGCTTTGTGTTTTAGCGGTGCAATTAGTTTTATCTTTCCAAAGCTCAACAAAATTTATCGGAGTCTTAACTTCTAATATTTTTTTATACTGATCCATATATGTTCCACCCAAAGTAAAATCAATAAGTGAAATCACCTCTTCATAGGGCCTCAGCTCTTTACTGTACATTGTTTTAAATGCTTCGCCATCAGTGCTGTTAATATTATTTGTTTGCTTTTGAAAATTATCAATAACTTTATTTATTTCATCATCATTTATTTTCACAGTACCATGAGATAAATTTTTTTCAAAGGTTATTGCATCAATACCATAGATTATTCCTTGTTCATAATAAGTTATAGTCTGATCCTGAAACACTGTCAAAAAGCCATATATGACGGAAATCATAATTAATAATAATACTGAGATTCTGTTAATCTTACATGTATATATTCTATTTAATTCATTTTTAATTAACCTAGTCATCTTCACTTACCTCATCAAAATAGTATAAGTATAAATCATTTAAGGTAGCTTCTATAGGCACAAAACATTTTTCAACATTATCTTTGGTTATTATCCTTATTCTAATAGTATTACCCAAATCGTATACATTCCTAACTCTATACTTATTCATGAAATAATCCAATTGCGTTTTAGGTACAGTTCCTTCATAAACAAATCCTTCAATCTTTTTTAATAAGACATCTAAATCACCTTGTTCACAGATTTCACCTTTTTTTAAAAGAATAATGGCTTTTGAAATATCCTCAACATCAGAAACAATATGAGTAGAAATAATTACTGTATGCTTCTCACCATATTGATTAAGTAAATTCTTTAAATGAATTCTTTCCTTAGGATCTAATCCAGCTGTAGGTTCATCCAAAATTAAGATTTTCGGTTCATTTAACAATGCTTGAGCTATTCCCACCCGTCTAAGCATTCCTCCTGAATAAAGTTTAAGTCTAATATTCTTTTTCTCGTATAATCCTAATTCTTTTAACAAATATTCTATCCTATGTTCAAGTTTTTTTCCTTCTAAGCCTTTTAAAACTCCTATATATGATAAAAAATCATAAGCTGTGAAATCTTGATAATAGCCAAAATTTTGTGGCAAATATCCTAAAGAATTAAAATAATTATTTTTTAAATGATTAATTTGTATTCCGTTATACAAAATACTCCCCGAATCAATTTCATATAAATTACACAAACATTTAATTAATGTTGTTTTTCCTGCTCCATTTGCGCCTAACAATCCATAAACTCCTGTTTCAAATCGAAGATTAATATTTTTTAATATTTCATTTCCATTTAATGCCTTGAACAAATTTCTCACTTCTAACATTCTTCTATGCCTCCCTTTTTATATAGACTAACTTGTGTATCAAATAATTTTTTATATTTACCATCCCTTTTAATCAAATCTTTATGAACCCCTTGTTCAATAACTACGTCTTTATTTAAAACTATAATTTGATCCGACGAACCAATATTTGACAATCTATGTGTTACAAATATACACAATTGATTTTTTTCAATTTATCAAATGTTTGAAATATTTCTAATTCTGCTAAAGCATCATTGATGCAGTAGGTTCAAAATACAAAATGAAAGACATACTTGATACATTTGAAAACTAAATAATGCGATTCAAACTGGTGAATATAAAACGATCTATATTGATGAATTTTATGTTGACATTATGATGCCGATATTAGTTTTTATATCAAATAGATATTTTACAAAATTCTGAAAAACAGCATTAACATATTTTCTCATATCATCAAAAGATCCTTTTTTTAATTACTTTTATTAAAACCACATAATTTCCGATACAATTTATTTTGCAAATAAATTTTTTCCATCGTCTAAAAATCCCAGGTATCTGACTACTGATAAATTAAAATAGAATCCCCTTCATTAATATGTTCAACCCCCTTTTTAGATCTGTATTCTTAGTTAATCATTCATCTAAAATTGCATATAACAACAAATCATTGATTTCATCCGAATGTGACACAATAGCTTATTTACTAATAAAACTGTTGTACATTATATCTCTTGCCTCCGTGATATTATGGTAAGTAAATCTTACACACAAGAAAAAAAATAGTAAATAAAACCGGTATAAGTCGACAAAATCTTGTAGAAGAGGGATATTTTGATATCTAAAACTTAAAAAATTATTTGTTGATTTTCGGATTATCAGGTTATGCTCAATTTCTTTTATAATCTATGCACAAGCATAAATAAAAAGCTCAGCATTTAAGCCAAGCAATGTTGTTGATGAAGCTATCCAAAAGGTGCATTTAAGGTGCACAAATCCTATAAATTCAATTTAATATACTTTATATAAAGCACTTTATAAAATTTAGAATATGTTCCAACGACAAACTCATAAGATGGAAGAGTAATTTGACCATTTAGGACAGGAAGAAAGAACTGGTTGTTCTCGGCAAGCGTATTAGGAGCAGAATCTAGTGCGAATTCATATAGCATAATTGAAGTAGCAAAAACAAATGGATTGGATCCATATAAATTTTTGACAACAATATTTACATATCTTCCAAACCAAGACCTGATCAAAAATCCAGAAATAATAGACGGATTTCTAACATGGAGCGAGTTCGTACAAAGCTCTAAGGCAAATAATTTAAAAATAGTACGAGAGCCGTACCGAAATTTCCAACGCTTCAAGGTACAAAGAGATCAACATGCCTTTATAATCAATACTATTATTTACCTTAGTGATAAGTTTGAAATCGCACAGATTACTCTCAACAACTTTTTAATATAATCTAAACATACACTCATCAATGATAAGTTACACCAAACAATCTATCATTTGTATTTTAAATTTTAACGAACTTTAAATGCATTTTAAGGCGCATCATTGATGAATTAGTATAATTTATAGCATCAACTATAATTGGCCGCATAACAGCATTTAAGCTGTTATTTTCGCAATTGTTTTTACCACTTTTTTTAAAGGTTTTCAAAAAGGTTTTCAAAACTATCTATAAACAGAAAAAAAGCCCTTATATAAGGACTTAATTTACAAGATGGCGTCGACGGAGGGATTCGAACCCCCGACCGTGCGCTTAGAAGGCGCATGCTCTATCCAGCTGAGCTACGTCGACAACGCATATATTTTATAACATAATCAAAATATATGCAAGCTTAAATTTAAAATTTAGTCTAACTCAAAAGCACCCGTGTACAATTGATAGTATTTACCCTTTTGTTTCAACAAGTCCTCATGATTACCACGCTCAATAATATGACCTTGTTCTAACACCATGATCGCATCACTATTTTGGATAGTTGAAAGTCTATGTGCAATCACAAATACCGTTCTTCCTTCCATCAACTTATCCATACCTTCCTGAACGATTCTTTCTGTATGTGTATCAATGGAACTTGTTGCTTCATCCAAAATCAAAACAGGAGGATTGGCAACAGCTGCACGTGCAATGGATAAAAGTTGTCTTTGTCCTTGCGATAAAGATTCTCCACCTGCATGAATCATTGTGTCATAACCATGTTCTAAGTGTTTAATAAATTCATGTGCATTCGAAAGTTTACTAGCCGCAATACACTCTTCATCACTCGCATCTAAACGACCATAACGAATGTTATCCATGATTGTACCAGTAAACAAGTTTGTATCCTGTAATACAATACCTAATGATTTTCTAAGATCTGCTTTCTTGATTAGTTTTACATCAATACCATCATACGTAATGGAACCCGATTGAATATCATAAAAACGATTGATTAGATTCGTGATTGTTGTTTTACCAGCACCTGTAGCTCCTACAAAGGCAATCTTTTGTCCTGGTTTCGCAAATAGAGAAACATCAAATAAAATCTGTTTATCTGGATTATAAGAGAAGTTCACATTTTCAAAACGAACATCTCCACGAAGTGGAACCAATTCATCTTGCCCATCTTTTCTTGGATGATGCCAAGCCCAGTGATCATGATCAATTTGTTCTAAAGTCACGATACCATCATCCACTTCACTTTCCATATCTATGATTTCATAAATACGCTTAGCTCCTGCATCTGCCATTATTACTGCATTTAGCTGCATACTAATTTGTCCAATTGGATTTGTGAAACTACGATTTAATTGTAAGAAAGCGGCAATGCCACCTAATGTTAATCCTGCAATATGATTTAGGGCAAAGATAGAACCAACTACCGCAACAAGTACATAAGAAATGTACCCAATATTCATTACGACTGGCATTAAAACATTCGTAAACGTATTCGCATTGGCACTTGCTTCAAACAACGCATCATTTACTTGATCAAAATCTTTGATACTTTGTTCTTCATGCGTAAAAACTTTAATGACTTTACTTCCTTCCATCATTTCTTCAATAAAACCATTTTCTACACCCAATTGTTTTTGTTGGGCAATAAAGTATTTACCTGATTTTGCCGAAATCTTTTTTGAAGTATACACCATCAATAAACCACATGCGATTGTTAAAACAGCCAATGGAACATTTAAGATGAACATGGAAATCGTAACTGAGATAATCGTCATTAAAGATACAATAACCTGAGGAATACTTTGAGAAATTAGCTGTCTTAAAGTATCCGTATCATTTGTATAAACAGACATGATATCCCCATGTGCATGTGTATCAAAGAAGCACAATGGCAATGTCTGCATATGTTCAAACAATTCATCACGAATATGTTTTAAAGTACCCAATGAAATTGTTACCATTATACGATTAAATCCATACGTAGCTAAAATACCAACACCATAAATCATTACCAATTCCATTAATGCATTGAATAAAGGCGTATAATTCGGAACTGTTTGTGATAATAACGGAACAATATAATCATCAATCAAGCTCTTTAAAAACATGCTTCCATATACATTGGCGATACTAGATACAATGATCAATACAAGCACAATAAAACTTTCAATCTTATAAGAAGTGATTGTTTCTTTAATAACTCGCTTTAGACTATTTGTATCTCTATTGTTCATCAAAGTCACCTCCATTATTTTGTGCTTCAAACGTTTCTTTATACATCGCATTTGATTTTAATAATTCTTCATGCGTACCTAAACCAGAAATTTTTCCATCGTCAATCACAAGAATCTGATCTGCATCTTGAATACTTGAAACACGCTGTGAAATAATGATTCGAGTTGTATGTGGAATCTTCTCTAAGAATGCTTGTCGAATCAAAGCATCGGTTTTTGTATCCACGGCACTTGTAGAATCATCTAAAATCAAAATTTTAGGACTCTTTAGTATGGCTCTTGCGATACACAAACGCTGTCTTTGTCCACCCGAAACATTCGTACCACCTTGCTCAATATACGTATCATATTTATTTGGCATCAACTGAATAAATTCATCCGCCTGTGCTAATTTACAAGCTTCCACGATTTCTTCATCTGTCGCATTTGGATTTCCCCAACGCATATTCTCTTTGATTGTTCCCGAAAATAAAACATTCTTTTGTAGAACCATGGCCACATTATCACGCAATACTTTTAAATCATAATCACGAACATCCATTCCAGCTACTTTCACACTCCCTTGTGTTACATCATATAGTCTTGGAATCAATTGTACTAAACTCGATTTACTAGATCCCGTTGTTCCAAGAATTCCTAGTGTTGATCCTGAAGGAATGTGCAAATCAATATGACTTAAAATGTCTTCATCATTTCCATAATGAAATGAAACATCTTCAAAATCAATGGTTCCATTGGCCACAGTTTGAACTCCGTTTTCTGGACTTGTTAAATCGGATTCTTGATTTAATACTTCGGCAATACGTTTTCCACTCGCAATCGACATTGTCACCATGACAAAAACCATACTCATCATCATCAATGACATCAAAATACTTGCAGTATATGTAAATAAAGACATCAATTCTCCGGTTGTCATGTTTTGAGCCACAATTTGATGAGCCCCTAACCACGAAATCAAAATAATTGTGCCATACATACAAAACTGCATAACAGGCGAGTTAAACACTAAGATTTTTTCCGCTTTCCCTTGAATACTAAAAATAGTCTCACTTTCATTACGGAACTTTTCAATTTCATGATCCTTACGAACAAAAGATTTCACGACACGAATGCCTAGAATATTTTCTTGAATACTCGCATTTAAAAAATCATAGCGAGAAAATAATCGACTAAAGATGGGACTTACAATAAAAATAATTCCAAACAAAACGACTCCCAAAAATAAAACCGTAACCACAAAAATCATTGCCATTCGTATATTAATGATAAAAGCCATGATCAAAGATGCGATTAACATCAATGGTGCACGAACACAAACACGAATAATCATCTGATATGCATTTTGTATATTTGTCACATCCGTCATCATACGTGTGATTAATCCACTTGTTGAATAAGCGTCAATATTTGAAAAAGAAAAGTTTTGAATATTACGATACTCTGCCTTTCTTAAATTCTTCGCAAAACCACTCGATGCGATTGCCGCATGCTTTCCACTTTTAGCACCAGCCCATAAAGATACAAAGGCGGCCACCAACATTAAAGTACCATAAAACCAAATTGAACCCATATTTCCTTTTTCAATACCATTATCCACTAATAATGCCATCAAAAATGGAATAAACACTTCAAGTATGGCTTCGATTGAAACATAAATCGGACTCAATAACGTATCCTTTTTATATTCTTTAACTTCATTCAATAAAGTCTTGACCATAATAAACCTCCATTATTCTAAATCTTCAATTATTCTAAATTTTCAGCTAGCTCTTTTAAGATTTCTAACAATTGCACCTTCTTCTCGTCACCTAAAACATTTCCAAATCTAGATTCCATTGTACGAATCTGCTTCACGATATCTTCATGAAGATCCTGCTCTTTTTGAGTCAACACAATAGCACGAACTCTTTTATCCTTTTGATTCAATTTTCTTTCAATAAACCCCTTCTGTTCCAAGCGATTTAAAATCCCTGTAACTGTGGGATTCGAAATATGAAAATGTTCCTCAATATCTCTTTGAATAACTGGATCCTTATCCGTAAAATGTAGATATCCTAAGACGTCTTGTTGAGATTTAGTTAAATCATATTTTTTTAAACCTTCATTCATATGTTTGTCCATTTTTTTCTTGATTAAACTAAAATAAAAACCAATCTCATTATTGTCACACATTTTCCTCACCTCATTTCCATAGCATGCTATATATTTACATAGTACGCTATATATATTACTATGATAATTCCATTTGTCAATTCTTGTTTTTTTAGATATCATAAATATGTATGAAAAAAAATGAAGAATATATTGTAACATGTATCGATGATACAGATTTAAATAGTGGTGTTGTAAAAATTGACGATATGGTTGTCTTTGTGCCAAACTTATTGATTGGTGAAAAGGCAAAAATCAAAATCGTAAAAGTCAACAAAAAATATGCTTTTGGCATAATTACTCAACTTTTAAAGCCAAGTATAAATCGCCAAGAACTTACTTGTGAAGTTGCTAAAACATGTGGTGGGTGCCAACTTCAACACATGAAGTATGCTTATCAATTAGACTATAAATATAAACATGTCAAAAAATTATTTGAAGATATTGAAGTAAAGTCAATACTAGGTATGGATTCTCCTTGGTACTATCGTAACAAAGCACAGTTTCCGGTTAAAATCAAAGATGGTAAGGTCCTGATGGGTTTTTATCGCCAACATTCAAACGACGTTGTGACATGTAAAGAATGCAAGATTCAAGATTTTACAATCAATAAAATCTTTGGCTTCATTCAAAAACATATCACAATTGAAATGGCAGAAGGCTTACGCCACATCTTTATCCGCCACTCAAGTACAGATGAAATTCAAGTGGTATTTATTGGTAAAAATGAAAAGAATATTTTGTCTTTGTCTAAACTATTAAAAAACACATTCTCAAACATCACAAGTATTGTATTTAACTACAACACACGAAATGACAACGTGATCTTAGGTGATACATATAAAGTCTTATATGGAAATGACTACATCATTGAAAAATGTTTAGGTAACAAAGTGAAATTGCACTTTAAATCCTTCTTCCAAGTCAACCCTATACAGATGGAAGTTTTGTACAATCAAGCCATTAAAGCCGCTAATCTTTCTGGAAACGAAACATGCATTGATATGTATGCAGGCACAGGTACCATTGGTATGGCTGTCAGTAAACATGCGAAAAGCGTGATTGGTGTTGAAATCGTTAAAGAAGCCGTTGATAATGCCAACGACAATACAAAAATGAATCACCTTGATAATTGTCACTATGTTTGTCAGGATGCCACAGATTTTGCACACGAACATAAAAGCGATAAAATTGATGTCGTCTTTATTGATCCACCAAGAAAAGGAATGGCAGAAAATGGAATCCAAGATACGGTGACCATGCAGCCCGAAAAGATTATATACGTTTCTTGCAATCCTAAAACGTTATCACGAGATTTAAAAATCTTTAAAAATTATGGATACCAATGCGAATACGTTCAACCTGTAGACATGTTTTGTCAAACAACCGGACTTGAATGTGTTGCCAAACTCAGTAAAATAGTGTAATATTTTAACACTATGAGGCCGTGGTGGAATTGGTAGACACGCTACTTTGAGGGGGTAGTGAGTTATGCTCGTGTGCGTTCAAATCGCATCAGCCTCACCATATAGATATAAAAAGTGCTTCGGCACTTTTTTTATTTTCCACACAAACATTAAATAATTTTTTACGATTCAGCTTATAACTTCTCAAATCCTTATAAACCCTTATTCTATGTGGTATTTGAGAAGTTATAGCTTGAATGTCAGTTCACAAATCGGCTTAAATCAACTCATATTCTATCTCTCAAATGTAGTAAAATTTGTAGTAAACTAAGCGGAGATAGAAAGCATTTCAGCCATCGCTGATTGAGCTGTACCGTGTGTATAATAGCCGAGAGTCATCGTGATATTCTTGTGACCCATGATATACTGCAAAGTATTCGGGGTTATTTTTTTGTTTGCCATATTTGTACAGAACGTATGGCGTAGAGTGTGTGGTGTGATAAGCGGAAGTTCATTTCCCTTGTGATACTTATTGTATTTCTTTATCATATTAGGAAATGTTGAGGAATAGGCTGTTGCATACATAGGATAGCCTTTCTGATTCAAGAATACAAAATCAGAATAACCATCAATATTTACTTTTTGTATTTTACCCCTGTTTTTGATTTCATCTTGCAATGCTTCTTTTACAATTTTAATCATAGGAATTTCTCTGATTCCGCTTTCTGTCTTTGTCTCGTTGATAGAATATTTACCTTTATCATAGTTAATTTGATGATTCACTTGTATAAACCCTTTTTCAAAATCAATATCAGAAGTTGTCAAACCACATAATTCAGAGATACGCAATCCTGTATATAGCAGAACCACAATAGCGTTGTAATACTTTTTATATACATCATCTATCTTTAAAAATGACAATAAAGCATTGACCTGTTCATCTGTTAATGCAGTTTTGTGTATCGTATCATCTTCCAATACATCACTAAGATTCCAGTTAAAAGGATTTTTCCTTACCAAATCATCGTTAAGAGCTGTGTAAAAGCACGCTTTCAATGACCTTTTATGATTGTTTATCGTTTGATAGGAATATCCATTCTTCTTCATGCGAATAGCCCACTCTTTTGTATCACTAGGCTTAATTGCTTCAATAGACATATTACCTAGTGTATCTACTTTAAGAATGTCTATAAGGTATTTTCTTCCATTTACCGTTGATTTTCTCACATTCGGTTTTAAAGCGTTATGCTTTTCGTATAATTGCCACAACAACATTTTCTTTCCGCATGTATCAATTCCGTCCATGATGTCACGTTGCAGGTCTCTTTCAAGATCTCGCAACGACCTACAAAAACGTTTGCCTTTTGGAATAGGGTCAGTATCGGTTAATCGCCACGAATACAGGAATTTTGATTTTCCATTTTTATCTTGATATTTATATGCGTATCGTCCGTCCTTTCTTTGTGATTCTCCAGTCTTGAGTAATCGTCCTTTGTTATCTTTTCGTTTACCCATAATTGCTCCTTTCTAGTATGAAAAGAGCCTTGCCATGTAGCTGATTATACCACACACAAAGCTCAATTCATATATTTTAGATTGTCTCGGATTTCAAAAGAATCTCCTCTAATCGCACCCGTTTAATTAAACGGCGATAGCCGTTATATACAATCCAATCTGGATTTTGTTCTAAACTAGCCATATTTCTTAACTTATTTTCACCAATATTGAAATACTGACTTGCTTCTGTGAATGTAAGCAAGAATTTATTTTCAATATTAACTGTCTTATTCATAACAATCACTTCCTCCTGCTTTCCAAATATCACATTGAAATGCTTGCTCATATTTAGCATCAAACCATGCCATTTCTAATGCTTCTGACATATTCTTATAACGTCCTGCTTTCACATCTTCATGTGCTTCTTTCATCACTTTGGATTTATCAATTTTCAATTCATCACAAATCCTCAACATAATTTATTTCTCCTATCTGTTACAAAATAATCTTGCAGTTTGGCTTCAAGCCATGCATGTCTGAGAGCTTCAGCAAGGTTACGGTAGCAACCTTGCTTATATTTCTTATGTGCGTTACACATAATCTCTTTTTTGTTATACATCGCTATCATCATCAGCACCTTGAACCGCCACGACTTTTCTTCTCTTCAATCCACTGTATTTAAGTTTGAGGTTATTTGGATAAGGACGATTGGTGCTAATATTCATCGGAGTAGCCATGGTTGTAATTTGATATTCAAGCAACAATGGTTCTCTTACAGTTGGGTCAATATATCCGTTGGAACGGGTATCGTCTGTCCATTCCCATTCAAATGATGGGTTCTCTTTAAGAGAAGAATTAACATATTCTTTTACACCATCAATAAAGTCGTTTCTGCCGATTACCTTTCCAGATGGTACAGTTTTTCGATACCATCCCTTATAGATTTCGTATAAAAAATCTGTTGCGGGAAGTAAATTCCACTTACATCTTGGAAGAATTTCTTCTAAGAACGCATGTACCGAATTTGAATACAGTCTGTATTCAGAAAGTGCAGATTTTGTTAAGGAAGTTTCTGTAAAACTTTCACGGTATTCCATATCAACAAGGACTTTCTTCAAAATATATTTTTTCACGCAATCCATATAGATGAATTGTTCTTTGATGTATTTACGCTCATTGCCAGTAAAACTCGCGGTAAAAGGAATAATATGTAATCTACGTTCAAATGATTTTGTTTTATCATCGACTCTTGGCAACTCGTTTACACACTCCAACACTAAACCACTAAAAGAGAAGTCAAATGCTGTCTGATACTTTTGTTTAATCGTCACACTGTCTCCAGTGATTACCGCCTTTAAGTTAGCCATTCCTTTGATATATCCCATATCATTTTCATCACACACAATAGCTGTTGCTTTTGGTAAGTTTGCCAATCCAAATTCAGCGGAAAACTCAGATAGTGGAATGTTAACTACATCATCACTATTCCCAATCAAATTCCTAATCAATTGGCAAATCGTGCCTTTGCCATTATTTCCATACGTGTTATAAAACAGACACATTTTGTTATGCTTTGCAAGAGGAATGCAAGCTCTTTGAATTACTTCCAAAATACTCAATACAAATTCGCTATCACCTAAACTTTGAAACCAGCTTTCTACATCAAGCGTACTTCCGTCTTCGTCAAAATAGATGTGTGGGTTAGTGACAGAGAAATCTAAAGGTGTATGAATTTTATTTGTGAAAACTCTGTCCATCGAAAATGGATAGAGTTTTTTGCTTTTGACATCAAAAATACCGTTATCCACTGCAACATAGTAAGGAATTGCACATTTTTGAATGACTTTTGCCCTCAATTTTACACCCATGAAAAGTTGAGATACTTCTTTGTCTGAGATATCTGCTTTATAGCGTTTTGCTAATTCATAAAATGCTCCGTGAGGGTTCGTGATTACTTCCCAAACGCCCTCATTTCTACCACTCCACTGATAGATAGCCAAAGGAAATTTAACCTTTTGCTCCGTAGAATAATCGGAAGGCTTAATCACTAAGCTTTTATCCATAGGAGCCACCAAAGCGATATCATCTCTGTTAGAGATTAAAATTTCCATCGATAATCGTGGTAAATCAGTAAGCAGTTTGAGCTGAGCACCTTTTTGTCTTGCAGTGTTTTCAATAGTAAGAACATCATTGACATCGTCAACAACTTGCTCAGAACAAGCACTTTCTTGTGGTAACGGATTATGTTGCTTGATAAAATCTGTCGTTACCCCTTCAATAATTTGTGACATATTTCTCATGTCTTTTTCCTCCTTATTTAAAGTTTGATTTTTACAAAGAACAAATGAATCGTTGTCTTTGTTATTTCAACTCGACGTCTTGTTGATGGTTTTATTGTATCTGTGAATAGGAGAACATTACAAACAAAGAAATAATATTGACAAGATGATGAAAAACTCCTTAAAATAATGAAAAATAGAGATTTTTAAGGAGAACATTTTTTAGATTTTAGGGAACATAGGTGATTAAAATGAAAAAGAAGAACGGAAAGCAAAATAAAATATGCGATTATGATATGATTTATGAATTGTATGGAATTAAGAGAAGCCAATACGATAAAAATGAACTGAGAAGATTAACGCAATATATTTCAAGAAACTTCCGAAAATATTTAAAAGACATCAATTGCGAGAAATTAACATGGAATGATTTATCCCAACAAAGAATAGATTATTTTGTGTGTACTGTAATCAGGGATTATATGATGAAAGAAGCAAAGACGAAGTCAAGTGGAAGTGTAGCAAAAAAGAATATAGAAGAGTATTTGCTTAACAATATTGCTCAAGCTGAAAAAAATATTGAAGATAAAAACGATACAATAGACATTCTTCGTAAGAGAGACTATTTTGATGAAAATTCTAGAAATGAAAAAAAGGAAGAAGCATATAAACAATTTTGTAAGAACTGGGAAAAACTTACTTTCCAACCTGTACCAAGTTATAAAACATTTTTAAAGAATCCGAACTTATCCATTCACGACTATTTAATGGCTGAGAAATTTACTACTTTAGATTATGATATAGAAGTATATCGTCAAAAGATGAATGAAATAGTTTTGAATATCGTTGTTGAAATTCTTTCTAAATTAGTAGACTTAAAAATAGATTATGATATCATTCAAGAATCATTAGAATATATTTTAAGTCAGCGAAATGATGAATGTTCAGAGCTTATGGAAATGTATCAGTTTGAGCCTTTTGAGTATAGTCGAGAGGAATATGTAAATAATGTGATAAAAGGACGTGAACAGGACTATTCGGAAGAAGATATAGAAAACTTAAAACAGGATTATGATAATCTCCAAAATAGAATGTTAGAATCCTTTTATCATATGGAAAGACTAAGAAACTTAGAAAAGCTTTATAAAGTAAATGAGAAAAAAATTAACAATTTCAAACGTTCCACAATTAAATGAAAAGGAATCCGTTTTCAATTCTTTAAAAGATCTGAAAATGGATTCCTTGCCCGAATCAATATAACAATCCTTGGCAAACTGCTCTTTCATATTTTTTGTAGAAAGGTTGGAGAGGTGGTAACTGCGGGCGAAAAAAAGAACACCCTACCCGAATGGGCAGGGTGTGTGTGAGTTAAGCGTTTTGCTTACTTGCGTGCACCGCAAGAGCAAGACTGACCATTTGGAACCTGTTCATCCCAGGCTTCCTTTACAAGAACTGGGTTCGTGCCGATTTGCACCTTGTTGGTTCCAACCTGTACCTGTTCAGTGCCAGTTTGGATTTTCTCTTCATGGGCAGTGTAGCCTCCACCACACTCATAAAGCACATGGTCCTTGATATCGTAGATATCATTAAAGCGAGCACCACACTCATTGCAAGTCCAGTATGCTTGCCACTTGTAAACAGGACGGTCTTCGTAAACGATTTCATCCTTGTAGACAGGCTCGTTACGATACTGAGCCTCATGATGTACCGTCTTGTACTCAGTCTTCCAGTCGTGCTGGTGAGCAGGCTCACTAGGTGCAGGCTTATTAGGCTTGCTTGGAGCAGGCTTAGAAGGTGCAGGTGCAGGATTAGAAGGCTTAGAAGGCTTAGAAGGCTTGTTCATAGCACCGCTGTTAGCAGGTTTCGAAGGCTTGCTTTCAGCAGGCTTTTCTTCCTTCTTATCGTCTGCCTTATCGGCAGGCTTTTTAGCAGGCTTGCTAGACTCTTTAGAGTCTTCTTGCTTATCGGCTTTGTCAGCCTTCTTGTCAGACTCCTTAGAGTCCTTCTTGTCGTCCACCTTATCGGCATCCTTGTCGACAGAGACAGTAGTCTCCTTCTTTTTCGTAGTCTCTTTTGATGTATCAGCTGATGAGTTACAAGCTGTAAGTGAAAGTATCAGCATAGATGACATGAAAAGAGCTAGTACTTTCTTTTTCATGTGTAATCTCTCCTTTAGATGTTTTCTTATATGTATTGTCTGTCTTGATAATCACAATTATAGCTAATATATTAGGCATAGTCAATATATTGATAATGATATCATGTATAAAACCATGCAAAGGACGTGATTCACTATATGATTTCATATCAACCCTTTTATGAAACACTTTACAAAAAGAATGTAACAGAGTATGCATTGATTTATAAGTTTGGCTTGCCTGCAAATACCATACACCGCATGAAACATAACAAGCCGATTACTACTACCACACTTGATACTCTTTGCGAAATCTTACAATGTAGAGTAGAAGATATTTTAGAATATATTCCACCCGAGGATATTTAGTAGAGGACGATTATCGAGCTTAGATACGTCCTTTTTTATTCAATTACTTTTGATTCAAAGAACGATAAAATATCCTCTTGTTCGGATTGTAAATATTCCTCTGTCCACGTTCTTATTTTATCGCAAAACCGATGGTTTTCAAGATACGCCCACGGGTGGAGTGTTTCTGCGATTCCATACAGGCGTGAAAGTGTGATTGCTGTTTCTATGTATTTTTCATTCATATCTAAGAGTTCCTTTCTTTAATAATATCATACAGTAGTAGAGGGAGCTGTCCGATTGTCCGTCTTTTATTAACAAATTTATTTCTATATTTTTATATTTGTCCGATTGTCTCTCTTTATTTCAATAATTTGGTTGTGGTACTACGTCAAGAAAAAGGACTCATAAAATAGATAAATTTTAAATTCTAATG
>ERZ857693.2477-NODE-2477-length-18161-cov-11.560146_pt1 | contig 18161 bp, 10 predicted proteins | sample MGYA00519765_ERZ857693 | MGnify/ENA primary metagenome ERZ857693 (study PRJEB31778, sample SAMEA3449354) | human gut metagenome | biome: human gut; feature: human-associated habitat; material: faeces | place: United Kingdom | collected 2010/2012 ... | reverse complement strand
GCAGGTTGAAGATCACCGAGAGGTTCATCGTCACGGTCGAGTTCATCGACTGGAAGATGTTTCCCGAACCGACCATCGCCGTATTCCGCTTGGCGCGGATGATGTCGATGCCCTCGATCACCGGGGCCGCGCTGCTGTCATTGCCGTAGATGATGCCGACCTCGTTGGCCGCCAGAAACGCTTCGTCCATTCCCGCATTGCGCATCGCTTCGGCCGTGGCCATGTAGGCGTACTCGCCCTGCTGGGGCAGGCAGAGCCGCTTGCGGCGGTCGAGCGCCCCCTTCAGTTCGGGGCGCTTGACGATGCCGGTCAGCGCCGATATGTATCCCAGCTCCCTGCGCTCCGGGTCCAGCCCGATGCCCGAACGCCCTTCGCGCAGCGATTCGGTCACTTCGCCGAGGCTGGTGCCGATCGAGGACCAGATGCCCAGTCCGGTGATGACTACTCTGTTTTCCATGGTGTCAGGTGTATAATCCTCCGTTGATCGATATCACCTCCCCTGTGATGTAGGAGGCCTTGTCCGAGATGAGGAACATCGCCAGATCGGCGACCTCCGCCGCCTCGCAGAAGCGTCCGGCGGGTATCTGCTTTTTGAGTTCCGCTTCGTCGAGGTCGGCGGTCATGTCCGTGCGTACGAATCCCGGCGCGATGGCGTTTACCGTCACCCCCTTCTTGGCCACCTCCTGCGCCAGCGCCTTCGTCGCCGCGATTACGCCGCCTTTGGCCGCCGAATAGTTGGTCTGTCCGGGCAGTCCCTTGATTCCCGACAGCGAGACGATGTTGACGATGCGGCCGAAACGTTTGACCAGCATGTCCTTCAGCAGCGGGCGCGTGACGTTGTAGAATCCTCCGAGGCCGGTATCCACCACCGAATGCCACTGCTGCGGCTCCATCCACATCATCAGAGAGTCGCTGCGGATGCCCGCGTTGTTCACCACCACCTCGATGACGGCTCCCTTGTGCCGCTCCTGCCACGCCGCGATCGCCGCTGCGGTCTCTTCGCCCGCGGCCACGTCGAACCGCAGGGTCTCCCCGTCGCCGCCCGCGGCGCGGACGCCTTCGAGCGTCCTTTGGGCTTCGTCGGCGTTCGAGCGGTAGTTGATGAGTACGTAGTAGCCGCTCCGGGCCAGCTTGAGACATATCTCGCGGCCTATGCCCCGGCTTCCGCCGGTGACGAGCGCATATTTCGTCGGTTCGGTCATGCTTGCTGTTTGAGGAAATTTTCGATGGCGGCGATCTCCCGGTATTTGGGCGTGTCGTCGATGAACTTGGGTACGATGCGGCGGATGTCGTCGTACAGCTGCCGGGTCTGGGCCGACAGTTCTGCGGCGCACTCCAGATAATCCGCGGCCTGCACCAGCGCCAGCATCTCGATCGCCAGCACCTGATAGCCGTTTTCGATCACCTGACGGGTCAGCATCGCGGCGTTGGTGCCCATGCTGACGATATCCTGATTGTCGTTGTTGTTGGGTATCGAGTGGACGTACATCGGATTCGAAAGCGTCTGCGATTCGGCCGTGGTCGAGGTCGCCGTGAACTGCGCCGCCTGCAGGCCGTAGTTAAGCCCCAGCTTGCCGAGGTTCACGAACGGCGGCAGCGTCTCGTTGATGCGGTCGTGGAAGAGGTAGTTCAGCTGCCGCTCGGCGAGCATCGTCATCTTCGTGACGGCGATCTTGAGTTTGTCCATCTCCAGCGAAACGTAGTCGCCGTGGAAGTTGCCGCCGTGGTAGATGGTCCCCGTCTTGGGGTCCACCACCGGATTGTCGTCCACCGAATTGAACTCCTCGACGAGTATCTTCTCCGCCTGTTCGAGCGTTTCGAGCACCGGACCCAGTATCTGGGGCGTGCAGCGCAGCGAATAGTAGGGCTGCACCTTGTGCTTGAAGGTCGGAGCCTCTCCCGTGTCGCCGCTGTAAAGTTCCGTTTCGCGCTTGCGCAGGCGGCGGCTCGACGCGCATATTTCGCGCATCCGGCGGGCGATTTCGATCTGCCCGGCGTGGAGCTTGCAGGCGTTGAGCGGCTCAGCCATGAAGTCGTCGTACGATTCGACCACCTCGTTGAGCATCACCGAAGCCTTCACGGCCCAGTCGAGCAGGCGGCGGGCCTGCGCGAGGTTCACCATGCCGATTCCCGTCATCACGGCCGTTCCGTTGGTCAGCGCCAGCCCGTCGCGGATGCGGAGCCTGAGCGGCGTTATGCCGCACGCCTTCATCGCTTCGGCCGCAGGGACGACTTTGCCGCGGAACGACACTTCCGATTCGCCGATCAGCGCCAGCGCGATATGCGCCAGCTGCACCAAGTCGCCGCTGGCGCCGACGCTGCCGTGGCGCGGCACGAGCGGATATATTTCGTTGTTGAGGAAATCGGCCAGAATCCGCACCACGTCGGGATGTACGCCCGATTTGGCGTTGAGAAAGGTTTGCAGGCGCGCAAGCATGGCCGCACGCACGCAGATGTCGGGCAGCGTCTCGCCCGCGCCGCAGCTGTGCGAACGTATGATGTTGTATTGCAGGCTGTTCAGGTCGGCGTCGCCGATCCGGTACTGGGCCATGGGGCCGAAACCGGTGTTGATGCCGTATATTACTTTTCCCTGCTCGAAATCTTCGAGAAAACGGTAACATGCCTCGACTTCCCGGAGTTCCGCTTCGCCGAGCGAAACTTCTGTCCGGTTGAAAATCCGGCCGTTAATGGAGTCCAAGTCCGAATAGTGCATTTTTTGAACGGATTTATGGCTCCAAAAATACAAAAACTATCTCAATAAATCCTTTATATGGTCACTTTTTTGTTTCCATTGTCCACTCCGGCCGTGCTCTGCGGGCAGGGTGCCGGACCCGCCGCGCCCTTACGCATTCCGGACGCCGGCCATTCGCGGTGTCGCGGCGGCTTTCCGGATTTGCCGTTTCGGAGACTCTTTTGAACATTCATGGCGGATATTGCCGGGATTTTATTATTTTTGTCCGGACTTTCCTGCTTACCTATGAAATCGAAAGACATCTTCACTTTCCGCGACGCCGAGAAACAGGCCGGCCCCGTTGCCTTCTCGACGATGCTCAAGCCGGCCGGCTCGGCCTGCAATCTCGATTGCCACTACTGCTATTACCTCGACAAGGCGGTGCAGTACGGCGGCCGGCAGGCCGTGATGAGCGACGAACTGCTGGAACTTTACGTCAAACAATACATCTGCGCCAACGAAGTCGATACGGTCCAGTTCTGCTGGCACGGCGGCGAACCGCTGCTGCTGGGCGTCGATTTCTACCGCCGGGCCATGGAGTTCCAGCGGAAATACGCCGACGGCAAACGCATCGAGAACACCCTTCAGACCAACGGCACGCTGGTTGACGAGGCGTGGTGCGACCTGTTCGCGTCGAACAATTTTCTGGTGGGCGTCTCGCTCGACGGTCCCGAAGACATTCACGACGCTTTCCGCCTTACCAAAGGCGGCAAGCCGACCTTCGCGCGCGTCATGGAGACCGTGCGGATGTTCGAACGCAGCGGCGTGGAATTCAATACGCTGAGCGTCGTGAACCGCCGCTGCGAAGGCCGCGGCGCGGAGATCTACCGCTTTTTCCGCGACACGGTCCACAGCAAATACATGCAGTTCCTGCCCGCCGTGGAGCATGTCGTCGACAAGCCGGGCTTCCACCGTCCGCTGATCGTCTCCCCCGACCGCGAAGGCGCGCGGGTGGCCGAGTGGTCCGTCACGGCCGAAGGCTACGGGCGTTTTCTGTGCGACGTTTTCGACCAGTGGGTCGTGGGCGACGTGGGCCGCTATTACGTCCAGATGTTCGACGCCTCGCTGGCCCAGTGGTGCGGCGTGCAGCCGGGCGTCTGCTCGATGGGCGAGACGTGCGGCGACGCGCTGGTCGTCGAGCACAACGGCGACGTCTACTCCTGCGACCACTTCGTCTACCCCGAATACAAACTGGGCAACATCGCCCAGACGCCGCTCGACGAAATCTACCGCACGGCCAAACGCCGCGAATTCGGCCTGAACAAGCGCAACACGCTGCCCACGGAATGTCTGCGCTGCAAATTCTACTTCGCCTGCCGTGGCGAGTGCCCCAAGCACCGCTTCGACCGCGGTGCCGACGGAAGCCCGAAAAACTCGCTCTGCGAAGGTTTGAAAATCTACTTCCGCCACGTGGAGCCGTACATGGAATACATGCGCGACCTGCTGTCTAAACAGCAGGCTCCGGCGTGGGTCATGCCCTTCGCCCGCAAACGCATGGGGCTGGAATAACCCTGCCCGGCATACGAATACGCCTGCATCCTTCTCCGGGTGCAGGCGTTTTATTTGTGTCCGGCGGACGCCGCCCTATTCGGGTTTTGTCCGGTAAATGGTTGTCTTGTCGGTTTTGCCGGAGACGGCCTCTCCCGGCGAAGGGGTTGCCGCACCTTTCACTCCGCTCTTTCCCGGCCGTTTTTTCCGGAAGACCCCCAGCAGCGGAAGCAACGCCGCCAGCGTGATGACCGCCACCACGCGCAGGGCGTCCGTGACCCCTTCGACGTAGGTCTGCGCCGCGGAGACGGTCTCGTGTGCGGCGTGGTAGGAGGTTCGCGCCGAGAAGATCACCGTCAGGAGGGCGATTCCGATGCTTCCGGCCAGCTGTTTGATGCTGTTCGAAATGCCGGCCGCCGCGGCCATGTCCTGCTGGGTGAGGTTCTTGAGCGAGAAGAGGTTGAGCGGCGCGAACGTAAGTCCCATGCCGAAGCCGCGCAGATAGAGTATGAAGAGAATATGTCCGTGCGTGGTGTGGAGCGTGAAACGGCTGGCGAGCCAGAAACTCAGCGCCATGATCAGAATGCCCGCCGCGCTCAGCAGCAGCGGCCTGACGTAGCGGGTCAGATAACCCGAAACGGCCGAGAGCACGCCCTGAATCACACCTACGGGCAGGAACATGCTTCCCGCCGCCAGCGCCGTGTATCCCAGTCCCCGCTGCATGTAGAGCGGCAGCAGATAGGTGCCGCCGAGCATGCCTATGGCGAAGAGCGTCAGCACGGCCATCGAAATTCCGAAGTTGCGTTCCGCGAGCAGCCGGATCTGCAGCAGCGGCGCGGGATTGCGCAGCTCCGCGACGATGAACCACGCCAGCGCCGCCCCCGCGACGATGAAACAGCCGATCACTTCGGGCGCGCTCCACCCGCCGGGATTCGACGGCGAATTGCCCCGCGCCAGCGCATAGATCGCCAGCGGCATGAAGAGCACGATGGCCGCGAACCCCTGCCAGTCGAACGGGCTGCGCGTCTGGTTCTTCCACTCCTTCTGGACGAATGCCGCGAGCAGGACGGCCAGCACTCCGACCGGCACGTTCACGTCGAATATCTTGTGCCAGCTGTACGCATCGACCAGATAGCCGCCCAGCAGCGGCCCGAACGAGATCGAAGCCGCCGCGGCCATCGACCACAGACCCAGCGCCAGACCGCGCTCCGCGGGCTTGAACTCGCGCGTCACGATCGCCAGTCCCAGCGCTTGTATGATGCCGCTTCCTACGCCCTGCAAGGCCCGCGCCCCGATCAGGAACGGGTCGCTCGAAGCCTTGCCGCAGAGCCACGAGCCGAGCGTGAACAGCGCCAGTCCGAGCATGTAGACGCGTTTGTTGCCGAACCGGTCCGCAAACCACCCGGCCGACGGAAGCATGATCGTCATCGTAATCATGTAGGCCGTGATGACCCATTCGGCCGACGAGATGCCGATGCCGAAGGCCGACATGATCGCCGGCAGTCCGACGTTCACCACCGTCACGTCCAGCACGGCCATGAACGTTCCGAGCATGATCATGCCCAGAATCCACCATTTGTAGCCGCTGCTTTGCCGTATGTGTTCGCGCAGATTCGCCATTGCGCGGCAGTGCGTCAAAAAAAATGCCACCACAGCGGCGGCGGACCGAAGGGCGGGGAAAACCGGCGGCCTGAACAGCCGCCGCAGAGCAATCGGTACGCCCCGCGTTCGGGGAATCGAAACGCGAGGCGGCAGGGCGGCAAAACCCGCGGATGCGGATAAGGCTGCGCCTGAAAAAGAAGGAACGTTCTCGAAAAGAGAACGTTCCGTACGTGCAGGTCCTGTAAGCCGGGTTCTGTTTCCGGGGCGAACCCCGGACCTCTGTCATTTATCTAGGGCGGCAGTCTCCTGCCGTCTCAAGCAACCTACCCCCCGGCATCGGGCGAGCAACCCTTAATTGCCGGTATACACGGTCTTGCAACCCGCGAGACGTACTGCCGGGCGGCATCGCTGCCCCCGCGGTGGGCTCTTACCCCGCCTTTTCACCCTTACCCGCCGGGATTACGAAAATCCCCTGCGGGCGGTCGTTCTCTGTTACGCTCCTATACCCTCACGGATATCAAGTCGTTAGCTTGCGCGGTGCTCTGTGTTGCCCGGACTTTCCTCTCCCGGCCTCGGCCGGCAGCGACAGGGCGGGCCTGCCCCGCAAAGGTAATAAAATTCGGCGGATTCCCGCTCCGCGGTTGCGATTTCCGGACATAAGCCGGGAATATCCCGGCTTGCCGCCATGGTATTCGCGTCCATGCCGTGCCCGGGCTCCCGGCCTGTGCCGTGACGCATTCCCGCCGGGCGGCAGGGTGCTCCCCGAGGCGGCGGCAATACGCCGCCGTCCCCGGCTTCCGCCTTTTCCCTGTCGCCGGATACGGCGCTGCCTGCGCCGTATCCCCCGTTCCCTTTCGGCATACTCCGTCCGGACACACCGTATGCCCCGTACGGAATCTTTTTTGCAAATATTGGATAAAGTTGTATTTTTGCTTTGTCCCTCCGCCGTTCTTCGGGGCGGCGGGCCCGAAGAATATACCGGCCGATGGCAGATAACGCGCATACGATCGACATACACGACAACCGCACGGTTGTCGGATTGCTCCGTGCGGGGGATGAAAAATGTTTCGATGCGCTTTTCCGCCGCTATTACAAACCGCTCTGCACCTATGCCACGCGCTTCGTGCCGCCGGTACGCGCCGAGGAACTCGTCCAGGACACCCTGATGTGGGTGTGGGAAAACCGCACCTCGCTGATCCCCGAGATGCCGCTCAAATCGCTGCTGTTCACCATCGTAAAGAACAAGTCGCTAAACAGCGCCTTGCGCGACACGCTCAAGAACCGCATCATCCGCCAGCTGGCCGAACGCTACGAAGAGACGTTCGACGACCCCGATTTCTACCTCGAGGGCGAACTGGTGCAGCGGCTGACCGAAGCTCTGCGCAAAATGCCTCCTGAATTCCGGCAGACCTTCCGTATGCACCGCCTGGAAGGTATGACCCACAAAGAAATAGCCGTCCGCCTCAACGTCTCCCCGCAGACGGTCAATTACCGTATCGGGCAGACGGTTCGCCTGCTGCGCGAAGAGCTCAGCGATTACTGGCCGCTGCTCGTGCTGTTGCTGTGGCCTGACCTCTCCTGATAAGGAAATCTGAATTTTTTTTCGCCTTTCCGTTAGCATCCTTTGCTGACGGATTGTATTACTTTATAGACAAGCAAACAGCATGGCAAATTTCGAAATCGACGAAGAGGTATTGGTAGCCTTCCTCAAGGGCGAGCTGGACGCAGCGCAGGCGGCGGCCGTAGAGGCGTGGTACGACCGCTCGGCCGCAAACCGCAGGATGCTCGGCCAGGTCTATTATATATTATATGTCAGCGACCGTATCAACGACGCGGCCGGTATCGACGTCGAGCGTTCGCTCCGGCAGTTCAAGCGCCGCATGCACGCCGGACGCCGTATCTCCCTGCGCCGGAGCGCGGTGCGTATAGCCGCTGCGGCCGTGATCGCCGCGGTGCTCCTGGCCGGCGGGCTCACGACCGTGTTGCTTTCCAAGCGCCTGGCGCAGCCCGTGACCGTCGTCACCCAGCTGGGCGAGCGGTCGCAGGTGGTGCTGCCCGACGGGACGAAGGTGTGGCTCAATTCGTCGAGCAGCGTGGAGTACGTCGCCCCCTTCTTTTCGCGCCAGCGCCGCGTGAAGATGGAGGGTGAAGCCTATTTCGAGGTCGAGCACGACCGCCGGGCGCCGTTCGTCGTGTCGACCAACGGCCTGGACATCGAAGTCCTCGGCACGCGTTTCAACATCCGCAACGACGACAACGAGCATCGTGTCACCACCGTCCTGCTCGAAGGCGCCGTCAAGGCCTATGCTTCGGGACGCGAGCAGGCCTCGGTGCGCCTGCACCCCGCGCAGCAGCTGGTTTTCGACACCCGGACGCACGCCATGCGCCTGACCGACTGCCCCTCGGCCGAACGCTCGATCAACTGGATCGACGGCCGCTTCTGCTTCGAGCACGATACCTTCGGGGAGATCGTCGCCGAGCTCAAGCGCTACTACAACGTCGACATCCGCTTCATGGACAACCGGCTCCGCGACATGCGCTTCTCGGGCAATTTCCGCGTCGAGGACGGCATCTACCACATCATGTCCGTATTGCAACTGACCTATAAATTCAATTACAGGATCGCCGGCAACGACATCGAACTCTACGCAAACCCTGAACGATAACCGAATACGAACTTAAAAACCTTCGATCCGCCTATGGAAAATTAACGTCTCTTTTTTCTCGGATGCCGCACTTTTCGGCGGCCTGTTTCGACACCTAACCATTACACTAACCTAAAATCTGATCCATGAAAAAAACTAACCTTGCGACAGGCAGGGGAGGACGTGTTGTCGCTACATGTTTCCGTTGTCTGTTCGTTATCCCGATGCTGCTCCTGGGATGCTTCGGCGCCACCTCTGCCGCAGCACAGACGCAGCAAGCCCTCTCGCGTGTGAGCCTCGATGCCCCGGACGCGACGGTCATCACGGTTTTCCAGGCTATCCAGCAGCAGACGGGCTGTTCGTTCGTCTACAATACGTCGGACATCGACACCGACCGCAAAGTGAGCCTTTCGGTGCACGACGAACCGCTGCAGGCCGTGTTGGACAAGCTCTTCGCGGGCTCCGACATCGCTTATACCCTTCGGGACAAACACATCGTGCTCTCGAAGAAAGCTAAAAATTCCCCCCCCCACAGCGCTCAGGGCGGCGTTACCGGAGTCATAAAGGACGATAAGGGCATGCCCCTGGTCGGCGCCACCGTGCTTATCAAAGGTACGACAACCGGTGCTGCCGCCGACATCGACGGCAATTTCTCGCTTCCGCAGGCCAAACCGGGGGACACGCTCGAAATTTCGCTCATCGGCTATACCAAACAGGAGCTTCCCGTCTCGGGATCCGCCCCGTTGTCGGTGGTCATGCACGAGGACAACGAAGTGCTCGACGCCGTGGTGGTTACCGCCCTCGGCATCAAAAGGTCGGAGAAAGCGCTGACCTACAACGTGCAGGAGGTCGCGGGCGACATCGTCAACACGGTCAAGGACGCCAACTTCATGAACTCGCTTTCGGGCAAGGTCGCCGGCCTTCAGATCAACGCCAGCGCCTCGGGCGTGGGCGGTTCCACGCGCGTGGTGATGCGCGGCGTGAAGTCCATCAGCGGCAACAACAACGCCCTCTATGTGATCGACGGTATCCCGATGCCCGACCTGCGTTCGTCGCAGACCGAGGGCACCTACGAAACGCCCGACGGCGGCGATTTCGAGGGTATCTCGAACCTCAACCCCGAGGACATCGAATCCATGACGGTGCTTTCGGGCGCCACGGCGGCCGCGCTCTACGGTTCGCAGGGTGCCAACGGCGTGATCGTCATCACGACCAAAAAGGGCGAGGAGGGGCGTGTGCGCGTGAACTACGCCAACACCACCACCTTTTCGTCGCCGTTCGTCATGCCGCAGTTCCAGAACACCTACGGCACCGAAGCTACGGCACCGTCCATGAGCTGGGGTACGAAGCTCTCGACCCCGACCTCGTACGACCCCTCGGATTTCTTCCAGACCGGCTTCGAGGAGACCAATGCGATCTCGGTTTCGGGTGGTACGCGCGTGAACCAGTCCTATTTCTCGGCCGCTTCGCTCAATTCGCGCGGCATCATCCCCAACAACGTCTACAACCGGTACAACTTTACCTTCCGCAATACCACGCAGCTCATCAAGGACAAGCTGACGCTCGACCTGGGCGCTTCCTACATGCGCCAGTACAAGCGTAACCCGCTCGTGCAGGGCCTCTACCACAACCCGCTGATTCCCATTTACCTTTTCCCGCGCGGCGACGACATCTCCAAGTACGAGGTTTACGAGCGTTACGACGCCACGGCGGGCTATATGAAGCAGTTCTGGCCCCTGGAGTTCATCACCGGCGTCGAGAACCCCTGGTGGATTACCAACCGCGAGCTGTTCGAGAATACGGCGCACCGCTATACGTTCAACGCCACGCTCAAGTGGGACATTGCCGACTGGATCACCCTCACGGGGCGCGTGCGCACCGATAACATGGTGATGAACTATACGCGCAAGATCTATGCCTCGTCCGACAAGCTGTTCGCTTCCGAATACGGCAACTACCAGAACAACAAGATCCACCACAACAACCTCTACGCCGACGCCCTGCTGTCGATCAACAAGAGTTTCTTCGACGACAAGTTCTCCCTGTCGTTCAACCTGGGTGCGAGCATCCTCGATGACAAGAACGACGGCGAAGGCTTCGAGGGCCACCTGGCCACCCTCGCCAACAAGTTCTCGGTCTACAACGTGGATATGAGCCATTCGCAGACCAAACCCTACGCCGACCGCTACCACGACCAGACGCAGGCCGTCTACGCCACCGCCCAGCTGGGATATAACGGCATGGTCTACCTCGACGTGACGGCGCGCAACGAGTGGGCGTCGCAGCTGGCCTTCACGCCCCATATGAACATATTCTACCCGTCGGTGGGCCTTTCGGCCGTCATCTCGTCGATGGCCGACCTTTCCAAAGCCGGCATTTCGTTCCTCAAGGTGCGTGCCTCCTATGCCGAGGTGGGTAACGCCCCGCAGCGGTTTATTACCGGTGTCAATACGCCCTTGCAGACGGGCGGTATCGTTTCGTCGGACTCCTATGCCCCGGCTGTCAACCTTACGCCCGAGCGCACCAAGTCGTTCGAAGTGGGCCTGAACGCCAAGTTCCTCGGCAACAAGATCTGGACGGACGTGACCTATTACAATACCAACACCTACAACCAGCTTTTTAGCTACGATGCACCGCCCAGCACCGGCTACAAACGGGCATATATCAATGCCGGCAAGGTCAACAACTGGGGTATCGAAGCGGTCGTGGGTTACAAGAACAAGTGGCGCGACTTCTCGTGGTCGACCAATGTCAACTTCTCGATGAACCGCAACGAGGTGAAGGAGCTGGTTCCCGAAGGCACGCGCGACGTGGCCGGTAACCTGGTGACTGTCGACGAGGTGAACATGGACTACGGCGGCTACCGCATGAAGGTCAAAAAAGGCGGTTCGATCGGCGACTTCTACGTGACGGGGCTCAAGACCGACGACCAGGGACGCATCTATGTCGACCCCAATACCAATACCGTCACCACCGATCCCAATACGTGGCTTTACGGCGGCAATACCGAAGCCCGCTTCCGCCTGGGGTGGAACAACCGGTTCTCCTACAAGGGCGTGAACCTCGGCGTGCTGTTCGATGCCCGCATCGGCGGCCAGGGCGTTTCGGCGACGCAGGCCCTGATGGATCGCTGGGGTGCCTCGCAGGATTCGGCCGATGCCCGGGAAAACGGCGGTGTCTGGATCTCCGAGGATCAGAAAGTCCCCGATGCCAGGGTCTTCTACGCCAACAACGGCAACGGGCTTTCGATGCTTTCACACTACGTTTACAGCATGACCAACGTCCGCCTGCGTGAACTTACTCTGGGCTACGACCTTCCTTCCAGGTGGTTCAACGACAAGATCGGCATGACCGTGTCGCTCGTCGGCCGCAACCTGTGGATGCTCTACAACAAGGCGCCGTTCGATCCCGAGATCACCGCGTCCACGGGTACCTATTACCAGGGGCTCGACTATTTCATGCAGCCCAGCGCCCGTACCATCGGTTTCAGCGTAAGACTCCAATTCTAAAATTTCAGACCAATGAAACGATTCAATCATACAATAGGATTTTTCGCCGCTGCGGCGCTTGCCGCCTGTACCGGGGACTTCGAATCCTTCAACACCAATCCCGATGCGGTGCAGTCGGTCGACAAGAAGACCTACATCACCACCATGCAAATGGATGCCGTGATCCCGTGCAGCGACGTGGGGGCCAACGAGTTCCAGCGCGCTTGCAACCTGATGGGCGACGCCTTCGGCGGCTATCTCTCCCCGATCCAGGCCTTCAACGGCGGCAGCTATACCTGTACCTACGACCTCGACGGTACGGACTATAACAACGTGCCCTTCTCGGTGGCTTTCACCAATGTGATGCCTGCATGGCTCAACCTCAAGTACGCCTACCAGAACGGGCAGGTTACCGACGACGTCTTTGCCGTTGCCGAGGTCATCAAGGTGATGGCCCTCCAGCGTACCACCGACATCTACGGCCCGATCCCCGTTTCGAATTTCGGCCAGACCGAAAACCCCTACGAATCGCAGGAGACCGTCTACAAAAACCTTCTCACGGATCTGAATGCCGCCATCGTGGTGCTCAAGGAGTATGCGGCCAATGCCGCCGACGCCAGGCCGTTGCAGAAGGTCGACGCCGTTTACCAGGGCGACTATACGAAATGGCTCAAGCTGGCCAACTCGGTCAAGCTCCGCATGGCCATGCGCATCCGTTTCGTCGAACCTGCTCTTGCCCGAACCTATGCTGAGGAAGCCGTCAGGGACGGGGTGATGACCGCTTCGGACGACGGTGCGTGGCTCAAGAGTTCCGGTTCGGTACAGGTATACAATCCGCTCGAAGAGGTGTGGAACGCCTATAACGATACTCGTATGGGTGCGACCATCGACGCTTATATGAACGGTTACGCCGATCCGCGCCTGCCGGCCTATTTCAAAACCTGCGAGGATGGCAAGTACCACGGTGTCCGCAGCGGTCTCAGCTCGATGCTGAAGGCGGACTATACCGGACTTTCGGTGCCCAACGTCGCCAAGGATACGCCCGTCGTGTGGTTCCTCGCTTCCGAGGCCGCTTTCCTGCGGGCCGAAGGCGCCATGCTTGGCTGGGACATGGGTGGTGACGACGAATCGTTCTACAAGACGGGTATCGAACTGTCGTTCCTCGAACGCGGTCTTACCGCGGCCGCTGCGGCCACCTATGCCGAGAGTGCGAGCGAACCCCAGGCATTCGAGGACGCTTCGGCCGCCTCGACGAAATACAACGCTTCGAAACCTTCGTCCGTCTCCCCGAAATGGAATGCCGGCGCCGGGGACGAGGAGAAACTCGAACGGATCATCACGCAGAAGTGGATCGCCATGTTCCCCAACGGGCAGGAAGCCTGGTCGGAATTCCGCCGCACGGGCTACCCCAAGGTGATCCCGATCGTCAACAACCTCAGCGGCGGCAAGGTCGATACCAACGTCCAGGTGCGCCGTATGACCTTCCCGCGTTCGGAGTACTCGAACAATGCCGCCGGCGTGGCGGCTGCCACCGCACTGCTCGGCGGAGCCGATACCGGCGGTACGAAACTCTGGTGGGATAAGAAATAATGAACCTAAAAACAACACGAAAGATGAAAAATTTCTTGAAATACGTCGCGGCCCTTGCGATCGTGGGTGCCTTTTTCGTCGCTTGTTCGGATTGGACGGATCCCGAGCGTGAAATTACGCAGCATCCCGACCAGCAGTCGCCCATCCTGCGCGATAATGCCTACTACCAGGCCCTGCGCGAATACAAAAAGACCAAGCACAAGATCGCTTTCGGCTGGTACGGTTCGTGGACGGCCGTCGGCGCATCCTACCAGACCCGCCTGCAGAGTGCTCCCGACTCGATGGATATCATCTCCATCTGGAGCCAGTGGCATTCGCTGACCCCCGAGCAGATCGCCGACAAGGAGTTCGTGCAGAAGATCAAGGGCACGAAGGTGACCTTCACGATCTTCTCGGACAAGATGCCCGAGCCGTTCCTCACCGAGATCGGCGGCGGCGAATATACCGACGAGGCCATCGAGGCCTACGCCAAAGCCTACTGCAAGGACTCGATGGACAAGTACAGCTACGACGGCATCGACGTCGACTACGAACCCGGCTACGGCGCTTCGGGGCCGTTCGTGGGACATGACAACGAGCTGTTCAGGAAGCTGATCCTGGCCATGAGCAAATACGTCGGCCCCAAGTCGGGGACGGGACGCCTGCTTATGATCGACGGCGTGCCCTATGCCGTGCATGCCGATGTGGCCGACTGCTTCGACTACGGCATCGTGCAGGCTTATAATTCTTACGGCTATACCGATTTGCAGGATCGCTTCGACGATGCCTATAAGAAAGGCTGGAAGCCCGAGCAGTATATCTTCGCCGAGAACTTCGAGTCCCTCTGGAAAACCGGCGGCGTGTCGCATGAATGCCGCGACGGCCAGTGGGTCAACTCGCTGCTGGGCATGGCGCGCTTCAACCCCACGCAGGGTTTCGGCGCCGGTTTCGGTGCCTATCACATGGAGTATGAGTACGCCAATTCGTCGATGCCTTACAAGTATATGCGCGAGGCGATCCAGGATGTGAACCCCGCCGGCGGCGACCTGATCGTCGGTCTGACCTCGACCGGCTTGTCCAAATACCTGTTCCTGGTCGGGGACGACGGTACCATCACGGGCGAGGTGGACGAAAAAATCCGGGTCGAGCTGGCTCGTCCTGCCCCGGCCGACGTTTCGTTCCCGCTGGCTATCGACAATTCGCTGGTCGATGCCTACAACGAAAAGCACGGCACCTCCTACGAGCCGATCGACCCCGCGCGTGTTTCACTCGGCACGCTCGGCGTGGCAGCCGGTGCGTTCTTGTCCGACGAGGTGTCCGTTACCGTAAGTTCTGCCGGGATCGAGAAGGGTTACTACCTGATCCCCATCGTCGTGGAACTTCCCGCGGAAGATATTTATACCTCGAAGGAGCCATTGGTACGCTACCTGCTGTTGACGGTGTCGGCGATGGAGATCGACGTCGATGCGACGGCGCTTACGGGCGTGAAGATCGAACCTGCCTCCGGGTGGACGATCGTCTGCTACCAGGGCACCGCTTCGAGCGGCGCCAACGGCGTCTGGAACCTCGATTCCGATGCGCAGAAGGCCTGCATGTTCGACGGCAAGCTCGACTCCAACTGCTGGTATGCCGCGAATGCGTCCTATTCGTGGGGGAACGGCGGCAACTTCATCATCACGCTGGACAAGGCCTACGACATCAACGGCTTCCGCTGGCATATCTACTACGAGGACTCCAACCCCGAATGTACCGATTTCCAGTACAGCGAGGACGGCACCAACTGGTATAGCCTCACCAATGAAATTTCGTTCGTGCCCAAACTCTCGGCCGACAACTGGAAGATATTCCAGTTCAAGAAGACCGTCAAAGCCCGCTATCTCCGGGTATACGTCGGCCGGGTAACCGATTTCACCAGTATGAACGAGGCCGAGATTTTCGCCCCTGCAAACTAAACCTAAAACAAGAGAACTATGAAACTGAAATATTTGGTCGCTCCGCTGTTGTTCGCCGCCGCTGCGGCGACGGGCTGTCAGGAGTCCGCGGAGACCTATCCTGCGATCTACATGACCGATGCGCAGAACAATCCCGACAAATCAATGACCATCGACGAACCCCCTGCCGAGACCTCGATCACCGTATCCTCCTCGGTGGTTATGGAGCACGACGTGCGGATCCAGTTGGAAGTGCGGCCCGAACTGCTGGCTGCCTATAACGACAAGTACGGCAAAAACTACCAGATTCCGCCCGAGGAAAGCTACGCCCTGAGTTCGACCGAAACGACCATCCTGGCCGGCTACAACACCTCTTCGGCGATCGACTTCACGGTGTCGTCCGTCTCGGAGTTCGCCGAGGGCGTGACCTATTGCGTCCCCGTGGGCATCAAGACCGTATCCGGCGGAATAAGCGTGCTCGAACCGAGCCGCACGCTCTTCATCGTGCTGAAGACCCCGGTGATCAGCAAGGCGATCTACCTGGGATCGAGCAACATCTACAAGGTGACTTCGTTCCAGGAGAATTCCGACCTGGCAGCCCTTCCGCAGCTCACGCTCGAAGCCCGCGTATACATGCTCGGCTTCCAGACCCGCGATCCTTATATCAGTTCCATCATGGGTATCGAGGGCATCTGCGGCGTACGTTTCGGCGACGTGAAGGTCGATCCCGACTGCATCCAGATCTGTCACGACTCCTACCAGCCCGCAGCTACCGACAAGCCGTTCGACAAGGAGAAGTGGTACCACGTCGCCGCAGTCTGGACGGGCTCTTCGTGGGACATCTATATCAACGGGCAGTATGCCACGGGCGTGGAAACGCAGGGCGAGACCATCGACCTGACGAGCGACAATTCGGGCGGTTTCTACCTGGGAGCCTCCTATGGCGGCGGCCGTACGCTGAACGGCTATGTCGCCGAGTGCCGCGTATGGACACGCGCCCTCTCGCAATCCGAGATCGCCAACAACATGAACTATGTCGACCCCACGTCCGACGGGCTGCTCGCTTACTGGCGCATGAACGCCTGGGAGCCCAACGACAGCGGTTCCGGCAATATCGTGCGCGACCTCACGGGCCATGGTTACGATGCCGTCGGCGGCAGCTCCAACCCGACGATGATGGACACCAAGTGGAATTAGTCCGCTTATAGACCGACAGGGGCCGTGCGACCCCGGCATAAGCCGGGTTGCACGGCCTTTTTTCATACTCCTGCTTCGGGCTGTCCCTGCTTCGGGCTGCAAACCCGCCCCGGATGGCGGCCTGTCGTGGCCTGTCGGCAGTCTGTCGGCGGTTTCGGTTTCCGGCTGTCCCCGTTCCCCGACGGTTTTCGGCTGCGGTTTGCCTTTGGCTGGCTGTTCTCCGGCGGCGCCCTTCCGGCTGCGGCCACGGCTCGCTCCGCCCTCCTCCGGCTTTGCCGGTTCATCCCGATTTGTTGTTGTACCCGACCTAAAGACCTTATGAAAAAAATCACGCTTATCTCTTTTTGCCTTGCCGCTTTCGCCTTTGCTTCGTGCGCCGGCGGCGGGTGCCCGGCCACGGGCATCATCCCGGCCCCGCAGCAGGTGACGTGGGGCGAAGGTGCCTTCCGTATGCCTGCCAAGCTGCTCTACACGACCGACCTCGACGGGCAGGACAAGGCCGACCTCGCGGCGTGGATGCAGCGTGCCGCGGACGGATTCTTCCCCGCCTCCTTTGCCGAGGCCTCCGACGGCGACATGCCCGCACTCGAACTGCTTCGTACGGGCGACGGCGCCCCCGAAAGCTACCGTCTCGACGTCTCCCGCACAAAGATCACGCTCACGGCCCCCGATGCCGCAGGGTTGTTCTACGGACTCCAGTCGCTCGCACAACTGGCCGGGCACCACGGCCGCCGCATTCCGGCCGTCACGATCGTGGACGCCCCGCGCTTCGGTTACCGGGGCTTCATGCTCGACGTCTCGCGCCATTTCCGCGACAAGGAGTTCGTCGAACGTCAGCTCGACCTCATGGCGCGCTACAAGCTCAACCGCTTCCACTGGCACCTGACCGACGGAGCCGGATGGCGCATCGAAATCAAAAAATACCCCGCCCTGACCGACATCGCCGCCTGGCGTCCCTATCCCGACTGGGAGGGATGGAACTTCGGCGGCAAACGCTACTGCCACCGCGACGACCCGGCGGCCGCCGGGGGCTATTACACGCAGGACGACATCCGCGAAGTGGTCGAATACGCCCGTGCCCTGCATATCGAGGTGATTCCCGAGATCGAGATGCCGGGGCACAGCGAGGAGGTGCTGGCCGTTTACCCCGAACTCTCGTGCAGCGGCAAACCCTACACGGACTCCGATTTCTGCATCGGCAACGAGCAGACGTTCGAATTCCTTGAGAGCGTGCTCTCCGAAGTGATCGGGCTCTTCCCTTCGGAATATATCCATATCGGCGGCGACGAGGCTTCGAAACAGGGGTGGCGCACCTGCCCCGAATGTGCCGCCCGGATGCGTCGGGAGGGACTGCAGGACGTCGATGAACTGCAAAGCTACCTGGTGCACCGCATCGGGACGTTCCTCGCCGCCAAGGGCCGCCGCCTGCTGGGCTGGGACGAGATTCTCCAGGGCGGGCTCGCGCCCGGCGCCACGGTCATGTCGTGGCGCGGCACCGAGGGCGGGATCG